>Ga0268299_1000517_pt1 | contig 115409 bp, 97 predicted proteins | sample NOBtaG_FD_193484 | JGI IMG/M metagenome (GOLD analysis project Ga0268299, IMG submission 193484) | Activated sludge microbial communities from bioreactor in Nijmegen, Gelderland, Netherland - NOB reactor | ecosystem: Engineered > Bioreactor > Aerobic > Activated sludge | place: Netherlands...
GCCCTGACGGCCTTCATACTGCTCGCCCTCGCCGGCAAGACCGTCGAGCCGGTCTTGGTCGCAGGCATGGCGGTCCTCGCGTCCCTGGCGGGCGGCGCGCTCCACGCTTGGCTGACGTGGCGTCTTGCAGGGGCCGCGCCCCCGGCAGGCACGCCGACGTTCGGCCCAGCCTTGCTCGCCGCATTGCCGCCGGCGATCCTCGCCGGCGCGATCTGGTTCGTTCCGGGTCTGATCCTGGCGCCGCTCCGTTTCCTGGGCCTCTAGCCCGGCGCCATCGAGACCATTTCCGGCCCCTCGCCTTTGGCGTGTTCGGACGTATGTTGGTGCCCATGACCGCCGCGTCTTCCTCGCCTGCCCTCTCGCCGCCCGCCAGCTCCGTCCTCGCCATGATCGGCAATACGCCGATGATCGAGGCGACGAAGCTCGACGCGGGCCCGTGCCGCCTGTTCCTGAAGCTCGAGAACCAGAACCCCGCCGGCTCGATCAAGGACCGCATCGGACTCTCGATGATCGAAAAGGCCGAAGCAGACGGGCTGCTGAGACCCGGAAGCACCATCGTCGAGGCGACCGCGGGCAATACCGGCCTCGGCCTCGCGCTGGTCGCGGGTCAGAAGGGCTATCGCCTGCTGCTCGTCATCCCCGACAAGATGAGCCAAGAGAAGGTCCAGCACGTGCGCGCCCTCGGCGCCGAGGTGCGCATGACGCGCTCCGACGTCGGCAAGGGCCACCCCGACTATTATCAGGACGTGGCGGCGCGCCTGGCGCGCGAGATTCCGGGCGCCTGGTTCGCCGACCAGTTCGCGAATCCCGCCAATCCGCTCGCCCACGAGACCACGACCGGCCCGGAAATCCATGCGCAGATGGGCGGCGCGGTCGATGCCGTCATCGCCGGCGTCGGCTCGGGCGGCACCATCACCGGGCTCGCGCGCTATTTCGCCCGCGTCTCTCCCAAAACCAAGATGATCGTCGCGGACCCCGAGGGCTCGATCGTCGTCCACTACGTCAAGACCGGCGAGGTGAAGCGCGAGGTCGGGACCTGGACCGTCGAGGGCATCGGCGAGGATTTCATCCCGCCGGTCTGCGATCTCTCGCGCGTATCGGACGCCTACGCAATTCCCGACGCCGAGGCCTTCGCCACCGCGCGCCTGGTGCTGAAGCGCGAGGGCATCCTCGCCGGGTCGTCCTCGGGCACATTGATCGCGGCGGCGCTCCGGTATTGCCGCTCGCGCACCAGCCCCGAGCGGGTCGTGACGCTGGTCTGCGACAGCGGCAACAAATATCTCTCGAAGATGTACAACGATTTCTGGATGACCGATCAGGGCTTCATCGAGCGGCCGAAGAAGGGCGACCTTTCCGATCTGATCGCGCGGCGCTACGCGGAGCACGCCGTCGTCACCGTCGGCCCCGACGAGCCGCTCGCCACCGCGCTGACGCGCATGAAGATGTACGACGTCTCGCAATTGCCGGTGATGGACGCCAAGGAGCGCATCGTCGGCTTCATCGACGAATCCGATCTGCTGCTGGCGCTCACGCAGGGCAAGCACCGCTTCGCCGATCCCGTCAGGGCGAGCATGAATTCGCGCATCGACACGGTCTCGCCTTCGGCGCCGATCGATTCGCTGTTCCCGATCTTCGCCCGCGACCACGTCGCCATCGTCAAGGACGGCGACAAATTCCTCGGCCTCATCACCCGCATCGACCTGCTCAATCACCTCCGCCGCCAGATGCGCTGAAACCCGGACGCCACCGATCATGCCCAAGAACACCGCCAATCTCGCCTTCGCCACCCGCGCCATCCATGGCGGGCAGTCGCCGGACCCCACCACCGGCGCCGTGATGGTGCCGATCTACGCCACCTCGACCTACGTCCAGGAATCGCCCGGGGTGCACAAGGGCTTCGAGTATTCGCGCACGCAGAATCCGACGCGCTTCGCCTATGAGCGCTGCGTCGCCAGCCTCGAAAGCGGCGCGCACGGCTTCGCCTTCGCCTCGGGCATGGCGGCCACGGCGACGATCCTCGATCTGCTCGACTCCGGCAGCCACATCGTCGCCATGGACGATCTCTACGGCGGCACGCGGCGCCTGTTCGAGCGCGTCCGGAAGCGCAGCGCCGGGCTCGATTTCACCTACGCCGATCTCTCCAAGCCGGGTGCGCTCGAAGCCGCCCTCAAGCCCGCGACCAAGCTCATCTGGGTGGAGACGCCGACCAATCCCCTCCTCCGCCTGGTCGATCTCGCCGAAGTCGCCAAGGTCGGGCGCGCGCGCGGCGTTCTCACCGTGATCGACAACACGTTCGCCTCGCCCTACTGCCAGCGTCCGCTGGAAATGGGCATCGACATCGTGATGCATTCGGCCACCAAGTATCTCAACGGCCACTCCGACGTCGTGAACGGCGTGGTCGCGATCGGGCCCAACGAAGACTTGTGCGAGCGGCTTGCTTTTCTGCAGAACGCCGTGGGCGCGGTCGCCGGGCCGTTCGATTCGTTCATGGCGTTGCGCGGCCTCAAGACGCTGGCCCTCCGCATGGAGCGCCACTGCGCCAGCGCCCTCAAGATCGCGGCGTGGCTGGAAAAGCACCCCAAGATCGCGCGCGTCTATTACCCCGGCCTGCCGAGCCACCCGCAGCACGCGCTGGCGAAGCGGCAAATGCCCGGCTTCGGCGGCATGATCTCGGCCGAGATCAAGGGCGGTCTCGCCGCCGCCAAGCGCTTCCTCGAGCGCACCGAGCTCTTCTCGCTGGCCGAATCGCTGGGCGGCGTCGAGAGCCTCATCGAGCACCCGGGCATCATGACCCACGCCTCGGTGCCGGCCGAAGTGCGCGCGCAACTCGGCATCGGCGACGGCCTCGTGCGCCTGTCGGTGGGTATCGAGGACGTCCACGACCTCATCGCCGACCTCGAAGAGGCGCTGGCGGCGGCTTAAGCGCGCCATTCCCCGCCTGCATCGCCCGCGCGCGCCCGCGCGATTGCTCGATGGCGCCGCGCACCCTAAGACGGCAGGCAAGCCGGCAGCGATATCATCCGGCATGCGAGCGAGGGAGGAAGACATGGCCGCGCCGTCCGCCGGGCACGATCACGGGCCGCCATTCCGCGCCGACCAGGTCGGGAGTCTCTTGCGCCCCGATGCCTTGAAGCAGGCGCGCGAGCACTTTCTGGGACCGCAGACGCCCGACCAGCATCTCGGGCCCCACGACAATGCCGATCTCCGCGCGGTCGAGGATCGCTGCATTTGCGATGCCGTCGCCATGCAGGAGGGCATCGGCCTCCGCGCGGTCACCGACGGCGAATTCCGCCGGCGGAGCTGGTGGCTCGAGCTGCTGCTCAATTGGGAGGGCATCTCGGCGCACCGCACCGGCACGGTCGAGTTCACCTGGCACACGGCCGACGGCAAGGAGCAGCCGTTCTCGCGGCTCTGGGTCAATGCACCGATCCGCTGGCGCGCGAGCCCGATCGTTCGCGCCTTCGAGTTCCTGAAGAAGCAGACCAAGGCGACGCCCAAGGTGACGATCCCGGCGCCGATCCTGCTGCACATGTATGGCGGCGGCGACAAGGGCATCCGCGAAGGGCATTACAAGGACGTCGACGCCTTCTGGCACGATCTCACCGCGGCCTATCGCCAGGAGCTGGCCGCGCTGGTCGCCGCCGGCTGCCGCTACATCCAGCTCGACGACACCAGCATCGCCTTCCTCTGCGATCCCAAGTACCGCAAGACCGTGGCCGGCTGGGGCAACGACCCCGACAAGCTCCTCCACGACTACGCGCGGCGCATGAACGACGTGCTGGCGGGCCTGCCGCGCGACGTGACCGTGACCATGCACCAGTGCCGCGGCAACCGCGAAGGCAATTGGTCCGCGCAAGGTGGCTACGATCCCGTCGCCGACGTCTTGTTCAACCAGGTGAACGTCCACGGCTTCTTCCTGGAATACGACACGGCGCGCGCCGGCTCGTTCGAGCCCTTGAAGCTGCTGCCGAAGGGCAAGCTCGCGGTGCTCGGCCTCGTCTCGACGAAAACGCCGCGGCTCGAATCCGCCGACGAGCTGAAGCGCCGGATCGACGAGGCCGCGCGTTTCGCGCCCCTCGATCAGCTCGCCTTGAGTCCGCAATGCGGCTTCGCGAGCTCCATCAAGGGCAATCCCGTCACCCCCGCCGATCAGAGCGCCAAGCTCGCGCGCATCGTCGAGGTGGCGAAGCAGGTGTGGAACGGGAAGTAGGCGCCGCCGCTACACCCGCACCGCCCAATCGAGATCGGGCACGAACGCTTCTTCGATCGAAAGCTTGCGCGCGCTCAGGCCCTGGCTCCACGAATAGCGCAGCGCCGCGTCGAGCGGCTTGCGATTCTTCGCGAGGCCGTAGGGCCAGAAATCCTCGCCCATCAGGGCGCGCGTCTCGGCGAGCTCTGCCGTCAGCCACGGCATGGTCGCCATCATCACGCCGATCTCCTCGAGCTCGCGGATCGCCATGTCCTTGGCCTGCTTGAAAGCACCGAACAGGCTGCTGGCGAGCCACGGATGCTTCTCGAGCAGCGCCTCGCGCACCGCCAGCACATGCATGATCGGAAACAGCCCGGTCTTGGCGAAATAGGCGCGCTCGGCGGCCCGGTAGTCCGGGAACAGGCGCGCGATGCCGGGGGTCTTACGCACGAAGCACGACGGCGCCCGCGGCGACAGGAGCGCGTCGAGCTTCCCCTCCGCGAGCATGGCCGAGAGCGTTTCGCTCTCGCCGATCGGCGCGAGCTTGATTTCCGGCGGCAAGTCGAGCTTCAGCTTCTCGTGACGTCCCGCCTGCTCCAGCCCGCCGTTGCGCCACGCGATGTCGCTCGGCTTCACGCCGTATTCGTCCTCGAGCAACCCGCGCGCCCAGAGCGCCGCGGTCATCTGGTATTCCGGCACGCCGACCGTCTTTCCCTTGAGATCCTCGGGCACGCGGATGCCGCGGTCGGTGGGGACGTAGAACGCCGAGTGCCGGAACACGCGCGAAAGGAAGATCGGCAGCGCGCGATAGGGCGTCTGGCCGCGCGAGCGCGCGATCAGATAGGAGCTCAGCGACACCTCGCACACGTCGAATTCCGACGCCACGAGCGCGCGGATGAACAGCTCCTCGAGCGGCGGCGTGAGATAGCGCACCGCGCAGCCTTGGACCGCGACGCGGCCCTCCTTGACGGCGCGCACGCGGTCGTAGTCGCCGGTGGCGATGGAGATTTCGAGATTGGCCATGGGTCCCCGATGGGTCTTGTGAAGATCGTCAGCGGCAGCGTGTTTGCGTCAGCGTCGGCGCGCCGTTGTGTACGAACTTGCCGTCTTGGACCGTGTAGCTGCCGTCCGCGCCGCGGTTCTCGACCGCGCGTATGCCGTCGGCACCCACCTTCATGAACACGTTGGTGCGGACCTGATTGATCGAAGCGAAATTGATCGTCACCGACAGCATGCCGTCGGCGGTGACTTGCGCGTTCTCGATCTTGCTGCGGTCGCGCTCCGATTCGGGCCCGAAATCGCGGCGGAGGACGGCGTCGGCCGATCCCTCGGCTTCGTAGGTCGAATAGCCGTTCTGCCGCGACGGCGGGTTGGCGCAATTCACGGCCCAGGTGCCGAGCAGGCCCCATTTGGCCAAGACGGTCGCCGGCGGATCGGTCTGTGCGGCGGCCGGGAAAGCGAGTGCGAGCGCGGCAACGGCGGCCGCCGCTAGGAGGCGAATCGGCATACTTGGTATCCTCGATTGACCGGAAACCGCGCCGCGACTCGCCTCAATGGGCCGGCGCCGGCGCGCCGCCGCGCGGCAGGAAATCCGGCATCCGGCGCATCATGGCCGCGTGCAGCGGCTTCCGGAAGCCGAAGATGAACGCCACCTCGGCGACCAGGAACACCGGCGCGATGAAGATCTGCAGGAGATTGTCGGCGAGCGCGGGTTTGCGCCCCTCGAAGGCATGGCCGACGAGCTGCACGATCCAGCCGCCCACGAACAGCACAGCGAACGACACCCAGGCGGTGAAAGCACTCTGCTGCGCGAGCCAATCGGCGGCCCATACCGCGGGGACGAAGATGGCGGCGGTGAGAACGCCGAAGGGCGGATCGAGCACGATCCAATAGACCATGACGGACACCGCGAAGACCGTGGCAAGGCTCAGCGAATAGCCGCCCAGGCCCGCGAAGCGCACCATCGCCATCGGGATGAGGAGCGAGAACGCGATCGCCGGCACGCCCACGAAATGCGTGGCCTTGTTGCGCCCATCGCGATGATAGGCGGAATACATCGCCATTTGCTCGACGAAGAAGCGCTGCATGGCCGGTATCCTCGCGTTTCGTGCCGCGAGGATACCATGCCGGGGACGATGGCGGAAAGCCGCGGTCGCCTTCCTCAGGCCGCGCTCTCGGCGGCCGGGGCCGAGGGTTCCGCGCCGCCGCCCTGGATCACGTCGAATCGGGGACCGAACGATTCCACCCGCGGCGCGGGCTTGGCGTTGAGCAGCAGGCGCGTCACGTCGGGCCGCGCATAGTGGCCGGCGGGATCGGCCGCGGCCTTGGCGAGCGCGATCATGCCGAGATCGATGTCGGCCACGATCAATCCCTCCTCGGTCTCGGGCAGCGGCGCGGAGAGCGCGCGCCCGTCGGGGCCGAAGATCATGGCGAAGCCGCCGCCGGCCTTGAGGAACATCTCCTTGTCCGGCGTATCGACCATCATCGCGATCATCTCGAGCGAGACGGTGGCGCACGACGCCAGCACGTAGCAGCCGCCTTCGACCGCGTAGATCTGGCTCGCTGCCGTGTTGACCTCGGGTCCCAGCGCATAGGCCATGCCGCGATAAAGGCTGAAGCTCGGCCACGAGGCCACGTGCACCTGCTCGTCGGCGGCATACATGGCGTATTTGGAGAGCGGCTGGATGTGCTCCCAGCAGCAGAGGGCACCCAGGCGCCCGATGCCGGTCTCGTGCACGGCCAGATGGCTGCCGTCGCCCTCGCCGAACACGGTGCGCTCGGCATGGGTCGGCTTGAGCTTGCGGCGGGCGGCGATCAGCTCGCCGTCGGGCCCGAAGATGGCCTGGCCCATGTAGAGGCTGCCGCCGGCGCGCTCGCTGTAGCCCATCACCACGTGCATCGAGTGGCGGCGCGCGGCATCGGCCAGCGCCTGCCACTGCTTGCTGCCGCGCACCAGCGCGTTCTCGAAATAGCGCTGCACGAAGCGCATGCCCCAGGCCGGCGCACCCAGCCAGATCCAGAAGGGATAGCCGGGGATCCAGGTTTCCGGGAACGCGATCAGGCGCACGTCCTGCTTGGCCGCCTGGCCGATGAGGGCGATGGCCTTCTCGACGGTGGCGTCGAGATCGAGGAACACGGGGGCCGCCTGCACGGCGGCGGCGCGGTATTTGCTTTGGACTTGGTTCATGGCGGCCTCCTGGGATCGATCGGATGGTGCTAGTATGGCCGCCGTCCGGGAAGCCGGCTTTGCCGGCGGCGACGGATCGTTTGACCGCCAGCGCCACGAGCGACGCACGATGGCGAACAACGCGCACGATACGGCCCTGTTCACGACCGACGCGGTGGCACCGCGCGAACGCTTCGCTTTCTGGCGCGAGGCGGTGTGCGACGTGTTCGTGCGCCTCGATTGCGAGCGGGTCGGCGGCGACGCGTTCGCGGGCTCGATCGTGACGCGCCCGTTCGGCGGCATGCAGCTCTCCGAGGTCGCCTCCGGCGCCCAGCACGTACGGCGCTCGCGGCGCCAGATCGCGCGGGCGCGCGAAGACGACCTCCTGGTGTCGGTGCAGCTCGACGGCGCGGGCGACATCGCCCAGGACGGACGCGACGCCGCCCTCGGCCTCGGCGATTTCTGCCTTTACGACAGCGCGCGGCCCTACGACCTGATGTTCCGCGGCGAATTCCGGCAGATGGTGCTGCAGTTCCCGCGCCGGAAGCTCGCCGAGCGCCTCGGCCGGGTCGAGTCCTTCGCCGGCATCGGCATTTCAAGCCGCGACCCGATGGGCGCCGTGGTCTCGGATTTCCTCCGCACCCTCGGGCGCGAGAGCGCGCGGATCGCGCCGGCCGCCGCCGAGCGCCTGGCGGAAACGGCGCTCGATCTCGTCGCCGCGGCACTCGCCGCGGCGCGCGGTGCCGCCGCGGGCGAAGGGGCAAGGCGGTCCGCGACGCTGGCGCGCGCCAAGACCCTGGCGCTGACGCGGCTCGGCGATGCGGCGCTGACGCCGGCCAGCCTCGCGGCGGCGCTGGGCGTGGCACCGCGCAGCCTCCACCGCCTGTTCGCGGACGACGGCCAGAGCTTCATGCGCTGGGTGATGGATCGCCGGCTCGACGCGTGCCGGCGCGATCTCGCCGATCCGGCGCTCGGCCACCGCAGCGTCTCCGACATCGCCTTCGGCCACGGATTCGCCGATCTCTCGCATTTCAGCCGCGCCTTCCGCCGCCGCTTCGCCCAGGCGCCAAGCGAGCTGCGTGCGGCGGCCGGCTTCAACGCCCGGCGCGGCTGAGGATCACGGCCAGCGCCACGACGAGGCCGAGGATCGCGATGAACAAGACGCCGGCCGCGACCGCGAGGCGCGCCGGCGATGCGCCGTGGAGCGTGCGCGCCAGCCACGACGTGCCCGGCGGCCGCGAGCCGCCGGTCTTCATTGCCGCCGACGGTCCCTGCATCGGCGTGTTGAGCGACGCGGAATGCGCCTCAGGGCGCATATTTGCCGGGCCTGCATCCGGCCCCGCCACCAGCGTGGCGCCGGGCTCCGCCAGCAGCGGTGTGCTACGCGGGGCCTTGGCGGCCAGTACCGCGCGCCAAGCAGCGATGTCTTGCGGGCGGTCCTCGGCGCGCACGGCGAGCGCGCGGTCGATCGCCGCCAGCAGCGCCGGCTTGTACCGGCCATTCCCGGCCTCGCTCGCCGGCGGCATTGCGCCCTTGCCGCCGACACGGTCGAGCGCCGCCGGCGGACGCGCGCCGGAAACGCAGCGATAGAGCGTGGCACCGAGCGCGTAGATGTCGGTCCACGGGCCCTGCTCGCCCACGGCCTTGCCGTATTGCTCGAACGGCGAATAGCCCGGCGAGACGATCGACGTGATCGATTGCGTGCGCGCGCCGATCGCCTGGCGCGCCGCGCCGAAATCGAGCAGCACCGGCGTGCCGTCGTCGCGGAGATAGATGTTGTCGGGCTTGATGTCGCGGTGAAGGAATCCGGCCTTGTGCACCAACTCGATGCCGCCGAGCAGCGGCTCGATCAGGGCTTCGATCTCCTTCTCGGGCATGGTGGCGCCGCCGCGCAGGCGTTCGCCGAGGCTGGCGCCGCGCTCGTACACCATCACGATGTAGGCGGTTTCGTTGGCCGCGAAATAGCGCAGCACGCGGACGATGTTCGGGTGGCGGAGCGAGACCAGCGTTTCCGCCTCCTGGCGGAAGCGGTCGAGGCCCCAGTTGAACAATTCCTGCTGCTTCGCCTCGCGCGGCTTGACCGTGAGGCCGTCCGAGGCGCGGCGCGCGAAGGTGTTGGGCAGATACTCCTTGATCGCCACCGTGCGGTTGAGCGCGATCTCCTCGGCCTTGTAGGTGATGCCGTAGCCGCCCGAGCCCAAGACCTCGCCGATCCGATAGCCGCCGAGCTCGGTGCCTTTCGCCAGCGCGAAGAGATGGTCTTGCGCCATGCCGATTATCCCATGCCGCGCCAGGCGCGAAACGCCTCGTAGAGCAGGATCGCGGCGATGCCGATGCCGACGATGCCGAGCGCGTAGGCAAGGTTCCGCGCCCATTTCCGGGCCGGCGGCGGCGGAAAGTTCGGCGGCGGCGGCGCCGGCGCGGCGCGCACGGGTTCGCGGCCGCTCACCGGTTCGGACACCGGCTCCGCCGGCGCGGCCTCGGACGCCGCATCCCCGGCCAGCATCGCGCGCCACGCCTCGACCGATTGCGGGCGATCTTCGATCGACATCGCGAGCGCGCAATCGATCGCGGCCAGAAGCTCCGGGCTGTAGCGGTCCTTCCCCGCCTCGACCGCGGGCATCATGCGCGCCCCGCCGAGACGGTCGGTGGCGTCGGTCGGCCGGTGCGCGGTGATGCAGGCATAGGCGGTGGCGCCGAGCGCGTAGATGTCGCTGAACGGGCCTTGGCGCGTGGAATTGGCGTATTGCTCGAACGGCGAGTAGCCGGCGGAAACGATCGGCTGCGAGATCTCGTCGAGGCCGGTCGCGGCCTGGCGCGCGGCGCCGAAGTCGATCAGCACGGGCGAGCCGTCGCTCCGCCGGATGATAACGTTGTCGGGCTTGATGTCGCGGTGGAGGAAGCCCGATTTGTGGACCAGCGCCACGCCGTCGAGCAGCGGCTCCAGCACCTCGCGCACCTCGTCTTCGGTGATCGGCCCGTGGCGCTTCAGGATGGCGCCGAGGCTCATGCCCTCCTCGAACGCCATCACGAGATAGGCCGTGCCGTTGGCCTCGAAGAAGCGATAGACGGCGACGATGTTGGGGTGGCTGAAATTGACCAGCGCGCGCGCCTCCCGGCGGAAGCGTTCGAGGCCCCAGGCGAACGCGTCGCGGCTGCGCGGGCCGATCGGATGCACGGTGACGGTATCCTGCCCGCGCAGCGCCATGGCTGGCGGCAGGTATTCCTTGATCGCCACCGCGCGGCCGATCAGCAGCTCGGTCGCCTTGTAGGTAATGCCGAAGCCGCCCGCGCCGAGCTCCTGCTCGATGCGATAGCCTTGGATTTCATAGCCGTGCGGCAGCGCATTGAGATGCCGATCCGCCATCGCGCTCCTCGTCCCTCGCGCGCCGACGCGTCGGGGCAAGGAAAGCTAACGGCGGCGCGGCGGTGCCGCAAGCGCGCCGGCGCACACGTCGTGTCGGGTCCCAGACCCGCCCCTACGACGTTGCCGCCGAATTCCCAGGGATCGGCACGCGCCTCAGGCTATGGCGCCGAGTTTTCCATACTTGCCACGGTAGTAGAGCAGCGGCGCGCCGTCTTGTTTGTAGGCGAAGGACAGAACCCTGCCGACCACGATGATGTGGTCGCCGCCGTCGTGGATGCGGTGGGTCTCGCATTCGAACACGGCAAGCGCGTCCTTGAAAGCCGGGCAGCCGACGCCGCAGAGATCGATCGTCATGTCCTTCCACTTGTCCTCGGAGGGACGCGCGAAGTGGTTGGATATCTGCTGCTGGTCCGAGGCCAGCACGTTGACGACGAAATGGCTCGCCTGCTCGAAATGCGCGAAGGAATAGCTCCGCCGGTCGAGGCAGAAGAGCACCAGCGGCGGATCGAGCGAGACGCTGGTGAAGGAATTGGCGGTGAGGCCGATCGGCGTCTGTTCCTTCGACATCGTGGTGATAATGGTCACCCCGGTGGCGAAGGTGCCGAGGGCACTGCGGAAATCGCGCGGATCGACGGTCATGTGGCGGCGTGGGCTCCGTTCGTGGCGAAACAGATAGGGGATGCTGCCCACCGGGTCAAAGGGCACGGAATGGGCGGCGGGGATGCGCGCGGCGCAAGGCGCGGCGGCCGCCCCTAGCGGGGGAATCGTACGCCTCCCTTGTAATCGGGCGCGGGCCACCCACATTCTTATCAAATCAACGACGGTCTACGTCGTTCATGAATTTGACGGTGCGCGGCGGCCAATGGAGCCAAACATGCCCCACTGTCTCGGCCCCGGGCAATCCATACCCGGGGCGCTAGTTTCTCCCGGACCGCGACGCTCCCCCCGCTCGCCTGACGGTTTCCCCGCGCGCCCTTCGCCCTTGTGGCGTTGCGGCGGCGCGGGCGGTTGAGTCAGGATGGCGGCGAGGCCGACGTGCGGCCGGCGAGTCTTCCGACGATGACCGAGTCCACGGCAAAGCGCTGGCTCCGGGCCACAGGCACGGCGATCCGCAATTCGCTCGAGACGGCCGGGGCCGCGGCGCTTTCCTCCCATGTGCGGCTCGGCGTGACCGGCTTGAGCGGCGCCGGCAAGACCGTGTTCACAACCGCGCTGGCCCATGCGCTGATCCATGCCCACGACCAGCCGGACGAACTCGCCTTCCTCGACGTGGCCAGCCGCGGCCGCATCGCCGGCGTCGCCGTCGAGGCGCTGCCGGGCCTCGCCGCATTTCCCGTCGAAGCCAACGCGGCGCAACTCGCGACATCGGCGCCGATCTGGCCCGCGCCGACGCAAGGCCTGAGCGGCCTCCGCATCGTCTTGCGCTTCGCGCCGCAGGGCATCCGCCGCCGGGTGGCGAAAGAGGCCGAGCTCCGCATCGACATCGTCGACTATCCCGGCGAATGGTTGGTGGATCTGCCGCTGCTCGACCAGGATTACCGCGCCTGGTCCACGGCCACGTGGCAGGCGCTGGCCGAGGCCGAAATGTCGGGGGCGCGCACCGTCGCGCAATCCTGGTGCAAGGCCGCCGACGCCGTGCCCGCGCCGGTGGGCGTCGACGATCGCGCGCGCGCCTATGCCCGATTGTTGCGCGGCCTGAAGGGCGACCGCTTCGGCTGGGCATGGCTGACGCCGGGCCGGATCCTGACGTCGAGCGAGGACGAATGGCTGGCCGGCGGCAGCGCGTTCTTCCCGATGCCGCCCGAAGGGCTCGTGCCGGGACACGTCTTCGCCGAGCTCGAGCGGCGCTATGCGCGCTACGTCGAATCCCAGGTGAAGCCGTTCTACCGCGACCATCTCCGCAATCTCGACCGCCAGATCGTGCTCGTAGACCTGCTCGGCGCGCTCGCGCGCGGGCCCGAAAGTTTCCACGGCATGCGCCGCGCGCTCGGCGCCATCCTCGCGCATTTCCGCTACGGCGGCTGGCGCGTGCTAGCGCCGCTGCTCGGCCGGCGCATCGGACGCGTGATGGTGGCGGCGACCAAGGCCGATCTCGTCACGTCGAGCCAGCTTCCGGCGCTGCGCAGCCTGTTGCGCGAAACCGTCGACTGGAGCGTGATGGAGCAGCTCCGCGACTATCAGGATGCGGTCGAGAACCGCACGCACTATGCCATCGGCTGCCTGGCCTCGATCGTCTCGGCCGAGGAGCGCTTGGCACCCTTCGGCGGTGCGCAATTCCCGGTGCTGTTCGGGCGCATTCTGGGTGCATCGGAAAACGAGCACGTGGTGCCGAGCGCGGTGCCGCCCGCCTTGCCGAAGCCCGCGCAATGGCCGGCCGCGGGTTACAAATATTTTCCCTTCCAGCCACCCGATCTCTCCGCGTTCGAGGACCGCGCCTTTCCGCATCATGGGCTCGACAAGGCGATGCAATTCCTGATCGGAGACAAGGTGTCATGAGCGAGAACCGCGGCCCCGAGCCGGGGCGCTACAAGGCGAGCGAGTTCGCCTCGGTGCCGGTGGCGCAGCCGGCGCTCGCCGACCCGCATGCGGGCGCGCTCGGCAACGAGATTCCGCCGCCGCGCCGGCGCCGCTACGGCCGCTGGTTCGTGTGGCTCGCGGCCGCGTTCCTGGCCGTGGCGCTCGTCTACGACGCCGTCGCCTTCGTCTGGAACTTGTTCGCGCTCTCGACCATCGCCGGCACGGCCGCCGCGGCGCTGCTGGCGGCGGCGCTGATCGCCGGCGTCGTCTGGATCGTGGACGAACTCCGGCGCATGTACGGCCTCAAGGCCGCGGACCGCTTCCGCGCGACCGCGGCGCGCATCCGCGGCAGCGCCAGCCGCGGCGAGGGCCTCGCCATCGTCAATGCCCTCGCCCCGTCGCTGCGCGCCAACGAGGCCGCGCGCGCCGGTCTGGTGCGGCTCCAGGCAATCCTCCGCGCCTCGCACAGCGACGCCGACGTGATCGGCCTGTTCGTGCGCGAGGTGCTGGACCCGCTCGACCGCCAGGCCGCGGCCCGGGTGTCGCGCGCGGCGCGCGACACGGCGATCGGCGTGGCCGCGAGCCCGGTGGGCTTGCTCGACGCCGTGATCGGCATCGCGCGCGCGCTCCGCATGATCCGCGAGATCGCGACCATCTATGGGCTTCGCCCCGGCACCTTCGGCTCGCTGCGCCTGCTGAAGCGCGTGCTGCTCGACGGCGCCGGCTTCGCCACCGCCGATCTCGCCAGCGACGCCTGGACGGAAATCATCGGCGGGCTCGGCAGCCGCGTCACCGGCATGGTCTCGGGCAAGCTCGGCGAGGGCGTGTTCGCCGCCGTGCGCATGACGCGCCTCGGCCTCGCCGCCATGCAAGCCTGCCGCCCCGTGCCCTTCGCCGACGAGCAGCGCTTGGGCGCCATGCGCCGCGAGCTCATCGCGCAAGTGTTCACCGGCCTCATCCCCGGCCGGCGGCGCGAGGAGACCGCGCCGATGAAGCCCGCGGCGTAATCGGCGGCGAGAAGCGCCTGCGGCAGCGCCGCGACCGCCCGGCCAATGACGACAAACGATGAAATTCTCGAAGCGTCGTCATTCGTCATCATTTGTCGTCTTTCGTCGTCATTTTGTCGTCATTTCGGCCGCCCCGACTCATCATTTGTCGTCATTTTTTCATCATTTCGGGCGGCGGTGCGTGACGGAGATTGATCTACCATAGCGTGTCTATTCCACGAGAATGCGCAAAGCCCAAGCGCCCTAGACCCGGCCGCATCGCGTAATCACGCCCCGGCGCATCTCCGCCGCAGCGCCCGCCCGCAACCGGGGCGAGAATGAAACGTCAAAATAAATTCATGTTTTGTTCTTTTTGTCAAGCCCCCGCATCGGGGTCATCGGCGTCATTTTTTCGACTTTGACCCCATGTAATCGTCAAACCATTCTCAAGACTGGTGTTCGGAGAATCGCCATGTCGGACGTGAAGGTTCGCAATCTCGACGCCTGGGTCATCGCTCATCACAAGCGCAGCGCCAAGGCGGCCGGCCGGAGCCTCGAGGAGCAGATTCGCCATGTCCTCAAGGAAGCGGCCCTCGCCCCGCGGAAAGACTTCGCCCAGCGCGTAAAGCGGCGTCTCGCGCGCCTGCGCGCCAGGTATGGCGCGATGCCGGACAGCACGCCCGGCATCCGCGCGGAGCGCGACGGCCGCGAATGATCGTCGTCGACGCGACGGTCGCCACGAAGTGGTATCTCGTCGAGCCCGGCTCGGATCGCGCTGAGGCGCTGGCAGCGAGCGGCGAGGAATTCTGCGAGCCTGCCATCCTGCGTCTCGAAGTCCTGAGCGCGATCTCACAGCGCTACCGCACCGGCGGCATCGCCGCCGCGGACGCCGAATCCCTGTTGGTGCAATGGCTCGAAGACCTCGAAAGCCGCGTCGTGACCTTGTGGCCCGAGGACGCGGACCTGGAATCCGCCCTCCGCCTCTCGCTGCGCATCCGCCACGCGGCCGTGGATTGCCTCTATCTCGCCTGCGCGATGCGGATAGGCGCGGCGCTCATTACAGCGGACGATACGCTTCTTCGGCGCGCGCGGCCCGTGCACGCGGCGGTGCGGATGCTCTAGAGCACTTTCACAGTTGATGGAATCGGAAGGGGATTCCCAGGGGCGTGATTTTGTGATTCACGGTTCTTGCTGGTGGCGAAGCGAGGACCGAGATGGGCAAGGCCTATTCGCAGAATCTGCGGGAGCGGGTGATCGCGGCGATGGATGGCGGTGGAACAGCCTACAAGCTGGCGCCGCTGTTCAGGGTGAGCGTGTCGTACATCTACAAGGTCCTGAGTCGGCGGCGGGCGACCGGGGAGACGACCGCGCGGCGCTGGGCCGGGGGACCGAAGCCCAGGCTGGCCGAGCAAGACGAAGCGCTGCGCCAGCGGGTTGCTGCGGCGCCCGATGCCACATTGGCCGAGCTCCAAGCGTGGCTCCTGAGCGAGCGCGGGGTGACGGTGAGCATTGGCTGCCTGTGGAAGCGGCTGCGGCATCTCGAGTTGACGCTTAAAAAAAGTCGGCGCGCGCGGCCGAGCAGGATCGGCCGGACGTTGCCCAGGCGCTTCAGGAATGGCGCACCAGCCAGGCCAAGCTGAATCCGAAGCGCCTTTTCTTCATCGACGAGACCGGCGCCGCCACCAACATGGCGCGCCGCTATGGCCGCTGCCCGCGCGGCCAGCGCCTCGACGCCGCCGTGCCGCACGGACATTGGAAGACGACGACCTTCGTCGCCGCGCTGCGCGAGGATGGCATTGCAGCACCCTGCGTCTTCGACGGCCCGATGAACGCCGATTGCTTCCGAGCCTACGTCGAGCAGTGTCTCGCACCCACGCTGAGCCCAGGCGATATCGTCGTCCTCGACAACCTGAGCAGCCATAAGGTCGCCGGCATCCGCGAGGCGATCGAAGCAACCGGAGCGACCCTGCTCTACTTGCCGCCCTATAGTCCCGATCTCAATCCGATCGAACAGGCCTTTGCCAAGCTCAAATCCATCTTGCGCAAGGCCGCCGCACGATCCCTCGACGCCCTCATCGTCGCCATCGCCGACGCACTACACCACTTCAGCACACACGAATGCGCCAACTATCTCGCCAACTCAGGCTATCGCCATCGGCCCTGAAAATGCTCTAGTCGAGCGAACCTTCGCCGCGCGCGACGTGGCTCGAAAATTTCACTCTGACCACGATTTCTAAATGTCCGTTGTCCTTCGCGATGCAGACCTGAGGCGGACATGGCCGGACAGCCGCCTTTGACCCAAGGCAGACATGACGAAGCCGCTTGGTCGATCGCTGCTTGCTGGGCGACAAGCTGCTTACGGGATTTTCTCTCCGGTGCCTGTAGCGATGCGCAACCGCTTCGCGAGCGCCTGCAGCAGCTTCCATCCGATGGTTCCGTTCCTTTCGACGAGCGGGCGGAACTCCCAGAACGTAAGCCCGTAGCAAACCAGGTCGGTTGTAGCGGTTACAGTGGCCGAGCGGGGTCCGCCGTCGATCAAGGCGATCTCGCCGAAATAGTCGCCCGGGCCGAGGGTGGCGAGGTCGACGCCTTTGCTCGACACCCTGGCCTGCCCTGAGTCGATGATGAAGAAGGCGGCGGCCCCGGAGCCCTCCATGATGACGGTCTCGCCCTTCGCGAAGTGGCGTTCTTTGAGCAGGCGGGCGATTTGCTCGGCCTGCCTTCGGTCCATACCGGTGAAGAGCTCTACGCGCTGGGCGGAGGCTACGGGGTCGCGCCGGGGCGGGGCGGGCGGCGGGGCCTCGCCCCGCGCCTTCCCGGTTGTGACGGCCCGGCACTGGAGGAGATAGAGCGTTCCATCTTGAAACGCCCATTCGATGTCGCGGCGCGGGCCATAGACCTTTTCGCACCGTAGAGCGAGCTCGCCCAGTGCCGCAAGCTGGGCGTCGTCGAGGCAGAGCTGGTTGACCTGTGCCGGTGGCACTTGCTGCTCGAAGGTGCCCCCGTTCGGGAGCGAGCGAATTGCGATGCGCTTGCGCCCGGCCTTGCGCTCCAGCACCCGATTGGAGCGGTCGAGGCGGAAGTGGTCGGGGACGACGAGGCCGGCAACCACGGCTTCGCCGAGGCCCCAGCTCGCTTCGATCAAGCGCTCATCGGCTCCGGTGACCGGGTGTTCCGTGAACATGACCCCGGCGACGGCGGGGTTAAGGAGAGTCTGGACGACAACGCCAACGCTCGGCCGGGTGAACAGGCCGACACGCTGGCGGTAAGTGATGGCCGAGTCCGAGTTCGCGGACCACCAAACTTCGCGGACGGCGCCAGGAACATCGGCCGCCGAATGGACGTTGAGCACGGTGAGGTGCTGCCCGGCGAAGCTTGCCGCCGCGCTGTCTTCGTCGACGGCGGATGAGCGGACGGCGAACGGAGCCGACAAAGCGGCGACGGCCTTCGCCACCTTTCCGATCGCCTTGTCATCCCCCGAGGCGACGGCCTGGACCAGGTCGCCCGAGAGCGCCACTCCGGGCGGGACCGGGAGGCCCTCGCGCACGGCGTCGCCGAGCCCCACGGCCTTCGAGCCATAGAGCGATGTCTCGCGCGCCTTGGCGAAGGGGACGACCTTCTTCATCCGAGCACTGTGACCTCGCCGGCATCTCCGTCCACGCGAACGAGGACGCCATCCGCGATGCGCCCGGTCGCCTCGCGGGTCCCGACGACCCCGGGGATGCCGTATTCGCGCGAAACGATCGCGGCATGCGAAAGCAAGCCGCCGTTGTCGGTGACGATCCCGCCAAGCAGCGGCAGCAGAATGTTGAAGGCCTCGGTCGTCGACTCGGTCACGAGCACGTCGCCTTTCGCGATCCGGCCGAACTCGGAGGGGCCGGTGACGCGGCGTGCGGGCCCCTCGTAGACGCCCTTGCTCGCCGCGAGCCCGTAGAGGACCTTTTCTTCGTTCTGCGCCTGGGAGCTCCCGAAGAGGTGGCCCAGGGCGATGAAGATCGCGCGCATGACGCGGCCAGCCGATGGGGGCAGGGCGGCAAGGTCAGGCGGGGGCGGTGCGCGCGGGCCAAGGAGGGGTGGAACGTCTTTGGCGGTGTGGGTCGCGCGATATTCGGCGCGCTTGGCGAGCTCTTCCGCGGACGGGCCCCCGGTGCCGGTGACCAGCGCACACATCTCGTCAAGGCTGGCGTCGAGCATGTGATGGGGGGTAGCGATGCGGCCGCGGTCCGCGACCCGCCGGCCAGCCGCAAGGGCTGCGCGCCGCATGAGACCCGCGGCCCAGATGTCGCTGTAGACGCCACGCTCGTCGCGAAGGCGGTAAGTGAGGCGCGCCTCGTCGAGCAATTCGTCAAACTCGTCCTGGTGAGGTGCTGGAACCTTGCCGCGAACTTCGGCAATGCGGGCATCGATATCCGAGGCTGCCTGAGTTTCTCCGGAGACCGTGATGCGAATGGCCCTGAGGAGTGCGTCCGGCAATTCGAGCGCCGTGGGCTCGGCGATGTCGAATCCGTCGATGAGACGGTTCCCGACCAGATCGAGATAGCCGGAGACGGCCGCGCCGACTTCGCCGGCCAGGGAACGCAGGCTCGCAAGCACATGCGCGGGGTCACCGTCGGATTCCAGGACCTTGCGGGCAGACGGGCTCCCGGCGAATGCCCTCTTTAGGCGCTCCATCTCGTCGGAACCACCCGCGGACACTTCCGCCGAACCGCGCATCAGTCCCAACAGCTCAGACGGCGGCAGGCCCGTCCAGTCCCCGACGTGTGCGAGGAAGTCTCCAGTCGGGAGAACGGCACCGGCCGTGAACCGCATGTGCTGGGCGATCATGGTTGAATGGTGGTCGCGGCAGCGCGTCAGATAGGCAACCAATTCCGTGTCGGAGAGAGAGTTCGGATCGATAGCCTGCAGCTCGCGGTGCAGGGCAATGGATGATGGTTTGCGGCTCTCGTCCCAGTCGCGAAGCTGCTCCCGCCAGAGCCTCTGCGCGAAAACCTGTTCCGCGCGCTGAAAGCGCTGGGGAATTTCCGCGTCCGGAGCCGGCAGCACCTGGATGTAGCCGAAGCCCTTCACGTAGCTCATCTGGAGACCGTCGATGAGCATCCCGTAGAAACGCGCGAAGTCGTTGGTGCCCCGCTTGAAAGAGGGGGGATGGGTCTCCTGGTAGTAGCGCGTCATCGGACGCGGGAAGTGCACGGCGTCCTGCTCCCAGGATCCCGGTCCTGGCGGGTCAAGACGGAGTTTGGTCGAGGTATCTGACGCAGTCATGGCAATTCCTTTTTGGGAAAGCCGCCTATCTAAGAGCATCACCGGCGATCGGCCCGGAATACTCCAGATGACCGGCGCCGCAGCCTCGAAACTTTATCCGAGACTTCCCGTATCAGCGTTTGGCACGGTGGGAAGACTAACATTCCAGCAGTTTACCACGAAATCACGGGTGGACTGCGATGCCTAAAGCTTGCGCCGGTGCCGACGAGGCGGTTGAATAAGCCTATTCCAAAATGTCTGCTCCTGGCACTTCTGCGACATGCCGAGCCGCGAGAACGAAGGCCGCTTTCAACCCGGAAGCGGACATCGGCGCACCAGGGCCGCCCGGGCCCGTTTACGAGTTCACGGCCTCGCGAAGCCGTCCATTCGCGTGCGATCACAGAGTCGATGGTGGTCGAGCCGCCATGAGCACGCTTACAACGTCCTCCCGATCAGCTCCTTCATGATCTCGTTCGTCCCCGCATAAATGCGGTGCACGCGCGTGTCCGCCCACTGCCGGGCGATCCAGGTTTCCCACATGTAGCCGGTGCCGCCGTGGAGCTGGAGGCAGGCGTCGAGCACCTTCTGCTGGAGCTCGGTGGTCGAGAGCTTGGCCATGGCCGCGGTGCGCATGTCGCATTCGCCGGCGGCGTGGAGCTTGATGCAGCGGTCCATGAAATGGCGCGCGATCTGGGTTTCGGTCACGAGATCGGCCAGCGTGAAGCGCGTGTTCTGGAAATCGAACACGCGCTGGCCGAAGGCCTTCCGCTGCTTGGTGTAGGCGATGGTCTGCGCCAGCGCCTCCTCGCACGTGGCGACCGCGCGCACGGCGACGATGAGGCGCTCCTGCACGAGGCCCGACATCAGCAGGCGCCAGCCTTCGTTCGCGCCGCCGAGGCGGTTTTCCACCGGCACTTCAAGGTCGTCGAAATACAAGACGGCCGTGTCTTGCGCCTTGTTGCCGATCTTCTTGAGGTTGCGGCTCTTCTCGTAGCCTTTCGATTTCGTGTCGACGAGCAGCAGCGAGACGCCCTTGGCGCCGAGCGCCGGATCGGTCTTCACGACCAAGAGGCAGAGATCGCCGACGATGCCGTTGGTGATGAAGATCTTGGAGCCGTTGACGACGTAGCGGTCGCCTTTCCTGACCGCGCTGGTGCGCACGGCCTGGAGGTCGCTGCCGGAATCTGGCTCGGTCATGGCCACGGAGGCGATGAGCGTGCCGCCGGCCATGCCGGGCAGCCATTTCTGCTTCTGCGCGTCGGTGCCGAATTTGATCAGGAACGGCGCCACGATGTAGGAATGGAGATCGAACGACGGCCCCGCGGCGCCGGCGCGGCCCAGTTCCTCGATCACGATCGAATCGTAGACGAAACCGGCTTCGCTGCCGCCGTAATCGGTCGGGATGCTGGTGCCGAGCAGGCCCGCGGCGCCCGCCTTGGCCCAAATCTCGCGCGGCGCGATCCCGGCCTCCTCCCACTTGGCGTAGTCGGGCAGCATCTCCTCGGCGATGAAGCGGCGCACCTGGTCGCGGAACAGCTCGTGCTCCGATTCGAAGATCTCGCGCGGAAGCCACAGCGGCATGGCGCCTTCGCCGGGGCGCGTGGGGGCGGTGGCGGCGGTTCCGGTATCGGGCATGGCCCGGTCTCCAATCAGGGTTCAGAGCGGCGGTCTTGCGGTACTGCGCGTTGATTGACAAGCCTGGTAAACGACGGATGAGCCTCGGAAAAAAGAGAGTTAACCGGCGCGTTAACACACTTTTCACTATTGCGTTGCCCCCGCCCGCCGCTAACAATGCACGTCGGCTCGTGTCGCCAGGGCGCCGCGAATCGCGAGGGACGGAGCGATCGCCGGGCATTCGGGAACGCCGCATGCCCCGCCATCGTACCGGATTCACGGGGAACGAGAACGGGAATGACGACGCAAACGGCCCGGCTGCCGCGTTTCTTTTACCGCATGCCGCCGCGCCCCTGCCCCTATCTGCTCGGCCGCACCGAGCAAAACATCTTCACCGAGCTCAGCGGTCCGTCCGTGTCGCAACTCTACGACGCGCTGACCCAGGCCGGTTTCCGCCGTTCGCACAACGTCGCCTACCGGCCCTCCTGCCCCGGCTGCCAGGCCTGCGTGCCGGTGCGCGTGGTGGCGTGGCAGTTCCAGCTCTCGCGCTCGCAAATGCGCGTCGCCCGCGCCAATGCCGACGTGCGCGAGGACGAAGCGCCCGGCATGGCGACGACCGAGCAGTATCAGCTTTTCTCGCGCTATCTCTCGGCGCGCCATGCCGACGGCGAAATGGCGGGCATGACCTATGCCGATTACGTCGCCATGGTGGAAGACAGTCCGCTCAGCACCGCCATCACCGAATACCGCGACGCCGAGGGCATGCTGATCGGCGCCTGCCTCGTCGACCGGCTGCATGACGGGCTTTCGGCGGTTTACAGCTATTTCGAGCCCTCGGTCTCCGAGCGCAGCCTCGGCACCTACATGATCATGCGCCTCATCGAGCGCACGCGCGCCGCCGGGCTGCCGTATCTCTATCTCGGCTACTGGATTTCGGGCAGCCGCAAGATGGCCTACAAGGCCAAGTTCCGCCCGCTCGAAGGGCTCACCTCGCGCGGCTGGACGGTCATGCCTTAAATCCGCCGCGGCGGCCCTGCAAGGGTCGCGGGGTCGTCGGTTTGGCATCGAAGGGCAGGCGTTGCGCATGGGCGCGCGGGATCGCCGCAAATTCCTGAAACGCGCCGGGGCCGCGGGCGCGGCGCTTGCCGCAAGCGCGCTCGCGCGGCCGGCACTCGGCCAGGCGCGGCTCCAATGGTCGATGGTCACGGCCTGGCCCAAGGACTTTCCGCTGTTCGCGGCCGCCGCCGAGCGCCTCGCGCGCCGCATCGGCGAGCTGTCCGACGGGCGCTTGAGCGTGCGCGTACTTCATGGCGGCGAACTCGTGCCCGCCGCCCAAGCCTTCGACGCGGTCGCCGCCGGCCAAGCCGAGCTCGGCCACGACACGGCCTTCAACCAGTTCGCCAAGAACCGCGCCTTCGCCTTCTTCGCCTCGATGCCGTTCGGCTTCACGGCGCCGGAGATGAACGCCTGGATCGCCTATGGCGGCGGCCAGGCTCTGTGGGATGAGCTCTGTCGGCCGCTGGGGGTGCAGGCCTTTCCGTGCGGCAACGCCGGCACGCAATATCTCGGCTGGTTCAAGCGCGAAATCCGCGGGCCCGACGATTTCAGGGGCCTGAAGATGCGCGTGTCGGGGTTCGGGGCGGAGGTGCTGCGGCGCCTCGGCGCGATCCCTTCGGCGGTGCCGGGCGCGGAGCTGGCGGCGGCGCTGCGCGCCGGCGAGATCGACGCCGCCGAATGGTTCGCGCCCGACCAGGATCTGGCGCTCGGCCTCCACGACGCCGCCAATCTCTATTACGGCCCCGCCTTCCACCGCCCCGGCCTCGCGCTGCAATTGATCGCCCATCGCGCGAAGCTCGAGGCGCTGCCCCCGGATCTCCGGCGCATCGTCGTCGCCGCCGCCCAGGCGGAGAACGGCGAGCTCTACGCCGAGGCCACCCAGCGCAACGCCGCCGCCCTCGAGGTGCTCGTGGCGCGCCACGGCGTGCAGCCGCGGCGCCTTTCGAACGAGGCGATGGCGGCACTCGGCAATGCCGCGGGCCTGGTCCTGGCCGAGGAGCGCGAGCGCGCCGACGCGCTCGGCAAGCGCCTGTTCGAATCCTTCCTGAGGATGCGCAAGCTCGCGATGGCCCTCGGCCGCCAGGGCGAGCCGGCCTTCGACGAAGCCCGGGCGCTTGCCTACAAGTTCATCGACTAGCAAGCCCGGCGGCAAGCGGCCGGGACAAAATCTTGTATTGACGCCGGAATGCGCCGCTGCAAGCTTCGGGCAACGCGCGATGCGGCGGGCGACTGCAATCCATCCGCCGCGTCGCGCTTCTGCGGTCGAGGTTGAAGAGCCGGCGCCAAAGCCGGCCTCCCGGCCGAAGCCTCTGGGAGGAAGGCCTTTGTCCTTCGACACGTGGGCGCTCATCGTCGTCGCGGCCTTTTTCGGGCTGGTCGTTTTCGCCGGCGTTTTCGCCGGCGCGCTCTTGCCGGTCAGCCGCGCCATCGACGCCGTCAATCTCCGCATCGGAAAAGCCGTCACCTGGCTGGTGCTGTTCGCGGTGCTGGTGAGCGCGGTGAACGCCGTCGTGCGCAAGGTATTCTCGTCGAGCTCCAACGCCTGGCTCGAGGTGCAGTGGTACATGTTCGCGGGGATCGTGCTGCTCGGCGCGAGCTACACGCTGCTGCGCAACGAGCACGTGCGCATCGACGTGATCTCCGGCCGGTTCTCGCGGCGCGGCCTCGCCAAGATCGACATCTTCGGCCTCGTCGTCTTCCTGCTGCCGATGACGTGCATCCTCCTGTGGCTGTCGTGGCCGCTGTTCGCCAACTCGGTCATCCGCTCGACCGCGGGAACGACCTCGCACGGCTTCGCCGAGGTGATCGCCGGCCTGTTCGACTCCTCGGGCTGGACGCGATCGGACCAGGCGGGCGGGCTGATCCGCTGGCCGGCCCTGATGCTGATCCCGATCGGCTTCCTCCTGCTCTCGCTCCAGGGCTTCTCCGAGCTGGTGAAGCGCTTCGCCTACCTGAAGGGCCTCATAACCGATCCCAACGAGAAGTTGGGCGCGCACGGCACGAATTGAGGCGGGGCAGACGATGATCGATTTTCTCACCCACAATTTCGCGCCGATCATGTTCGCGGCGCTCGTGTTCTTCCTGCTGCTCGGGTTTCCAGTCTCCTTCGCGCTGGCGGCGAACGGCTTGTTCTTCGCCTTCGTGGGCATCGAGCTCAACCTCCTGAACTTCGAGCTGCTGCAGGCGCTGCCGAACCGCATCTTCGGCATCATCAGCAACGACACGCTGCTCGCGATCCCCTTCTTCACCTTCATGGGGCTGATTCTCGAGCGCAGCGGCATGGCCGAGGACCTGCTCGACACCATCGGCCAGCTCTTCGGGCCCATCCGCGGCGGCCTCGCCTATGCCGTGATCTTCGTAGGCGCGCTGCTTGCCGCCACCACCGGCGTCGTCGCCGCCTCGGTGATCTCGATGGGCCTGATCTCGCTGCCGATCATGCTGCGCTACAATTACGACCGGCGGCTGGCCTCCGGCGTGATCGCGGCCTCGGGCACGCTGGCGCAGATCATTCCGCCGAGCCTGGTGCTGATCGTACTGGCCGACCAGCTCCGCATCGCCGGGCAGATCTCGGTCGGCGACATGTACGAGGGCGCCATCGTGCCGGGCCTCGTGCTGACCGGGCTTTATGCCTGCTACATCTTCCTCACGACCATCATCTGGCCCTCGCGAGCACCGGCGCTGCCGCTCGAAGCGCGCACGCTGCGCGGGTTCAAGCTCCTGAAGCGGTCGGTCTTCTCGCTCGTGCCGCCGCTGGTGCTCATTTTCCTGGTGCTGGGCACGATCTTCATCGGCCTCGCCACGCCGACCGAAGGCGGCGCCATGGGCGCCGCCGGCGCGCTCATCATGGCGATGATGAACCGCCGCCTGACGTGGAAGCTGGTGCGCCAGGCGATGGACACGACGGCGAAGCTCACCGCCTTCGTGATCTTCATCCTCATCGGCGCCACGTGCTTCTCGCTCACCTTCGCCGGCGTCAAGGGCGACCATTGGGTCGAGAGCCTGCTCATCAGCCTGCCCGGCGGCTGGCTCGGCTTCCTCATCATCGTCAACCTGATGGTGTTCCTGCTCGCCTTCTTCCTGGATTTCTTCGAGCTGGCCTTCATCATCGTGCCGCTCTTGGCGGGAACGGCGGTCAAGCTCCTGACCCCGGTGGTGGCCGCGATGATGGCCGGCACATCGGTCGATCCCGCGCAGCTCGCGCTGGTCTGGTTCGGCGTCCTGCTCGGCGTCAACATGCAGACCTCGTTCATGCACCCGCCGTTCGGATTCGCCCTGTTCTATCTCCGCAGCGTCGCGCCCGACAAACCCTATGCCGACAAGGTCACCGGCAAGATGACGGAGCCGGTGACGACCGGGCAGATCTACTGGGGCGCCGTGCCCTACGTGATCATCCAGGTGATCATGGTCGCGGTCCTGATCGCGTTCCCGAAGCTGATTTTCCTCGGCATCGAGACCAAGCAGCTCAAGGATCCGAGCCAGATCAAGATCGAGGCGCCGCGCTCAGCGCCCGACGAAGACGACTCGGGCTTGCCCAAGATCAAATAGAAGGCAACGAAAAAGCCCCGCCTTTGGGGCGGGGCTTTCGTCGTCGAGCCGGTCGGCGGCGGTCAGCCGCGCAGCTTGCGCGCCATGAAGCGGTCGAAGCCGCCTTCCGCGAATTGGAACCACTGCACGGCGTCCTTCTGGAACGCCGTGTAGTTGTCGTAGATCTTCTTGAACTTCGCGTTCTTCGTGAGCAGGTCCTTGTAGACTTCCTGCGCCGCGTTGTAGCAGGCGTCCATCACCGGCGCCGGGAATTCGCGGAACTGCGTGTCGGCCTGCGCCAGCTTCTTGAGCGAGCCCGGGTTCTGCGCGTCGTACTTGGCCGTCATCCAGTTCATCGCGTCGATGCCGGCGGATTCGACGACCGCCTGGTAGGTCTTCGGCAGCTTGTTCCACTCTTCCATGTTGACCATGTTCGACAGCATCGCCGAGCCTTCCCACCAGCCGGGCGAATAGTAGAACTTCGCCACCTTGTGGAAGCCGAGCTTCTCGTCGTCATAGGGGCCGACCCATTCGCAGGCGTCGATCGTGCCCTTCTCGAGCGCGGGATAGATGTCGCCGCCGGCGATCTGCTGCGGCACGACGCCGAGCCGCGACATGACCACGCCAGCGAAGCCGCCGATGCGCATCTTGAGGCCCTTGAGATCGTCGACGGTCTTGATCTCCTTGCGGAACCAGCCGCCCATCTGGGCGCCGGTGTGGCCGGCCGGCAGATGGTGGATGTTGTAGTCCTTGTAGAACTCGTTCATCAGGTCGTTGCCGCCGTGATGCGCGACCCAGGCGTTCATCTGCCGCGTGTTGAGGCCGAACGGAATGGCGGTCGCGAAGGCAAAGGTCGGGTCCTTGCCGAAATAGTAGTAGCTGGCGGTGTGGCCGATCTCGATGGTCTTGTTCTGGACCGCGTCGGCGACCTGCAGCGCCGGCACGAGCTGGCCGGCCGCATGCGGCGCGATGTCGAACTTGCCGTCGGTCATCGCCGAGACGCGCTTGCAGAAATATTCGGCGCCGCCGTAGAGCGTGTCGAGCGACTTCGGGAAGCTCGACGCGAGGCGCCACTTGACCGCCGGCATCGTCTGCGCGATCGCCGGCTTGGGGAAGGACGCGGCCACGACGGCCGCGGCAGCAGCAGTCCCCGCGGCGCCCGCGCCGCGGATGAAATGACGACGTTTCATGAGCGAAAACTCCCTATTTTTGACGGACAGCGGCCTGTTGTTGTTGTGATAGCCGTTGCTGAGCGGCATCGTATGAAGCCGGCGCGGGCCGCGCAAGACCCGTTTCCCGGGAATTTCCGCACCGGCCGCCCTTGACCGGGCCTCGAGGCCTCTAGCCCATCGCCTTGACCGCCGGCAGCACTTCGCGCCCGAAAATCGCGAGCGAGCGCATGATCTTTTTTTGGGCAAGCGAGCCGAAATCGACGATCATCGCGCATTGGGTGATGCCGGCCTTCTTCATCTCGGCGATGCGCGCCAGCGCCTGCTTCGGATCGCCCATCAGCACGCGGCCCGGGAAATACACGTCGAAGCCGAGCTTCTTCTGCGCCGCCTCGCGGGCGCCGTAGCCCTTGTAGGCCTCGGGATCGGGCGGCTTCCGCGCCGCCTCCACGCCGGCGGCGGCGTATTCGTCCATCGGGGTTTCGACCAGCGCCTTCAAGCGCGCATCGTCCTCGCGCTCGAGGAAATGCGCGTGATAGGCGCAGCACACTTCGTGGTCTTCGATCTTGCGCCCGTATTGCGTGAGCGCCTTCAAATACCACCCGATGCGCTCGACGGCGACCGGGTGATCGACGTGATAGGCGACGTAGAGGAGATTGTGGCCCTCCTTCGCCGTCCAGTCGAAGCTCTCGGGCGACATCAGGCACGCCACCCAGATCGGCGGGTGCGGCTTCTGGTAGATCGGCGGCAGGATCGGCAGGTCCTTCATCGGCGGCCGGAACTTGCTGGTGAATTCCAGCGGCCCGCCCGCCCAGGCGCGTTTCACCAGTTCGACGCCCTCCTCCACCCGCTCGCGGCTTTCCTTCATGGGCACGCCGAACGCGTCGAACTCGTCGCGGATGAAGCCGCGGCCGACGCCGAAATCGAACCGCCCCTTCGAGAGCTGGTCGAGCGTGGCGCCCTGCTCGGCGACGCGCACCGGATCGTTGATTGGCAGCACCGTGGCGCCGGTGCCGAGCCGGATGCGCGTGGTCTTCGCCGCCAGATAGGAAAGGAAGGTGTAGTTCGACGGGATCAGCCCGCCGTGGCGCACGAAATGGTGCTCGACGAGCCACGCGTAATCGATGCCGATCGTGTCGGCATAGGTCACCTGCTCGACGATGTTGTGGAGATGTGTGTGCGCGTCGCGCGTGTTGGGGAGATAGGTGGGGAGATAGAAGAGTCCGAATTTCATCGCATCGTCCCTGCTGCGGCGGGTGCCGTCACTTCCCATTCGCCGCAAGAGCGGCGAAAGGGCCCCTTCTCTCCCGCAAGCGGGAGAGAATAGTTTGCAGGGCGTATCTTACTATTTCTCTCCCGCGCAAGCGGGAGAGAAGGGGCCCAAATCGCGCTTGCGATTTGGGAAGTAAGGGCACGGCGCCGCGTGGGACGCTCAGAATTTCCCGCTTCTCGGGAAGCCCGCCGGCGGCAGGCGGCCGGCTTGGGCGCGCTGGCCGATCCAGTCCTTGATCTCGCCCTTGGCATAGACTCGGGCCTTGGCGCCGGTCTTCACTTCGAGGCCCTGATCGAGCGCGAAGATCTTGGCGTCGGCGAGACCCCCCTGCTTGAACTTCTGCAGCGTGTTCCCACGGCCGCGCGTCATCTCCGGAAGATCGCCGGCCGGGAAGATCAGGAGCTTCCGGTTTTCGCCGAGCGAGGCGACATGGTCGCCGGCCGCGGGCGTGCACACCCGCGCCACGACACCTTCGGCCAGGTTCAGCGCCTGTTTGCCGGCGCGGGTCTGGGCCACGACCTCGTTCTCCGGCACCACGAAGCCGCGCCCGTCGCTGGAAGCGACCAGCAGCTTGCGCTCGGGATCGTGCACGAACAGGGCGACGATCTCGTGCTCGGCGGCGAGGTCGATCGAGACGCGCACCGGTTCGCCATGGCCGCGACCGCGGGGCAGCTTCTCGACCGCCATGGTGTAGAACTTGCCGTCGCTGCCGAACAGCAGCACCCGGTCGGTGCTCTGCGCGTGCAGCAGGAAGCGTAGCGCGTCGCCTTCCTTGAATTGCAGCGAGGCCGAATCCTCGAGGTGGCCGCCGAGCGCGCGGATCCAGCCCTTCTCCGAGCAGATGACGGTGACCGGTTCCTTCTCGACCGACACGGCGATGTCGGCAACCTCGATCGCGGGCGCATCGGCGCGCTTGGTGCGGCGCTTGCCGAGCTTCGTGTCCTTGCCGAAGGCCTTCTTCATCTCGGCGATCTGGCTGCCGAGCGTCTGCCACTGCTTCTTCTCGCTGCCGACCAGCGATTTCAGCTCGCCCTGCTCCTTGGTCAGAAGCTCGATCTCGCGCTTGATCTCGATCTCGTCGAGCTTGCGCAATTGGCGCAAGCGCATGTTCAAGATCGCTTCCGCCTGCGGGTCGTTGATCTTGAAGCGCTTGATCATTACCGGCTTGGGCTCGTCTTCCTTGCGGATGATGCGGATCACCTCGTCGAGATTGATGTAGGCGACCATGTAGCCTTTGAGGATCTCGAGCCGGTCGGCGATCTTCTTGAGGCGGAAATCGCTGCGCCGGACCAGCACCTGCCGGCGGTGGTCGAGGAAGGCGCGCAACACCTCGCCGAGATTCATCACCTTCGGCGTGCGGTCCGCGTCGAGCACGTTCATGTTGAGCGAGAACCGGGTCTCGAGCTCGGTCTGCTTGAAGAGATGCTCCATCAGCACCGCCGCCTCGACGTTGCGGCTCTTGGGCTCGAGCACCAGGCGGATGTCCTCGGCCGATTCGTCGCGCACGTCGCCGAGCATCGGCAGCTTCTTCTCGGCCAGCAATTCGGCGATGCGCTCGATGAGGCGCGATTTCTGCACCTGGTAGGGAATCTCGGTGACGACGATGACGTAGCCGCCGCTCTTGGTCTTCTCCTCCTCCCATTTGGCGCGGAGGCGGAAGCTGCCCTTGCCGGTCTTGTAGGCCTCGACGATGGCGTCGGACGATTCCACCAGCTCGCCGCCGGTCGGGAAATCCGGGCCCGGCATGCGGTTGACAAGCTCGCGGATCGAGACCTTCTCGCCCTTGAGCTTCTCCTTCTCGATCAGGCGCTCCAACGCCTCGCAGATTTCCGCGACGTTGTGCGGCGGGATGCTGGTCGCCATGCCGACCGCGATGCCGGCCGCACCATTGGCGAGGAGATTGGGGAAGTTCGCCGGGAGGACGGTGGGCTCGCTACCCTCGCCGTCGTAGGTGGCGCGGAAATCCACCGCGTCCTCGTCGATGCCTTCGAGCAGGCGCTGCGCGACCTCGGTGAGGCGCGCTTCGGTGTAGCGCATCGCCGCTGGGTTATCGCCGTCGATGTTGCCGAAGTTCCCCTGCCCGTCCACGAGCGGATAGCGCACCGCGAAATCCTGCGCGAGGCGCACCATGGCGTCGTAGATCGAGGCGTCGCCGTGCGGATGGTATTTGCCCATCACGTCGCCGACGATGCGCGCGCATTTCTTGAACGCCGTCTGCGGATCGAGCCGCAGTTCGCGCATCGCAAACAGCAGCCGCCGGTGCACGGGCTTCAACCCGTCGCGCACGTCCGGCAGCGAGCGCGCCATGATGGTCGAGAGCGCATAGGCGAGATACCGCTCGCCCAAGGCATCGGCGAGCTTCGTGTCACGCATCTCGGCGGCAAACGGGATATCGTCAGGCATGGCCGTGCTAATGATTTCCTATATATAGGCGCTGATCAGCGCTATTCGTCAATATCTAGCCCCCTCGCCCTGGGGCGAGGGGGTTGGGGGTGAGGGGGACGACCTTGCGACTTCAAGGCCGTGCAATCACCGTGCGAATCATCTCGATCGCCGCCTCGGTCTGCTCGATCGCGACGAGATGCGGAATCCGGCACACGCGATAGCCTTTCGTCCGGAAGTACCGATCGCGCTCCGCGTCCGCCACGGCGACATGCGCCATCCGATGCTGCCCGCCGTCAATCTCGACGACGAGCCGATGCGCTTCGCAGTAGAAGTCGGTCACGTAGGGACCGACCGGAGTCTGGCGGCGAAACTTGAGCCCATCGAACCGACGATCGCGCAGCCGGTCCCACATTTTCCGCTCGCCGAGACTTGGTTCGGCGCGCAGGCTACGTGCCCGTGTAAAGGCGCGTGCCGGACGATCAGGCTCGGTATCGCGCGCGACCATGTTTGCAGGCCCTTGCCCTCGAATCTCGCAATCCGGCTGCGGAGAATATCCTCGCACATCGATTGCGCTCAACCGCCGTCCCCCTCACCCCCTACCCCCTACCCCCTCGCCCCAGGGCGAGGGGGAGCCCCTTCGCCCTGGGGCGAAGGGGTTTGGGGATGAGGGGGAGTCGACGCGCGGAAACGGTATGCAACGACTCTAGGTTTCACCCCCGCCCCAGCCGCTCCACCAGCCGCACGCGCGCGGCCGGCAGCTTCTTGTCGTGCGGGGCGAAGACGTGGCGCTCGAGGAAATAGCCGGTGAGCGCCAGGCCTTGGGCGATCTCGCCCGTGTCGGCGACGGTTTCGGCGAGCAGGAACGGCGGCAGGGCCAAGAGTTTGTCGCGCCAGGCCTCGCCGGCCGAGAGCGACACCGCGCGCCCGCTCTTGGGCGAAACGTAGGCGAGATTGTCGTTGGCGCCGGTGGCGGCGCAGGTCGCGAGATCGAGCCCGAAGCCGAGCGACGTGAGCAGGCCCAGCTCGAAGCGCACGTAATCCGCCGACCACGATGTGCCGATCGCCGGCGCCGACGACAGCACGTGAATCAGCGCCGAGAAGCTTTCGAACACGTCGGCATGGGCCTCGCGCTCGGCCAGCGCCGACTCGGCGAGCGCGCAGGCGGCCGAGAGCGCCGCGAGCTTGCCGCCATTGTCGAGCAGCGCCGCCGCCGTGCCGGTCACCAGCTCGCAGGTGTAGTTGCCGAGATGCTCGGAGAGCCGCGCGCGCCAATGCGCCGTCACGAGATTGCCGGGCTGAAAGACGCCGCGCGCGCGCGACGTGGCGCCGCCGCGCACCAGCCCGGCGTGGCGCCCATGCGCTTCCGTCAGCAATTGCACGATCAGCGACGTCTCGCCGTGCTTCCTCGCCGAAAGAACGATGCCGCGGTCGGTCCAGTCCATGGGGTGATGGTTCTCGTTCGACGCGAATCAAATGTCTCGGTCGTCCCGGGCGCGCTGCATCGCGCCCCGGGACGACATCCAATGTAAGGTTAGTCGTTGGTGCGCAAGTCGCAACTAGCGTGATCGCAGCGTCAGGCCGCGATCGCTCCGCGCGCCGGCTTGCCGGTCGTATCCGACACCAGCGTCAGCGGCGCCACGCGGCTCTTGGGGAAGACGGCGATGGCGCGCGTGCCCCTTCCCGGCTCGCTCTCGAGATCGAGCGTGCCGCCGTGCTTCTCCATCAGGCGGCGGCTGATGGCGAGGCCGAGGCCGGTGCCCTCGGAATTGCCGCGGCTGACGTTGTCGGCTTGCTGGAACGGCTGGAACAGGCGCGCGATGTCGTTTGCCGCGATGCCGATGCCGGTATCGGCGACGGCGATCGCGAGGCCGCCGTCGGCCTGTTGCGCGGCCGAGATCTCGACCGAGCCGCCGGCGGGCGTGAACTTGACCGCATTCGAGAGGAGATTGAGCAGCACCTGCTTCAACGCCCGCTCGTCGGCCTCGACCGTCGGCAGGTGTTCCGGCAGGCTGACGCGCAACTGCACGCCCTTCTGCGCCGCCGCCACCGAGAGCGTGCGCACGCCGGCCGCGACCGCTTCGACAAGATCGAGCGGTGCCGGCTTCAGCTCGTAGGCGTTGAGATCGAGGCGCGAGACGTCGAGCACGTCGTTGATGAGTTCGAGGAGATGGCGGCCGCTGACCTGGATGTGGGCGACATATTCGCCCTGGCGCTGGTTGAGCGGTCCGTAAAGGTTGCTCTTCAAGAGGTCGGCGAAGCCCAGCACGGCGTTGAGCGGGGTGCGCAGCTCGTGGCTCATATTGGCGAGGAAGCGCGACTTGGCCTCGACCGCGGCCTCGGCCACGTGCTTGGCCACGCCGAGCTGGCGATTACGCTGCTCGAGTGCTGCGCGCAGACGCCGCAGGCGCCAGAGATCGAACATCATGGCGAAGAACAGCGCCAGGATCGCGACGGTGACGGCGGCGGCCGCGGTCCAGATCAGCTCGCGGCGCGCGAAGATTTCGTCCAGCGCTTCCGGCACGTTGCCTTCGGCGGCGACCACGAGCTTGTAGTCGTCGATGCTGCGGGCGGCGCGCATCGTGGCGGCGGCGTAGATGTCGCCGACATAGGCGGCGTCGGCGGAGACGAACGACGTGAACTCGGTGGCGCCCGCGCCGAATTCGGTCTCGTAGCGGAAGCCGGTGACGCGGACGACGGGCGAGCCGTCCTCGCGCAGCATGGCGCCGGTCCCTTCGATGCCGACCTTCATGCGGTCGAGGACGTCGAGGAACAGCGAGGGGTCGGCCGCGAACACGACCATGCCGGCAAAGCGGCCGAAGCGGTCGTTGATGCGGCGGGAAAGCTGGATCGATTTCCGGCTGGTGACGGGGTCGGCGAGCATGGCGCCGACATACATCCGGCCGGTGTCGGCGCCGCGGTGGAATCGGAAATCGTCGCGCGCGGCGAGGCTCGCGCCGGCGCCGTCGGCGCCGAGGCTGGTCACGCGCACGATGCCCTCGGCGTCGACGATCGAGAGCTGCGGCGCGAGGCTCGGCGGCAGGTTCGCGAGCCAGAACTGGATGTCGAAGCGCCCCGAGTCGCGCTCGTAATCGGCGACCGTGTAGCGCAGCATCTGGTCGACGACGCTGAGCTGCGCGCCGATGCTGCCGGCGTAGGCGTTGGCCGCGGTGCGCACCCGCGCCGCCAGATCGTCGATGTGATTTTCGCGCTCGCGCCGGTCGGCCTGCCAGGCCGTGACCCAGACGCCGGCGAGCAGCATCAGGCAGACCAACGACAAGACGACTCGCACGCGCCAGCGGCGAAAGGTCGATCGCGGCAAGGGAGTGTCGGCGTTCATCGGCGGCATCGACCCGGCGGAAGCGCCGCGGCAGCGGCGCCGGACGGCGCCGAACCCCGGCGGGTTAACGAAATCAACCTATCGCCGGGGTGGTAAATGATTGGTTATCGGCGGCGCGGAAGCGCTGATATATCGGCTACTTCTCCCACTCGAGGCCGATGGCGCGGTAGCGCGCGGGGTCGTCCTGCCAATTCTCGCGCACCTTGACGAACAGGAAGAGATGGACGCGGCGCTCGAGCAGGCGCTCGAGCTCGGCGCGGGCGGCGGCGCCCACGGATTTGATCCGCTCGCCCTTGTTGCCGAGCACGATGGCGCGCTGGCTCTCGCGCTCGACATAGATCGTCTGCTCGATCTTGACGCTGCCGTCCTTCCTCTCCTCCCAAGTCTCGGTCTCGACCGTGATCGCGTAGGGCAGCTCCTGGTGCAATTGCTCGAACAATTGCTCGCGCACCAGCTCGGCGGCGAGCAGGCGGTCCGGCATGTCGGACAGCTGGTCCTCGGGAAAGAGCCACGGGCCCGGGGCCACGGCCTTGGCGAAAAAGCGCCGGAGATCGGCGACGCCGTCGCCGGTCAGCGCCGAGACCATGAAGATGTCGGAGAAGAGGCCCGTGCGGTTGAACGTATCGGCCATGCCGAGGAGCTCGGTCGGCGCGACGAGATCGATCTTGTTGAGGATCAGCACGCCCTTGCGGCCGCTGAGCTTCAGGCGCTCGACGATGGCTTCCGATTCGGCGCCCGGCCCGCCCTTCCTCTTGGCGGCCGCGTCGACCAGGAGGGCGGTCACGTCGGCGTCCTCGGCCCCCTGCCAGGCGGCGGCGACCATGGCGCGGTCGAGGCGCTTTCGCGGCCGGAAGATCCCGGGCGTGTCGACGAACACGATCTGCGAGCTGCCCTCGATGGCGATGCCGAGCACGCGCGCGCGCGTCGTCTGCACCTTCCGCGAGACGATCGAGACCTTGCTGCCGACGAGCGCGTTCAGAAGAGTCGATTTGCCGGAATTGGGCGCCCCGATCAGGGCGACAAAGCCCGCCCGCGTCTTTGCCCCAGTTGCCGAAGCTGCTGGGGGGTCAGTGGGTGGTGGGCTTTTCGGCGCTGCCATTCTCGGGCGGGGTCTGTTGCGTTTGCCCGCTGATCATAGCGAGAAGGAACTGGGCGGCAATCTGCTCGGCCAGGCGCTTCGAGCGTCCGGTCGCCGAGGCGGCGGGAAAGCCCTTCACCTGGACGCGGATGGTGAAAGTGGGGTCGTGATCGGGCCCGTTCTGGGCGACGGTCGAATAGTTCGGCAGCGGCAGGCCGCGGCTCTGCGCCCATTCCTGGAGCGCCGTCTTGGGATCCTTGGGCGGGCGCGGCGTCTGGTTGAGCAGCGAGGCCCAGAATTTGGCGATGAAGCGCTCGGCCGGCGCGAAGCCGCCGTCGAGATAGAGCGCCGCGATCACGGCCTCGCAGCAATCGGCGACGATGGCGGGGTTGGCGCGGCCGCCCGTGAGTTCCTCGCCCGGCGAGAGCCGCATGAACTCGGCGATGCCGGCGCGGCGGCCGACGTCGGCCAGCGCCTCTTCGCGCACCAGCGCCGCGTGGCGGCGGGCGAGCTGGCCCACTTTTTCCTCGGGGTAGCGCTTCAGGAGGTGCTGGGCGATGACGAGGTTGAGCACGCGATCGCCGAGAAACTCCAAGCGCTCGTAGTCGGCGGCGCCGGAGCCGTTCGGGCCCGAGGCCGCGCTGGAATGGGTCAAGGCTTCTTCCAATAGCTCCGGCCGCACGAAACTGTGCCCGAGCGCCATGTAAAGTTTGGCGAAGCGCCGCGTCACGATGCTCACCGTCTGCTCCCCTCGGCCGCGGCGCATCGGCGCCATGGGCTCAATTCGATACGTAACGCGCGGCCCGGGGTATGCCCGTACATCTTGGCCCTGTGCCACGCTGCGGAATGCAAAGCAATCCACCATGGCGGTGGTTAAGAATCGCTGAAGGGAGATTCGCGCCGCCACTCATCTCATATCGCAAAATAATATCATAATCTATTGTATTTTCATGAAAAAACGGCTTGTTCTAAGGCTATCGAACCAGCGGTGGACTTCCCACAATTCCGCCCGGTGATCGGTCGAGAAGAACAGGAACTCGGCGCGGCCGATCAGATTCTCCGCGGGCACGTAGCCCACTTGCGACAGCGCGCGGCTGTCGGTCGAATCGTCGCGATTGTCGCCCATCATGAAATAGTGGCCCGGCGGCACGACGTATTCGGGCGTATTGTTGTGGAATTGCTCGCCGCGTCCGGGCGACTGCCAGACGACGTAGGAGCGGCCGTTGGATGCCGTCTCGAGAAACGCCTCGGGCTGATCCGACGCGCCCTGGCCGGGCTCGGCGAGCACGCGCTTGATCTCGCGCTGGTACTCGGCGCCGGTCAGCGGCCGGCGCGCGAGCGGCACGCCGTTGACGTAGACGATGCGGCGCGTCACCTGGATGCGGTCGCCGGGCAGGCCGACCACGCGCTTGATGAAATCGATCTCGGGCTTGCCCGGCTGGCGGAACACGGCCACGTCGCCGCGCTCGGGTTCGCCGGCGAGGATGCGGCCATCGAAGCGGAACGGATTCCAGGCCGAATTGCTCGCGCCGAACGGAAACGAGTAGCGGCTGTAGCCGTAGCTGTATTTCGAGACGAAGAGATAGTCGCCGACCCAGAGGCCGGGGAGCATCGAGGTCGAGGGGATGCGGAAGGGCTCGAAGGCGAAGGTGCGGATCAAGAGCGCCAGCGCCACCGCCCAAAGCGCCGTGACGACGACGTCGTAGACCGAGCGCCAAAGCTCGCGCAGGCCCCGCGCGAGCCGGCCTTGCGGCTGCTCCTGTTCGGACCCGTCGTGCACTCCGCCGCTCACTCGATGCCGGCGAGGAAGCGGCCGTAGCGGACGGCGAAGGGCCATTTCCACACTTCCCACCAATCCGCCGAGCTGTCGCTCGAGAACAGCACGAAACTCGCGCGGCCGACGAAATTGATATAGGGCACATAGCCCATCGGCGTCGGGCAGCCGCCGCCGGGGTTGTAAGTGTCGTTGAAGCGGCTATCGCAGGAATTGTCGCGGTTGTCGCCCATCATGAAATAGTGGCCCGCGGGCACCACGTATTCGGGCGTGTCGTCGCCCGGCCGGCCGGCGTCGCTCATCTCGAAGATGCGGTAGGCGCGGCCGTTGGCCAGTGTCTCCTGATAGACTCGCACCGCGCGCGGCGCCGGCCCCTCGGTGTCGGCCATCTCGCCGAGCGGCTTGCGCTCGACGGTCTGCCCGTTGATGAGGAGACGCCCGCCGCGGACGGCGATGCGGTCGCCCGGAAGGCCGATCACGCGCTTGATGAAATCGACCTTGGGATCGCTCGGCAGGCGGAAGACGGCGACGTCGCCGCGCTCGAGGGCGCGCGCCGGCAGCCGTCCGGCGAAGAGATTCGGCGAGAACGGAAACGAGTAGCGCGAATAGCCGTAGGAGAATTTGAGCGCCACCACGCGGTCGCCCACCAGCAGGCCGGGCAGCATCGAGCCCGAGGGAATGCTGAACGGCTGCACGAGGAAACTCTGCACCACGACGACGATCCCCACGATCCAGGCGAGATCGAGCACGAAGGCGATCACGCCGGTGCGCTGCTGCTTCTTCTTTGCCTTGGCCTTCACGCCTTCGCTCCTTCGCCGCGGATCGGGCTCAGCGCACGCCCTTCAGGAACCGGCTGAACCGGATCGCGAAGGGCCATTTCCACACTTCCCAGAGATCGGCCGTGCCGTCGCTGGAGAAGAACAGGAATTCCGCGCGGCCGATGAGATTTTCGAACGGTACGTAGCCGACCACCTGGCGGCAGCGCTGGCCGCCGGGGCCGGTTGGATTGTAGGCGGCGCTGAAGCGGCTGTCGCAGGAATTGTCGCGGTTGTCGCCCATCATGAAATAGTGGCCGGCGGGCACGGTGTATTCGGGCGTGTTGTCGCTGCCGGGATCGGCGTCGCTGCGCTCGTAGATGCGAAAGGCGCGCCCGCCCGGCAGGGTCTCGTCGTAGATCTGGTAGAGGGTCTCGAACAGCTTGCCGGTCTCCTCGTCGCGCTCGTAGATGACGGCCTGGCCACGGCGGCGGCGCTCCACGAGCTTGGCGTTGACGTAGAGCCGCCCGTCCTTCACCTGCACCTTCTCGCCCGGCAGGCCGATCACGCGCTTGATGTAGTCGATCTTGGGGTCCATCGGCAGGCGGAAGACGATGACGTCGCCGCGCCGGGGCTGGCCCTCGAACACGCGGCCGGCGAACAGGTTCGGCGACCACGGAAATGAATAGCGCGAGTAGCCGTAGGAGAATTTCGAGACGAACAGGTAGTCGCCGACGAGCAGGCCCGGCAGCATCGAGCCCGAGGGAATGCTGAAAGGTTCGTATGCGAAGGTGCGCACCAGCAGCGCGATCACGACGGCCCACAGCACCGTCTTGATCGTCTCGAGCCAGCTCTCCTGGCCCCGTGCCGCTTTCTTTTTCTTCCTGGCCTTGGCCACGTCGCGCGTACTTGCCACCAACTGCTTCTACTAACCGAACGGCCGCGTTGCGCTGCCCGCGGCGCGCCGCAAGCCGGCGGCGGCGTGGGCGCCGCCCGCGCCCGGTCAGGGTCGCGACGAAGTTCGCGAACGAGGTTCGGGTACGGCCGAAATGACCACGATCACCTGGGCGAGCGGCGGCTCGTCGGTGATCGAGACGTCGATGCGGGCCGTCATACCAGGGGGCAGCAATTCGGCCAAGCGCCTTGCCGCCCCGCCGGTCAGCGCCATGGTGGGCCGCCCGCCCGGCAGATTGACCACGCCCATGTCGCGCCAGAAAACGCCGCCGCGGAAGCCGGTGCCGAGCGCCTTGGCGCAGGCCTCCTTGGCGGCGAACCGCTTGGCGTAGCTGGCGGCGCGCTCGCGCCGGCCCTCGCTGCGCAGCCGCTCGATCTCGGTGAAGCAGCGCTCGACGAAGCGCGGCCCCCAGCGCGTCAGCGTGTTCTCGATGCGCCGGATGTCGACGAGGTCGGACCCGATGCCGAGAATCATTTCCCCTCTCCCTTGGGAGAGGGGCCAGGGGTGAGGGGGAGTCTCCGCGAGCGGCGCCGAGGAGAATCCCCCTTACCCCCTGCCCCCTCGCCCCAGGGCGAGGGGGAAATGCATCTCTCGATCATGCTGATTTCGCGTTTCCCGACTCGGCGCGCGCCTTGTCCATCAGCGCGCGCATGCGCTTGATGGCGCTGTCGAGGCCGCTGAAGATCGCCTCGCCGACCAGGAAATGGCCGATGTTGAGTTCGACGATGGTCTGGATCGCGGCCACCGGCCCGACCGTGTCGAAGGTGAGGCCGTGCCCGGCATGGCATTCGAGGCCGAGCGTTTCGGCGAGCGCCGCAGCCGTGCGGATGCGTTCGAGCTCGCGCTGCACTTCGGGGCCGTTGGGCGCGAGATTGTAAGCCTCGCAATAGGTCCCGGTGTGGAGTTCGACCACGGGTGCCCCCAGCGCCTTGGCGGACTCCAGCGCCGCCCGGTCCGGCTCGATGAACAGCGAGACGCGGATGCCGGCGCCTTTGAGCTCGCGCACGTAATAGGAAAGATGATTGTGGCCGCGCACCACGTCGAGCCCGCCCTCGGTGGTGCGCTCCTCGCGCTTCTCCGGCACGAGGCAGGCGGCGTGCGGCTTGTGGCGGAGAGCTATCTCGAGCATCTCCTTGGTCGCCGCCATTTCGAGATTGAGCGGCAGGTCGATCTCGCCCATCAGGCGGTCGATGTCGCTGTCGGTGATGTGGCGCCGGTCCTCGCGGAGATGCGCCGTGATGCCGTCGGCGCCGGCTTGGGCCGCGGCAATGGCCGCCCGCACCGGATCCGGCAGCCGCCCCCCGCGCGCGTTGCGGATGGTGGCGACGTGATCGATGTTGACGCCGAGGCGGAGTTTCGAGGCTTTCATGAAAGGCCCAACGTCGTTGACGGGCAAAAGCTAGCCTTCCCCCGCTTGCGGGGGAAGGTTGGATGGGGGCCAAGCCGCAAACTCGATGCTCGGCGCACGACCCGCTCGCTGACCCCCATCCGGCTTCCCCCGCAAGCGGGCGAAGAGAAGAAGAATCAGCCGATCGGCGTTCACCCAATCGGCACGCAATCAACTCCGCGCCCGCTCCACCGCCGCCACCACCTTCTGGCCGCGGAGCGCCGCCATGATGGTGGTGAGGTGGCGCACGTCGCGCACGGCGATGTCGATCAGCATGTCGAAGAAATCGGCCGAGCGCGTGGTGAAGCGGAGATTGTGGATGTTGCCCTGGTATTTCCCGATCACGGTCGTGATCGTGCCGAGCGCGCCGGGCTCGTTGCTGACCGTGACGTGGAGGCGGCCGACGCGGGACTGGTCCTCGTCCTCGTCGGGCCAGGCGACGTCGATCCAGCGCTCCGGCATGTCGGCGAAGGCCTCGAGCGAATCGCAATCGATGGTGTGGACGGTGACGCCCTTCCCCGTGGTGACGATGCCGACGATGCGCTCCCCCGGCAGCGGGTGGCAGCAGCCGGCGAAATGCACCGCCATGCCGGGGATCAGGCCCTTCAATTGGACGGCGCCGTTCTTGCCGTCCTTCTTGGGCCGCTTCGGCTCCTCCTTTTTCTTCTTCTTGGCCGGCACGTCGATGCGCGCGGCATCGGGCATCACGGCATTGGCGACGTCGCGCGCGGTGAGATTGCCCTGCCCCACCGCCACGGCGAGGTCCTCGGCATTGGGCTGGGTGAACTGGCGCAGCACCGGCTCAACGACCTTGCCGGTGTAGGCGCCGCCGCGCGCGGCGAACGCCTTCTCGAGCATCGCTTTGCCGAGATCGAGATATTCCTGGCGCTGGCGGATGCGGATGAAACGGCGGATGCGTGCCCGCGCCTTGCCGGTGACGACGAAGCGCTCCCATTCGGGCGAGGGCGACTGCGCCTTGGAGGTGATGATCTCGACCTGGTCGCCGTTCTTGAGCACGGTGCGCAGCGGCACCATGCGGCCGTTGATCTTGGAGCCGACGCAATGGTCGCCGACCTCGGAGTGGACGGCGTAGGCGAAATCGACCGGCGTGGCGCCGCGCGGCAGCTCGATGAGATCGCCGTGCGGCGTGAAGCAGAACACCTTGTCCTGGAACATCTCGAGCTTGGTGTGCTCGAGGAATTCCTCGGCGTCGGAGCCCTGCTCGAGGATGTCGAGCAGGCCGCGCAGCCAGCGGTATTGCTCGGAATCCGCCGCCGCCATGTTCTGCTTGTATTGCCAATGCGCGGCCAGGCCCACCTCGGCGAAATTGTGCATCTCCTCGGTGCGGATCTGCGCCTCGATGCGGTTGCCGTTGGGCCCGAACACGCCGGTGTGCAGCGAGCGGTAGCCGTTGGCCTTGGGCAGCGAGATGTAGTCCTTGAAGCGGCCCGGCACGACGCGATACTTGCTGTGGAGGACGCCGAGCGCCCGGTAGCAGTCGGGCACCGATTTCAGGACGATGCGGAACGCCATGATGTCCGAGAGCTGCTCGAACTCCACCGACTTCTGCTGCATCTTCTTCCAGATCGAATAGGGCGTCTTCTTGCGGCCGGAGATCTTGGCCTCCACGCCTTCGGCCTTCATCAAATCTTCGAGCGAGCCGAGGATCTTGGCGACGACGTCGCCGCCGCGCTCGGCGAGGAACTCCAGGCGCTTGACGATCGATTCGCGCGCCTCGGGGTTGAGCTCGGCGAAGGCGAGGTCCTGCAGCTCCTCCTGGAAGTCGCGCATGCCGATGCGCTCGGCGAGCGGCGCGTAGAGCTCGAGGGTCTCGCGCGCGATGCGGCGGCGCTTGTCCTCGTTGGTGAGGTATTTGATCGTGCGCATGTTGTGGAGGCGGTCGGCGAGCTTGACCAGCAGCACGCGCAGATCCGCCGACATGGCGAGCAGGAACTTGCGGAAATTCTCGGCTTGGCTCTCCTCGCGCGACTGCAGCTCGATGCGCGAGAGCTTGGTGACGCCGTCGACGAGCTTGGCGACCTCGGGCCCGAACCCCTTTTCGATCTCGCCGATCGTGGTCGCGGTGTCTTCGACCGTGTCGTGCAGCAGCGCCGTCACGATGGTGGCGGTGTCGAGCCGGTAGCGCGTGAGGATGCCGGCGACTTCGATCGGGTGGGCGAAATAGGGGTCGCCGCTGGCGCGCTGCTGCGAGCCGTGGACCTTGACCGAATAGACGTAGGCGCGGTTCAGCAGGTCTTCGTCGGCGTCGGGATCGTAACCTTTGACGCGCTCGACCAGCTCATATTGCCGGAGCATGGCCGCGGACCTTGCGCCGATCGGGGCGGGAATCGGCTCCCCACCCGTGCAAGCGCGGTGAAACGAGCCGGCGAAGTCGGCGCGAGGCGAGCCCTGCGCGGTCTCCGCCGTGCCGGATCATTCCTCGCTCGCAGTCTCCGTCGCGCCGGCGGCGGCGGCGGCCGCGTCCTCAGCGTCGGCTTCCTCGCGGCTCTCCTTGGATTCGCGTGCGGCGGCCTGGAGCGACTCGACCGTCGCCAGGATCGCGGATTCTTCCTTGAGCGCGTCGAGGGCTTCGGTGTCTTCCTCGAGGTCGTCCTGCGGCTTCTCCTTTTGGAGGCCGAGGATGAGCTTCTCCTGGAGCTCGCTGAGGCGGAGCGTGTCGTCGGCGATCTCGCGGAGAGCGATGACGGGGTTCTTGTCGTTGTCGCGGGCCACCGTCTCGGGGGCACCGGACGCGATGTCGCGCGCCCGCTGCGAGGCGAACATCACCAGATCGAACCGGTTGGGTACTTTGAGGACGCAATCTTCGACTGTGACGCGCGCCATGAACGCTCGCTCCGGGGGCTAGTTAGGAAGAGTTCCAGGGAACGAGGTATATAGGCGCGATTGCCGGGCGATGCAACCGCTGCGGCCTGCGGCCGAAGGCCCGTTCCCCCTCATCCCCCAACCCCTTACTCCCAAGGGAGAGGGGGCTTCTCCCTCGCCCTGGGGCGAGGGGCCAGGGGGCGAGGGGGCTGGTGCGGAGTACTGCGCGCCCTACGGCAGCTCGCGCACCGCCCGGAAGCCGATGTTGCCGAGCCGCCCCCGGGGCTCGTAGGCGTAGCGGTAGGCTGCCCGAAGGCTTTTGGGGTAGCTGAAGAAGGCGCCGCCGCGGAGACCGCGCCGCGCACATTCACCCGCCACCGTCCACTCCGTGCCATCCGCGGGCGCGCTGCGATAGGAATCGTGCCAGCAATCGGCCACCCACTGCCAGACATTGCCGTGCATGTCGTGGAGGCCGAAGGCGTTGGCCGCGAAGCTGCCGACCGGCGCCGGCTGCTTGCCGTCCCAGCGGCTGCCGCAGCCGGCGCAATTGGCGTTGTTGCGCCCGATGGTGTCGCCCCAGGAATAGCGCGTGGCGGCGCCGGCGCGGGCGGCGTATTCCCACTCGGCCTCGCTCGGCAAGCGATAGGCGTGGCCGGTCTTCTTCGAGAGCCAGGCAAGATAGGTCCGCGCGTCGTCCCACGAAACATGGATCGCGGGCTGCTTGCCGCGGCCCCAGCCGCCGTCGTTGAGCCGCAGCGCGCAGCCGCCGGCGGCGTTGCAGGCGTCGAATTCCGCAAACGTCACCGCGTATTTCCCGATCGCGAAGGCCTTGGCGATCGAGACCTTGCGCTGCGGGCCCTCGTTGTTCTCGTGTTCCTTCTCGCCGTCGGCCGAGCCCATCGTGAAGTTGCCCGGCGGAACGACGACGAGTTCCGGGCACTCGGCGCAATCGCGGAACGCGGTGCCGGCCGCGAGTTTCGCCGGCTCGGGCGGCGGTTGCGGCGGCGGCGGCTGCGCCGAACTCGGCGGAGGCGGCGATGCAGGCACCGGCGGCTTCTCCTGCGCCTCGCGATCCCGCGCCCGCGGCGGCGACGATTTGCTGCGTGCCGCCTCTTCCTCCCGCTTCGCCCGCTGCGTTTCCCCGTCGGTGCGGCGCCGGGCTTCGTCCTCGGCTCGGCGGCGCGCCTCCTCGGCAGCGGCGCTTTCGCGCATGTAGGCGGGGAGGCCGGCGCGCAGCGTGCGGAAATCGGCCGCCCGCGCATCGAGCCGCTCGGCGTCGTCGAACAGACGCTGCGCCGTGCCGTAGTCGCGCCGGCGGATGGCGTCGCGCCCGCGGTCCACGCGGTCGAGCGCGCGGCGGCGGCGGTCGGCGGCGTTGGCGCGCGCGACCAGCGCCGCGATCAGCGCCCGGCGCGCATCGTCGAGGCTCACCGATTCGGGATCGATGGCGGCGGCGCGGTCGACCTGGGCGAAGGCTTCGTCGAATTGCCCCGATTCGATCGCGGCGTGCGCCTTGGCGATCGCGTCGTTGACCGCGACCCGCGCCTCTTCCCAGCGCGCCTGCTCGCGGCGCTCGCGCCAATCGTCGTAGCCGAAATAGCCCCCGACGCCGACCGCGACGGCCAGCGCGGCCGCCGCCGCATGGCGCCAGCGCCTGCGCCCCGCGCCCCGCTTGCCGGCGCCGCCATCGCGCGAGAAACGCTCGGTCGGCCGCTTCGTCGACGATACGCGATCCACCGGCGGATCCGCCGGTCCCGTCGCAATCGGAATCAACCGTGCCCGCGCGCGCTCCACCAGCCGCGGCACGTGATGCTCGACCGGGCCCGGAAACGCATCGATCCAATGGTGCGTGCGGATGAAGAAGCGGAGGTCGTCGGACACTTCGAATTCGGCGAGGCGGAACGGCAGCAGCGCGACCTTGCGGTCGAACGCCTCGGCCACCTCGGAGAGCACGTTGGGCGAGCGGTCGGAATGCGGCGACAGCACCAGCACCAGCATTCGCGCCGTGCGGATGCTTTCGATGATCGAGCGGCTATAGGCGCCGGCCTCGGTGTCGCGCGGTGCCATCCAGCAACGGAAGCCGGCCGCCTCCAGCGCCTGGCATACGGCTTCCGCCGCCGCCTTGTCCGGGCTGGCGTAGCTCATGAAGATGTCGTGGCGCTTCGCGCCGGAGCCCCCGGCCCGCGCCCCGCTGGTATCGGATTCCGACAAAGGCCCCCTCCCCGCGCCATCGCGGCCGGGCAGCGGCGCGAAGGCTAGCAAGCGCCGCGCGCGCCAGCAATCGCGCCGCTAATCCATCGGCCAAGCTTTGGCGCCGGCGGGGAGTGCCGCGATGAGCTCGGCGACGGTGCGGCGGCTGACCGGATGGCGCCAGCCGGGTACGATTTCGGCGAGCGGCAGCAGCACGAAAGCGCGGCGGTGCAGGCGCGGATGCGGCAGCGCGAGGCCGCTGCCGCCCACGACGGCGCCGCGATAGTCGAGGAGATCGAGATCGATCGCGCGCGGCGCATTGGCCCGGCCGCGCGCGCGGCCGAGTTCGTCCTCGATCCGGTGCAGGAGCGCGAGGAGTTCTTCGGGCGCGAGCGCGGTTTCGAGCTCGGCGGCGGCGTTGACGAATTCGGGTTCGGTCGGATCGGGCCAGGCCGGCGAGCGGTACCAGCGCGAGCGGCGCACGACCCGGACGCCCGCCGCCGCGAGCCGCGCCAGCGCCGCCGCGAGCGTCGCCCGCGGCGGTCCTTCCGGGCCCGGCAAATTGGCGCCCAGGGCGATGAAAATGCTCATCCGAGACCGTCTTTGTTCTTGGCCGCGGCCACGATATTATGGATGCTGTGGTGGGGGACAGGCGCGCCGGAATTCGCCGCCGCCGGGACGACCTTGATGTTTGAAACCGATTTGGAGGAATGCCATGGCCAATGCCCATAAGCTTTACAAGGAAGAAAGATTGGCCATCTTCATCGACGGCGCCAATCTCTACAACGCCGCGAAAACCCTGGGCTTCGACATCGACTACCGCAAGCTGCTCGAATTCTTCGCGGACCGCGCGCGCCTCATCCGCGCCTTCTATTACACCGCCATCGTCGAGGATCAGGATTACTCGCCGCTCCGGCCGCTGGTCGATTGGCTCGACTACAACGGTTACACGCTGGTCACCAAGCCGACCAAGGAATTCACCGACGCCATGGGCCGCCGCAAGGTCAAAGGCAACATGGACGTCGAGCTCGCCGTCGACGTGATGGAAATGGGCGAGCGCGTCGACCACATCGTACTGTTCTCGGGCGACGGCGATTTCCGCCGTCTCGTCGAGGCCGTGCAAAAAAAGGGCGTGCGCGTCACGGTCGTGAGCTCGATCAAGACCCAGCCGCCGATGGTCGCCGACGAGCTTCGCCGCCAGGCCGACATCTTCGTCGATCTCGGCGATCTCGCTCCCCACATCGCCCGCGCCCACCAGCCCGGCCGTCCGCCGCGCGAACCCGGCGGCGGCCGCGACTCTGGCCACCGCGAACCCGCCCCCGCGATGACTCCCGGCGACGACGACCGGGGATAGGCGGCGCGCGCCTCGATGCCGGCAGTTCCGGCGCCGGCGTCATCGTCAGTGGCGTTCAGCGAACCCTCGCGCGATTGCCCGCTGTGCCCGCGCTTGGCGAAATTCCGCGCCGACAACCGCGCCGCCTTTCCGGATTTCCACAACGCGCCCGTCCGCGCCTTCGGCGCGCTCGCGGCGCGGCTTCTGATCGTCGGCCTCGCGCCAGGCTTGAAGGGCGCCAACCGCACGGGGCGGCCGTTCACCGGCGACTATGCCGGCGATCTGCTCTACGCGACGCTCGCCAAATTCGGCTACGCGCGCGGCGCCTATGACCGGCGCCGCGACGACGGGCTCGAACTCGTCGATTGCCGCATCACCAACGCCGTGCGCTGCGTTCCGCCGCAGAACAAGCCGACGCCCGAGGAGGCGCGCACCTGCCGCAGCTTCCTCGCCGCCGAAATCGCGGCCATGCCGAAGCTCGCCGCGATCCTGGCCCTCGGCCAGCTCGCGCACAACGAAGTGCTCTCGACGCTCGGCCAGCGCCGCGCCGCCTTTCCCTTCACGCACGGCGCGCTGCATGCGCTCACCAACGGCCTCGTGCTGGCCGACAGCTACCACTGCTCGCGCTACAACACGAACACCGGCGTCTTGAACGCGGCGATGTTCGAGCGCGTGTTCGCGGCGCTTCGCGCGCGGCTCGGCTAAGCGCTCCACACCTCGCGCGCCACTTTCCCGACCAGCTCCAGCTTCCGCTTCTGGTCGTCTTCGCTCATCGGCGCGCCGCCGACGGTGGTGCCGAAGCCGCATTGCGGGCTCACCGCGAGTCGCTCGTGCGGCACGTATTTCGCCGCGGCGTCGATGCGGCGCTTCAAGTCGGAGGGGTTCTCGAGCGCCGCCGTCTTGCTGCTGACGAGGCCGAGCACGACGGACTTGTTTTTCGGCACGAAGCGCAGCGGCGCGAAATCGCCGGCGCGCTCGCTGTCGTATTCGAGCAGGAAGAGATCGGCGTCGACCTCGTTGAAGAAGCGCTCCGCGACCGGCTCGTAGCCGCCCGAGCCGATAAAATGGCCGCGGAAATTGCCGCGGCAGAGATGTACGCCCGCCGCCATGCCCTTGGGGCGGCCCTTCAGCACCTGGTTGTTGGCCCAAATGTAACGATCGAGCAGCGCCTTCCAATCCCAGCCCCATTGTGCGATGCGCTGCTGGATCTTGGCGTCGCAGAGGAGCGCCGGCGGCACGTCGTCGAGCTGCAGGTAGGTCAGGCCCATACGGCCCAGTTCCGCGATTTCCGCGCGGTAGACGGCGACGAGATCGGCCCAGAATTTCTCGATATCGGGATAGACCTTCTGGTCGATGCCGTCGGGGCCACGGAAGAAATGGATCACCGAGGGCGCGGGCATCGTGATCTTGACCGGCGCCTTCGCTATCTTCTTGGCGAAATCGAGCTCGTGCGTGCAGATGCCGCCGGTGCGCCGGATCGGGGCCTCGGCATGCGGCACCGGCACCGAGATCGCGGCCTCGCCCTCCTCCATGAAGTTGAATTCGGTGTCCTTGTGCGTCAGGCCCGAAACGGCGTCGACGAAGCCCGCGAACCACGAGCGGCGGCGGAACTCGCCGTCGGTGACGGCGCCGAGGCCGGCCGCCTCCTGCATCCGGATCGCGGCCGTCACCGCCGCGTCTTGCGCCGTGGCGAAATCGGCGTCCGAAAGCTTGCCGGCGGCGTGCGCCTTATAGGCATCGCGCAGCGCCTTGGGGCGCATCAGGCTGCCGATGTGATCGGCGCGGCAGACGGGGCATGCGGCCATCGTGGTCTCCAAGTCGGTTAAGAGGAACAGGGAGGCGGGGATACGGAATAGAAGAATTAAGTAGCGAGGTTTCTCACGCTTCCTCCCCGCCTCCCCGTCCCCAATTGATTTTCTCGCTCAGCGTTTGTCGGCGAAGCGCGGGGCTTTGACGGATTTCTCGAATTCTTGCGCGATCGTGCCGGGTGCCAGCACTTGCACCTCGCAGGTCTGCTCGAATTTCCGCTTCACCGCCGCCACGAGATCGCGCACCGCGGCCGCGGCATCGGTGCCGCGCCGGAGCTCGACGAGGAGATGGAGGCGATCCTGGCCGTCGGCGGCAGTGCGCGCCTCGCCCTTGAAATCCTGGACCGCGGCTTGGGTGAACATGAAATCCTCGAGGTCGCCGTGGTTGATGTTGACGCCGCGGATCTTGAAGAAGCCTTCGGTGCGGAGCGCGTGCTCGAGCGTCGGAAACACCGAATAGGGATCCTTGGTGCGCTTCTGCGGCGCTAGGCGCACGATGTCGCCCGTCAGCCAGCGCAGGAACGGCGTGATGGTGTTGGACCAGAGCGGCGTCATCACCAGGGCGCCCGCCTCGCCTGACGCCACGGGCTTGCCCGTCGCCGTGTCGACGACTTCGAGAAAGAAGAGATCGGTGAAGGCCACCATGGCGCCGAGCCCGTGGCGCTCGACCGACGTCATCGCCCCCTCGGTCATGCCGAAACTGTTGTAGACGGCGGCCCCCCAGGCGCGGGCGAGCTTGGCGCGCTTAGCCTCGGTCAGCGGCTCGGCGCTGACCAGGAGCTTCGTGACGCTCGAGGCCGCGAGATCGATGCCGCGGGCGTCGGCGACGTTGGCGAGATGCAGCGCATAGCTCGGCATCGCGGCGACGATGCTGGGTTTCAAGCTCAGGATAAGGTCGAGCTGCACGTCGGACGGCGTCGTCGTTCCCGCCCCCGCCCAGATCGTAGCGAGGCCCTCCATTTCCGCCGCGCGTGGCGCCAGCTGGCCGACGGGATGGATGCCCAGCGGAAACGACACATGGACCGAATCCGCGGCCGTGGCGCCGATGCAGGGCCAGATGCGGCGGAAGGCGACGCCGAGCATGTAGCGCATGTCCTCGGCTGAGCGCGGATAGAACAACGGCTTGCCGGTGGCGCCGCCCGAGCGCCAGAACTCGACCGCGCGCTCGAACCCCGCGATGCAGAAATCGCCGTAGAATTCCTCGGTCGAGAGCTTGCGGAGCTCCTCCTTGGTGAGCACCGGTATCTTCCCCCACTCGTGGGGATCGTCGAGCTTCTTGGGATCGATGCCCGAAACCCGCTTGGCGAGGAAGCGCGATCGTGCCGCGCGCGCGACGGCCAGGCGCTTCTTCGCGCGGTGGATCGCGTCGATCTCCTTCTGGCTCTTCGGCAGAGGCAACGCCCACGGCGGCGGCTTGAATGCCGCGCCTCCGGCGCTCGATGATTTCGCTTTCGGTCTCGCTGCCATCGCCCCGCCCCATCCCAACCGCCGGTGAAACCTAGCAGCCCTCCCGCCATTTTTCAAATAACATTTGAATTTTCTAATATGATTTGAAATAATCCCCTCCATCGAACCCCGAGGCCCCCATGTCGGCGCGACCGGCCGTGCGCCCCAAATCGGCGCATATGGAGACCAAGCAGAGCCGAAGGCGCGATCAGGTGATCGACGCCGCCGCCATCGTGTTCGCCGAGAAGGGTTTCCACGAGGCGACGACCAAGGACATCGCCGACCGGCTCGGCCTCTTGCCCGGTTCGCTCTATTACTATTTCGATTCGAAGGAGGCGGCGTTCGTGGAAGTGTGCCGGCGCCGCGGCGAGGGCTTCAATGCGCGGCTCGGCGCGATCCTCGCGGCGTCGGGGGCGCTGGCCGACAAGGTGCGGCTCGGCGTCGCGCAGCATCTCCTCAACAACCGCGCCGATCTCGTGTCCACGATCGCCTTCAGCCAGCGTGTGCTGCCGGGCCGCGCCCAGCGCGAGCTCAGCGCCCTTGGCCGGGTCTACGAGCGCCTCTGGGAGCGCATCTTCAGGAACGCCGTGCGCGCCCACGAACTGCCGCCCGATTTCGATTGCCGCGCCGCCACCGTGGCGCTCCTCGCCCTCTGCAACGGCGCCATCCACTGGTACGAGAACAAGCCCCCGCGCGAGATCGAGCGCGTCGCCGGCCAATTCGCGACCTATTTCCTGGAGGGCGCGTTGCCGCGCTGAGCCGTCGTACCAGGGCGAGGGGTTGACCGATATTACTTTATATCTGAAATATTTAGACTTAAACTAACGACACTGAAAAAGGGATCCGCTGGCATGTGGAAGCCGCCCGAACGCATCAAGCACGAGCCCGATCCGGGCCGCTGGCCGACCGCGGACGAGGCGGCCAAGGCGATGTGGTTCAGCCCCGTCAAGATCGGGCCGCTGACCCTCGCGCAGCGCACTTGGATTCCGGCCATGGTGCCGTGGCGCGCGACCGACGACGGATTCGTCACCGATCATGTGCTCGATTGGTACGAGCGCTTCGCCAAAGGGCGGCCCGGCGGCATCGTCATCGAGGCCACCGGCATCCGCGACGTGCCGAGCGGCCCTCTCCTCCGCATGGGCCACGACCGCTTCATCCCGGGATTGAAGGAACTCGCCGATACGGTGCGCCGCGCCAGCGCCGGGCAAACCAAACTCTTCATCCAGTGCATCGACTTCCTCAACATCCGGCGGCGGCCCGAGCCCGGCAAATATTTCCAGCGCTTCCTCAAGATCACCGACGCCCATCGCAAAGCGCTCGGTGCCGAAACCTGGCCGGAAGCGAAACTGCGCGAGCACCTTGCGGCGCTTCCCCCCGCCGAACTCGAGAAGGTGCTCGATGCGCGCGAGCTCGAGGGCCTGCGCATGGGCTATCGCGAGCGCGTCACCGACATGCACCTGCCGCACGTCCGCGAACTGCCCAAGGTGATGCCCGAGCTCTTCGCCGCCGCGGCGCTGCGCGCGCAAGCCGCGGGCATCGACGGCGTCGAGCTCCATTACGCCCACGCCTACACCATGGCGTCGTTCCTCTCGCGCCTGAACGACCGGCCCGACGGCTATGGCGGCTCGCGCGAAGCGCGCGCGAAGCTGCCGCTCGAAGTCTTCCGGCGCGTGCGCGAGGCCGTGGGCAAGGATTACGCCGTCGGCTGCCGCTTCCTCGCCGAGGATTGCGTGGACGGCGGCAGCACGGTCGAGGATTCGAGCTATTACGGCGTCGAATTCGCGCGCGCCGGCATGGATTTCCTCTCGCTCTCGCGCGGCGGCCGATTCGAGGACGCGAAGCAGCCCGGCATCGGCGAGGCGGCGTATCCCTACACCGGCCGCAGCGGCTACGAATGCATGCCCGCGGTGCTCTCCGATCAGTTCGGCCCGTATGGCCGCAACGTGAAGCCGGGGGCGGCGATCCGCAAAGCGATCCGCGACGCGGGCTTCACCACGCCCGTGATCGTCACCGGCGGCATGCACGGCTTCGCCCAAGCCGAAGCCGTGCTCCAGCGCGGCGACGCCGATCTCGTCGGCTCCGCGCGCCAATCGTTGGCCGACCCCGACTGGTTCCTGAAAGCCCGGCTCGGCCGCGGCGCGGAAGTGCGCGTCTGCGAGTTCACGAACTACTGCGAAGGCCTCGACCAGAAGCACAAGAAGGTGACGTGCAAGCTCTGGGACCGGATCGAGATGAACGAACCCGGCGTCAAGAAGACCGAAGACGGCAAGCGCCGCACGACGCCGCCCGCGTGGAAGGACGCGCCGGCGGAGTATCGGTAAGCCCCTTCGCCCTGGGGCGAGGGGTCACCCGCGATCCTTCAGCAGCCGCTGCTTCTCGCGGCTCCAGTCCTTCTTCTTCTCGGTGTCGCGCTTGTCGTATTTCTTTTTCCCGCGGGCGAGGCCGAGCTCGATCTTGGCGATGCCGCGCGGGTTGAAATAGACCGAGAGCGGCACGAGGGTGACGCCGTCGCGCTGGATGCCGCCGATCAGCTTCTCGATCTCGCGCTTCTTCAAGAGCAGCTTCCGCGCGCGCTTGGGCTCGTGCTTGGTGTAGCCGCCGGAATCGTATTCCGGGATGTTGAGGTTGTAGAGCCAGATCTCGCCGTCCTTGTCGGTGGCGTAGGCGTCGCCGAGATTGGCCTTGCCCTGGCGCAGCGATTTCACCTCGGTGCCGGCGAGCATGATGCCGGCCTCCATCACGTCGTCGATGAAATAATTGTACCGCGCCTTGCGGTTTTGCGCCGCATACCGGCGCTCCGGCGCATCCTTGGCCATCTCTATTCCTTGTCGAAGAAAATTGAACCACGGAGGGCACGGAGAACACGGCGAAGGATAAGGCATGGCGCGCGTTCGGCGCGCATAGACCCTTCTCTGTGTTCTCTGTGTCCTCTGTGGTTCGAAACCTTACTCCGCCGCGGCGGCTTTCTTGGCGGGGAGGAGGCCGACGTGTTCCATCGCCGCGCGGACGCGCTTCTGCGCGGCTTCGGAGGCGTTGACCATCGGCAGGCGCACGTCCATCGCCATCAGGCCGAGCAGGCTCGCCGCGAATTTCACCGGCGCCGGACTGGTCTCGCAGAAAAGGGCCTCGTGCAGCGGGATCAGGAGCTCGTTGAGCTTCCTCGCCGCGGCGAAATCGCCCTTCCGCCACGCCTTGTGCATGTCGGCGCAGAGCTTGGGGGCGATGTTGGCAGTCACCGAAATGCAGCCGTCGCCGCTCTGCGCCAGGAACGCCAGCGCCACGCCGTCGTCGCCCGAGAGGATCGAGAATTTCGGGCCGATGGCGACGCGCGTCTTCAAGGGGCGCTGGAGATCGCCGGTCGCGTCCTTGACGCCGACGATGCGCGGCAGCTTGGCCAGACGGGCCATCGTTTCGACGCTCATGTCGATCACGCAGCGCGGCGGGATGTTGTAGATCACGATCGGCAGCTCGGCCGCGTCATGGATCGCCTTGTAGTGCTGGTAAAGCCCCTCTTGGGTCGGCTTGTTGTAATAGGGCGTCACGACGAGCTGCGCGTCGGCGCCCACCTTCTTGGCGTGCTTGGCGAGATCGATCGCTTCGGCGGTGTTGTTGGAGCCGGTGCCGGCGATGACGGGCACGCGCTTCTTGGTCACCGCGACGCAGATCTCGACGACTTCCTTGTGCTCCTCGTGCGAGAGCGTGGGCGATTCGCCCGTCGTCCCGCACGGCACCAGGCCTTCGGTGCCTTCCTTGATCTGCCATTCGACCAGGCGCGCAAAGGCGTCGCGGTCGACCTTGCCGTTCTTGAACGGCGTCAGGAGGGCGACGATCGAGCCCTTCAACATGGCACTTCCCCACGGGGTTTGACGGTCCAGCCACATTACAAGACGGCGGCACAAGGCGGCAACAGCCTGCCCAAGGCTTGGGCGGCAGTGCGAAGGTTGCAAGCATGATTGAGCCCCCGCTCCCTGGGGGAGCGGGGGTTGGGGGCGAGGGGCAGCAAACGTGGTGCCAGCCATTCTCCCTGGCGCCGTGCACATCGATCTGTCGAAGGCGGCCATCGTCCAAGAGGAGGCAGAGATCCACCACCGCGAATCTTCCGCCGCCACCTCGTTTGCTGCCCCTCACCCCCTGCCCCCTCTCCCCCAGCGAGAGGGGATTTCGATGGTGTTCAGCGATCAACTTCTCGGCAAGTTCGTCGGCTTTATGGGGAGAGTGCGCTTCGATCCGGCAATGGGTCGTTGACGCAGGGCCCGGGCCGTGACGATTCTAGCGCCGCCGAGCGGCCCGAAGGGTGCCGGCGCATGGGGCGGTATCACCCGAATGGTTTCACCACGACCGTATGGACGAAACGGCGCCGGCGCGTGGCTTAGGCGCGCCGCCTTTGGCGCGGTGTTCGCCTTCGCCGCGCCGGCTTTCGCCCAAGTCGCCCCCGACGACATCAAGCCGGCGCGCGACGTGCTCGCCGCGCTCGAGAAGAAGGACTACGCCAAGGCGCGCTCCTTGGCCGACGAGATCAAGGAGCCGCTGCACAAGAAGGCGCTGCTCTGGCACTTGGCGCAAACCAAGGACGTGCCGTTCCGCTTCACCGAACTGGCCGAGCTCTATCGCGGTGTGAAGGGCTGGCCGCTCACGGCCAAGATCGCCGAACGCGCCGAGGATCAGCTGGGATCGGGCGACGGCGACGCGGCGGCGCTCGCCTGGTTCGCGGAGGCGCCGCCGCGCAGCGCCAAGGGCTGGGTCCTCTACGTGTCCGCCCTCGCCCGCGCCGGCAAGGAGGCCGATGCCGCCGCCGCCGCCAAACGCGCCTGGACGACGGCGCTGCTGCCGGCCAAGGACGAGGCGGATCTCCAGCGCCGTTTCGCCAAATACATAACGCCCGACGACGACCGCCTGCGCGTCTTCCTGCTGCTGCGCAACCGGCGCACCGAGCCGGCGCTGGCGCTCTGGGGCCGCGCCATCCTGCCGGCCGAGGACAAGGCGGCGGTGGCCCTGCGGATCGTGATGCAGGGCCGTGGCGGCGATGCGGCCGCGATCGAGGCGCAGATCGCGCGCCTGCCCGCCGCGGTCCGCGACGAAACCGATTTCCGCTTCGACTGGATGAGCTGGCACCGCCGCGCCGCGCGCTACGAGGCGGCGGGCAAGGTGCTCGAGCGCCCCGGCGCCGACGACGACGATTCGCGCCGCTGGCGCGCCGAGGGCAGCGTCGTCGTGCGCGAGCTGATCGATGCCGGCAAGGCCGACGCGGCCTATAAGGCCGCCGCGGCCTTCGCCAGCGGCTCCGGCGAAACCTGGGCGACGATGGAGTTCCTGGCCGGGTGGATCGCGCTCCGCAAGCTCGACAAGCCCGCGGAAGCGCGCGCCCATTTCGAGCGCCTGTTCCGGAAATCGGGCGCTTCGATCACGCGCGGCCGCGGCGCCTATTGGTCCGCGCGCGCCGCTTCGGCAATGGGCGACAAGGACGGCGAAGCGAAATGGCTGATCGAGGCAGCCGGCTATCCGCAGGTCTTCTACGGCCAATTGGCGATCGCGGCGCTCGGCCGCGACCGGCTCTCCCTCCCCGCCGACGCCACCGCCGACGAGACCGCGCGCAAGACCCTCGCCGGCGAAGACATCGCGCGCGCCGCGATGCTGTTCCAGGCCATCGACGCGCCCGAGCCGGCTCATGCACTCGTGCTCGATCTCGTCATGGATGCCGGCGATGCCGTCCGTTGGGCGGCGGTGGCGGAGTTCTCGACCAACCTCAAGCGCACCGAGGCCGCCGTCCGCGCCGCGCGGCGGGCTTCGGTGCGCAGTATTCCGCTGTACGGGCTCGGCTACCCGCTGATCGAGCTCCCGGTCGCGAGCAAGGTGGAGCCGGCCTTCGCCCTCTCCATCATCCGGCAGGAGAGCGAGTTCTACGTCGCTGCAATGAGCCCGTCCGGCGCGCGCGGCCTGATGCAGCTCATGCCGCCGACGGCACGCGAGACCGCGCAGCAATTGAAGCTCAAATACGAGCTCGACAAGCTCACGCGCGACGAAGCCTACAACATGCGGCTCGGCACCGAGTTCCTCTTCCGCCTCGTGCAGCGCTATGGCGGCTCCTACCCGATGGCGGCCGCCGCCTACAATGCCGGGCCGGGCAATCTCAACAAATGGCTGGCCAAATACGGCGACCCGCGCGACGCCAAGGTCGATCTCGTCGACTGGATCGAATCGATCCCGTTCGAGGAGACGCGCAACTACGTCCAGCGCGTGATGGAGAACCTCACGATTTACCGGAATCGCGCCGGCCTGAAATCGCTCGCCGCCGAGCCGGGCACCCTCTGGCGGCCGCCCAACGGCGATTCGCTCAAGGCCGAAGACGCCCCGCCGCCCGCGCCTTAACCAATCGGGGCCGCGAATCGTGTGGCCAAGGGCCGGCACGCCCGATTACGATGCGCGCCGGGCATCCGGCCACGGGCAAGGGCAAGCGATTTGGGGACTAAGGCGTTTCGGATCGGCTTCGGCGGACTCGCCGGCGCTTGCGCGCTCGGCGCGCTGCTGTCCGTGGCCCCGGCGAACGCGCAGAACCGGGCTTTCATGCCGGGCGACGCGGCGGTGGTGGCGAGCGCGCTGCTGGCCGCCAATGGCGGCAATCCCGCCGTGGCCCTGTCGCTGCGCTCGCGCACCCAGGATCCTGCCGCCCAGAAGCTGATTGCTTGGTTCGTGTATTCGCGCCGCGACGGACGCGGGGATTTCGCCGACGTCGCCGCCTTCATGCGCGCCAACCCGCATTGGCCGCTGCCCGAGCTCGTGGCGCGGAGCGCCGACCGCTCGATCACGCCGCAAACCTCCGCCGCCGTGCTCCTGGATTGGTTCGCGGGCCGCGTGCCCGAAACCGGCGAGGGCCTGCTCGACATGGTCGCGGCGCTCAAGGCCCAGGGCAAGGCGAAGGAGGCGGTCGAGTTGCTGCGCCGCGCCTGGGCGCGCATCCGCCTCACCGACACCGAAGAGAACGAGATTCTGAGACGGCACGCGGCCGATCTCCGTTCGGAAGACCACGCGGCGCGCATCGGACACCTCGCCTCGATGGGCCAGAAGCGCATCGCGGCGGCGCTGCTCGAGCGCACCGCGCTCGACAAGCCGCACCGCGCCGCCGTCGAAGCGCGCTTGAAGCTCCGCGACGAGAGCCTGCGCTTCCGCCCGGGCGTGGTCGAAGCCGCGCTAGCCGAGGTGCCCGACACCGAGAAGGCCAAGGAGGGCTTCGTCTACGACCTTCTGCGCTGGCACCGGCGCGGCAACCGCACCGCCGCCGCCATGGCCGCCGCGATCGCACTGCCCGCGAAGCTCGAGGACCCGGAGCATTTCTGGAAAGAGTTCGACATCCTCATCCGCAACGCCATCGCCGCGCGCCAATACGAGGCGGCGTATCAGCTCGCCGCCAACCACCGCCAGACCGGCGGCGAGACCTACGCGGAGGCGGAATTCCTCGCGGGCTACATCGCCTTTCGGCTGCTCAACAAGCCGGAGAACGCCGAGCGGCACTTCGCCGCCGCGGCCAAGGTGAAAGTCGGCGGCTGGGACGAGGCACGCCTTGCCTATTGGACGGCGCGTGTCGCCGAGGCGCGCGGCGACAAAGTGAGGGCCGCCGAGCTGTTCGCCGCCGCGATCAAATATTCGGGCACGTTCTACGGCCAGCTCGCCGCGGCGCGCCTCGGCCGCAAGGAGCTGGCGCTCGACACAAACGCGGGCAGTTCGCCGCAGGACAAGTTCTGGACCGATGAGATCGTCCGCGCCGCGCACCTGCTGCGCGCCGCCGGTGATGCCCGCGGCGCGCGCCTCTTCGCCATCCGCGCCGCCTGGAACGGCGGCTGGTCGGGGGTTCAGCACAACTATCTCGCCAAATTCGTGCTCGATCTCACGGCGCCGGATTTCCGCGAGCAGACCATGGTGCGGCTCGCCAAGCTCGCGACGCGCGACGGCGCCGCGATCACGGTCTTCGGCTTCCCCACCCTCGATCTGCCCGAGGCCAACGCGGTCGAGCCGGCCCTGGTCTATGCCGTGATCCGCCAGGAGAGCGAGTTCGTGCCCGCGGCCAAGAGCCATGCCGGCGCGCGCGGGCTGATGCAGCTCATGCCCTTCACCGCCAAGCACGAGGCCAAGGACGCGCGGCTGCCCTACGTCCTCAACCGCCTGACCGCCGACCCGGTCTACAATCTCCGCCTCGGCACGCAGCATCTTCAGCGCTTGAGCGACTACTATCAGGGCTCCTATCCGCTGATGGTCGCCGCCTACAATGCCGGTGCCGGCCGCGTCGACCGCTGGCTTGCCGCGCACGGCGATCCGCGGCAGGGCAAGACCGAATGGGCCGATTGGATCGAGCTGATCCCGTTCGAGGAGACGCGGCTCTACACCAAATTCGTGCTCGAGAATCACGCCATCTACCGTTTGCGCCTGGGCGACACGCTCGATCTGCCGCGGATCGCGAATCACTGGCAGGCGCCGCGCTCGGACGCCGAGATCTGCCGCCTCCTGCTGAGCCGGGAATTCGCCGATCTTTCCCCGGCCCCGCTCAGCGGCAACGGCGCAGGCACGTCCTCCGACGACGCCAAGGCGCGCAACGCCAAGAAGAAATCCGCGGAAGCCAAGGCCGACGACAAGAAGAAAGCCGAAACCATCGAGCTTCTGAAAAAGACCAAGCCCGACAACGTCGCCGGCACGCCCTCCTGCTGATGATTTCCGGCGTCCATCCTTCGAGGGCCGCCAAAGATGGCGGCTACGTCAGGATGAGGCTGAACTTGCGGTAATAAATACGCCTCATCCTGAGGTGCGCGCCTATTGGCGCGCCTCGAAGGATGGAGACAAGCTGGGCGAGGGCCAATCCTTTCCACGCGAAATCCGCTCCAACCTTGGAGTCAGCATCATGCCAGCAATGGCTTCGCGAACGATCTTGAACGGCGTCGCCGCCTGCGTCTTCGACGCCTATGGCACTCTCTACGATTTCAACTCGGCCGCGGCGCGCTGTCGCGACGCGCTCGGCGCCAAGGCCGACGAACTCTCGGCGCTGTGGCGACAGAAGCAGCTGCAATACGCCTGGCTCCGGAGCCTCATGGGCGCGCACGCGCCCTTCTGGCAGGTGACCGGCGACGCGCTCGATGTGGCACTCGAGACGCTCGGCATCAAAGACGCGGCGCTGCGCGAGCGCCTGATGAACCTTTACCGCGACATCGACGCGTTTCCCGAAGTGCCGGGCGTGCTGGCGCGGCTCAAGGAAAAGGGCATGCGCCTCGCCATCCTCTCCAACGGCTCGCCCGACATGCTGGCGGCAGCGGCGAAACATTCGAAGCTCGACGGACTCCTCGAGGCCTCGCTTTCGATCGAGAGCGCCGGCATCTACAAGCCCAGCCGCCGGGTCTATGCGCTCGCGACGCATCATTTCGGCGTGAAGGCGTCGCGTATCGCCTTCTTCTCGTCCAACGGCTGGGACGCGCATGGCGGCGCGCATTTCGGCTTCCAATCGGTGTGGGTCAACCGCACCGGCTTGCCCCGCGAGCGCTTGCCGGGCACGATCCGGCACGAAAGCAAGTCGCTGGCCGAACTCCCGGCCCTTCTCGGCTATTGAGGGCACCATGCCCGACGGCGGAACCCTGCCCCTGCCCACCTTCGACGACGTGCTCGATGCCGCGCGGCGCCTGGCCGGCAAGGCGGTGGTGACGCCGCTCCTCAACGCGCCGCTGCTCGATGCCGAACTGGGCGGCCGGCTCTACATCAAGGCCGAGCCGCTGCAGAAGACCGGCTCGTTCAAGTTCCGCGGCGCCTATAACCGCATCTCGCGCCTGACGGACGAAGAGAAGAAGAACGGCGTGGTCGCTTTTTCCTCGGGCAATCACGCGCAAGGCGTCGCCGCGGCGGCGCGCGAGGTCGGCTGCCCCGCCGTGGTGGTGATGCCGAAGGACGCGCCGGCGCTCAAGATCGCGCGCACCAAGGCGTTCGGCGCCGAGGTGGTGCTCTACGACCGCTACAAGGATTCCCGCGAGGCGATGACGGCCGAGATCCAGCGCCAGCGCAAGGCCGTGCTGGTGAAGCCGTTCGACGATCCCTTCGTCATCGCGGGCCAGGGCACGGTCGGCAACGAGATCGCCGATCAATGCGCGGCCCTCGGCGCCGTGCCCGGCGCGGTGTTCGTGCCGGTCGGCGGCGGCGGCCTCATCGCCGGCAGCGCGCTGGCGCTCCGCCACAAGCTGCCCAAGACCGAGGTCTTCGCCTGCGAGCCCGAGCACTACGACGACACGGCGCGCTCGCTCATCGCCGGCGCCCGCGTCGCCGTCGACGCCAAGACCCCGTCGATCTGCGACGCCCTCATGTCGCCGACGCCGGGCGAGATCACGTTCGATCTGAACCGCCGCCTTTTGGCGGGCGCCTTCGTCGTCACCGAGGCCGAAGTGCGCCGCGCGGTGGCCACCGCCTTCATCCATTTCAAGATCGTCGTCGAGCCCGGCGGCGCCGTCGCCCTCGCCGCGATTCTCGCCGGCCGCTACGCGCTCCGCGGCAAGACCGCAGTCGCGGTCTGCTCGGGCGGCAACGCCGACCCTGCCCTGTTCGCGGAAATCGTGGCGGCGGCTGCCTGAGCGTTCCGGCGATGACGCGCCAAACCGACGCCCGTTGAGCATCGCGGAAACGAACGAGAACTCCGGTGTTCAGATTTCTGTTGCGGGCTTGGCTTTCCCGGTTCGACGTAGGGCTCGAAACGGACGGCGGCGACGCGCGGTTTCTTTTCGCGAACGGCCAGAGCTTCACGATCGAGCAGAAATCCGTCGGCCTCTGGCGCGACTGGGTGCTTCGCGGCTCATTTGGCATCGGCGAAACCTATGTCGACGGCAAGTGGACCATCGCCGACGACGAGCTCGAGCCGTTCGCGCGCGCGCTGATGCAACACGGCGCTTCCGAGCTCTTCCCCATCGAAGACGCGTATCAGCGGCTGATCCGCAGGCTGGCCCGCGGCCGGCGCGCGAACGATCCCACGAACAGTCACGGCCAGTCTTCGCATCACTACGACCGCGGCAACGACTTGTTCGAGTCGTTTCTCGACGCGAACATGGTCTATTCCTGCGCGTTTTTTGACGACGAGGGCTGGGATCTCGAAACCGCGCAACGCCGCAAGATCTCGCTGACCCTCGACCGGCTCGACCTGTTCCCGGGCGCGCGCCTGCTCGACATCGGCTGCGGCTGGGGGACGCTCGCCATCGAGGCCGCGCGGCGCGGCGCCGCGGCGACGGGCATCACCCTCGCGGCGAACCAAATCGACGACGCCGTGAGGCGCGCGACCGCGGCGAAAGTGGACGCGGCATTCCACGTCGCCGACTACCGCCCCTTCGCCGCCACGCATGCCGGCGCGTTCGACCGCATCGTCTCGGTGGGCATGTTCGAGCACGTCGGACACCGCCAATACGCCGCGTTCTTCGGCGCCATCCGCGCGCTCCTGAAGCCGGGCGGCAAGGCGCTCGTCCATTCGATCGTCGACTGGCCGCACGGCCGGGTCATTCCGTGGTTGGAACGCTACATATTTCCGGGAGGCGAGGTGCCCCAGTCGCGCGACATGATTTTCCCCGCCGCGCGTGCGGGGCTGCGCGTCGCGGCGGGCCCCTACCGGCACGGCGGCATCAACTACGCGCTGACCCTGGCCGAATGGCGCCGGCGATTCCTCGCCAACTATCCTAAACTCGATCGCCCGCGCTATCCGGAGACGTTCAAACGGCTCTGGGTGTTCTATCTCGCGACGTGCGAGGCGGCGTTCCGCGGAACGCCGCTGCACAACGCCCAGGTCGTCTATCTGCGCTAGCCGGCCTCCATTCTTTGCGGTGGCGCAGGCGTCCCGACGGTGGCATGAGTGGCCCCAGCCGGTTTCACCATTCCCCGCCGCATCCCCATGACCACGCCCGCCGCCCCGGCCCCCGAACGGCGCTCTTTTGCGGCGCTGCGCCTGCCGGCATATCGGCCGTTCTTCGTCTTCTCGGCGCTGGCGATGGCGGCCGACAATATCGAGCACGTCATCACCTACTGGATCATCTTCACGAAATTCCAGTCGCCGCTCCTGGGCGGTATCGCCGTGATCACTCACTGGCTGCCATTCCTGCTGTTCGCCTTCTTTTCGGGGGCGCTTGCCGACCGCTTCGATCCGCGCCGCCTCATCCAGATCGGCATGGTGCTGTTCATGCTGGTCTCGGTGGCCTGGGCCGTCATCTTCCTCGTCGGCGTCGCGGAAATCTGGCACGCGGTGGTGCTGCTGACCTTGCACGGCATCGCGGGCGTGCTGTGGCAGCCGGGGGCGCAGCTCCTGATCCACGATCTCGTCGGCGGCGAGCATCTCCAGAGCGCCGTCCGGCTCAACGCCACCGGCCGCTATCTCGGCCTGCTGGTGGGCCCCGGCATCGGCGCGGCACTGATGCTGGCGGCGGGGCCGGCGCTCGGCCTCTTCATCAACGCGCTGATCTACCTGCCGCTCTTCGTCTGGCTCGCGCGCACCAAGCACGGCGCCCGCGCGCCCAACGCGGCCAAGCCCAAGCCCATCGGCTACGCCGATATCGGCATCGGGCTCCGCGCGGTCGGCGGCAACCGAACGATCTGGCTGATGGTGGCGCTGGCCGGCGCCGCCTCGTTTTTCATCGGCGGCGCCTATCACGCGCAGATGCCGGGCTTCGCCCACGATCTCGGCCAGGACCGCGCGGATTTCCGCTATGGCGCGCTCCTCGCGGCCGACGCGGCGGGGGCACTCCTGGCCGGCCTGGTGCTGGAGGGACGCGGCCTCCTGCCCTCGCACCCGAGGAGCGCCGTCATTCTCGCCCTCATCTGGTGTTCAGCGCTCGCGGCCTTCGCGCTCGTCAACGTCTACGAATTGGCGCTGTTGCTGCTGTTCGTCGCCGGCTTCATGGAGCTGGCCTTCAGCGCGATGGCACAGACGCTGGTGCAACTCCACGCGCCGCCCGAAGTCCGCGGCCGCGTCATCGGGCTGTTCAACATGTCGGCGCTGGGCTTGCGAACGTTCAGTGGCGTCTCGATCGGCCTCGTGGGCGCGGCGGTCGGCATCCACTGGTCGCTGTTCGCGGCCGCGGCGGCGTTCATGGCCGTCAGCGTCGTGCTGCTGCTGGCCGCGCTGCGGCCGCGGCCGGCCTGATGAGCGGATAAGCCGTCATCCTGAGCGCGCTTCCGCGCGCGCGGAAACGCGCGAAGGATCTCGTCTCCAATCGAAGAATTCATGGTGCGACGGCCAGATCCTTCGGGCCAAGCGGCCCTCAGGATGACGATCATTGGACAAGGCGAGGTCGCCGAAACCCGTTCGGGCTCAGACCTTCACCTTGTTGTCGGCCGGCGTGGTGAGCAGCAGCTCGGCGGCCTTGTGCGCGCCGCCGTTGGTGCCCTTGGCCGCGGCGGAGCCGGAGCCCGGGCGGCGGATGGCGCCTTCGAATACGGCGCCGGCCTCGATGCTGAGGCTTTCCTGGGTGACGTCGCTCGCCACCTTGGCGGTGCGCGTCAGCACCACGGCGCGGGCGCGGATCTCGCCATTGACGGCGCCGCTGATCATGGCCTCGTCGGCGATGATCTTGCCGACCACGGTGCCGGTGGCGCCGACCGTGATGTTGCGGCCTTGCACGTCGCCCTCGACGCGGCCGTCGACCTGGACGTCGCCATCGGAGAACAGGTTGCCGGCGATGTGCAGGCCCTCGCTCACGATCGAGGGCATGGTGGCGATCGACTTCCGCGGCTTGGGCGCCGGGATATCGACCATCTTGACGGGAAGATCTGAGGGCATGGTGTCGGGGCTCTTGGATTTATCTCTTGAGAACATATCGTCCTGCCGTCAAGAAGTTGGTGGGGTCGACGGCCTTGCCGTCGATGAGGATCTCATAATGCAGATGCGGGCCGCTGCTGCGCCCGGACGACCCCACCAGCCCGAGTCTTGTCCCGGGCTCGACCTTCTGGCCTTTCTCGGCCAGGATCTGCTGCATGTGGGCGTAGCGCGTGCGCACGCCCATGCCGTGATCGACCTCGACCAGCCAACCGTAGCCGCCATACCAGCCGGTATAGGCGACGACTCCGGGGCCGGTCGCCAGGATCGGCGTGCCGGCGGGCTGCTGCATGTCGATGCCGTTATGCGCCGACCATCGTCCGGTGAACGGATCGCGCCGGCCGCCATATCCGCTGGTCACGCGGTATTCGCCGAGCGGCGCCACCAGCGGCAGGTTCTTGACCGCCGACTGCAGGCCCTGCCAGCGCTCGAGGCGGCGGCGGAGATCCGCCACGCGCTCGTTGAGCGTCTCGTCCTCGGTGTACTTGATCTCCTTCGACGGGCCGCCCTTGGCGCTGACGCTGCCGATCATGCGGTCGATGTCGAGCCCGGTCATCGCGACCACGCGCTCGAGTTCGGCGACGCCCTTCTTCGAGCGGTCGAACAGGTTCTCGACCAGACGCTCCTGCGAGGCGCGCATGGCGGTGAGCTCGTCCTCGAGCGCCCGGACGCGGCCGGAGAGCGCGTCGCGCTCGCGCCGGAGCGTGCGTTCTTCCTCGAGCCGCGCCTCGGCGCGCTGGCGCATGCGCGTGTTGGCGCTGCGCATCGCGTGAACTTCCTCGTCGAGCGTGCGGATGCGCGCCGAGAACGCGTCGCGCTCCTTCTTGAAGAACTTGCCCTGCTCGATGTCGGTCAGGAGCTTGTCGTTGGTGGCGCGCGAGGCGGCGAGCTGCTCGCCCATGTCGCGGAGCTGGGCAGAGAGCTTGTCGCGGTCGACGCGCAAGCGCGTCTGCTCGCCGAGCGACAGTTCGACCTCGCCGGCCAGCGCCTTGAGCTCGCCCTCGAGCCGCTCGCTGCGGGTGTTGAGATCCTGCCAGCTCTTCGAAAGCTCCTTGAACGCGGCCATCGACTCGGCCATTTTCTGGCGCTCGGCGGCCGTCATGTTCTCGGCGCCGATCTTGGGCCAATCCTCGGCCCGGCCGGCGACCTTCAGCAATTCGGCACGGCTCTTGGCGATGTTCTCGGTGAGCTCGCGGAAGCGCGAGTTGAAGCGCAGCACCTCGCCCATCAGCTCGCGCTCGCTCTTGCGCGCCATGGCGAGCTCGCGGTTCTTCTCCTGAAGAACCCCGTCGAAGCTCACGAAATAGAAGCTGGCGAAGATCGACCAGGAAACGGCCGCAGCGAATATCGTGCACAGGCCAAACTGCGCACGGCTCGAGAGAACGAAGTAACGGATCCGGCCCCGCGCGCGATAATGGAATTCGCGGTCTGGGAAGAATTCCGCCAAGGTGCGACGTCGAACGCTCAACCGCCTGAGGCGGCGCAGCCATCCGGCCATCCTTGCCCCCTAGTGCTAATTGTCTATGACCCGAGTGATTGCCCCCATAGCAAACCATTCTGCCGCGCGCAACGGAAAAAATCAGTAAAGACTAGTTGTTGATGAGTCGCGCGAATCCAAACACAACCGCGTGATTCGTCGTCCTTCCCAATACAGACAGTTGTCGTGGCGCGAATACTCATCATTCATCAATTCTATTTTGTTTAAGGAACGTCTTTCGTAAGTTGTCTCAAGAAAACTGCCTTGATTACTGTCTGATGTCTTTCACGATTCAACGTCGCAAGTGTCCATAATCATCAAGAATATTTGAGCGATGGGCGCCGTGCGGCGGGTGGCCCGCGTGCGATTGCGGCATGACAAGCGACCGCCACCGCACTAAGTCTCCGGCCCCGATCAACGACGCGCCAGACCAGAGAGGCCGCCAACGATGTCAGCCCTTCCCGCCCGCATGAAAGCCGTCGAAATCGCCATGCCCGGCGGGCCCGAGGTCTTGCGCCTCGTCGAGCGTCCCCTGCCCCAGCCGGGCGCTGGCGAAGCGCTGATCAAGGTGGCGGCCGCCGGCGTGAACCGCCCCGACGTCGAACAGAGGAAGGGCACTTATCCCCCGCCCCCGGGCGCATCCGACATTCCCGGCCTCGAGATCGCGGGCACGGTGGTGGCGCTCGGCGCGGGCGCCAAGGGCCTTTCCGTCGGCGACGCGGTGTGCGCGCTGGTCAGCGGCGGCGGCTATGCCGAGTATTGCACGGCGCCGGTCGAGCAATGCCTCCCGATCCCCAAGGGTCTCGACGCGGCCGCGGCGGCGACGCTGCCCGAGACGTTTTTCACCGTGTGGCAGAACGTATTCGACCGCGCGCGGCTCAAGGCCGGCGAGACCATCCTCATCCACGGCGGATCGAGCGGCATCGGCGTCACCGCGATCCAGATGGCCAAGGCCATCGGCGCGCGCGTGCTGGCGACGGCCGGCTCGGCCGACAAGTGCGCCGCCTGCGCCAAGCTCGGCGCCGACCGCGCGATCAACTACAACACCGAAGACTTCGTCGAGGTCGTGAAGACCGAGACCAAGGGCAAGGGCGTCGAGGTGATCCTCGACATGGTCGGCGGCAAGTATTTCGAGCGCAACATCGCCGCCCTCGCCATCGACGGCCGGCTCTCGCTGATCGCGCTGCTGGGCGGCCGCGAGGCCAAGATCGATCTCGGCCTCGTGCTCCGGAAGCGCCTGACGCTCACCGGCTCGGTGCTGCGGGCGCGCACGGTTGCCGAGAAAGGCGCCATCGCCCAATCGCTCCACCGCGAGATCTGGCCGCTGATCGAAAGCGGCAAGATCAAACCGGTGATCGATTCGCGCATGCCGCTCGCCGACGCCGCCAAGGCGCATGCGCGGATGGAATCGAGCGCGCATATCGGGAAGATCGTGCTGACCGTGTGAAGCGCCGCGGCCCGGCTTGACACGGCCGCCGGGTAAGCTCCACTCTTGATGGAAATGGGGCGCTTTTCGGAGGGGGATCTCCCGCGCCGCGATGACCATCAGGGACATCACGAGCAGCGAACTCCGGCAATTCGGCGAGATTGTCGCGCGTCTCGCGCGGCTTCCGCCGAGCGCCGACGTCCGCGCCGGCGTGTTCGAGGACATCGTCCGTCTGGTGCGCGCCGATTTCGGCGCTTCCTATGTATGGCAGGCGGGCAAGGGCGAGAGCGAGCACCTCGTCAACTTCAACATGGATCCGGCCAACCTGCGCCGCTACGGCGAGTGGTTCCAGTATCGCGATCCCATGACGGCGCAGCTCCGCCAGCGTCGCACGGCGACGCTGGTCGATGCGGTGATTCCGCGCGCCGCCCTCAAGCGAACCGAGTTCTTCAACGATTTCCTCGCGCGCGACGGGCTGCATCACGGCATCAACATGTTCGTCTTCGACGGCGGCCGCCACGGCGGCGGCCGCGATCTCGGCGACCTCCGCATCTGGCGCGCGCGGCATCGTCCGGATTTCGGGCGGCGCGAGATCGACATCCTGGACGCCCTCGAACCGTTCCTCCGCCGCGCCCTGCTGCGCAATCGGCGGAACGCCTTCGGCATGACGCCGCGCGAACGGCAAGTCGCCACCCTGGTCGCGCGCGGCTGCCGCGACCGCGACATCGCGCGCCTGCTCGGCATCGGCTTCGGAACGGTCCGCACGCACCTCAACCGGGCGATGGAAAAATGCGGTTGCGCCAATCGGGCCGAACTCGCGGCGACCCTGAGCCGGGACGCGCCATCGCCCTCCGCATTAATGTAGATGGCGGCCCGGCCGGGCGGGACGTAAGTTGCGCCGCGAGTCGGCGGCTGCGGTGATAGAATGCCTGCCGGCACCGCGGGAGGGTGCTGCTCGATGGATCTGCTCGCGCTGACCGCGACCGAGGCCTTGGCGGCACTGGCCGGACGCCGGGTGTCCGCGGCCGACTATGTCGCCGATCTGCTCGCCCGCTGCGCGGCGCAGAAATCGCTGAACGCCTTCATCCATCTCGACCCCGAGGCGGCCAAGGCGGCGGCGCGCCGTTCGGACGAGCGCCGAAGCGCCGGCCGTGCCGGCCCGCTCGAAGGCCTGCCCCTGGTCCTCAAGGACAATATCGACACCGCCCTGATGCCGACCACGGGCGGCACGCCGGCCCTGCGCAATCATCGTCCGAAGAAGGACGCCGCCGTCGCCGCCAAGCTGATCGGCGCCGGCGCCGTGATCCTCGGCAAGACCAATCTCCACGAGCTCGCCTACGGCATCACCAACAACAACGCCGCGTTCGGGCCGGCCCGCAACCCCTACGATCCGACCCGTATTCCCGGCGCTTCGAGCGGCGGCACCGGCGTCGCCGTGGGCGCGCGCATGGCGCCGGCGGGGCTCGGCTCGGATACGGGCGGCTCGGTCCGCATCCCCGCCGCCCTCTGCGGTATCGCCGGCTTGCGCCCGACTCTTCTGCGCTGGCCGCAGGACGGCATCGTGCCGATCTCGCACACCCGCGACACGGCCGGGCCGATGGCGCGTTCGGTCGCGGATCTCGCCCTCTTGGACGGCATCGTGACCGGCGCCGCGACCAGCGAGGCGCCCGCGGCTTTGCAGGGCCTGAGGCTCGGCGTGCCGCGCGGCTATTTTTGGGAGAACCTGCATCCCGACACGGCCGCCGTTTCCGAAGCGGCGCTGAAGCTGCTGCGCCAGGCGGGCGCGACACTGGTCGAGGCCGACGTGCCCGACGTGGCGGCACTCGACCAGGCGGCCGGCTTTCCGATCGCGCTCTACGAGACCATCGTCGATCTCAACCGCTATCTCGCCGGCCACGGCACCGGGCTCGACTTCGCCAAGGTCGTCGCCCAAGTGGCGAGCCCGGACGTCAAGGGCATTCTCCAAAGCCTACTCGGCGAGATGGCCGTTCCCGAGCCCGTCTATCGCGAAGCGCTCACCGTGCACCGCCCGAAGCTGCAGCGCGCTTACGCCGAACACTTCAAGCGCGAGCGGGTGGAGGCGATCCTCTTCCCGACCACGCCGCTGCCGGCGGCCAAGATCGGCGAGGACGAAACGGTGATGCTCAACGGCGCCGCGGTGCCGACCTTCTTCACCTTCATCCGCAACACCGGCCCCGGCAGCGTCGCCGGCATTCCGGGCCTGAGCCTGCCCGCCGGGCTCTCGGCCGAGGGATTGCCGATCGGGATCGAATTGGATGCGCCGGCCGGAGCCGACCGCCGCTTGCTGGCGATCGGCCTCGCCCTCGAACAAATTCTGCCGAAGCTGCCGCCGCCGCAGCTGCCATGAGTGGGAGAGCGGTTCGATCGCCACATCCGGAGGAGGAATGGCCATGCTGAAATCCACCATTACCCGTCGCGGCGTCATTGCCGGCGGCGCCGCCGTGCTGGCGGCGCCGGTCGTGCTGCGCCACGCCCGCGCCGCCGATCCCTTCAAGGTCGGCCTGTTCTATGCCGCCAGCGGACCGGCGGCGCTGTTCGGCCCGACACAGAAGGCCTCCGCCGAGCTCGCCGTCGAGCAGATCAACAAGGCCGGCGGCATCATGGGCCGCGAGATCCAGCTCCATTTGGCCGACGCCGGCGGCCCGCCCGCCGAATCGACCAAGACCGCGGTGCGCCTGATGCTCAACGAGAAGTGCAACCTGTTCATCGGCTCCCACGACAGCGCCACGCGCGAGGCGCTGGTCGCCACCATCAAGGGCCGCATCCCCTACATCTACACGCCGATCTACGAAGGCGGCGAATGCGCGCCCAACACCTATGTGCTGGCGGATACGCCCGACCAGCAGGTGCGCCCGACCATCGAGCTCCTGACAAAGGAGAAGGGCGTCAAGTCGGTCTATCTCATCGGCAACGACTATGTCTGGCCGCGCAAGACCAACGAGCGCGTCAAGCAATACCTCGCCGCCGGCGGCGGACGCGTGATCGGTGAGGAATACGTGCCGCTCGGCGCGCCGAACAAGTTCGAGGAGGTCGTGACCCGCATCAAGGGCGCCAAGCCCGACGCGGTCGTCATCACGCTGGTCGGCGCCGACAACGTGAACTTCAACCGCACCTTCGCCGGCTTCGGCCTCGCCAAGGACATTCGCCGCGCCTCGATGCTACTCGAGGAGAACACGCTGCTCGGCATCGGCGCCGAGAACAGCGCGGAACTCTACAATTGCATGTCGTATTTCTCGACCGTGCCGGGCGCCACGCACGATGCGTTCAAGGCCGCCTACAAGGCCAAGTTCGGCGAGAAGGCGCCGCAGCTCAGCATCATCGGCGTGGATTGCTACGCCGGCGTGCTCTGCGCGAAGGCGCTGGTCGAGAAGGCCAAGGGCACCGACGCCGCGGCGTTGATGGCGGCCTCGGACGGGCTCACCTTCAACACCGCGACCGGGCCGGTCACGATGCGCAACCGCCATCCCGACAAGCCGATGTATCTCGCCCAATGCGAAGGCGCCACCTTCAAGGTGATCAAGAGCTACGAGGACGTGAAGTCGGGCGAGACTTGCAAGCAGGCTTGAGGCCCGGCCAGGGCGGGTTCGCCGCGCCGCCGCAAAACGGTGGCGCGTAGTGGACCCGCTCGTCGTCACGCAGATCCTCAACGTCGCCTTCGGCATCGCCACCTTGGCGGTGCTGGCGCTGGGGCTGGCGATCGTGTTCGGCTTCCTGGGCGTGCTCAACATCGCCCATGGCGAGTTGATCATGCTCGGCGCCTATTCGGCCTGGATCGTGCAGTCGGCGGGCCTGCCCTTTGCCGCCGCCCTGCCGCTCGCCGCCGTCGCGTGCGGCCTCTTGGGCTGGGCGATCGAGCGAGGCCTCATCCGCCAGCTCTATGCCCGGCCGTTCGATACGCTGCTGGCGACCTGGGGTCTCAGCCTGCTGCTGCGCAAGATGGCCGAGGCGCAATGGGGCCTCGGCTACAAGAGCCTCACGATGCCGCTGGCCGGTAGCGTCGAGGTGCTCGGCGCGTCCTACCCCACCTACCGACTGATGCTGATCGTGATCTGCGTCGTGGGATTGGCCGCGGCCGCGATCTGGTATCTCCGCAGCAAGACCGGCATCCGCATCAAGGCGATGGTGGCGAATCCGGAGCTGGCCCAGGCGGTCGGGATCCGCACGGGCGCCCTCGCGCGCAATGCCTTCATCGCCGGCTGCGCGCTCGCGGGCATTGGCGGCGTGATGGTGGCGCCGCTCACGCCCGTGCATCCCTTCATGGGCATCGACTACATCCTCGAGACTTTCTTCGTCCTCGTCGTCGGCGGGCTCGGCAGCCTCGCCGGACTCATCGCCGGCGCCGGCATCGTCGGCGGCATGGGCAGCCTCGTCTCGGCCGTCATCGACCGCACCGCGGGCTACACGACCGTCCTCGTCATCGCCATCCTGTTCCTCTGGCTTCGCCCCCGTGGTCTCCTGGCTCGCCCGTAGCGCGGCGCTGATCGTCGTCCTCGGCGTGCTGCCGTTCGGGCTCGGCGAGTTCGCGGCCTATCAGCTCGCGCTCTATTTCCTCTATGCGATCGCGGCCCTCGGCGTCGGCCTCTGCTGGGGCCAGGCCGGCTTCCTGCCGCTCGGCCAGGCCATGTTCGTCGGCCTTGGCGGCTATCTCGCGGGGCTCGCGCTCATCCATTTCAAGGACAGCGCCCTGCTCCTCGTGCTGCTGCCTCTCGCCGCCCTGTTGCCGGGACTCCTGGCCTTTGGCCTCGGGCTTCTCCTCTTCCGCGGCCGGCGCGAGACCGGTCCCTATTTCGCGCTCATCACCTTGGCCCTCAGCTTGCTGGCGTTCCAGATCGCCAATGGCTGGAATTCGGTCACCGGCGGCTTCAACGGATTGAAGGGCATCCCCGGGCTGCCCGGCCTGGACGATCTCTCGCACGCCTATTGGATTTCGGCCACGGCGCTGGCCGCGACCATCATCGGCACCGCCTGGCTGCTGCGCAGCCCCCTCGGCGTGCTGTGGCGCGCGACCGCGCAGAACGAGCGCCGCGTCGCCTTCCTCGGCTTCGACGTGACGCGCACCAAGGCCGCGGTCTTCGGCCTCTCGGGCGTGCTCGGCGGCCTGGCCGGGGCACTCTACGCGCCGCAGCAGAATCTGGTGACGCCGCAGCTCGTCGGCTTCACCCTTTCCGCCGAACTCGTCATCTGGGCCGCGGTCGGCGGGCGCGGCAGCCTCTATGGACCGGTGGTGGGCACGATCCTGATCGGCGTGCTGACCGCGGAACTGCGCAACCGCCTGCCCTATTGGGAAGTTCTCCTGGCGGTGCTGTTCATCGTCGTCGTGCGCTGGGCGCCGCAAGGCCTCGTGGGATTCCTGGGCTCGCTCGCCGCACGCCTGCGCCTGCCCGAGCGCCGCGAGCCGCTTTCGGCGCCGCCCCGCGCGCTGCCGCCGCGCGCGGCCAGCATGAATTTCGACGCGATCTCGGCGGAGGCCGGCCCCGTCCGTATTCTCGACGGGCTGACGCTCGCGGTCGACAATCCCGGCATCACGTGCCTTATCGGCCCCAACGGGGCCGGCAAGACCTCATGCTTCAACCTGCTCACCGGCGAATTGGCGGCCGTGGCCGGAACGGTGCGCTTCGACGGCGCCGTCTTGTCGGATCTCGAGCCGGCCGCGGTGACACGGCTCGGCATCGCGCGGAAATTCCAGATTCCGAACGTCTTCCCCGAGCTCAGCGTTGCCGACAATCTCCATCTGGCGCTCTGGGGCGGCCGCGCGCGCTCGCGCGATCTCCTGCGGCCGGCCCTGCACCGCTGGTCGACGCCGCTCGTCCGCGAACTCGCCGAACGCTATCCGTTCCTGCGCAACGGCGATGCGCGCGCCGGCAATCTCGGCCACGGCGAGCGCCAGATCCTGGAATTGGCGATGGCGCTGGCCATGGAGCCGCGCCTGCTGCTGCTCGACGAGCCCTGCGCCGGGCTCTCGCCGGAGGAGACGCGCTCGGTCATCGACGTGATCCGCTGGGCGAAGGCGCGGCTCACGGTCGCGATCGTCATCATCGAGCACGACATGAGCCTGGTGAAGGAACTGGCCGACCGCGTGCTGGTGCTGCACCAGGGCCGGCTGTTGGCGGCGGGCAGCGTCGCCGAGGTTCAGGCCGATCCGGCCGTGCGCGCCGTCTATGCCGGGGGCAGCAAATGACCGCCCCCCAGCGGACGGTAGCACGGCTCGACTTCGCCGGCCTGGTCGGGGGCTACGGCTCGAGCATGATCCTGCGCGGCGTCGGCGGCGCGGTGATGCCGGGCGAGGTGCTGTTCGTGCTCGGCCGCAACGGCGTGGGCAAGTCCACGCTGATGAAGCTGCTGATGGGGTTCCTGCCCTGCCGCGAGGGCACGATCCGGTTCGACGGGCGCGCGCTCGACCGCCTGGCACCGCCCGAACGGCGCCGGCTCGGCATCACCTATTGCCCCCAGGAGCGGGTCGTGTTCGACGAGCTCGGCGTCGAAGACAATCTCCTTCTGATGGCGCCGCCGGGCGCGGCGGCACGGCTCGCGGCCCTGACCGAGCGGTTTCCGCTGCTCGGCCGACGGCGCGAGCAGCGCGCCGGCACGCTCAGCGGCGGCGAGAAGAAGATGCTCTCCTTCGTCCGCGGCGCCATCGAGGATCACGGTCTCGTGCTGCTCGACGAGCCGACCGAAGGCGTGCAGGCCGAGAACATCGAGCGGATGGAATCGGTCATCCGCGAGCAGCGCGGCCAGGGAACGGCGTTCGTCATCGTCGAGCAGAACCTCGCCCTCGCCGAGCGCCTCGCCGATCGCTGGATCGTGCTCGACCGCGGCCAAGTGGTCGAGAGCGGCGCCGGCCGCCTCGACCGCGCGGCCGTGCTGCAGCACATCCAGGTCTGAGCCGCCGCGCGCCGGCGCGGGGCGCGAATGCGTCGCAAGTCGCGGACGCGGCGGCAGTCGCGCGTCCACGGGCGCGCCCTGACCACAATGTGCCGCACCCCTCCGCAAGACTCTCTTAAGCTTAATGGGCGCAAGTCTGAGCGTCGGCGAACCCTGCCGCCAACATTTTGAACATGCGATTGCGGAGCCCAAATCATGACCCCCGACACCAATGCCGCCCCTGAAGCGCAATGGCGCGCCGGCGCCGGACCTGTGGCGCACGCCTACGTCAGCGACGACGACACGGCGGAAGTGGTGCGCCGGTGCTTCAGCAGCCTGTCGCTGCTCGACACGCGCATCGAGCACGCAGGCGTCGATGCGGCGATCAAAGCGCTCGAGGGCGGCCGTTCGCCGAAGATTCTGATCGTCGACATCGGCGGCTTGTCGGAGCCCATAGCGAAGCTTCAACGCCTGGCGGAATTCTGCGATCCGGCCACGGCGGTGCTCGTGATCGGAGACCGCAACGACGTCGTCCTCTACCGCAATCTGAAGAATCTCGGCATCGTCGAGTACTTCTTCAAGCCGATCGCCCCCGAGCTGCTCGCGCGCACGTGCCACGCGGCGCTGCACGGGACCGAACAGCAGACGGCGCCCCGAACCGGCAAGCTGGTGGTCGTGTTCGGCGTGCGCGGCGGCGTGGGCGCCTCGACGATCGCCGTCAATGTCGGCTGGCACCTTGCCGAAGACCTCAAGCGCCACGTTGCCCTGCTCGACCTCGATCTCGAGGGCGGCGACGCGGCGCTGCAACTCAACGTCAATCCGGGCCGCGCGCTCCGCGACGCGCTCGAGCATCCGGAGCGCGTGGACGACCTGCTGCTCGAACGCGCGGTCGTCCGGGCGGGCGAACGGCTCGGCGTGCTGGCGTCCCTCGAGCCGTTCAAGGATCCGGCCATCGTTCGCGAAGAAGCCGTGATGCCCCTGCTGGAGAAATTGCGCGCGCGGTTCCGCTACGTGCTGGTGGATCTTCCGCATTGGGCGGGCCTGCGCTTTCCGCGCCTGCTGAACGAGGCGAACATGCTGTTGCTGGTGGGTGATTCGTCGCTGGCCTCGGCCCGCGACATGGTCCGCTGGCGCGAACAAATCTCGCCGAGCGCGGCGGAACATTCGGTTTGGAGCATCCTGAACAAGGCCGGCGCTCAAGGCGGCCTTTCCGACCTCGAATGCGCCGAAGCGATCGGCCAGGAATTCGACGCCATCGTCCACTTCGATCCCGAAGTGGCGAAGTCGACGAATCTGGGCCATCCGGCGGTCTCGAAGCACCGCGCGCTCACGCATGAATTGGCGCCGCTGTTCCGAAGCCTGTCCGGCGAAGCCGAAACGGAGGGCCCGTCGTTTTTCGCGCGGATGTTCGGCCGATGACGCGCCAATTCGGCCTCCGCAAACCGGCCGTCCCGGACGCGCCGCCAGAGGCGGCGGCCGCCAGCGTACCGGCCGCTCCGCCCGCGCCGGCGCCGGACTACATCGCAAGTGCGATCGAATCGAAGCTGACGCCCAAAACAGAGCCGGTGGCATTAGACAAGTTTTCGAGCGTCGACGTCGTGTCGCGCGATCTCATTCGCGACGAGATCCTGGCGGCGATCGATCCCGCCATGGCCGTCACGCTCAGCCGCGATGCGCTCGTCGAACGCGTCGAGCACGCGGTCGCAGAGGTCGCGACCGAGCACAAGCTCGTGTTCAACGAGCTGGAACAGCGCAAGCTCGCGCGCGAAATGGTCGACGACATGGTCGGCCTGGGGCCGCTCGAGCCGCTGCTGCACGACGACACCATCTCCGACATCCTCGTCAACGGCGCGCGCCAAGTCTACATCGAGCGCAAAGGAAAGCTCCAGCTGACCGACGTGCGCTTCCGCTCCACGGCCCACGTGCTGCACGTCATCCACCGCATCGCCTCGAAAGTACGGCGCTCGGTCAACGAATCCTCGCCCATGCTCGACGCGCGCCTCGACGACGGCAGCCGCGTGAACGCCATCATCTGGCCCCTCACGTTGAAGGGGCCCAATCTCTGCATCCGGAAATTCTCGAAGCGGTTCTTCGGCCTCGACGAGTTCGTGACAAAAGGCAGCGCGTCTCCGGCGCTCGCGAAGGCCCTCAAGATCGCGGCGCATTGCCGGCTCAACATCCTGATCTCGGGCGGCACCGGCTCGGGCAAGACGACGCTGCTCAACGCGATGTCGCATTCGATCGACCACAGCGAACGCATCATCACGATCGAAGACGCGGCCGAACTGCAGCTCCAGCAGCCGCACGTCGTCCAGCTCGAGACCCGGCCCGCCAGTCTCGAGGGCACCGGCCTGGTGGCGCAGCGCGATCTCGTGCGCAATGCGCTGCGCATGCGGCCCGACCGCATCATTCTCGGCGAGGTGCGCGGACCCGAAGCCTTCGACATGCTCCAGGCGATGAACACCGGCCACAACGGCTCGATGTCCACCGTGCACGCGAACTCGCCCCGCGACGCGCTGGCGCGGATCGAGAACCTGGTGCTGACGGCCAACCTCGATCTTCCCTCGCACGCCATCCGCGGCCAGATCGCGAGCGCCTTCGACCTCATCGTTCAGATCGAGCGCATGCGCGACGGCGTCCGGCGCATCACGAACCTCGACGAGATCGTCGGCATGGAAGGCCCCGAAATCACGTCCCAGCCGCTCTTCAACTATCGCTTCATCAATGAGAACCCGGACGGATCGCTGAACGGCCGCTACGAGGCCACCGGCCTCACGCCCTCGTTCATGGCCCGCATCGGCTATTACGGACTCGCGCAGGCGTTCATGGACGCGATAGCCGACACCCGCGCCCCCGACCACCATTGACGCACCGGCTCGCGCGGCGGGCGGCGTCGGATCGCGTGGAACCCCTATTTCCGTAGCCGTACGCCGGCTCTGGCCCCGATCGCGGCCGTCTTGCGCTCGCCCGCGTGCACGATCCCGCTCCGCAGCAGTTCCGCGGCGGCGTCGGCCTCGACCGGCCGGGCGAAATAGTAACCTTGCGCCTCGCGGCAACCCCACGAGCGCAGAAGCTTCAGCTGTTCCTCGGTTTCGACGCCTTCCGCGATGACGTTGATGTCCAATTCGCGGGCGAGGCCGATCGTCGCCTTGACGATCGCCGCGTCGCCGGGCGTGACCAACAGATCGCGGATGAAATTCTGTGCGATCTTGATCCGGTCGGCGGGGAAGCGGCGGAGATAATCCAGCGACGAATAGCCGGTGCCGAAATCGTCGATCGCCAGCCGCACGCCGAGCTTGCGCAAGCGCGCCAGCGCGTCGCCGTGCTCGCGCGATGCCTCCATCAAGACGGTCTCGGTGAGCTCGAGCTCGAGCAGATCCGGCGCCATCACGTTCTGCGCCAGCGCCGCGGCGATGTCGCGCTCCAGCTCCTTCGGGGTCTTGAACTGAAGCGCCGACAGGTTGACGGCCATCACGACCGGCCGGAGCCCGGCCTCGCGCCATGCCCTCGCCTGGCGGCACGCTTCGTGCAACACCCAGCGGCCGAGCGGCACGATCAAGCCGTTCTTCTCCGCCGCCGGAATGAACTCGGCCGGCGACACGATGCCCCGTTGCGGGTGCCGCCAGCGCACGAGCGCCTCGACGCCGACGATGCGCCCCGTCTGAAGATCGATCTGCGGCTGATAGGCGAGATAGAGCTGCCGTTCGGCGAGCGCGATGCGAAGCTCGCCGTCGAGCGTGACCCGGCTGCGTACCTCGTCGTCCATCGCGTCGGTGAAGAAGCGGAACGTGCCCCGCCCTTCCGATTTCGCCCGGTAAAGGGCGACGTCGGCATGCGAAAGCAGGATTTCCGGATCGGGGGAATCCGGTCCATAGACCGAGATGCCGACGCTGGTCCCGGACCGGATCTCGTTGCCGTCGATGACGACGGGCTCGCTGATCGCTTTCAGCAGTTTCGCGCCGAGGATGCCGGCATCGGCCGGTTCCTCGATATCGGCGGCGAGCACGGCGAACTCGTCGCCGCCGAAGCGTGCAACCGTATCGGTTTCGCGGATCGCGGCCCTGAGCCGTTCGGCGACCGACTTCAAGAGCTGATCGCCGATCGGGTGGCCGAGCGTGTCGTTGACGTCCTTGAAATGGTCGAGATCGAGATACAGCACGGCGAAGCCCTTGCCGCCGCGCTGTGCCCGGGCGATGGCCAATTGGACGCCCTCGGCGAACACGGTGCGGTTGGCGAGCCCGGTCAGCGCGTCGAAACGCGCCAATTGCAGGATGCGCTCCTCATTGCGCTTGCGGTCGGTGATGTCGCGTATCACCGCCACGGCGTTGCGTTCCGAACCGATCAGTATGTGCGCCAATGAGAGTTCCACGGGTATTTCGCGCCCGTCCTTGCGGATCGCGGATATTTCGACCGTCTTGCCGAGCCCGTCGCCGGCTCCCGTGTTCGCAAACTCCAAAGCCACATTCGCGTCGATGCGGAAGCTCTTCGATGCGATCACGTCGTGGACCCTCATTGATCGCGCTTCGGCGGCCGAATACCCGAAAATCCGCTCGGCCGCGCCGTTCCAGAAGCGGAAGGCACCGCCGCCATCGATCAGGACGATGGCATCCTGGGCGGTTTCGGCCACGGCGCGGAACCGGGCCTCGCTCTCCTTCAAGGCGTCGATCGCCTGCCGGCGTACCGAGATGTCGCGCACGGAGGCCAGCATGCGCTCTTCGCCGCCGAGCGTGGCGCTGCGGAGCGTCACTTCCGTCCATAGGAGATGACCGTCCTTCGCCTTGCTCTGCCATTCGAAGCGCTGCGGCCCGTGCAGCTTCGCTTTTTCGTCCCAGATCGCCCCGTCGGCGGCGGTGTAATTCTCCGCGCCCGACGAAATCACGTCGAGGCCCTTGCCGATGATCTCGTCGCGTGCGTATCCGTGCATTTCGCAGCCGGCTCGGTTGACGTCGACGAAAACGCCGGAACGAGCGTCGTAGATGAAGATGGCATCGGCGACCGAATTGAACACGGTGCGGAACTTCGCTTCGCTTTCGAACAAGGCCGCGCTGATGCGGATTCGTTCGGTGATGTCGCGGTCGATGCCGCGGTAGCCGCAATACCGGCCGTCGGCGTCGAAGAACGGGGTCGCATTGGTCTCGGTGATGAGCTTGCGGCCGGTCTTGTGGATGAACGTCGTCACATAGCTGAGCATCGGGCGCCGCTTGGCGAACAGCTCGGCGGTTTCCGCCATCGTGCGCGCGGCGTCGTCCGGCGACATGAAGTCGAACGCCGAACGGCCGACGAGCTCGTCGGGCCGGTAGCCGAAGAGGTCGATGCTGCGCGGACTGGCATAGGTGTAGCGGAAATCCGCGTCCATTTCCCAGACCCAGTCGACCGTGTTCTCGATCAGGCCCCTGAATCGCTCTTCGCTTTCGCGCAGCAGCTTCTCCGCCCGGCGCGCCTCGGTCACGTCGACGCCGATGCCGAGAATGCCGGGTCCGCCTTCGAGCTCGATCTTTCGGCCCGAGACGACGAACGTCCGGATGGACCCGTTCCGGTGGAGGACGCCGAACTGTGCCTCCGCCTGACCGCGCTCGAGCACTTCTTTCATCTTCTCGCGGACGAAGCCACGATCTTCGGGCGCGATGCTTTCTCGGACTTCCATGCCGAGCAGTCCTTCGCGCGGCAATCCGGTGACCACGGACAGGTTCGCATTGACCTGCACTTTGCGGCCCTTGGAATCGAGGACGAACAAGATTCCGGGAACGGCGTCGATCAAGGCGGCGGAGAAATCCCGCTCCCGGCGAAGCTTTTCTTCGACCAGCTTGCGCTCCGTGATGTCCTGCACCGTTCCCACGGACCGCAGCGGCCGCCCATCCGCGCCATAGAATGTCCGGCCACGCTCGTGCACGAGACGGATACTACCGTCCGGCCGAACGATACGGTGATCGATGGCGACTTCCGTCCGATTCGCGACCGCCGCGACGTAGCCGGCGTCCATGGCCGCTCGGTCCTCGGGATGAGCGAGCGCCAACCACGCCTCGTAGCTGGGCTCGAAGTGCCCGGGCTCGACGCCGTATATCCGATAGGTTTCCGCCGACCAGCTGAGGCGGCGCGCGACGAGTTCGAAATCCCAGCTGCCGACATGCGCCACCGCCTGGGCCTCCGCCAAGGCGGCTTCGCTACTTCGGATCTTATCCTCCGCGCGATTCCGGTCGCGGCTGACGAGCGCGATGCCGATCTTGTCGGCGAGCTGGCACGCGAAGCCGATTTCGTCGGTCTCCCAGTGGTGAGCTTTGCCGACATGTTCGAAGCACAGCAGGCCGAGATTCCGGCCCGATGCGTGGATCACCGCGTCGAGCATCGAGGTGATCCCGAGCGGCTTCAGGTAGGATTCGACATACCCCGCCGTCCGGGGATCGGTCAGCGGGTCGTCGGCGTTCACGTATTTGGCCGACTTGATGGCGAGGAATTCGGCTCGGTACTCGCGCTCGAGCAGGACGTTGCCCGCCGAGTGGCGCGCCGGCGTCGCCTCGTAGAGGTCGATACAGTGCAGTTCCGTCTCGTCGCCGTTGAATACCCAGGCATTCACCCGCTCGCACTTCATCGTCGCCGCGGCGAGTTCCGTGATCTCCCGTGCCAACGCTTCGACGTCGCCGGAGAAAAGCGCGGGCGATTGGCTGATGTGGCCGACGATTTCCAGCTGGCGCTGCATCCGATCGAGCAGCGTCGCGATCGAGGCGGTGCACGTCTGGCCTTGGAACTCGACAGTGCCGGCCTCGCTCGGCGGCGCTTCGCCGTCCGACACGGCGAGGTGCTCGCGCGCCGCGATGGCGGCGCGTGTCGAGTGCAGCGCTATGGGATCCTCGTGCATTGCGCGGTTTCGGAACCTCTGATCTTTGGCCCGTCCGTTCGCCGAGACGCTGCGATAGGGTGAGAGCCTCGAAGCCGCTCGAATTGCGGCCGCTGCCGACCGGATCCATCCGGACAAGCGAAACAGCGGTTGGAGCTTGCGGCTCGGCCGCTTAGCAATTCGTTAACCAAGCCCGATTTGACCTGCGGCATGCTGTAGCGGCTGCCGCCGGCCGGGCTTAGCGAGCCCCGATCTCGAAATCCGCCACCAGCGGCAGATGGTCGGAGGCCTCGCGCGCGATCTTGTTGCGCTCGACGAAGCAGTGCCGGAGCCGGAGGGCGCCGCGGAAATGGATCTGGTCCAGCGCCCGGAACGGGAGGAAGGACGGGAAGGTCCACGACCCTGCGCCCGCCCGATGGAAGCCTTCCGGCAGCAGCCACAGGCGCCCGAGCCGGCCGAGGAGATCGTTCATGTCGCCGGCGATGACCAGCGCCTCGTCCGGCGGGATTGTCGCGAAATACCGGTTCGCGAGGATTTTCCGCAATTGCATGCTCTGCTCGAACTCGACCAGCCCCAGGTGCATGTTGACGAGGTGGAGCGCGGCCGTGCCGTGGCCGAGCGGCAGCCGGCAGGTCGCGATCTGGGCGCCGCGCTTCTTCTTGAACCGAATCGTGAGGTCGAGGCTGTGCGAATCGGCGATCGGGTAGCGGCTCAAGATCGCGTTGCCGTAGCGCCCGCGCCGGAGATGCACGTTGGGCTGAAACAAATGATGCTCGAAGGCGAGCGCCTTGGCCAACTCGTCGGATTGGCGGTGATGGCCCGATCGCGGCACGTCGTCGTCGACCTCTTGGAGGTGGACGATATCGGGCTTGGCGGCGGCGATGGCCGCGACGATGCGGCCGAGATCGTAGCGCCGGTCCAGGCCGCCGATGCCCTTGTGCATGTTCCAGGTCATGAGGCGGAAGCGAAGGATGCGCTCGGGGCGGGTCGGCATCGGCGTCAGAGCTGCGGCGAGAACAGGCGCGCGCCCGCCTGGAACAGCCGCCGGCCGAGCGGCGCGTCGGCCTCGAGGTTTTCCTTGCGGATCGAGCTCTCGCGATTGCGGCAGAATATTCCGGACAACGCCTCGACGCCCGGGCCGCCGTAGATCACCGCCGCGACCTCGAAGTTCAGCTTGAAGCTGCGTTCATCGAGATTGGCGGTGGCGACGACGCCGATTTCGTCGTCGATGACCGCGGTCTTGGCGTGCAGCAGCGGCGGGCCGTTGAGGAATATCTTGACGCCGGACTTGAGCAGCGCGTCGTGATTGGACGCGCCGGCCGCGTCGACGAGGCGCCAATCGCTCTTGCGCGGAATGATCAGCGTCACGTCGACGCCGCGGCGCGCGGCGATCGTCAGCGCGGTCAGCAAGGCCTCGTCCGGCACGAAATAGGGCGTCGTCAGCCAGACGCGCTTGCGCGCGAGGCCGATCGCGGCGAGCAGAAAGGCGTAGATCGCATGATCGTCGGTATCCGGCCCGGAGGGGACGATTTGGACGATGTGGGCCCCGGGCGCCGCCGCCGGGAAGTATTCGGCCAGTTCGCCTTCGGTGAAGCTCTCGTTCGAGGCGAACAGCCAATCCTCGAGGAACGTCTGCTGCAGGCCGTGGACGGCCTCGCCGGAGAGCTCGATGTCGGTGTCGCGCCGCGCCTGCGCGCCGACGGCGCGCGCGCTGTGCTCGGCCCAGATGTTGGACCCGCCGGTGAAGCCCACGACGCCGTCGACGACCGTGATCTTGCGGTGGGTGCGGAAGTTGATGATCCGGCGCCCCAGCCGCGCGATCATGGTCGGGTTGAAGCACGCGAACCGGATGCCGCCCGCCTGGAGCCGCCGCAGATAGGCCGGGCGCAGCCGCGAGCCCAGCGCATCGGCGATGATGCGCACCTCGATGCCCTCGGCGGCGCGCTTCATGAGGAGTTCGACCAACGGGCGCGCGGCCTCGTCGTCGCGGAAGATGTAATACTCCATGTGCACGTGATGACGCGCGCCCGCGATCGCCTTCAGCATCGCGTCGTACAGCGAATCGCCTTCGGTGTGGAGCGTGTAGCCGGTCGCCGTCATCGGCGGGAGACGGCCGAGGGTGCCGGCCAGATGCGCGAGCTGCACGGCGCCGGCTTGCCCGAGCGCCGTCAGGCGCGATTGCAGGCGCGCGGCCAGGCTGACGGCGCCGCGGGCGCGCCGGATGACGAGCTTCTTGCGGTCGAATCGGCGCGGACCCCAGAGAAAATAGAACGGCGCGCCGACGACCGGGAGCAGCGCCAATCCGAAGATCCACGCCAGCGTCGCCACCGGCGGGCGCTTGTCGAGCAGCACCCAGGCGGTGACGACGACGATCCACGCCATCTCCGCCAAGGTGAGGGCGATGATCAGCGACATGCCGCCGCCCACCCCCGGTTCCGGTCCCGGTCCCCGCCGGCGATCTTCGATACGCGTCTCGTCATCGTCATGGCCTGATTTGGACGCCGCCGCCCGTGCGAGTCAAAGGTCGGGAGCACCTTACTCCAACCCATGGCAACGTTCGTGCCCCTGAGACGTTTCATGACACCGCCGCCCCGGGGCCGGCGATCGGGCCAAAACGCCCCGGGCCGGGCGCCCTTCAAGGCTGCTAAGATGGACTGTGACGGATCCTCGCCGCCGTCGCGGCGCGTGGCGCGAGACATAATGGAGCGGCCGGCAGAGTCGATGATCGAGTGGTTCCACATCTTCGTTCAAGTGCTGACCGATACCGTGCTCGGCACCATCGCCCAGAACAAGGCGTGGGCCGGGCCGGTCATCTTCGCCCTGGCCTTTGCCGAATCGATGGCGGTGCTGTCGCTGGCGGTGCCGTTCACGGCCATGATCATCGGCGTGGGCGCGCTGCTGTGCTCGCCCAATGCAAGCTTGAGCCCGTGGCCGATCCTGATCTGGGGCGTGGCGGGCGCCGCCGCGGGCGACGCCGTCTCCTACTGGATCGGCCGCTATTTCAAGGACAAGGTTCCGCGCATGTGGCCGTTCCGGCGGGATCCCGAGCCGCTCGAGCGCGGCTACCGCTTCATGGCGCGCTGGGGCGTCTTGGCCGTCTTCATTGGGCGCTTCCTCGGCCCGCTGCGCGCGGTGGTGCCGCTGGTGGCCGGCATCCTGCGCATGCCGCAGCTCACGTTCCAGGCCGCCAACGTGGTTTCGGCAATCCTCTGGCTGCCCGTGCTGGTCTTTACCGGCTGCCTGATCGGCAAGGTCCTGGGTTTCGCGCTGGCCGACGTCGCCCAGCTCGGCGAGCAGGTGTTCGGCTACGTGTTCCTGTTCTTCGTCGGAACCTCGCTCTTGGGCGCGCTCGCCGCCTGGATCAACGGCCGCGTCCGCGCCGCCCGGCGCGCGCGCGCCGCGGCCGCGCCGAACGAATGAGCCCCGGACGCGTATCTCCTATGCGCCCTCGCGCCGCTTGTCGGTCTCGTATCGCGGCAGCTTGACGACGGGATCGAGCTCGATGCGGCCGCCGCCGGCGCGTTCCTTGACCGGCCGCGGCTGATCGTGCGGGCGCATGATTTCCCGATCCTTGGCGAGGCGCTCCACGGCGTCGCGGTTGCCGAGCTTCCGCTCCGCCAGCCGGTCCGCGATCCAGCGCGTGATCTGCGGCGCGGCGACGCTGGTTCCGCCCATGGCCACCACCGATCCGCTGCGCGACCCTGCCGCCAACACGCCGCGGTGAACGCCCGAATCCTCGCTTACCGCCATGGCGTCGGGCGCGTCGCGATTGGCGATGTTTTCGCCGCTGCGCGGCAAGGCGGGTCCGCCGGCGGTGTATTTCGCGGCGCCCGCCTCGCGGCGAAGGAATCCCCCGACGACGACGGCCGACCGGCCGGTGCCGATCGCGTTGATGAGGCCTGCGCGCTTGACCGGGCAACCGGGGTCGTCGGTCTCTTTCTCGCGCCCGGCATGGTCAAAACGCACGTAATTCGGGTGATCGAAATACGACTGCCGGCCGCGGCGCGGATAGCCGTAGAGCGATTCGTCGCGCGCGATCCAGGCATGGACCGCTTCGGACGGTTTCAGTCCGACATTCTGGAGCCTGACCAGCCAAGTTCCCGCCGGTGCTAGCGGTCCGGTCCGGCCCGGCGACGCGGTCGGACGGATGCAGATGCGGAAGCGGCCGCGCCCCGTGAGGCCGGCGGCCTCGTTGAACTGAAGCGAACACAGGGTCTTGCCATTGGGCTGCCATTTGAGGAGCGCCGGCGCCGAATCGTCGAGCGAGCCGATCTCGGCGCCACCCGGCGGCTGCACGGAGACGACGAGACGCGCGCCACTCTCTCTTCCGACGCCGCGGGGCGGCAGCCAGATGTCCATGAAGCTCGGCGTCATGTCGTCGGGCAGAACGCGCCACGGCAGTGTTTCGACTCCGGGCGCCGGCGCCGCCGGGAACGACAGCTTGGCGTGGCACCGCGATAGGTGGCTGTTGCCGGCGGGCAGCACGACTTGCAGCGGCGGCTTCCCCTGGCGCCGGCGTTCCTCGATCAGCGCGTCGATCGCCAGTTCGAGGTCCGAAGTGCCGTCGAGCGGTCCGCCGATGAGGCCGTAGCTGAAGTTGATGACGATCGGCAGCGACTGGCCGTATCCGGCAATCTCGTCGGCCCGGTCGCGGATGTACCAGAGCGCGTCGATTGCATAGGGCGCGAGACCGGCGCCCGACGTGTTGGCGGTGGTTCGCGCCGGCAGTTGCACGCAGACGATGGGCCGATCGGCGCGCGCCTCCTTGGAATCGTAACCGCACGCAAGGTCCATCACGTGCGTGCCATGCGCGACGCGCCAGCTCGCCGCCTTGTGGCCGCGGCGCGCATGGTCGACGAGGCCCGCGCGGCGGTAGATTTCATCCTCGTCCACGGCGCCGGCGCGGGTGCACGCCGCGATCCAGCCGTCGATGTCGCGCTTGGCGAACTCGCGGCCGTAGTCGATCCCCGATCCAGGCCCTTGAAACGCGCCGTCTTGCATCCAGAAGTGGCGGACGCGCGATTCGCCGCCGATGCGGAAGCGCTCGTGCGCGAACGCGATCCCGTCGTCGATGACGCCGACGACGATCGTGTCGGGGTGCGGCGCGCCCGTCATGGCGAATCTCCGGGCTTGACCGGGGGCGGCCGCGAAACGTGGTCCAGCGGCAGGCCCAGGGACACGCGCTCGATGAACCGTTCGTAATTCTTCCTCACCTCTTTCTCGCGCCATACGAGGTCGAAGAAGCGCCGGGTGACGAGCGCCGTGCAGAACCGGACGTTCTCGTTCGCAGACGGCGACAGCGTGTGCAAGCGCGGGACGTGGACGGCGTCCTGCCAGATCTGGCCGAACGCGTCGGCGATCCGTTTTCCGTCCTGGAAATCCCGCGCACCGAATTTCTGGTCGTCCTTGAACTGGACGAGAATGGGCATCCAATCGCGGTCGGACGTGGGGAAGAAATCGTCCACCCCTTCCTCAGCGAGCGCCCATTCGACCGCGGGATCGACTCCCGCCACGCTCGAATAGCCGAGATCAACTCTGGTCCACTGCGACGTCATGCGGCGCTCCTGCGGCGTGCAAACAACCCGGCCGGTGTCCGGCGCCCGGCTAGAACCACTCGGCCTTCGCCTTGTTCCAGAGCCAGGCGAGCAGCGGGGATTGATCGGCGGCGATAGCCTGGTTGCCACGCGAGATCGCGTAGGCGGTCGGTATCTGGGAGCCCTCCTCGGGCTCGTTCGACTCTGAGACCTTGTACAATTCGTTCCAATAGAAGTCGCCGTCTTCGGGCGGCGCGCCCGCGGTGGGGTATTGGGTGCCGTCGAAATCCCAGGCTTCGTACCGGGTGGCGCCCGTGCATCGGCTCACGAAGTAGCGCCCGAGCGTGAGCCCGAGCACCGCGCCTGCGGCGCTATCGACGGGGAAGTGCAGCCCGGCGACCGTGCGATTGACGGCGATGCGCGACGCCAAACGCATCAATTGGTTGCCCCAGCTCGCATCGGCGTAGGGGATCATGCCCGTGGACCGCAGCAGCGCCGACAAGACGCGGGCGGCGATGAAGGATTCCGTCGAATGGCCGCTCGGCAATGCGCCGTGCGACGGCGTCTGGATGATCGGCTGTATCTGCGAGGAATATTCGATCGGCCGGCGGCAGGCGAGCGCGTGCTTGAAGCGCATCTCGACGTAGATGGACAGGCGCTCGGCGGCGGCCAGCAGTTCCAGCGTCCATTTCGTGCGATCCGGACGCAGATAGGGGATCGCCCCGAAGAAGGCCCGTCCGATGCCAAGCTGGGACAGGATCTCGGTCGCGCGATCGGGCCGGAGATCGGCATAGCGGTCGACGAATTCGAGCTGCGCCTTGAAGATGTCGGCGGTCGGGCGCGTCATGCCGATCAACGGCCTGAACGACGCGTCCGGTTGTCCGCCGGCGGCTTTCGGCGTGACCTCGAGATGCCACAGGGAGAACTTATCCGAACCGGCCGCGCCGCCGGTGAAGCCGAGGCGGGAGCAGAGCTCGAAATCGAGTACGTTTCCCCGGACGACCGGGTCCCAGAGCGCGAGATGGTCGGGGCTTTCGAGCGGCCGCGCCGCCGGCGTGCCGTCTGGCGGAAGCCACTGGCCCCCGATGCCGTCGCGCGTGCGGATCAGGGCGTCGGCGAGCAACGGCCCGCCCGCCTCGGCGACCCCGGGCGGACCGCCGAAGCCCGAAAAGCCCGCGAAACCCGCAAAGCCGGCGAATCCCGCGAATCCCGCAAAGCCGGCGAAGCCGGCAAATCCCGCTTCCGGTCCTAATTTACTCATCCCGTGCCCCTCCCCAGTTCGGTCGAACCCTACGTATCGCTCATTCCGGTACCCCGGCCATGCGGAGCACATCGGCGAATTCCCGTCCGATCTTGTAGGCGGCGCTGGGCGTGCGTTCCAGCCAGCGGCGAACCGTCAGGTTCGGCTCCAAGGCGAGCAACTCGTGCGCCGTGGCGCGCGCCTCGTCGTGTAAGCCGAGCTGCCATTGGGCCACGGCTTTCACGCGCAAGGTCGACGTATGCTTCCGATTGGCGCGCAGCGAGCGCTGCGCCAGTTCGAGCGCGCGATCGTATTTCCGCGCGGTGATGCAGGCCGTCGCCGCCAGCGAATCGAAGAAATAGCGATGCGGATCGAGAGGCGAGAGCTGCAGCGCCCGCTGGGTGCATTCGAAGGCGCGCGCGCCGTCGTCGGTGAAGGCGTGCAGCGTGCCCTTGAGCAGCCACGCCAGCGCATTGCTCGGATTGGCCAGGATCGCGAGATTGTATCGTTCCGCGGCCACGTCGAGCTTTTTCAAGAGATTGGTGTGGACCAGACCGTCGATCGCGAGCGCCAGCGAGCAATTCGGATCGGTATCGAGCGCCCGCTTGGTGCATTCCAAGGCCAGGTAGCCGTCCTGCCGCGTGTCCACGGACCAGCCCTGCTGCAGGCGCAAGACGTGCCAGTTCGCCATCCAGGCCAGGGGTATCGGGTGGTGCGTTCCGCGGTCGAGGATCGTTTGCAGCAAATGGCGCGCCTGCTCGAAATCGCCCAGCGATCCTCGGTGCATCAGGCCGATGGCGCCGAGCAGCAGCGTGTAGGATTTCAATGTCGGCAGCGGCTGCGCGCGCGACCGCTCGAGTTCGCGCGCGATGATCGCGGCGCTCACCTCGGCGACGACGCGGCCGACCAGCTCCGGCTCGCCGCCGACCACACCCGAAACCTTGTCCTTGAGGCGATCGGTCCACATGATCCGCCCGGACTTGGCCTCGGCGAGTTCGGCGTCGATCGTCATCCGTTCCCCATCGGAGGTGAAGGTGCCGGAGAGGACGTAGTCGGCGTTGAGATGCCCGCTGATTTCCGCCAGCGTCGCCCGGCGCCCGCGGAAAACCGTGGTCGAAAGCCGCGAGATCACGTTGAGGTCCGAGGTGAGCGACAGGGCACGGATGATTTCTTCGGCGAGCACTTCGCCGAGGATGTCGTCGGCCACCGGCGCCTGCCGCGCCACGAACGGCACGACCGCGATGGTGGGCGCGAGATCGTCTTGCGGCATCGCCGGCCGGATGAACGGACTCGGACCCGGCGGGCCGATACGATAGGCCCTGATCGGCGCGCTGAGGTGGCGCAAGTAGCAATCGCCGAGATCCTGGACGTCGGCGTCGAGGCTGGGAGTCAGCAGATCGCGCACGTGCTCGGACACGACGATCTCGCCCGGCCCGGCGAGGCCCATCAGCCGGGCGGCGAGATTGACCCCGCGCCCGTGCACGTCGTTGGACTCGACGACGACGTCGCTGACCTCGAGGCCCATGCGAAGGAGCATCCGCCGCTCGGGCGGCAGCGAGGCGTTGCCGCGGTTGCTGGCATGCTGGATGGCGAAGGCGGCAGCGACGGCATCCCGGACGTCGGCGAAATCCATCAGCAGACCGTCGCCGAGGCTCTTGACGATGCGTCCCAGGCATTCGGGCAGGATTTGAGACTTCACGTGCTCGACGAAGGCGAGCCAGCGCGAAATCGCGTTCGCCTCGTCCTGCTCGATCAGGCGGACGGATTCGACGACGTCGACGAGGAGCACGGCGCGCTTGGCCCACGCGATCGGATGCGCGAGATTCGTCTCTTCGGCGAGCGATCCGGTGCTCGGCAATCCGGTCTCCATGGCGAGCGGGCGCGCGCCGCGGGCCTCGAGCCGCGCCCGAACCGACGATACCAGATCGCGCCAGGGAATTGAATGCGCCGCAGAATTTGATTGCGGGCGCTCCAACGACATTCGCATGGAACCCATGGCGGCCATACCTTCGATGTGGCGAACGGGCGCGCCCTCGACGGGCCGCCTCGATCCGCACTCTGACGCCTTCCGGGCCGAACGAAGAGTGAGCTAGTTCACACCGGGCGGCGCGCCCATCGAGGGCCCGAGAAGGGACGCGCACGGCGCCGGCCGCTCACGCATTGCCGACGCCAAACCCTTGATCGAATGGCGCTTCGGCAACTCCACAGCGTCAAGAACGGGTAAATCGGGACCGTCGATCATGTACTCTCTATGGGCCGCCATGTTAGGATTTCCCGACAAATCCCCACGTTCGATCCCCCTCCCCCGCCAACGGCCTTCGCCCGCCCCAGACGACGGAACCGGACTGACAGGCAGTTTCGCGTGCCGGAATGCTGATGCCGGGGCCGAAATCGACGCACATCACAAGCCACACCAAAGCTGAGCGATGCCGGAACAAGGAAGCTTGAATTTGAATCCGACCCCGGTGCCCGAGCCGCGCAAGCCGGTCTTCTACGACCGGCCCGAACTGCTCACGCCGGCGCAATTCGCGGGCCGCTCGCTGGCGCCGTCGGCGTCGCTCCGTTTCGCGCGCGCGACGAACTCGGTGCCCCTCAACGGAATCGAGTTCGGCCTCGCGCAGCGTCACTATCCCATCGTCTTCAGCGAAGAAGCCGAGCCGTTTCCGATGGCGATCCTCGGGCTGCGTAACGACGAGAATCTCTTTGTCGGCGCCGAGGGCCGCTGGCTCGACGGCGCCTACGTGCCCGCCTATGTCCGCCGCTACCCCTTCATCTTCATGACCGGCGCGGACCAGTCCCAGTTCGCGCTGTGCATCGACGCGGCCTCCGATTTCGTCGTGACCGGCGACGCCAATCCCTTCTTCCGCGACGGCAAGCCAGCGGAAGCGAGCCAGAACGCCCTCGCCTTCTGCACCGCGTTCCAGGCCGAATTCGAGAAGACCAAGGCCTTCGCCCGCGCCCTGGCCCAGCACAAGGTGTTCGACACCAAGTCCGCGGACGTCGCTCTCCCGAGCGGTCAGAAGCTGATGTTCGGCACCTTCAAGGTGATCGACGAGGCGAAAGTGGCGGCGCTGCCCCATGCCGTCACCGCCGACTGGCTGAAGCGCGGCTGGCTGCTTTGGATCCACGCCCACCTGCTGTCGTTTGCCAATTGGCCCCAGCTCGCCAACCGCGTGAAAGCGCCCGTGACCGGCACAGGAGAATGACGATGATTGCTGTTTCTCTGCTGCGCCTGTCCGCCGCCGCCCTCCTGGCCGCCGTCCTGGCGGCGCCATTCGCGGCGGCGCAGCGGGTCGAATCCTCGCAGGTCGAGGGCTTCCGCGCGGCGCGCTTCGACATGACCGAGGATCAAGTCCGCCAGGCGATCGCCGCGGACTTCAAGATTCCGGCCGCCCAGATCGTCAAGCAGACGAACAAGGTCGACCGGACGACGATCCTCTCGATCAAGGTCAACGATCTTCTGCCCGAGAGCGGCGTGGCCCAGGTGAACTACAAGCTCGGTTTCAAGAACAAGAAGCTCATCCAGGTCGATATCATTTGGGGATCGGCGGTCGATCCGAAGGTGACGTCGCAATCCCTCGCCGCGATTCTCATCAATCTGCGCCAACATCTTCAGCAGCGCGGCTTCAACAAGGAGAAGACCCTCGCCAACGCCACCACGCCGCAGCCGAACATCCTCCTCGTGTTCCGCGCCGAGGACGACAAGGGCCGCGTCGTGGCGCTGCTCGGCCAGTTCAAATACGATCCCAAGGCGGAAGCGGGAAAGCAGATCAAGACCGACGAGCCGGTCGCGGTGATCCTGAGCTACGTGCTCGACGCGAAGAACCCCGACATCTTCAAGATCGAGAAGGGGAAGTTCTAGGGCGCGTCCCCTGGGGCGGTCGCGGCCGGAGCCGCGAGCGACGCTTCATCCGCCCCAGCCTCCCGTTTCTACTTCGAACTCTTGCGCGCGACGTAGATCGTATTGCTGGCTTCGCGATCCTGAAGCGGATTCTCGAACTTCACCACGCGGGCGTCGACGTGCTCGAAGACGCGGCCGAGCGCGCCGATGAACTCGGCCTCCGGCGGATTGTTCGACCAAAGCGCGAAAACGCCGCCGGGATGGAGATTCATCGCCAAGCGGCGCAATCCTTCCGGCGCGTAGAGCGCCGCGTGGCTCGGGTGCAGCACCTGCTGCGGCGAGTGATCGATGTCCAGCAACACGGCGTGGAACTTGCGCGCCGGCTTTCCGGCGTCGAAGCCCGCGCCGGAAGCGCACAGAACGAAGAAGTCGCCGTTGACGAGGCGGCAGCGCGCATCCCCCGCGAGCCGCGCGCCGCGCGGAACGATTCCGCGCCGGTGCCATTCGATGACCTCGGGGATGGCCTCGACGATCAGCAACGAACGGAGGCGCGAATCGTCCAAGGCTGCGTGCGCCGTGTAGCCGAGCCCCAGGCCGCCGACCACGACATCGAGCTCGGCGAAGTCCGCGGCGCCCAGCCCCCATTCGGCGAGCGCGATCTCCCCGGCCGTGAACAAACTCGACATGAGAAATTCGTCGCCAAGCTTGACCTCGAATACCTCCACGCCCAGCGACGGCACGATTCGACGCCTGAGACTCAGCTCGCCCATCGGCGTCGCGCGATAGTCCAACTCCTCGAATTTAGCGCTCATTTAGCGCTCATTTCCCGCTTCGCTCCTCGCCGCCGGACGACGTGACGTTGCTCGCCCCTTGGAAATGGCGATCACCTCGCCTTCATCCAATGGCTGCCACGTCTCATCGGTCAAGGGCACGCTCGCCACGAGTGTAATGTCCTGATCCGACCCCTCGATGGATAGCCCGCTTGCCACGATGCCTCGTTTCCCCTGTCCGCAACGACGTTGCAGGCAAACGAGTCCCGGCGGCTCGATCCTCGACGAGGTTCCTTGCTTGCGCCGGTGTCCGTGAGCGAAAAGGATGTCGCCATCCGAATAGAGAAAATTCGCGGGTCCCAGCATTCTTAGCTCGGCCGCGAATGCCGACACGATCGCCAGCCGCTCTGCCGGGGACGGAATTTCGCCGGGCCGATTCCAGACGGCGCTCATCCGGCCGAGAAGTGCGCAGAATGCCGTTTCCGAATCGGTTTCGCCAACGGGATGAAACCGGGTGGGCTTGAACGCGGGCGCCTCGACGATACCCGGAAGCCAGCCATTGTGAGCAAAAAGGTGCATTCGTCCGGCAAGCTCTCGCGCGAAGGGCTGCGTGTTCCGATACGACCGCGCTCCCATGGTTGCTCGTCGAATATGGGCGATGACGATCGGACTTCGTATGTCGTGCTGCCTGAGGAATCTGACCCATTCGCTTTCGGACGCGGCCTCCGCTTCCTTGATCACGCGGACATCCGGGCCTTCGTAGTAGGCGACGCCCCAGCCGTCCTTATGCGGCCCGGACAACCCGCCGTGCTCCGCGAGCTTCATCAGCGACAGGCTCAATGTCGCCGGGACGTTGCTCGACATTCCAAGGAGCTCGCACACGCGCCATCTCCCTGACGATTCCACCTTTTGCCGGGCTGGCAAACGAGGACAATGCCAATACCACCTATAGGCACGCTCCAAATTGGCAAGCACTAACCTGGATTTGGAGGTCGCCGCAGTGGGCCGGGTACAATGACAAGGGTTTCGAACAGTTTGACCGATCAAGCCGGGACGGCAGGAAATATCATGACCGACGACAAAACGCAGCCGGCGGCGGACGACCGAACCGAGCACGTAACGCCGGGGCCGCCGGCGCAGCACGCAGAGCAGGGCCAAGCGAGTGCGGCAACGAAGCCGAGTCAGCGCCCCGCACCGGGACGAAAGCCGCTGTTCCGCAAATGAAGTCGGCCCAGCGGCGGCTCGAGCCGACGCTCCGACGCGTCGATAAACAATTGAATTTCCAGCGTTGACGAGAATGGCGGAGGGTGTGGGAAACTGACCCACCCAACGAAAAATCCATTAAATCAAAGGGTTTGATAACTTTGGTACACTCAAAGTGTATCCCGTTAGTGTACCAGGGCAAAGGGAAAATAAACTTGAAAGCTGAGCTTCAGCCGCGGACCGGTCCCCGACAAATTTCTAAGTGGCGGTAGAAGCAAGGCGCGTACGCGCGTTTCGCGTACGTGAGGTGGCCCGGCAAGGTTCATCGAAGCGTAATTATGAGCAAGATTTTTTCTGAAGGCGCCGAGGCGCGCGCTAGGCTGGCGCGTCGCTACCGGGCCGATCAGCAGCAAGGATCCGATCCCGATGACCGGTCCTTGCCGTCCCGTCCGGCCGAGGATCCGAAATTCTATTCGTCCCTAGAAGGCCAAAGCTCGTTTCAAGCGCCTAAGGGTGCCATGGCAGTATTTTCTAACCGTCAGTGGCAAATAGCGAATGCGTTGGCGCACACTGCGACTGCCCGGCACGCTGTCGACGAACTCCGACACCGCCTTGCCATTCCGGGCGGCAACAAAATACGGTTTGGGTGCTGTCGGGTCGTAGCAATTGAGGGGTAGAAACTCTGCGACATAGGCCCAGCGCGCCGCCGTGGTTGTGTTTTCGTAGGTCTTGTGAAGGGTGTAGGAGGAGAACAGCACGACGTCTCCTTCCCCAGCCTCGATGAAAACTTTGCCGCTGCCGGGCGCATCATGGGTTTCGGCGCCCACTGCCTCTCGGTGATTGCCAACCGTACGATGCGGCAAAAGACGCCGGCGGCAGTCTGGCACTATCCATAGACCGCCATTGTCGCGGGTCATTGACGACAACGCGATCCACAGTTGGAAGTGCTCGTCGAGCAGACCGCTATAGCCATTGTCCTGGTGCCAGGGGAACACGCCGCTATAGGGTCCTTTTTCCACTGCCTGGTCCCATCGTACCCACAGGTCTGGCCCGGTGAATGGCGCGAGGAAATCAATCAGATTCCGGCGTGTCAGGAACGCGCGGATCGCCGCGCTGCCGCAAAACAAATTGCTGTAGAAACGCATTGTGCCGCGGTCGAGATGGTCGGGACCTGACCCGTACGGCTTGGCCTTCTTGACCTCGTGGATGAAGTGGGCCATGTCCTCCTTCGAGAACATGTTGCGGGCCACGACATAACCCCGCTCTATGAATTCCCTGCAATCATCCATCTCTGGCGCTCGCGGTTCTGCCCGACGGGAACAGCCGAAATATGCGCCTCCTTACGACCTTTATGCCATACCCCTTCTTAGGGCGCCCCGGCCGACGTGACACGCTCTCTCTCTTTCTGGCGCCGTTGCACAAGCGATCGCGTATTGCGATGATGCTCCAACCACGATCTCGGGGCAATCGCTCTAGGACGCTACAGAACCCCTCCCGGAACGATCGAGACGTTGTATCGCACCCTAGAGTACACGCGAAAGAGTTACTTGAACTCTTCAGCGCATGGGGAGGATGAAAATGGTGCACTTCGACAAGCAGTTCGCGACCGTGCTGATGAATGGTCAGGCGCAGCTGTCAGAACGCGAGCCAGGGGACCCGTCCTGGATTCAGAAAATCGAAAAACTCTCACAGCTTTGCGGCGACGGCGTATCGAAGCCGCATATTGCATTTCTTGGTACGGCAATACTCGCCAAAGCGCTCGACCACCGGGCCGATCTCCTTGCGCTGAAGTCCACCCCTGACGACGATAAAGATTGGGGGCATGCGTTTCCAGCTCGTACTCTTTGCCACACCGTGCTTGTTCCACTGGCAGCTGAACTGGGCATCAATCTTGGCGTGAAGAGCCGAGAGCCATTGAACCATCAGCCCTACCTTCGAATGAAACGTATCGACGACAGGATCTCCGTGCAGCCTGGCGACCGCATCGCGTTTGACTACATGATCGAACTCGTTCGGGAGCTGCACCAGGTTCGGGAAAGTGTAACTGCGAATTCGGCGCTTCGCGCATTCATCTCAGTGCGGCGCAAATACCAATCCAAGGATCTCAATGCCGACGGCGTGCCCTCCATCAGACCGGCGGCGCTCCTCGACTCAATTATCAAGTTGATCGAGGAAAACCCCGAGAACGGAAAGCGGGCGCGAGCAATCGTGGCTGGGTTACTTGATGTGTTCGCGGGTGTTGCAAGAGTGGAGAGCGGACGATTCGACGACTCGAGCCACAAAAATCAAGCCGATGTCTGTCTGCGCTCTCGTTCGAACGAAAAAGAGTGGGACAAAGTCTTCGAGATTCATGACGATCTTGTAACAGAAATGAATGTACGACTGTTGGCCGACAAATGCCTCGCGGTCGGCGCTCCCGAGGCGGCGATTGTGATGATTGGCGACCGACAACACAGGCTTGACGTCCTTGCTCTCCGCGAGTTGGCGCAGGCACAGGGCTTGGATTTGGCCATATTCGAAGGATGGTCGGATTTCGTCGAGCAGGTGCTTTTCTGGAGCGACCTGCGTAAGACGGCCGCGTCGCAAGCGGCTGTTTCGGCAATCCGCGCGCGGTTGATCCAATTGGAAGCGTCACCCGCCGCGATCGCATTGTGGCATGCCCTTACATGGTCGGACGCTCACCGTCGGACCGGGCTCACATAAGACATGTTTGTGTCAGACGGGTACAACGGTTGTAGCACTATTCACGTCTTTTCAGCTTTACGTTGCACGCGGCGCAATTCACGAAGCGGCCGCTCATGTTCCGAATGGCAAAAGGCGCGGCGCCAAATGGGCTGCGCCTTAATCGAGATCCACCGGTGTCCACTTTTTGCGGGCGCCACGCCAAGGCATTATCGCTTGCACGACGAATATCGCGGCTGACCCGGATCATCGTTCACGCGGTAGGTGCAGGTCGCCCGAGCGCCACGTCGGGTCACCGAGGAGCCCGCGCACGAGGCGCCTCAGTGCAACGCTGCGGCTTGCTGCTGTAATTTGTCGAGGAGTATTCGCAGCAGGTAATTCTCATACTCCAGTTGTGCAATTTGCGATTGCGTCTCTGAAACGCTATCACGTGCTGACACGCGCGCCTCGGAAAGCGCCGCGTTTCTCGACCTATCAATTACCTTTCTCATCCTGTGCCCCCAATTTTACGCTTTCAACCTGGCTGCGACGAAGTGCTAGGGGGCGGAAAGCCAACTGCAGAGGCCAACGCTCCCCAGCACTCAGAAAGGCACAGACTATTGATTACGACGCGACCCAAATGGGGGACAGGTGCCAAGATCGTGACTACCCCAAATGGGGCACATCAAGCCCGTTAACCGCGTCCCATCATCGCGATTGCGTTTTCTTTGGAAGCGCGCCCTTTTCGACGGAAGGCGCTTATGCATTGCGCGTAAAGCATACTACGGGCAGTCTACTAACGTTTCTGAAGCGATTAACACCTAGGCCGGACTGCAGTCCGGCACCTTCGATCTACCGCGCCGGATCTTGGTCCCGGACAACTCGATCTCGGTCCAGCACGCAGACCCGCCGGGATCGAAGTGATTCGAAAATCTGGGCAACAGCACGGTGTGCAACTGGCGCTCAAACGGCACTAACAATAAGCGATCGTAAGCGCTCGAATACCTCCACGCATCGTCGAGCTTGATACGGCGCAAAGCGGGTCACGTTGGCGCGGCGACTTCCTGAGCCAATTTGGATTGTGCCCCCGCGTTTGTAGGTTCGCTCACGCGTCGGCACCCGCGTCCTCCCGACCCTCAACCAGAACTAAGCGCCTCACACCGCTTAGGCACCTTGCACCCGCGGCGTATCGCGTCCTTAAGCCATCCACAAATCGAGTACCGGCTAGCGGATTTGCCCCCAATATTGAATTGGATCGGGGCTAGCTGCGCCTGATTGCTCTCTGACCGTCACCGCGCGCTTCGAACGCGGTCGTCCTGCCGTGATCTCAACGCTTGGCGAGCGCCTCCTCCATTGCCATTTTTTCGAGCATCAGATCGGTGACCGCCTTTCTTAGCCTCGCGTTCTGCGCCTCGAGATCGCGCAACCGCTCATCCTGGCTTGGCTGGTGAACCGCACGTTCTTGACGCCAACGATACAACGTCTGACGGGATACTCCGATCGATTTTAGGGCGTCATTGAGTGATTTGCCCTGAGCTGTCAGCGCATGGACACGGTTGAGTTTGGTAGAAATCTCGTCTTGGGAGTGACGCTTGCCTCCCATGGCATTCTCCGCTTGTTGAAAAAATGTTGGACGATCATAAGGTCGCATGTGCCGTTCAGACATTGTAACAAAGCGCCGACGCTATCCGCCTCCCAACGTGACGCAGATTTTTCGAGCAGCTCCGAATCCACGACGCTGTCGATGCATGAATTTCGCTCCATATACATTTGCGATGCCGGTGTCCAGCTACCTTTTATCCACTGTAGCCCCGGGTGGCGTTTCATCCACTCGGCCTCCGTGCAGCAAAGCCCTCTTCGAACTATTCGGCACGCCAAAACGCGCGCCGTCAGACCATCCAACTATCCTGAAACCGCACCTTTTGCCGACCATCTACGGCGCCCTCCCCGCATCGCCAAAGACGCGACCGCAATCTGCTCGAATCAGCGAGTATCGAACGCGATGCCGACGCGAGTTCTGGCCGCCAAATTTAACGCTGTACCATCCTGACGATCACGTGCGGCGTAATCGGCTTCGATGTAACCTGCGCCGCTCCGAGTAGGTCGGACTCTTGCAAGCGACAGCAAACACGAGCGAACGTTCGCCGCAATGGGCACATGCCGTTCGTGATTTCCGAAAGCCACGACGCGACGGCCCTCAGCGTCTAAGTAAAGAAAAAAAGCTATGGAACATCTTATGCCCCGATAGCGCAAAATTCGGATATCACCATCCCGTACAACGACGGTAGGCGGGCCGAAAAAATCCATAATCTCGCTTTCCGACCTACCTATCGTATCATCAATGGATTGCGCGGCTTCGAGCGGCAACGGGCCCATGGGCTCGTAAATCGGGTATCCGAAAGCATTAACTCGCGGCGTCCGCCGAGCAACCTGCACCGGCGCGGGCTGCGGCCGCCTGACTTCTTGTTTCCCGACCGATTCTACCCCCGAACAGCAGCTGCAGCCAACTGCAAGAGGCACGAGAAGGAAGAACAACGGCAAAGGCCCGATCTGCCGTCGCCGGCGTCTCTCCGAAGGCACAATGCGTCGGGTCGGTTTATAAGACATGCTCCCTCGTTTATGATACACTGACGTTACTACGCCCTTCGCGCAGCTCTTTACCACTGATTAGCTATCGTTTAATCTAGCGTTTCCTAAAACTAGCTGCAATCACGTATTGTCTCATCATTGTGAGACAACACGTGATATTAACCGGCGATCAGTGACATCCGACGTATCGCCGCCAGATGTTTGGAGTGAAGGAGAACGCGACTTTGGCTTGGTGCTTGGTCATGCGCGGCGCCGCGGGGCTCCTAACCCTTGCTCCATCCCTGGCCAGCGGTCAGGATCTTTCGACTACGCCTCCTGGTCGGGATGCAATCCTAGCGCAACGCAGTCGCCCACCAATAAGCGCCGGGCCTCTCACCACAAATGTCCGCGGTGCATTTCAAGAGTTCGCAAGCGGAAGGCCGCTACAGGCGTACCAGCAGGCCATTCGAATTTTGCAGAGCCGTCAATTCGCTGACTTGGGAGATGCCCACTGGGTGGCGGGTCTATCCGCATGGCGACTCGAGAAGTTCGATGACGCCGCTGCTCACTTCGCTGCGCGCGCAGGCATTACCAAAGGCACCACGCCGCACCAAAGGGCAGCGGCCGCGTTTTGGCTGGCACGGTCATACTTGTATGGCCGCAAGCCGGAACTGGTTGACATCTGGCTTGGCCGCGCGGCCCTGCAGGACGGCACATTTTACGGTGCAATCGCCGCGCGTCAGCTCGCAAGGACGTCAATGCCGGCTTCGCTGCCTGCGCTCCATTTTCCGAAGCTGCGCCCAAGCGGGGGTTGGAAGCTCGATCGAGCACTGGTTTTTGCAATCATGCGCCAAGAAAGTGCATTCGACGGCACTGCAGTGAGCTCTGCTGGTGCCGTCGGCCTCATGCAAGTGTTGCCCAAAACAGCGACGGCATTAGCCGGCGATACGCGGTACCAAGGCGACGGCTACCGCCTGTTGTTCGACGCTGGGACAAACATTGCTCTTGGCCAGCGCTTCCTAAAGCTAATGTTGGCACCCGAGTACTTCGGGGGAAATATCGTTCTTGCCTTCGCCGCCTACAACGCGGGTCCAAAGAATGTCGCTGCTTGGTCCTACCGAGATGATCCATTGTCGTTTATCGAGGCCATTCCTCTTGAGGAAACACGCCAGTACGTTCCAAGAGTGCTTGTTAATTTGTGGTTGTATCAGCGACAGCTGAGCCAGACGGTAACGTCGCTAGATGCGTTGGCCAGCAACGAATGGCCCATTTATAAAGCGGCCGACTTAGCGGAAACGAGAACAAGCGCCGAAGTTACAGAGAACAAGAAGAAGCGCGCGGTCCGCTACCGAAGTGAATAATGGACGGCGATATTCAAGCCAAAACCGCTTACGACGCCCGACCGAAGAGTTCAGGCGCGCAAGTAAACTTGCGCGCCCGCGATTGGCGCCTCGAATCGTCGATGCTTCCTGGTTTGGCATTGTTGGTGGACGCCGCCATTTGCCTTGGCGGTGGCTGGCTTATGTGGCTGCTCAAGTTCGAACATCCTGTCATGGATATCAACTATGTGCTGCTGCTTGTCCTGCTTACAATGATACATCTCAATATGATGGCATGGAGCGGAGGCTATAAGCCGAAGTATCTCAACGGGCTCTATGATCAAATTCGAATTATTGCATTCGGCTCTGCCTTCACGCTGTTCGTCGTGCTACTTGTCGGATTCGCGACAAAAGTGACCGCCGATTTCTCCCGCATATTCATAGCGTCGTGGTTTGGCGCATCATTCATTGGGTTAGTCGCAGGACGAGCAATCCTCAAGGCGGTGATCATGCATCGCCGCCGGACCGGGCGCTTCGGGCGGGGTGTTCTTATCGTCGGGACTGGCCAACTCGCCAGGAAAATGGCGGATCATCTGCAGCGGCAATCGAATGAGTATTCGGTCATCGGATTCTTGTCGACCGAGGCTGTGGTCGACGACGGACCACGGTGCGTTGCCGACAGCGTGGTTGTTGGCTCCGTTGACGCCGTTCTCGATGTGTGTCGAGACCGTCATGCCGATCTGGTCGTCATAGCGTTACCGTGGTCCGAAAAAGAGAGCTTGAACAAGGTCGCTTTGCTCGTCAGCTCTGCGCCGGTTGATGCTCGCCTAGCTGCACCGTTCCTCGACATGCCATTTCCGCACCGGCCGCTCAGCCAGCTTTCGGGGTTGCCAGTTATCGACTTGGCGGATCGGCCCTTTGCAGGCTGGACTAGGGTATGGAAGCGCCTGGAGGACATCGCCCTTGCATTCCTGGCGCTAGTTCTGCTGTCGCCCGTGTTCCTCGTCTTGGGTGTTCTTGTGAAGATTGCCTCACGTGGCCCCATCTTCTTTGTGCAACGGCGACACGGTTTCGCTAACAGAGAGATACTCGTGTACAAGTTTCGGACCATGCGCCATGATCGCGAAGTGGCAAATGACATCTCGCAGGCACGCCGCGACGATGCCCGGGTAACGCGCGTCGGCAGGATACTGCGCCGGCTCAGCCTTGACGAGCTTCCGCAGCTCGTCAACGTTCTCCAGGGGCGAATGTCGTTTGTCGGACCGCGCCCGCACGCGATCGAGCACAGCGACGGTTTCGCGGCATCCGCGGACCGATATTTCGCGCGCCACCGCGTGAAGCCCGGAATAACGGGATGGGCACAGGTGAATGGCTTTCGCGGCGAGATCAAGACGCCCACTGATCTTCAGCGCCGAATTGAGTTCGACCTCCACTATGTAGAGAATTGGTCTGTCTTTTTCGACTTGCGCATAATATTCAAGACACTGATCGTGGTATTCGTATCCAAGAATGCGTACTGATCGACTGCCGAAGCTTAGCTCCCGGTCGGAAGGCGCCGCCGCATTGGTGAACTGGACGAATTTCGCCAGTGCTCTTGCAGACTATCCAGCTCGACCATTTCTGGGGCGATGCTGAAGGCATCGTTGGATCGATGGGCGTTAGGTTGACAAGAGTCGCTGCTTTTTTTTTCATTTCATCCATTCTCGTGTCACCGATTCCGTTTGGGGCGATCCATAACTGGGCATGGGCTCTTATGGCCATCGCTATTGGGCTAGCTGCGGCCGCATTCGCCTGCTCGAATGATATGAAGCCATTTACAATTGAATGGCGCACGCGACTTGGTTTGCCGTTTCTGGGATTCGCGACGGTCTTGTTATGGATCCTCGTCCAAGCCCAGCTCTTCTTGTTACTGGCGCCCGCGCAACCGGTGCGGCGCATCGCCGCCGAGTATGCCGGAACCTGGCCCCATAGTTGGAACAGCTCAGTTGGGGATATTCCGGACAGCCTATTCCGTATCTTGACGTACGGCCTGGTGTTTATCCTTTCGGTTGCATTTGGTCGCAGCAGGCCTTTCGCGAATGTTGCATTGCGTGTTTTCGCATTGGGCGGCCTGCTCATCGCACTCTATGCAATCATTTCATGGCGGTTTACCCCAGATTGGCTCCTTTGGAAGCAAAGGGAAAATTACCATGGATTTGCAACCGGTACTTTTGTAAATCGGAATACCTTCGCCACATACGCTGGCCTCGTACTAATTACGATCACGGCGATCATACTTACGCAGAAGACACAGGCCGGATATGTATCCGGGCGCAGCTGGATCAGATGGATTGTTCCGCATTTCGTTATGCAGCTAGAGAGAAATTGGTTTTGGATACTCGCGTGGATCACTGTGCTGTTCGCACTCCTGCTGTCAGGATCGCGTGCGGGCACTTTGAGTACGGTGACTGGAACGATCTGTCTCGTGCTCCTGGTGGAACGAGTTAAAGCAGACGGCATTCAGAACGGCCGTTCCTTGATGCGGAGACTTATGCCGCTGACAGTTGTCGTATCGGCAATGTTGGCGGTCTATTTCGCCGGAGGCAATATCCTTGCGGCTAGAATTTGGGATGGTGACATAGTCGCTCAAGCCGACGAACGATTGGCTATCTACAAACTAGCGCTAAGAGCAATTGCTGATTCGTTTTGGACGGGGGCCGGCTTGGGCACGTTTCCACGGATCTTCGAAATCTATCGCACCACTCATCAAAGTCTGCAGCCAGGTTCCGAGTTCGTACACAATTCCTTTTTAGAGGTTACTTTGGGTCTGGGAGTGCCGGCGGCGTTGCTGTTCTACTCGGCACTTGCGTACTGTGCTTACCAATGCCTTCGCGGGGTGAAGCGACGTAATCTAGGGCGCGTATACCCAGCGCTTGGTGCAGCGGCGACAATCCTTGCGGGCATGCACAGCCTGGTTGATTTCAGCCTCGAGATACCGGCCGTCGCCAGTGCATATGCGTTTCTGCTTGGCTTGGGCTTTAGCCAAGCATGGCCACGGATCCGGCGCGAAGCGAATGCACCGGCCCGAACGCCTGATATTGCGGCCTATGAGGTATAGTATTTGTAGCCGTACCGCTTGTCGAAATAGCCTTTTCCTTCGTAGCCGTATCGTGCATAGGCACGGGGTTCGACACGCGAAAGTACGCCGCCTATGACCGGCCTCAGCCGATCATCAAACTGGCCAAGGGCGTGCCGGGCATGTTCGAGACTAGTTGAGCCCCAGCGAACCATAAAGACGATTGCATCCATGTAGCGAGCCGCGGCGCGGGCGTCAGAAACGGAAAGAACTGCCCCGGTATCTACGATGACAATGCCGAACAGCGCCCTGGCGCGGTCCAAAAATTCCGAAAATGGGATCGAGGCAATGGTGGCCGCATTTGAAATTTCGGCGCCTGCCGTGACAAAGGCGACCGAGGATTTCGCGTCTTGGCGTATCGCTCGCACATCCGAAACGGCGCCGAAAATGAGGTCACTCAACCCGGGCGTTGGTCCAACGTTGAGCGCAGAATGAAGCGATGGCTTCCGCATGTCGGCATCGATTAGTAATACCCGTCGCCCATCTCTCGCAAAATGCATTGCAAGGCTTAGGGCCAGCGTCGATTTGCCCTCGCCCGGAAATGCCGATGTGACCATTATGACTTTGGCGGAGGGGTTCAAGAATGAAATGCCAATCGCTACGTTTCGGACACATTCCGCGAAGCGGGATAGGGGGTTATCGTAAACACGGCGAAAAACGTTCTTGCCAGGGGCTTCGGGCACAAAGCCAAACGACGATATGCCAACTTTTGTCTCGATATCTTCGAGTGTATGAACCGAGGCGTCGAAATACTCTCTGAGAGCGACAATGCCGAACGCCAAGATTGTGGAAGCAACAAAGGCAACAACGGCCACCAGTCTGACACGCGGCGCTGAAGGCGTAAGGGGGGCGGCCGCCGTCGAAATCACCGAGGCATCGGCCGCATGAAGGCTTTGCGTTCCGCTGAGCTCACGAAACCGGCCCAGAAATGCTTCCAATACCGCCCGGCTCGCCTGCGCATCGCGCTCCAAGGCACGCAACTGAACCTCCGTCGCATTTGACGCCGTGAGCCGCGTTTCGACTTGGTTCAATTGGTCCAGGAGGCCACGTTCGCGCTGCACCGCGATCGCCACCTCGCTCTGTAGCGCATCGATTACCTTTTGCACCTCAACGCGAATTTTGGCCCTGAGATCGCCAAGCTCCGATCGAACCCGAATCATGCGAGGGTGTCTTTGGCCAACGTCCGCCGCCATGTCGGCCATCTTGCGAAGCACTTCCGATTCCTGCTCCAACAATCTTTGTATGAGCTGATTGCTCACGACTTCAGCAACCGAAGTTACGCCGCGCTTCGAATTGACCAATTTCTCGACCTGACTGAGTCTCGCTTCAGCCTCCACTTTTCTTGATCGCGCGACGATAAGCTGGGTGTTTAGCTCGGACAGTTGCTGCGATGAAATCGTCGTGGCGTCTTTGCCGCGCACGAGGCCGTTCCGCTTGCGATAGTCCTCAACGGCCTGCTCGGCGGCTTCCACTTCCGCCCTTAGCTTAACAAGTCTTTCGGTTAGCCACGCAGTGGCGCGCCTCGTGGCATCATACTTCTCCTCCAATTGGGAGGTAAGGTATGCATCAGCGACGGCGTTTGCGATTTTCGCGGCCTTCTTCGCACTTTCGGAGGAAACACTTATCGTCAGAATCCGCGACCGTATTCCGCTGCGGACATCCAAAGCGCGGCTCAAGCTCTCGATTACGCGCTCGCCTTCGATCTCAGATCGTATTGATCCATCCTGTTCCTCTTGAGTGTCACGTCGATCCACGAGGTCCCGATAGCTCTTTGCGACTGCGCTCCAGACCTTGCTAAGCCAGTCAGGCTTTCTCAACGCAATATTGAACTCTGGGTCTTCATGGAGCTTAAGCTTGTTCACCACTACAATTAGGAGTTTGCGTGAGCGAAGGACTTCCGTCTCGGTACGCATCGTCTCTTCATCGAGGGGCATAGCGCTTATGACTTGGCGCACATCGACAACCTGCGATCGGCGCGGCTCGATCATCAAACTTGCCGAAGCCGTGTAGGTTGGTGGTTGCTGCATCGTGTGAAAAGTGACCAACGCAGTTACAATTGAGACAAATCCGATAATAAATCGCCACCGACGCTTCAGAACGGCGACCGCGTCGCGTAGCCCAAGTTCCCTTTCGAATGGCGGGCGCGAAAACCTCGCGAAGCCAGATTCGCGCTGCAATTCGGGGGGCGGTGCAACAATGTTCACTGCGCCATCCTCAGGGGATTGAAGGAGAGTTCTCTGGACGCTCGCAGCGACACCTCAAACCTCCTAACTTAGAAATAGCGTTCTCTTACTCTCACCGTATCACCGGGCAAAACAGCCGCGGTTGGCCCCGCCTCCTCATCCCGATAGCCACCGCCTTTGAGCACTCTCCGAATAACAACGCTGGTCTCTCGCGCGCGATGCGTGAAGCCGCCGGCCAGCGCCACTGCCTGCATTACCGTCATTCCCGCAACGTACGGATAACTGCCGGGCTTCTGTACCTCGCCAATGATATAGAATGGGCGAAAGTTGATGACCTCGACGGATACTTTCGGATTCCTGAGATAGTCGGGCTTCAGTTGCCGCACTATCTGAACCTCAAATTCTTGAAGTGATTTACCTGCCGCAGGTACGTCGCCAATGAGTGGCATCGATACAGTACCCTTGTCGCTGACGGCGAAATCTCCGGACAACTCCTTTTCTCCAAAGACCGTGATGCGCACCCTGTCGCCGCTCCCCAATCGATACTCTCCATCCTGCTGTGCCCAAACGGGCGCATGGAAAAGCAGGGCAAATACCCAAGCTATCACCGTCGTACGCATCGATTCGCTCGCTAACTCAGATCTGCTGCTTCCCGCTCATCGGTCGAGAGACGGTCATGTTTTAGTACTGGAACCGCGCGCTCAACAAGAAGACATGTGCCTCATAGTTTTGTCCGTTAATATTTGATTGACGGTACACCAAGTCATATCTAGCGCGCAAGTAGACATGGCGCCCCATAAGATATGTAACCCCGACGCCCGGACGGTAGTAAGTATCGTTACGAGAAATGCCGGTGTAAGAAAAGTTTTGAATCGAGAATCGAGCCTGTAGGATTACGTTGCGAAGCAATTCATGCGTGATCTCGACTTGACCCGATGTCGCAAAATAGCTGGACGCATTAGAAAGTATCGTCTCTTCGATCGCCCGGGCGCCCGAGACTTGAACGGTCGTCAAGGGCGTCATCAACCAAGTCAAGCTTCCGTTAAAGGCAGGCCCCCTTGCGGGAGGTAACCTGCGGTCCTCGTAATGCTGCTCCCGATAGCCAAGGGCCAGCTCGCCAAAAAGAGTGCTGGTGATCCTGTAGTTCAGTCCACCCAACACGGCGAACCCGCTCGAATTCCGGTCGAAACCGTTGCGATCGGGCGACCGCGGATAGCGCACAGCGCTGTAGGCCCCTCTTACAAAGACCTCCGATCGCGGATTGAAAAAATAACCTAATCGGACTGCCCCTTCCCACCTCAGGCGATCGCGATCATCCTGATCAATAGTGCGACCGGACGCCCCTTCGACACCCGCGAAATCGTGAAAGTCCATGAGCGCGCCAAGTTCTACCGTCACACGATTGAACCGGTGCCGAAAGCGCATGTCACTCTTGTAGGCGTAGTAAACACTGGGAAAGCGCCCGTTCGCGTCTTCCGGTGAGCCGCGCTCTTCATGGCTGCGCGCCGCGGATACATCAAATAGGACCTTGGTGTCCCTTTGGATATCGACTCGACTCTCAACCCCCACGGCAAAATCTTGATAGTTTTCTCGAGAATTTGAGGTGTAGAAGCCAAAGTTCCCTCGCGCGAAGACGTTCAGCATGTGGTTCGACCAAGTCGAATTCAAGCGTAGGCTTGGCGAAGCGATCCAAATCAAGTCAGCCTTTCTATTGCTCTCCGTGTTGAAGATGTTGCTATTGAACTGACCTCCAACGTCCATGGATGGAAAAATCAGAAACGAGCCTACGCGAACTCCAAGTGGATCATGGTCGGGCCGCGCGCGCTCGAGAACAGTTTGCGCGGTAGGATTGACGACCTGATCCTCCTCTTGCGCGAAAGCAATGTTCGCTGGGGCCAGCCCAAAGCAGGCGCCCAAAAGAGAGGCCAAGCATACCCCAGACCGTACGCGCATTTTGCCCTTGCCCCCGAGCCCTAACGTTCCAGCGTTGCCTCGGCCGAAATCACGCCGGGTGCAAGTCGCCGCTTTCTGGCGCGACCTGACCGTGGCAATTCCGTAACGCATTTTTTGTGTCGTCGGTCAAGCCACTCGTAGGTGACTTCGACGTGGGCCTGGGCTTGTTTGCCAAGCGAACAATGGAGTTGGGCCACGTTCTTATGTGACATTATGTTACGTAATGTCATATTTTCCTCGTTTCTCAAGGCAGAGATCTTCACGACTCTGCGTTTATTGGCGGATCCTCACTTCACTCGCTGCAAATCGTATAAACCTGTGCGAGGCAGGGTGGGCGACCTGCTCCTGGGTAAACCGACAGTGTGAGACATTAAATACCTCTGCGCACGAGTTTCTGATAGGTCTAGCGCTGACGGGAAGAGGGCGGCAGGAGCGTAATGTGACCGGCGATACGATCCTGGTGACGGGCGGGGCAGGTTATGTGGGCAGCCACGTTTGCAAAGCGTTGGCCGATGCGGGCTTGACGCCTATCGTGTACGATAACCTGTCCCGCGGGCACGATTGGGCCGTGCGTTTCGGACCGCTCGAGCAAGGAGACATTTCTGACCGCGCCCGCCTCGATGAGGTGTTTGCGCGATATCGTCCGGCAGCGGTCCTGCACTTCGCCGCTCTTGCGGATGTCGCTGATTCGTTCAAGTACCCCGGACTCTATTACGGCACCAACGTTGCCGGCACCCTCAACCTGCTCGATGCCATGGTCGAATCCGGGGTGAGAGCGATGGTGTTTTCCTCGAGCTGTGCCGTGTACGGGGTGCCGACGCGCTTACCGGTAACGGAGGATCTGCCGCTTGCTCCTGTGAGTCCGTATGGTTGGTCCAAGCGCATGGTTGAACAGCTCCTTGTCGACTATTCGACGGCACATGGTCTTGCCTTCGCATCACTCCGGTATTTCAATGCGGCCGGTGCTGCGCCCGAGGCGGGAATCGGCGAAGACCACAATCCTGAGCGCCATTTAATTCCTTTGGCGCTCGATGTCGCGGCGGGACTGCGGTCTTCCATCATTGTTTTCGGCGATGACTATCCGACACCCGACGGCACATGCATCCGCGACTATGTCCATGTCCTGGATTTGGCAGATGCCCACCTCCGTGCGTTTGACTACGTGCGGGCAGGTCGCGGCAACTTGTTGGTCAACCTCGGCAGCGGAGTCGGTTACTCGGTCAGTGAGGTGATCGATGGGGTCGAACGTATAACCGGACGCCGGGTGACCCGCGTACAGGGCCGGCGACGACCGGGAGATTCGCCGGTTCTGGTTGCCGATCCGTCACGGGCGCGCGAGGTCCTTCGCTGGGTACCAGCGCGGGCCGCCATCGAGGCCCTTATCGAGGATGCGTGGCGTTGGCACCGCGCCCATTTTCGGGAAGCGGCCGCGTGACCCATGAAGGACGCCGCTCAATCTCTATTATCGACCGGCGTCATCCAGCTCGCAAACATCGCGAGCGGCGTTCTGCTGGCCCGCATCCTTCTTCCCGACGGCCGTGGCGAGCTCGCCGCCGCCATGCTCTGGCCGACCCTTGTGGCCAGTCTTGGCGTCCTCGGCATCCACGAGGCGGTCACCTACCATGCATCGCGCGGTACGCACGCCAACAGCGTGATTCTATGCTCCGGTCTTGTCCTTGCTTTCGTCCTCTCGGCAGTGCTGATGCCATTGGGCGCGATCGCAGTGGAACTCGCGCTCACTGGATATCGGCCCGAGGTGCTGGCCGTGGCGCGGCTTTACCTTCTGTTCATTCCCCTAAACTTCGTCGGCCTCATAGCGATTGCACTGTTCCAAGGCGCGCTCCGGTTTGGCGAATGGAACCTGCTGCGAACACTGGTTCATGTCACCTATACCGTGCTGATTGTGCTCTTCCATGTTGTCGGCTGGAGCTCCATCGAGGCCTTCGCCGCCGCCTACATTCTTGCCAATCTTGTGCTTGCCGTGACTGCGTTGGCGATCGCCGCCTCGCACGGCTGGATCCGGCCGCGGCGGCCCGTGGCGGCGCGTAACATCATTGCCTTTGGGAGCCGCGTTCATGCCTCGGCAATCGTGCAAATCTTGGGCGAGCGACTGGACCAGATCGTGATCTCGGTTCTCCTCTCGGCGGCAAGCCTCGGGCTGTACGTGGTCGCGATCACGGTGGCAAGGCTGATTACGGTGCCTGCGGCGACATTCGCGACGTTGGTTTTCCCCAAAGTCGCCCGGGCGGGGGATTCGGTCGAACAGGCGCGCATCCTTGGGCGTTATCTCCGAGCGACATTGGCGACTACACTTGCTGGCATTGTCGTGGTCGTGCTGTGCGCCGACTGGATCCTCAACACATTCTTTGGCCCAACTTTTGGGAATTCGGCGGGGTTGGTCCAAACGCTCGCGGTCGCCAGCTTCCTCTTGGCGTGCAAGACAGTCGTGTCGGCCGGGCTCAAGGGAATGGGTGAGCTTCGCGCGATCAGCTACGGCGAGATCGCGGGCTTAGTGGTATCAGCAGTCTCGCTTGCATTTCTGCTTCCCGCGCTCGGGGTGATCGGTGCCGCGATAGCGGCCATTCTCGGCCAGGCCGCGAGCCTCGCAGTCCTGGTGAATGGTCTGCCGCGAAGCTTTGGTCCTGGCGCATTCGCCCTACTCCGGCCGACAGCAGATGAAACGGCAGGTTTTGCCAAGGTTTTCCTCGCAGTGGGGCTATGGCTGAGGAAACGGTAAGGTAGAGACGACGCGCGCGCGATACGTTTGAACCGCCGTCATTGGGCGCGGCTCCGGGGACCAGTACCAGCATGATTACCCGATTGCTCTCATTGATAGCCCGCGTCGAACTGCAGCCACTGTGGCGTGCGCTCCACCGGATATCCATCCTCGGCCTTGGCCACATGAATAGCGATCCACGTTTCAACGGTGAACTCCGGCATCTCGCGCGCTGGGCAAAGGCTGTCGGCCGGAGCCGGCCGGTGGTGTTCGATATCGGCGCCAACGAGGGCGACTTCACCGCAAGCGCGATTGCCGCTCTGGGCGACGTGGATATCCATTGCTTCGAGCCCAACCCGAAGACGTGCGCCCGGCTTATGGCGCGCTTTGCGAGCGACTCGCGAGTGCACGTCAACCCGGTCGGGATAAGCGATGCGCCCGGCATCCTCCCGCTTTATGACTACCGTCACGGAGTTGGCTCGGCCCACGCTTCCTTCGTCGCCGGAACGTTCGTTGATATCTACCCTGCCGAGACGGCAACCGTCGAGGTTCCGCTAACCACCGTCGATGCCTACATGGCCGAGAACCACATCGCTCGCGTCGATTATGTCAAAGTCGATGTCGAGGGATTCGAGAAAAACGTTTTTGCGGGCATGGCGGGCGCGATCGCCGCGGGCCGGGTCGATCTGGTCCAATTCGAGTTCAACGCCCACAACGCGATCACCGGTTTGAGCCTTTATCTCATCGGGCTCATGCTTCCCGGATTTGAGATCCGCAGGATACTCGCCAATGGGACCGTGCCCGTGATTGGCCCCCGCATCGTCTATAATTCGCGGCTCGAGATATTTAAATACTCCAACTACGTTGCACTGCGTCTAGGCGCTGAAAAGCGTTGGTGGGCGTCGTGAGCTATGTAGTCGCTCTTAATCGAGACCGCGAATTCTACCAAGTGTTCCTTGCACTATTCGTATGTGGGCTCCTCGACCGTTTGGTGGCCGAACTCTACGCAGCCGATTGGGCCCGACTTCGGAAGCTACCCGGACTGCGGAGGTTAGCCCATCGACGCGTGTCCGATATGCCCAAACGAATGGTACAATGGAACATGGCGGATGTGCTTTGGCAGGAAACCGGAGGCCGGCTCGGATTTTCAGTCTTTGGTTCGCATTTCCGCGCTTTCGAAGCGCTATCGCAAGACGCATTGCGGCGCGCTTTGCGCTTGGGCGCGAATCTCATTGCCTACAGCCACAACGCCAAGCCAGCCTTCGCCTCCCGGCGTGCAGCCAACAAGATCAACGGCCTATTCTTCGTTCACCGCCACCCTAGCGCATTTGTCGACCGGCTCCGCAAAGACTTTCGTCGACATCCAGCATGTGCATGGTCCATCGACCACGAACCAGATACCCGCGACGAGCCGTGCGTCCGGGCTCAGCTTGACGCAGAATGCCGTCACGCCGACTTCATCGCGGCGGCGCGCAAGATTACTAAGGACTCACTCGTTCGCACGGGCTGCGACAACAGAAAGGTCACTGTGACGCCCGACTGCGTAGACTGCGTCACGGTCCCATTCGTGCCCGACCCCAAGGCGGCCACCACATGCCGATTCCCATTCGTCGGACAAGGCTCGCAGCGCAAGGGGCTGCATCATCTCCTGCACGATTGGAAGAAGGCGCGCATTTGCGATGCCAATCTGACCATACGCGTCGGCGCGCTCGATCCCGGGATCGCGGCCTTGGCCGGCGCGGATATCACAATTCTCCGCTTCCAGGCCCGATCGGCGCTCGTGGAGGCCCATCAAAATGCCCACGTCATGGAGCTGCCCTCGCTTGTTGAGGGTTTCTGCATAGTCTGCCTGGAGGCGATGGCCGCGGGGTGCTTCGTGATCGGCACGAGCAACACAGGACTGCCTGACGTTACCCCACCCGACCCGAGGGTCCGGTCGGTGCCTCCCGCCGACACGGACACGCTTACGGAATGCCATACGGAGGTCCGCGAGATGCACGCGGCGCGCGTGTTCGCGCCGGAACGGATCAAGGGGTTCGTCGAGACCTTGACTTGGGGTAAACTTCGCGCCGCGATCGCCGACGTTGGCGCGCTATACATGAAACTTTGAAGAATCATGGGCGTACAGCTCGCACTCTACGCACAGCTCAGTTTCTTCCTGCTGATAGCGGTTCCGTTCCTATTGAATCGCCGCGCCTCTCAATTCCACCCGCTGTCGTTCTATCTCTTGTTCCATTTCATTGTTTTCGTGCTGCGTCCGTTCATGGTCCACTACCTCCAGTTCGACGGTCGCTGGATCTATATGCGCTATTTTCCGAGCGACGACGAGTTCGTTTTCACACTCTTCGTCTCGTCGGTCGCGCTGCTGCTGTTCTCGCTCAGCTGCTGGTTTTTCGGTCGCACCAGTGTTCCGCTCACGCTGTCAGCGCTCAGATTCCCCGGGTTCAACTCAAAGGAAAGAAAGGCGTTCTTCTGGACGCTTATTCTACTTGGTCCAATAACCCTCTTCTCGATGTTGTTCGCGTCTCAAGACGTAGTTATCGACGACGTCGGTGATATCCAGATGACCCGGGATCTAGCGACGGGCATCACAATCTACGTCAACACGACCGGTTACGTAGTCGACGCCCAGACCATGTTCGGCACGCTCGCAGTGCTGACAATGTGGCGATTTCGCTTCGCCGCTTGGACTTGGCTTCCGATCGTTTTCTTCGTCCTCTATCGAGGTTTCCTCGGCGGCGGCCGCTGGCCGATGATTACAACCATGCTGACAATTCTCCTCATTTATCTTTACCGCAATCGCAAACGCTGGTTCCAGTTGCGCTATCTTGTGGTGCTCTTTCCGTTGTTTGTGTTCTTTCAGAACATAGGGTTGGACCGCAATTACTTTCGCGACATGATCGATGGCGGGCAGAGAGTTGTCTACGAAGTCCCCGAATCGCGTGATTGGTTGCAACGACAGGACAACCCCGATTTCGCCAATTTCGAGTTCCTGGCCTTTATTCTCCACGTCGTGCCGGAACGCTCGGGCACCTACACCTATTTTACGCAGTACCTTCAGATTTTCACGGAGCCAATTCCCCGCATTCTATGGAGCGAAAAGCCAGTCGGCGCGCCAGTCCAGCTCATCAATCTCAACAATTATGGGAATTTCGTAGGGCTGACGAATTCACTGGCGGGGGATGGTTGGCTGAGCTTCGGCTGGGTCGGCGTCATCATCACCGTGGGGCTCGTCGGTCTATTCCTTGGGTGGCTGCACCGACGATTTTGGCTCAATATGAGCAATCCACGTGTCGTTGTAACTTATTGTACCTTCGTCCCTTTGACTATACTGTGGTTTCGTGACGGAGGTATCTCCATTGTCAAGACCGCCCTGTTCACGCTGCTTCCGATTTTCATTTGGCGTGGTATCGTCCGATTGATCACTCGCTCTGACCCCATTCATGGCAATGTCGCACAAAACTATTCTGAACGCTGAACTTTCTCCGATAGTGGAGAGCGATGCTTCCCACCTGATTGGTGATCGGGCGGAAGTGAGGTGTGCCGAATTTGGTGACTCGGACTTCCGGGATTTCACCATTGCCTTCTTTTGTCGTTATGCGCGGGGTAAGGCCGTTCTCGACCTCGGCTGCGTCGACCACAATCCCGAAGCCTACCAATCCAAGTTTTGGGTCCATAAGGCGCTGCGGGCTGTCGCGGCGCACACAACGGGCCTCGATCTTTACGAGAATGGCGTGAGGTATTTGCGCAAGCGGGGATTCAATGTCGTCGAAGGGAACGCGGCGAACATCGAACTAGAAGACACCTTCGAAGTCATCGTTGCCGGCGATCTGATAGAGCATCTGGCCAATCCGGGCGCCTTTCTGGACTCTGCTCGACGACGGTTGACACCTGGCGGCGTTCTCCTGATCTCGACTCCGAACCCGTGGTACTGGCGCTATATTGTTAAGAGCGTTTTTTCCGTGGACGTGAGGCCTAACCCCGAACATGTTTCCTGGTACTGTGCTGCGACGCTTAGAACGATGCTCGCGCGGTATGGGTTCGAGATATTCGAAATGGCGCGTGGCTCGCGGTACCTGCGTGACCGCCTTCTCCCCCTCCCGGCGGGGCTGAAACATACGACAATCTGTATCGCTGCGCGGGTCAAGTTACCAACGTGACAGTTCTCCACATCATGCAGTGCACGAACTTAGGTGGCATGGAGCAGATCGCTTATCGCCTGATGAAGACGCTCACGTGCGAGAATGAGCTTTCTTTTCGCGTGGCAACGCCGCGCCAATTCGGGCTTGGTAGATCGTACGTGCATGAGTTCGATCCGGAAGCGCGCGATTTCCCCTATCGCGGCCGCTTCGGCTGGCGCGACTTCATTCCCTTTCGTTCCCACATCCGCACCCTGGCAAGCCAATGCAGCCACATCTGGGTGACCGGCACTTCGGCGGCAGCACTCGCCGCCATACGCGATATCGACCGGCCCAAGGTCCTGTCGCACCAATACCATCATTTCGACGGCCGATTCGCGTGGCATCGGTGGCGACTGTTCTACGAGATGCTATGCCGGCGCCTCGACGCGATCGTGTATCCCACTCGATTTACTTGCGACGAGGCACTGCGCATTGCACCCTGGCTCGAGACCAAGGCCCGGATTGTGCGGAACGGGTTCAACATTCAATTCCGCGACGAGACCGATCGCACCGAGCAGCGGAGGGCCGCGCGCGACCGCCTTGGGTTACCCCAAGATGCGTTTGTGGTTGGCAACGCTGGTTGGCTGATCAAGCGCAAGCGTTTTGACGTCTTCCTCCGTGCCGCCGCCGAGATACGGAAGACGCTGCCTACCGCCCTGTTTACGATCTGTGGCGGTGGTCCGCTTGAGAGTGAGTTGCGCGCGCTTGCAAACGATCTGGGGATAGCGTCCGCCGTTCGCTTCGAGGGCTGGCTCACCGACCTTGCGGATCATTATCGGTCATGGGACGTGCTCCTGTTCAATTCAGATTTCGATGCGTTGGGTAACGTGCCGATGGAGGGTGCCAGCCATGGCTGCCCCATCGTCACCTCGCTCGTCTACGGGGGCCTGGGCGAGTTCATAGAACATGGCCACAACGGCTACCTATTTAGTCAACACGACATTGTCGCGCTGGCCGCAGCGGTGGTGGCGCTGGCGCGTGAACCCTCCCGCGCCGCTGCAATTCGCGCCGAGGCCCGGCGCACACTCGAGACGCGATTTTCTCCCCAAGCCACGGCGGATTTTTACCGCAGCTTTTTTTCGCGGTAGATGCCATGCTGGGCGGTACGCCGTTCGCGAATGCGGAAAGGCGGATAGCGCTTGTCGGCGCGCTTGTGCCCCAACTTCCGCGCGGCGGCGCGGTGCGCAAGACAGCGGATGAATGAACCCGTTCAGCCCCCTGCGCCACGTGCCATCGTGTTCTGTTGGAGCCAGTTCGGTCCCTATCACCACGATCGCTGCCGAGCTATGGCCGAGGCGCTGGGGACTGCGGCGGTGATCGTCGGAATCGAAGTCGCCGACCGCAGTCCTCACTACGACTGGCACACGACCGGAGCCGATCAGGGATTTCGCAAGGAGACACTGTTTCTCGGACGGACCTATTACGATGTCGGCGCGTTCGCGCGATATCGACGCCTCGTGGTCCGCTGCCTTGCCGTGCGGGCCCGCTACGTCTTCTTATGTCACTACAATGAGGTCGAATATTTTGGTGCTGCCGTTACCCTTAGATTGCTCGGCCGACGCGTCTATACGATGTTCGATTCCAAGTTCGACGACAAACCGCGTTCGGCCTGGCGAGAACTATGCAAGAAGGTCCTTCATCTGCCCTATTGCGGCGCGTTGGTTTCAGGGCCGCGCGCCCGGGCATATCTCCAGTTCCTCGGCTATTCGAATCGGCGAATTGCGGAGGGCTACGACACGATATCGATAGCGCGTATCCGCGCACTCGCTGGCGCCGAACCTGCGCCCGGCGGAGCGCCATTTGGTACGCGCCACTTTACCATCATTGCCCGCTTTCAACCCAAGAAGAACCTTAGCCTCGCGATCGAAGCCTACAAGCTCTACCAGGCCAGAGGCGGCTCGAACGCACGAGAATTGGCGATCTGCGGCTCGGGCTCACTCGAAGACGAGCTCAGGACAAAGGCGCGTGGCATTAATGGGATCCGCTTTCTCGGCTTTCTGCAAGACGACGGCATTGCGCGCGTGCTTGCCAATAGTCTGGCGTTGGTTCTGCCGAGCGTGGAGGAGCAATGGGGCCTCGTCGTCAACGAGGCATTGGCGATGGGCGTTCCGGTGTTGGTTTCGGACAATGTCGGGGCTCGCGATGTTCTCGTGCGCACGGCTGTCAACGGCTACATTTTCGAGCCAGATAATGCCGAGGGCCTGGCGCGACTGATGTTCCGACTCGCGACGGACGAGGACGAATGGCGTCGGCTTTCGGAGGGCGCAGTCGCAGCTGCGCCGGAAGGGGACGTCGCACGCTTCGTGGATGGGGTCACCGCGTTGACCGGC
>Ga0268299_1000518_pt1 | contig 115293 bp, 93 predicted proteins | sample NOBtaG_FD_193484 | JGI IMG/M metagenome (GOLD analysis project Ga0268299, IMG submission 193484) | Activated sludge microbial communities from bioreactor in Nijmegen, Gelderland, Netherland - NOB reactor | ecosystem: Engineered > Bioreactor > Aerobic > Activated sludge | place: Netherlands...
GTCGGTTCGGGCGGCATGTCCTGCGCAGGGGCCGAGTAGGCGTTCATTTGCTCCCAGCAGTAGGTCAGGCCGTCGCCGTTGGGGTCGGTGGCCGAGCCGGTCAGGATGAAGGGGGTGGAAATCGGGATGGTGCGGTTGGTGAGGCCGGACAACACGGGCGCGGAATTCCCGGTGGGCACTTTCACGGCGCAGCTGTTGCCCGAACCGGTGACGAAGGCGCCGATCTGCTGCAGGCTGCGGGCGTGGAAATAGTCGTCGCTGTTGTTTTGCACGTTCGGGTTGCAGATGCCCGCATAGCCCATGATGGTGGAGGCGCTGCCGGGTTCCATGGCCGACGAGTTGGAGCGGTTGCAGTTGTTGTACTGGGTGTGTTGGGCGCCGTACTGGTGGCCCATTTCGTGCGCCACATAGTCAATGTCGAAGGGGTCGCCTACGGGGTTGGACGAGCCGGTCACGCCCTGGGCTTTGATGGAACTGTTGCACGGGCTGTTCAGCACGGCCACGCCGCCACCGCCCGTGCTGAACACGTGCCCGATGTCGTAGTTGGCCGAGCCGATGACGGCATCGCAGGTCGTCTGGTTTTGGCCGAGCATGGTGCTCCCGTTGCTGTTGGTGTACGGGTCGGTGGAGGGGTTGGTGAAAATGATGGCGGTGTCGTTGGGCACGATGTTCATGGTGAGGCCGCAATCGCGCTCGAACACGCCGTTCACGCGGGTCATGGAGGTGTTCATGGCGGCCAAGGCTGGCGCCTTGTCGGAGCCGAAGGAGCCGTGGTAGTTGGCGTACTCGCCGGTGCAGGCGAGGGCGAGGCGGTACACGCGGAGGTTGCCGCAATCGCCCGCCCGGTCGGAGCCGGGGTGGGGGGAATTCGGGGGCAGTTCGATGGTGATAAAGCCGTCGGACACGTGGCATTCGAACACGTCGCCCGTGCGTTTCACAAAGTCTTTTCGGAAATAGCAGAGGTAGTCGGCGGTGTTTTTGCGAGCATAAGGGTCAATGAAAATAGTGCTCCCGCCGGGGTTGAACAGCATGGCGTGCAGGCCCTTGGGGGAAATGTCGAGGCGGGCGGTCATGCCGGGCCGGGTGCGGCTTTTTCCGGCAAAGGAGCGGATTTCGGGGAATGCCTTGCCGAGGTCGGGGTGCAGCACGGGGGCATCCCACACCTCGAAGTTGGCCATGCCGCCGTCGGGCAGGGGGAAATCCACCGATATGCCCGGTTCGCCTTGCAGGTAGTCCGCTTTGGCGGGGGCTGTGAGCAGCAGGGCGCGCATGGAGGCGAAGTCCAGCCGGAGGGTGCGGTACCGTTCGGGCACGACGAGCCGGTCGGACGGGTCGGCGGCGATGGCGCTTTCCGGGATGTCGGACCAAAGGACGGCCTGTGCCAAGGCGGTGGCGGAGAGGGAAACGGTGATGATCAGGGCAAGCGGGAGACGGAAGCGACTACTAGAAAACATGGGCAGGTACAACAATCACTGGATGGTGTTCAGGTCGGTCAGGGCATTGTTCAGCGTATTGGCTATCTGGGTGCGAAGGTCACTCAAATGTTGGTTATCGTTCTTCCATTTCTTGTCGCCTATTTGCTGGAGCAACGATTCCGTGACTTTCTCGATTTTTGTTTTGGCCGAGGTGGCGGCTTCTTTGTTCTTGGCATACTTCTCCAGTTTTGCTTCACATTTTTCCAATTTAATCTGGAGTTTTTCGAGGGTTGTTTCGGTCGTGGTTGCCTTGGAACGGTTGGCGAGTTCTTCTTCCATTTTTTTCAGGTCGGCCTCCTTTGCATCGAGTTCGCCGAGCTGGCCAGCCGTCAATTCCGACTTGGCGTATTCGTATTGCCGCATGAGTCGCTTTTTATGCAAGGTGCCGAACTCTTTGAAGTACTTCATGCCAATATCCAAAGACCCTGTCAGGGGTTTTCCGTCTTGAGAAAATTTTATTTCCAAATTGCGCAGTCGTTTCGTCAGTAGTCGTTCGAAGTATTCATACACATCGTTGTCCCAATCCGTCAACAGGTCCACGTTGCCTTCCGCAGCTGCCGCGCGCAGGCTTTTGTCGAATTCGTCCACTTTGGCTTCCACTTCGCTAAGGATTTCGTCGCCTTGAAGAAAAAACGAGTCTTGCAGCATCAATCTTGCTTCCGTTTCTGCCATTTTGGCTTCCACGGCTTCGAGCATTTTTTTGTTCACCTTTTTTTCCTTTCCGGCGGTGTCGCCGAGGCTGAAGCCGGCGATGAAGAGCAGCAGGAGCGGGATGGTGGCCACGGCGGCAAAGCGCCAGATGGATTCGGTGCGTTCTTCCTTGTTTTTGATGACCATGGTGTGCGGTGTGTTGGTTGTGAAAAAAATGGTGATGGCGTTTTTCAGAATAAACTCAAAACGGTGGCAGGCTGCTGGCCCAATCGCGCAGGCCGACACCGTTTGGGTAGGCGGTAAACACCGGCCCTCCGAACCGGATGCAGTTGCCGACCTGCTGCCTTTGTCGAGCGCCGGAGGCGGGTACGCCGAGCAGTTGGCTGACCTGTCGCAAAAACGAGGCTCCCTCGTTGCCGCCGCCGACCTGGCATCCGTGGAACTCGATGCTGCCGAAAGGGGAAAAATAATTTCGCAAGGGACGCAATGCCGCCACTACATCGGGCAGGGCAAGGCTGTGGGTAGAAATCCGGGAACGGCTCATCACCCCCGTTACCGCAGCCATTTCCGCATCACGGTCGTGTCCGCTCCAATCAATCTGATCGGGTGCACAATGGTGCAGGCTTGGCATCCGCTCGGGTGTGCGGCGTACGGTCTCGAACAAGACGTGGCAGCCCGTTCCGTAGCCGATAACCTGTGAGCCGCGGTTGCCGTGGCCCTGAAAGCGCAGCAGCAGCAGACTTCCCGGCTCGACGCCGCTGCGCGCGATGGAGGGCACAACCCAGGCCACGGCGTTGCTGCCTCCACCAAACTCAATGAAACAGGCGCCGGCATCCCTCAGGATAGGGCGTTCCTGCATCAGGAGCGGGTCGGAGATGTCGAGGATGTCGCGCACGTGCAGTCGCGCGTTGACGGCCAAGCGCTGCCAGGTAGCAGGGTTGATCTCGCCGTTGGCCGGAATGCCGGAAGACGACTGGAAGCGCTGCACCGCCTCGCGGGTGCGCGGGCCGAACGAGCCGTCCACCACCAAGGGCGTGGGGCTTGCGCGGTGTGCGTTGAGGATGGCCTGGCAGGCGGCCACCGTGGGCGTATTGTCGTGTTGGCGCAGGTGGATCACAGGTGTTATTTAATAGGTTTGAACAACCATTTGGTGTCGGCCGTCAGGGAACACGCGAATGTACGTTCCTTCCAGGGAACTGCGATCTACTCCTCCTCCTCCCGGGCTGAACTGGATTTCGACACCCGCCGTAATTTTTGTTTGAAGCGTTCTGGCCATTTCCATCAGGAAGCCATAGCCGCCCGTGGGGCTGCACATGCCGACCCCTCGTTCTCGTGTGCGCGTGGTGTCCCAGAGTATTCCCCTATCCGTAACAGTTTCCGCATAGGTTGAATCGGCCGCCACCAGACAGGCATCAATCAGCACGCCGTGCCCGCCGTTGGCAAGCGGGGTGAAATAGGGGCGCAATGCCGCGAGATCGTCCAGGTTTCCGATGTGGATTCCTGTGCCGATCCCTATGTATCCGGTATAACCGTGCGAGTTGATGATGAGTCGGTTGATGCTTCTTGCCGGAATGGCCGGGCGCGATCGTGGAGAGGTACCCATTGTTGGGGCCGAGCGAGGGATCGGCTCGCTGTGGATGACACGCTGGGCGATGAAGTTTGCTGACCAATCGGGTTGCGCTACGATCGTGCGCACCTCGGAACTGAGGGCACCTGCGGAATGGCGTGCATAGATGGCATCGGGGAAGTCGTGGGAGTTCAGGTAGATGATCATCGGACGTATTGTTGTTTTTTCAAAGGTGGGTTAGAAGGGGGGAGGAAAATGTGCCGAGTATTAAGTCGCATCAAAATGGCGGGCCTCAACTTCCGGCATAGGGCCGCTCCGGTGTTCTGCCGCTCTCCACGTCGCCCGCTCGTCGTGAAATTAACAGCCAAGCGGCGGACAAAGATGTAGCGTTTTTTGCAGTATTTGGATGTGGATAAAATGAAAAACCCCGCCCCTTTCGATTTCAAGTCGTAGGGGCGGGGCTTTTCCTCGCCTAAAGTGTGGCAACCGGACGGGTTGTTATACCAAATACACCTTGTACATGATGTGGTTCATTCCCGAGCCATAGCGCTCGGCGCCTTTCATCTTGATGTTTTTGCCGTCCAGGTGTACGGTGATGTTGGTGGGGTCGGAGTTTTTGAAGCAGACGGCATCAACAAAATCCATGCTGTCCCAACAGAACATCACTATGTTTTTTCCTTCTCGTTTAACACCGGAAATGATGACGGACCTCATTTTGAATGTTTTGCCGTCGAATGTCACGTTGACATTTTTGTAGGTGGTCAGCTGCGGCTCCAACAGGCCTGCCCTGAAAAGATCGAATTTCATTGTTGAAAAGTTAAGTGAGTGAATATTGTGAATTGACCTGGGGGACGGATGATATCCGTTGGGGCGGGACGTTGTTACCGTGTGGGGTCGGGCTTAATATGGGCGGTGAAAATGGTGGTTAGCGGATGCTCAACGGTTGGTATTTTCTACGAGAAACCAAGATTCCGCAGCCTTTGAGCCAGGTCGTTCGCGTCAAAATCGGTATCTATACCAATCCTGCTCTTGAACTGTCCCGTCCCAAGAAGATGCTCAAGGTCAATTTTTTTGAGTTGTAATGCGGCTTGTTTAGCTGTCTCATGGCTTTTTTGCAAACTCCGGGCCGACAGATAAAAACACTGCTCGAAGCTGTGGTCAAATTGACCGCAGAATTGGCTGAAGTCGCCGGCGCCACTGTCGGTTCCCTGCAATATGCCCACGATCTTTGCACCGACGCCATTTTCAATGTCTTTGTTCAATCGCAACCAGACTACTCCCAAAACACCATTTATAGTCACTATGCTGTTCATAATACTAAGGCCGGTACCATTCGTGAAAACAGGATTGTTGGGCAAACCGGGTACGGGAAGGCCGGTAGCATTGTTCATCGTAGGGAGTCGCTGTGGATTTCGAATGGCATCACAGGTGTACACCAGATTGATCCTTGAGTCGGTCAAATTGCCTGGCAACCATTGAATTTGAAACACGGCGTGGTTCATGTTTCCCAGGCCAAGGGTACCTGTGTTGGTTCTCCTCCAGATGTGCATCGTAACGCGGTACATACGCTCTTTTTTGGATGTGATAAATGCTTCGCCGGTTCCAAGGTGGTACTGGCGCATCATTATCAAAATGTAGGCCAGTTACAGCAAGGAGGGACGGACGATATCCAAAGGAGAAGAGCGGTTGCTACCGTGCAGGGCCGGGCATGTGCTATTCGGTCAATCTATCACATAAATATACTTTAGCGGGTCGGTTCTGTGGATCTTGTTGATCGTCTCCATGGCGTTGGGCGGTATCCGGATGCAGCCCAATGTCTTGCCTCCCAGGATATCGGGCGCGCCGGTTGTCCGTCCGGCATGGATGCCCATGCCCGAGCGGCCCGGCACGGCAAAGACATGGATGCCGTCGCAGCCGTAGGCGCCCCGGTAACACCCTGGCCGGAGACCTTCCTCCGCGTGGGCGTTGTAATGCGAGTACTTGTACACTCCGGTGGGCCAATTGCCGCTACTCTTTGAGGCCACATCGTTGTGCGCCGTCCAAGACCCGTAAGATTGAAGGTCGGCCATGACGAACCCGACCGTGCTGCCACTGAAAAGGGCAATTTTTTTGGTGTTGCGATTGAAATAAACCCAGGACATGGTTTTGTGTGTTTTTTAATTACGGGAGATTGGTTTGTTTGCTTAGGCGTGGCAAGGCGAAAGGCTTGAACAACCTTGGATCGTATATCATGGTAAGCAGCCAAAACAAACTTGAACGGTGCATATTGACTTTATACCTTTGCTAAAAAATTAAGATCATGGTTGTTGAACGCGTCGCCAATGAGTTTGTCATCCGAATTCCGGCCACTACCGACATTAGCGAAATTCAGGATTTTCTGAACTACCTCCGATATCGGGAGTTGACTGCAAATTTTGTTGCCACACCCAAAGATGTGGACGAACTTGTGGCATCCGTCAAACATAACTGGCGGAAGCGCCGCGCCAAGAAGTCATGAAAAAGTTGGTGGTTGATAGCAACATCGCGTTTAGCGGCATCCTCAATACCGACAGCAAAATTGGGCAAATCCTCTTGAAAGCCCCCGGTGAAGCCGCGTTTTTTTCCTGCGATTTTTTGAAATCGGAAATTCGGGAGCACAGGCCCAAACTCCTGAAAATCACCAAACTGCCTCCGGGTAACTTGGATGAATTGGAGTCGTTGGTTCTCCAGAAGGTTCAGTTCATAAGCGAGACACTCCTGGATGTAGACGTACTGGACAAAGCCGAGGATGTTTTGGCCGACATTGACCCCGATGATGCTCCTTTTCTCGCGCTTGCCTGGCAACTTGAGGCAAAACTCTGGTCGGGCGACAAAAAACTCCGCGATGGCTTGCTCAAAAAAGGATACACGGATGTCTTGAACACCCAAGAGGTACATGCCTGGCTGACGGAGGAGGACGCGGGCTGATCTTTCACGTACGCCGTGGGGCGCTTTTTGAAGCCTAATTCTGAACTTTTTCCTTAAGGTCAAGATTCGCCCCGCTCGATGCTTGTGAGGGCCTTTGGCCCGATACAGGGCGTTTGAAGTCTCCGACTTGTGTTGCTTGTTTTTGGATTATTTTCCTGCAAGTCAGAGACTTGCAGACAGAACGTGTCGGGCCAAAGGCCCTCACGAGCAGATCGCTTGTTGTTTGGGTTGCCGAACACTTGCGGCCAACGGGGCAGACGGGAACATGTCTCATCAACGGTGAGTCTGTTCTTTATGTCATTTGCCTTTGTTAGCTGTCTGGTACAACACTAATTTTGCAAACCGAATATTGGCAAAAGTGGCATCCTCGTCAAAAACCAAGTTACCCAACAGGCGTTTTGCGTCTTCGCTTTTCCCTTGAGAATTCAAGAAAAGAGCCTTGGAGACAATCAGGTTGCCTTTTGTGGTTGCATCCGGGTTTGCTCGCAAACCATTTTCGATAGCGGATAATTTTTCCTTGGGACTATCTACAATATCGGAAATTACTTTCCATGCCGGCGCATAATTCGGGTGTTTTTCCACAATTGCCTTTGCCAAGTCAAGTTTTTCCTCTGCTGAATCTAGCCATTCGAGTTGTGAATAGGCTAGGTACAATCCGGCTGGGAACACACCTTCCATTTCTTTTCGGAGCGTCCAACAGGCCGTTTTTGTTGTAAAAAAGCCCGTTGGCTCCATTTTGTCGGTTAGGTCATAATACTTCAAGGCATTAGAAAAATCGTTTTGCAGCAAGAAGGTGAAAGCGAGATCGTAGACCGGATATGCCCAATCCGGTGCTTTTTCCATCGCTTTGAGCAATTTTTCCGAAGCCTGTTGGTATTCGCCTTTTCCGCCGTGCTCCCTTGCCTCTTGGTGCAATCGGGCTGCCTCGTCGGGGATGTCTGGCCCAACTTTAGTGTCGTTGTCCTCCTCCTCAAACTCTTTTTTCAAATCCGACAGGGTTATTTGGTGGCCCTTGTCGTCGGCGTAAACGACATCGTTAGACCCTCCGCTTTGGCATTTGTATCCAAATATGGGAGCCAAAGCCATCAGAGCATTCACCAGTATGTACTTGATCTTGTTTATCATATTCTGGTTCGTTTTTTTGAGTGTGTTACTTTTATTGGGCTACGACAGTTGTGTTCGGCAACCAGGAAGCGAACGGACGTTCGCAAGTCCCAGCCAAGAATGGCTTTTCTCGATTATCTTCTTGCAAGTCAGATACTTACAGAGGAGGCATATCGGGCTGAAGGTCCTCTTGTGCAGATCGCGTATGATTTGGGTGCTGAACACTTGCGGCCAGCGGGGAGTGAGAGTCGCATATTATTGAGATCGAGGAACACTTGCAGCCAGCGAGGGATTGCTTGGCGGGTATTCACACGAGAATGCTGTATTTGCCTCTCGATTCTGGCGTCGTGCCTTCCATTTTGAACGTCACCCCGCTGCCGCTGTCGTACCGCCCGATATGGAGGTGGGCGCCGCCGGTATTGGTGAAGGAACCGTGAAAGATCACCTCGTATTTGTGATGCAGGTCGAAGATAAAGGTCATATTCTGCAGCAGTTTGTTGTAGGCGCTTTGCAGCGAGATGCCGGGAATGTAAAAATCCACGGCGCGGTTGGCCAGGTGTAGGCTTTTGTTCGAGCCGCCCTGGGGCACGAAGTTTCGGTCGCCCGACGTGACGCGCACCGAGCCGATACGCGCAGCAATGCGGGCCAAAACCAATTTGAGGTTGTCGTCGGAGACGGTTTTGCCGTTGTAATTTACGATTGCCATGCGGAGGTGATTTAAGTATTTGTTGAAAAGTTGAGTCGGAGACTTGCAGAAGGAACGTGTCGGGCCGAAGGCCCTTGCGAGCAGATCGCGTATTGTTTGGGCGGTTGAAAAGTTGCAGCCAGCGGGTATCTTCAATCCCGGTTTTTCAAACTATTTAGCCAATCCTTATAATATTTGTTTTGTTCTTCGACCGTTCCAATGGCTTCAATATTGCTTTCTGGCTCAAAAATGTTAACGATTTCGGTTCTTGATGCTTGTTTTCCCATTGTCAGCATATAGGCATTAAATCCAATAAGAAAAGCACCTGATGGGTGGACATCCCTTCTGCACCCTTTAACCATTAATTTCATGTTTTTGTCTTCCAGATATTTATTCAGCCTTTGTAATGCAATAAATGGAAACGTATCACTTTCTCGAATTCGTGTTTGATCAAATAAAAGTGAAATTTCAACTTCGTGTTTGTTATCAATAATTTCAATTATAGCATTATTAAATTCACCATTTAGGTTGCAAATCTTAGATTGGATATTCTTCATATAACGTAACAATTTAGGTACCCCCAGTTCGATAGCATGGAGTTAATCCACTGAAGATATTGACAAGTTCATTGAAAGCATTGTATTGATGTTTACGCACAGTAGAGATAAAACTATGGATACGGGCGTATGCTTGTGCGCCGGCGAGTGTTCGGAAGCAGCCGGCTACTTTCAATTTTGACTTGGCGGGCCGAATGTCCCGTTCAGCCAGGTTGTTAGTGAAAGGTATAGTTTTATGCCAGCAAAATGCCAAAACGGCGTGCCAGTGCATATCGAGTCGTTCCAGGAGGTTAAGTCCTTTAGATTTTTTAGGTCTTCCACGGGCGGACTTTTGTGGTGGTGGTTCTTCGGCGTACCCAGCCTTTAGCAGGCGATTGTATTTTCGGAGGATTCGGGCATGCTGGCTTTGTGGCAATTGGCCGCGTCCCTGATCGGTTTTTTCGTACAAATCCAGCAAAAAGGCATGGAAGTCAGCCGCCCACTCTCGTTTTTGTTCTTTTAAAGCATTCAACTCGCGCAACAAGTGTGCATTACACAAAGCATGTTGACCTTGCTCTAAGTTGAAATAAGCGGCCCAGCAATCATGAACGACCCAACCTGGAAAATCCAGCAATATACTTTGTGTGTCTTGGTGGGCTTCCATCCCACGCCGTTGGTGAACAAACTGGTAAGTGAAGCGCTCGTTACCCAATTCGTGTAGCCAAAGCAATTCTCCAGCGCAACGAATGCCACTTTCGTCGGCATGAATACGCTTGGATTGTTGCAACTGCTGTTGAATATGCTCTTCTTCCTCCTCCAGTCTTTGGTACGCTGTTCGCTGGCATTCCTGGATTGTGGCTTCATTTAGCGGCGCTGAGAACAAATCCTCGAACAGGCTTTGTATTTTCGGCACCGACAAACACCCGCTTTGATGCAACAAGGTCACCAATGCCTTGACACGGGGGCCGTACTGTACCGGAGCGCTTACTTGGGCTGGAAAATCGGTTTGATTCAGATGTCCACAACGACCGCAAATACAACTATAACGCTGGTATTCCCAAACATGCAGACGAGTCGGAGGCAGTTCAAATACTTGACGCCGAGCCATCAACATCGACTCTCCCTCCGAATCAAGTACTTCCTGGCACGCTGAACAAACCTCCGGTTTTATCTCAACGGTCTGATCCACATGATCCGCCATTTTTAGTGTCTTGCCTTTATGGCCAGGACGACCGCCGCGTTTCCCGCCCGGCTTGGTAGGCAAGGCAGGTTTACGCAGCCCGTCGGTCGACGGCGGCTTATGGCTGTTGCCACTGTTTTTATTCAGGCGGTCTTTCAACTCCTGAACCTCACGCTGCAAGCCATCCACAAGTACCAACAACTGTTTAATCAGTTCGTGGCACCCTTCTATGCTATCCGGTAACTTCAATGCTATGCTTTTGGCGAAAGTTATAAATTATTTGAAAATCAAAGAGTACCTAAATTGTTACCATATAACAATTTTAAGGATTAGTTTACAGGTTGCGAACTGATAATGTCAGAGCTAGGTATTTTTTTCGGAACTGCAACTTCACTTTCTGTAGGGAATGGACTACTACTTCCCATGGTTTTGTTTACGTCGGTTCCATTCCCATTATCTTTTATCGTGTAAAGGTATCCTTTCCGACCGGCCGCTACTTCCATAGCACCGGCTTCGGTCTTAGAGGTAGAAACATAACCACTTGTCTTATCCTTAATACTATCACCAGACGTATGTCGGTCGAGGTCCATATCGTCGCCCCACGACTCAAATCCTCCAGCAGCCTCAATCTCTTCCGGCGATCGTTGATCCCAGCGATACAATTCTCCTTCTTTTTCCTCATTTGACCAGCATTTTTCGGAAAGACCAAAAACATCAGTTCTTGTATTTGGATCAAAGACATAAGAATACAACTCCATTCCCCCCTTCAACCCAATCGGATCCTTCTTCAAATAAACCCCCGCTCCCGGATCATAATACCGAAACCGATTGTAATACAGCCCCGTCTCTACGTCCTCGTACTGCCCCGGATACCGGAACGGGCACGCTTCGCGCCAGCCGTCGAGTTTGCGGACTTCGCCGTAGATGGACAGGTTCATGCTCCACACCTTTTGGCCTTTGGCATCGAACATGCCGACGGGCGTGCCGAGGTGGTCGGTCACGATGCTGTACTGCTGACCGCCCTTCATTTTGCCCATCGGGGCAAAGGAGCCGGGTTCGAAAATCCAAGTGGTGAGGTCGTCGTATGAGGGCCTTCGGTCGGCTATGGCGTCTTTGGATATGCCGGGCGCCGGGGGTGCGTGGGCGGGCGCCGTGGCTACCAGTTCGTCGCGGCGTTTGATTCGAACCAGTCCGCCGGTATCCGTTGGGAACATTCCGTGCGGTTCCTGAGGCTCTTCGACGGCCTGCTCCACCCATTCGTGCAGCATCTTGTTGCCGTCCCATACCCAGCGGGTTGTTTTGTTGCGGTATTGCTTGGCTATTCTCCGCCCGAGCGCGTCGTAGGTGAACAGGACGGTGTCGCCGTCGGGCCGCACCACGCGGCGCAGCATGCCCGAGGCGTTCCAGTCGTACTGCCAGATGGCGCCGTTGCGTTCGGTCTTGCGGATGAGGTTGCCCTCGGCGTCGTACTCGTAGCGGATGCCGTCGGCTTCCAGCAGTTGGCCGGCGGGACCGTATTTGCGGTCCTTGCGGTCGCTGGTGCGGAACAGGTTGCCCACGGCATCGGGCATGCGCAGTTCCACCGTGCCGTCGCCGTAGCGGGCGGAGGCGAGGTTGCCGAACTGGTCGTGCTCGAACTGCGTGACACCGGAGTGTTCGTCCACGATTTTTTTGAGGCGGTAGTTCACGTCCCACTCGTATTGGCGCGACAGGGACAGGTTTCCACCGGCGGAAAATGTTTTTTGCGCGGTAGGCCTGCCGAGGCTGTCGCGTTTCCATTCGCTGCGCACGCCGCCGGGCAGCAGACGTTCGATTTCGAGGCCCACGTTGTCGCGGCGGAACGAGGCTTCCCAACTGTCTTTTTCGCCTTCGAACAACACCTGCTCCACGTCGCCCATGTCGTTTCGCCCAAACGTGAGGTGTGCCCCGAGGGAGGAGAGCACCTCCGTGCGCAAACCGGACAGGTCGTACTTGGATTCCACCACAAAACCGCCCTGAATTTCTTTCAAAATCCGCCCCAGTCCGTCGCGTTCGAATTTTACGGCGATGTGGTCGTTGGTGGCTTCTATCAACTCGCCGTCGGCGCGGTAGGCAAATTTTTCACTTGAGCCGTCGGAGTGCCGCACCGCTACAACCCGGCCCCTCGGGTCGTATTCGTAGTTGGAAACGATGCCGCCGGGGCGTTCCACTTTGGACGTTCGGCCCGCAGCGTCCCGGATATAGTGCCGCGTCACACCGTCGAAGCCGGATTCGACGGCCACCCGCATGTTTTCGTCGAGGTCGAAGCGGTAGGCAAAGCCGTGTTCGTTGACGATGCCGCGCAGATTGCCCTCGGTGTCGTAGTTGAACTCCACACGGGTGCCCGCTTCCATGCGGGCTTTCAGCCGGTTCATCTGAACGTACTCGAACTGCACGTCGTAGTGGAGGTCTTTGGCGTGTGTAATATTGCCCGCAGGGTCGTATTGGATATCGCGCCGGTTTCCGTCCGGTTCTATTATTTCCAGAATCCAGCCTTTGTGGTTGTACCTGCGCAGCCGGGCGTTTCCCTTTGGGTCGGTGGTTTTTACCACGCGCCCGAGTCTGTCGTGTTCCCAGCGGGTGGTTGCGCCGTCGGCGGTGGTCAGGGTCACTAAGTTTTTATTATTGTCGTAGGTCAAAATCGTTTCTCCGCCGGTGGGGTCGGTGATTTTTTCCAATAAACCGTCCCGTTGCGTGTAGGTGGTTGTCCTGCCCAGCGGGTCAGTTTTGACAATCAACTGCCGCTGCTCGTTGTACGCCCATTTCCAGCTGCCGCCCATCTGGTCGGTGGCCGCCACGAGCAGCCCGTCTTCGTATTGCAGGCTGACGGAGGCGCCGTCGGGGAAGATGGTACCGATGCGGTTGCCGGCCCCGTCGTACTGGTACGAGGTGGTTTGGCCCAGTTCGTCCACTTCGGCGGCCAGTTTGTTGTGGGGGGTGTACTGCTTGTACCGCGTATGGCCGAGCGGGTTCACGACTTTCCATACTACGCCGGTGTCGTTCCAATGGTAGGTGGATCTATGGCCAAGGGAGTTTTCCACAATCGTCCATTTTTCCTCGAGGTTGTAGGTGAGATTGTGGTCGAAAATGCCCTCGTCGCCCCAGGTTCGGATGCAACGGGCCTTGGAGTCTTCGCCGTCGTATTGGAAATAAAAGTTGAGTTTGTTCCGGTTGGTTTCCCGGATCAGCAGGTGGTTGCGGTACTCGTAACTGAACGGCGCTTGCAGGGCGTCGAGCGCTTCGATGAGGTTGCCCTGCTGGTCGTAGCGGTAAGCGGCGATGGTGAAAAATTCGCCGTCCCGGTCGGGGTGCGGCGCTTCCACGGCGGTGACGCAGCCTTGGGCATTGCACTGCACCTTGAAAATTCGCCCGGCGCTGTCGGTGATCCGGGCGAGGTGTCCGGCGCTGTTGTAGGAAAATGCGATTTGATGCCCGGCGGGGTTTTTTACGCTTTCCAGCGGGAAAATGTCGGCCTCGGGAGTCTTTTTGGGTTTTTCGAAACGGTAGAACAGGCCTTGCTTGTCGCGCATGGTGTAGCCGTCCTTGTCGCGCGTCAGGGTCAGGTTTTCGAAGGGGTTTGTCTCCGATCCGCCGACCAGCAGGGGCGGGAATATCGCGGGCCGCCCGTCCTCCATGCGCACCACGATGGCGTTTTCCTTGGGGTCCACGGCGAGGGCGATGTCGTAATTCCAGTGCCAGCCGTGTCCGAATGGCCCCCGGTACACCGAGGTCGAAAACCATTTTCGGTTCCATTCCAGCGGGATCGGTCCCGTGACTTTGAAGTCCTGGATTTCGGTAAAAACTTTTCCCGTGGCGATGTCCACCGGGTGGCCGGTGACATCGCAGATTTGGCTGTGTACCAAGCCTCGCATGAACGAATCTCCGGGAATTCCGAGGGCCGTCATCAACCTGCCGGCCGAATTGTGGATGGCCTGAGACATCCGCTTCACGAACGCGGAGTTTTTGATCTTGTCCATGATCTTGTCGAACAGCTTGCCCATGAGCAAGCTCAGCGACGGGATCGGCGGGCCGCCCACCAACACAGGCGGGCCGAGGGGTATGGGCAGCACCACCGAGGTGGGCAGGTAACTGCCGCTGGAGGAGGCGCCTTTTTTCCGCTTGGGCACCGGCATGCCGATGCAGTGGCAGCTGAGCACCGGGCAGGCCATGAAGGACAGCGGCTCCCCGTCGGCGCTGACGGTCATGCTGCCCATGAACATCTCGCAGGCATTGCCGGGCATGCCTTTTTGGAACGCGGGTCCGCCTATCGGAATATGTTTTGGCGCGTTTTTGCCTTTGGTGCCCGCCTTGGCGCGGTGCATGTGGTTGATCCGGACAGAGGAGGGGCCGCTCGGGCCTTTGATGCCCAGGGTGTCCTTCATCTTGCCGATGAGCTCGTCCTTCTTTTTGTTGATCTGGGCGGCAACGTTCAGGGACTCCACGCCTGCTTTCAGGTCTTGGACGAGACCGATTTCGGCGGAGTATTTATCCGCCACTGCGGCAGCCTTCGCCGTTACGGCGTTTTTTAGATCCATTACCGGCGTCATGTCCAAGCCCACCTCGCCTGCCCAGTACATGGCCTCCTGTGCGGCATCGTAGTCGCCCGAATCGAAGATCATCCCGATGAACGGGTGCGGAATAGGGGTGGGTACAGGCCCCCCGGGGGTAGGCACCATGACGATATGGATGTCTACTCCGGTGACGATATCGAGGTGTTTGGCTGCGGGTAGCATCAGTTTGGATTTTTTGAAATGCGGTTTTGCCAGTCTGGGCCGACCCAGGCGACCATTTTTTCTTCGATTTCTTGTCGCTGCTTTGGTTTGCCTCCCAACTCGTAGTCATGGATACGCAGCAAGGCGGCGCCGGTGTAGGGCAATGTGGAATTGGTGCGAACCTCGGGGGCCAGCGCTTCGGCCGCATCCAGGGCAAGCCGGTAGGCATCGTACGCATCGGGCCATTTTTTCAATTGCTCGCTGCAGTGTCCGACCATTCGCCATGCTTCCATCGTTTTGAACTGCTCCTTGCCTGCCTCCGTCACGGGTACCGTTTGCCGGTACACCAACAGGGCATCCTCGTATTTTTTTTGTGCCAACAACGCTCCCCCTTTGGAGAACAGGGCGGTGGAAGCGAGCGGGTACCCGGCGGCCTCGCCGCGCTGTACGGCACTCTCGGCCAACTGAAGGGCGGTGTCGAAGGCGCGGTCCGCGTTTTCGAAGTTGTTGACGGACATCCAGCCGGAGCCGAGCGCGATATGCACGGCCACTTGGAGGTGGATCCAGTCGTTTGCGGCGGCAATGGATTCGGCTCTGTTCCCCAGTTGAATTGCTTTTTCCATGTTGCGGGCGCCAATGGCCTGGGACAGGTCAATGAAGGCGATTTGGAACTTCGTGCCGGGGTTGTCGCCGCTGCCCGCCGCCGCCGCTACTTCTTTCATGGCTTGGGGCATGTCCAACTTGGGCTGGATCGCCACGACTTGCTCCGGAAATGCCTGGGGCAGGCGCGGGAAGACGGGTTCGTCGGTGGCATCGAGCACCATCAGGCGCACGTTGGCGGGCCAAGGCTGCTGAAGCAAAGCCTCCAGCCATTTTTCAAAACGCGAGTAGTCGTGGACCTCCGTGGGAAAAAGATAGGCCAGGACATATCCCTCCAGTCCTTCGACGCTGTGCCCAAACGTGGACATGTTGTGCAAAAAAGAATCCGTGTCGGGGGGAGGAGGGGAGACGGACCAATTGATCGGAACCGGCTTGGGGTCTGTGGTCTCGTTGTGTTCCCGTACTTGTTGGCTGATTTCGGCCAGCAGGTTTTTGCTGTAGGAGGCCGGGGACACGAAAGGTGTCTCAAATTTCAGGAAGAAGTCGGGTGTTTGGCCGAAAAAGGTGGTTTCCGAGTGGTAAAACTGATCCACCATCGGGATTTCATCGTTTTCCAGTTGCCACAAAAGGATTCGGGCGCCACGCTTTTCGCGGAACTCTTCGTACAGCGAGCGTAGCCGGGTCAGTCGTTGAGCAACAGGGTTGTTGGTTTCAGCAGGCATGTTCACTAGTGGTTTGGATGTTCCAAAATTCGCGTGCCGATCTACGCATCAATTCCAGCGCGACAAGCGATCGGCTACACTTGTCGGATGAAAATCTGGCGACACCACACACACCGAATAAGCGCATTTTTGGAGCGCCCAAAAATAGGGACATTTTAAAATGTCGGACAACAAAATATTTGCGTCCTGGCGGCTTGCTATTTTAATTGGATGAACCCTTGGGGTTTGCCCAAAAGATATTGGTTATGGGTTTGGATTGTGGGGGTATTCAGTATTTTTTTCGGTTTATCTTCCAGAACAGGCAGGTATGCCTGTCACGTTCTTTCATCAACTCGACCCACAACTGGTGGAAATACAGGTTGCTTCCGTGCGAGTATTCAAATGTTTCCGGCTCTGCCAAGGGGCCAAAGGCCGTATGGCCCCCATGCGCTACGTACAAATGGCAGTCCGGGCAAACCATGACGCAATTGTCAAGGGCCTTCAAAAAATCGTAGTTGGGACTTTCCGAGTTCACGCAACCGTGCCGGACTGGTATGAGGTGGTGGGCTTTCAACGCTTTCAGCGCATGCGACCAACCGCAAATGGCGCAAAGGTGTTGTTGGCGCTCATACGCTTCTGCTTTGACGGTTTCCAGAAAGGAAAATTTGCCTCGTTGCTCTTTGTTTTTGCTGGAAAAGAAGGTGGGTGCCATACGTGTTTTGCCGAATATCCACGCGAGGCAATTTTTGTTACGGTTCAAAGAACTGCTTAATTTTTTTTGGGCACACCGTCACAAAAGGGGAGCAGCATGGGTGATTGTTACTGCTGTCTAATTCTATGAGTAAATCGGTGGTTATCGCCGTTCTCGTTCTGCGAATCGGCTTTGCCAACCACTGTCCAACATGGTGAATGCTTGAGTTTGCCGAAGCGCTCTGCGCGTGACGGCATCTTTCTGGATGTCGGGCGGGTTAGTGCCGTAATCTCTCATTACGGCGTTATCGGAGCCGTAGCAAAGGAAAAACATGTATGCATTGCAAAGCCCCTCATATACGCCCGGATTACGGGAAACTCTCAATCCTCTCAACTGCGCACTGCGATCATGTGGAAACGGCTGATAACTCAGCTCTCCGTTGTGCGTCATCACATGGCCTATTTCGTGGAGGACGGTCACACAGATGCCGCGATTTCGGTTTTCCCAAAAAGCGCCGTGGGTGATGACGATGCCTCGGCGTTCGTCAAAATCTGGCGAAGCGGCATAATCCGCCGACGGGTTGACACCCCCCATATACCGACGCGAAGCCCCTCGACCCGTCGTGTCGGCAACACGTATGCCCGCCGGTTTGCGTTCGTTCAGCAAGTCAATGTGCTGCGGAGGCACCAGTTGCAATGTGGTGTCGAGCATTTGCAGTTGCTCCATTGTAGCGTGGAAACAACGCACGACTCTGGAATGCACCAACACGTCAGCATTGTAGAGGCTGTATCGCACCTCTTGAAAATAGCGATTTTCGCCGTCGATTTGTTCAGAGTCCCATCGGGTGCCTGCTCCGAGCGGCCCTACTTCTCGGCGGCTCCGGGCGCCTACACGGGCTATCTCTTCGTGGGGGGGGGCTAAGATTCTCAGGGACATGACTAAGTTTTTTTCGTTTAAAATCGGCGTTTGCAACGCGCTTGCCTTAGAGGCATAAGATGTACATGACTTGTGTCACCGTTTTCGTTTGCCGTTGATGAACTCAAATTCGTGCCGCAGGATCTCTACCGGTTGCCGGAAGTTGCCCCAGTTGTGTGCTTGTTGGTGGCAGGTTTCGCACAGGATGGCGCAGTTGTCGAGGGTATGGCTGCCGCCGTCGGCCACGCGCCGGATGTGGTGCGCGGCGGATTTTTCGCCGTACCAGTTCCAGAGTTGGCGCAGGCTGTGGCCGCACATGGCGCAGCGGTATTGCTGGCGGTGGTAGGCTTGATCAATCGTGGAGTGGGAGAAGTGTGGGCGTGCCATGGTGGTGTGGGTTTTAGTGTTTATAGCATGTTGAATGAATATTATCTATTTGTAGGGTGGTAAAACAAATAAATTCCAAACAGTATACAAAATAATCCAATAACAATAAAATAGATAGTTTTTCCCCAAATATTTGCAAAAGTATTGATTGTTGCTTCTGTGGGGTTTGACTTATCATACAGTATTTCTATTTGATTTCCTGTTTTGTAATATCCTTCACCCTGAAAATCATCAGAAGTAATAACAAAAACCTCTCCCTTCTCATTCTCAAACGAAATGACAGGTCTGCAAACAGTATTTTTATTTTTTGTTAATTTTGATTCCAATTTCATTATAGTACCAATGGTGCGGATAGCCCCCTTTTTGAAATTTTTTGTTTTCACAAATAAATTTACCCCAAAAATAGCCATTGCTATACCGGTGATAATCAAAGACAGAGAAATGATTTTTATAATAAATATCGGCATGTGTAAAACTACTTACTATGATTCACGATTAATTCCATTGAACCTTGAACGGCATAGTTTTAAGTTCCTCCTCAAAATAAGGGCGAATAGCCGGAGCGCTTCCCCGCCAAACAATGCTCAAACGGCTTTGATCCAAATTGATTATCACACTCTGAATTACAGGAGATGTTTCTTTGAGTTTGCCTTGTCGCCCATCTACCCAAATTGAAGGAATATCAGATGGCAGATTGAATGAAAATTTGGGGTATATTGGGTGAATGTTGATCAATTGGCATTTTGTACCCACTTGTAAATAAGGTAATTGGAAACCTAGTGAGGCTCCATTTGCTGCTCGAAAATGAAACATCCCTGTCATAGGTTTAATGTCAAAAATATTGGGTTCTACCCATTTGCGGGTTAACTCAGCCAAATCTTTTGTAGATTTGACCGTCGGGTAAGGCAATCCGGTATAGGCTATCCGAGGAAACCATGTAGGGTTGATCCAGTCTGTGCATCGGGGCAAGGGCATGCTTTCCCAATTTTCTGGCTGTCCGACTACCAAGCGAGATGGTGAAAGCAGATCATCTGGATCTTCCAAGTTAGGCAACTCCATCTGCTCCAAAGCACTATGATTCATCTCTACCAAATATCCTTTTCCAGAAGGGTTGCGCGGATACCGGTAAGGGCTGCCAGCATACAAGTCTACATCAGGGGGCAAATGTTTGGTATATTCTTCGGGTGGTGGTGGAAGTTTTGCTTCCGCTACGGAGTCTCGGCCACCATAAGCATAGTCATATCGCAACGGAACTTCTTTGATCATTTCGGGTTCTGTGAATGCAATATTGCCATGTAGGTTTAAATATGCTTTTCTTGGGCCGATTGCCAAAATAGAAGTTCTATAGTTGCCAATTTGTACTTCAATGGGAAAGCGCGGGACAAGGTAGTTGATGTGGGCGTTCCCTTTGACTACAACATCTGTGTACAGTTTGGTGTGTAGCAAGTCAATATCTTCATCTAGTAGATCAATACTGCCTGGATAAAAGAGTAAGTCACTATTTAATGAAGGCGGGGCATCATCTTTCACACAAATGCCAGTTTCAAGGATATGATAGGTAGACTTAACTACAACAGCAAGTACATAGCCTCCTTTTCCATCTTGACCAGATATTTGTTGGGCAGAATAATGCATGTGCGTAATTGTTTAAGGTTAATTGACCTTGCGGAAGCGTTGTCGTTGACTGATAATTATTGCGATAAGTAATGAAATTGTGGTTAAAATATCTCAGAAGCCCATTCTGTTACTCTGCTAACTGCCCTGTCGGTCTTGTTAGCGACAATAGCGCTTCCTTGATCTCGCAAAGTTGGATATGAATACCACCTATCCCCTCCAAATGGCGTCCATCCTGCGGAGTATCCAACAGGAGACCCTAAAGTAACCCATCCTGCGAATAGTGCAACTGCATTTCCTATTATTACACGCGCAACTGTTCCATTGAAGACACCTAAATTGCCAAATCCGTGCCAGACTAAGTTCATAGTACCTTGCACTGCAATATCAACACGCATTGCTAAATAAGAAGCAAAAAGATCACCAAGGGTCATTCCCGCAACTACGTTATTTGGAGCAATAACAATCCCTGTAGGGGTTGGAACGGGAAAACCACAGTTAAGATTGATATTTACTCCAATAGGGATAAATGGAGGAGATGGAACGATTGCAGTTGCGATTGGGCTGTTTTTGGTGAGAACTGTGAACGAACCGAATTCCGAAATTGACCCGCTTCCCAATACAAGAATCGGGAAAAGAATATTTGGGGCAACATGCCCGATTCCCGGACCGATATCTGTACCCCGTTGCATCGTTGGAAAACTTCCGGACATCACAGTAGGGACTGTCTTGGCAGTGATTCCTAATCCGCCCAAAAATTGGGCAACAAAATGTGGTGTAAACGGTATGGTTTTGGGATTTGGTGGTATCAATGCTTCATGTAGGTCTATGCCCATCATAAAGTGTATCGGTTTTAACACGCAACATTCTAACAAGGCCATGATCTTTCAGTTTTGTACATTTTCAGATAACAGGAGAATCCTCTTTTCCATTGGCCTTATCTTGTACTGGAAATGGAACCGGTACGTGATTAAGGCCTGCTTTAGATCGGGCAATAATGCCACCTGATCAACATACAGTTGGCGGAGGTGTATGGTTTCTCCAAATTGGAGTCGCAGTTGTAGGGAGAATCGAGGCATGGTAAATAAAAAGGGACCGTTTGGCAGTACCCCTTCTACCAAAATTCGTTGGCCCGGGAGTAATTCCGGGACAATCAAATTGCGAAATGCCGAATTGTAAAAGCGGGGACTCATTTCAGTTACTTGACCGTTTTCATCAAATTTGACGCAATCGCGCAGCCGCAACTCGCTCAAAGGGCAGCTGGCCACGCCCACCGGGTCGGGGCGTTGATCCCATTTTTCAATCAGGCTTTTCGGGTCTTCCAAATTGGGAAGCGGGTTGCCTAAAGCATGCTCTCTTTCCCAGTAGAAGCCTTTCCCATGTGGATTGTTGGAGTATGGAAACTGAAGTCCATCCCACTCCCCGACACCGCCGTAAGCGTTAAAAAGTGTAAGAGGTATCTCAGTAAAGGGTTCAGGCTTGCTAATTGCAATTCCAAACATGTTTTTTTCCCATACCCGGTTGCCAAATACCGTTATAGTATGTAGCAGATTGTTTTCGAGGCTGACCCTCACGTCCATTTGTGTCGTGGGGATACCGCGAGGTGGGCGTGCCTTTCCAAGCACCATAATATCCACACCTCCGCGACGAAAAATATCGTCGTTATCCATGGGGCCGTACTCGCTCATCCAAGGCTGGTTATGCATTTCCCACTCTTGGGCATCAGATGGAACAGCCTGTTCGGAGGTCAAATCAAAAGCAACCCGCGCTCCGACGGAAGCAGTCATCATGTCGTCAGCCATGGCTGAGCGAAACAATATAGTCGGGTATCTGGTGTGATTTAGTAGCTCCATTTTCGGTTCGTTGTTATTAATCACAATTCAATTTCACCCGCTCCCCGTCCAGCCGCACATCGTCGTTCGCCTTGATCTCGGCGTTTCCCAGCGTGGCCTCGATCTTTTGGACCTTGGCCCGGCTGATGGAAGTGCCTCCAGTATCTACCTGAAGATCGGTCTCGACCGTTTGCTGCATCGTGCCGCCGCTCTTCAAAGACAAGTGCTCGGCCGCTTCGATGTTGATCTGCCGCCCGCTCAGGTTGATCTCGTCGAGCGCCCGGATGTTCAACTGCAAGGCGTTCAGATTGAGCACGAGGCCCTTGTCGGAAACGGTGATGACCAACAGCGTGGACGCTTCTGCATCCAGCAGTTTCAGTTCTTCGTTCGCGGAATCCACCACGAGCGTGGCGCCGGTCGGAAAGTTGATCATTTGAATGCCCGCTTGCGGGGCAGGGGCTTCCTGGACAGCCGGGAGCGTAGGCTCGTCCGAAGTACGTACTCCTGTTTTCATCATAAATTTTGTTCGGTCAGACAACAGTTCAATTGCACTTGTCGGGAAGATCGGGCAGAACTCAACCTTGTTACCCGAGCATCGGATATTCGACGTATTCGATTTTTTTGCTTTTGTCCCAAGTTTCCTTAGAACGCCCAAAAATAGGGACATTTTGAAATGCCGAGCAACAAAACATCAGCCATAAGGCTTTACCAAAAAAAAATATACCGAAAACATTTGTGCTTTAGGAAAGGGGGATACATTTGCACGTCAAAAATCCGCGTGGAAATGCTCGCACTCCTTCAATATTCTTCCGATCTGAAATTTGCCGTTACGGTGGCCCAGGCCATCGCTCGGGAAAACCTACATGCCGAATATACGCCGGCCCACCTGCTAAAGGGAATCCTGCACAACGATATCGGCCTTGGCTCCATGCTCGCTGCGTGGGGAAAAAATGTTCATTTCATCCGCGAATGGGCGGACGTGCGCATCTCCCGCACGCCCAAGTCTGCCCGCCCGTTGGAAAACCCGCCCGGCGACGAACGCATAGCCAAGCTGCTCGAAGTGGCCGATGTGGTGCGCCTCAAGCTCTCCGAAGAGGCCATCACCCCGATTTGTGTGCTTGCAGCGATGTGCAAGCCCAACGTCGCCTTCCCGGAGGAACAGCTCAAAACCTTGCCCCTCACGGAAAAAGAGCTGCTTCAGGCAGCGCTCGAAAGCCTGCAAGCGGGCGAACAACTGTCGGCTCCGCCGAGTTCGGGCAAGTCCGCTTCCGGCAAGTCGTCCGGTAACGGACAGGCCCAGCAAAGCGCCAAGGCGTTGTACAAATTTTGCGTGGACAAAACGGAACTGGCCAAAGAAGGCAAAATTGACCCCATCGTGGGGCGCGACCGCGAGATTCGAAAGATCGCCGAAGTGCTGGGCCGCCGCACCAAACCGAACGTCATCATCGTCGGCGAGCCGGGTGTCGGAAAAACAGCCCTCGTGGAGGGTTTCGCCCAGCGCATCGTGGAAGGCACCGTGGCGCCCCACTTGCTGAACGCCCAGGTGTTCGAGTTGGACCTGGGTTCCTTGGTCGCCGGCGCATCGTACAAGGGCGAGATCGAGGAACGCCTCAAAAGTATCATCAGCGAGATCAAGCAGTTGGACAAGGCCATTTTGTTCATTGACGAGATCCATGTCCTGCTCGACCCCAAAGGCAGCGCGGCCGGTGCAGCCAACCTGCTCAAACCCGAACTTGCAAGAGGTGAAATCACGGCCATCGGGGCCACCACTTTCGAAGAATACCGAAAATACATCGAAAAGGACGATGCCTTCAAACGCCGCTTTGATGTGGTGGAAGTGGCCGAGCCCAACCACGAGGTGGCTGAGCGCATGCTCAAAACCCTGATGCCCCGCTATGAAGAACACCACGAAATAGCCGTCGAAGCGCCATCCCTGCGCGAGGCCATCCGCCTTGCCGCCCGTTACCTCAAAGGTCGCCAACTGCCCGACTCGTGCATTGACCTCGTGGACCGCACCATGGCCTCCGTGCGCATGATGAAAACCACCACCGAATCGGAACTGGCCGCCCTCGGCAAGGAACTGGACGAGCTCATCAAAAACTTCGAATCGGGCGACCCGGAGCTGTACCTCCGCGAACTCCGCTGGTTCGAGTCCCAGATCAAAGACCGCATCAGCCCCATCCTGATCGGACGCCTGGAAAACCTGCGCGAAGTCAACAAGATCGAAGACCCGCAAACACTTATCACCTACCTGCGCACCATCCTGAGCGACCTGTCCGCGTTCAAAATGCAGGACAAGACCAATGTGGAGCCTTCCGATGTGGCCGCCATGGTGGCCTACGCCATCAATATCCCTATCGGCAAAATACAGTCGGACGAGCGCGAAAAACTGGAACGCATGGCCGACCAGCTCAAAAAACGGGTCATCGGCCAGGACCACGCCATCGAGGCCCTGGTGCATGCGATCAACATCTCGCGTGCGGGCCTGTCCGACGAGCGCCGCCCCATCGGTTCGTTCTTTTTCTTAGGCCCCACCGGTACGGGCAAAACCGAACTGGCCAAAGCATTGGCCGAGTTTTTGTTCAACGACGAAAAAGCGCTCATCCGCTTCGACATGTCCGAGTTTGGCGAGAGCCATGCGGCGGCCACCCTCATCGGCGCCCCCGCCGGTTATGTCGGGTACGAAGAAGGCGGTGTCCTGGTCAACCGAATCCGCGAGCAACCCTACTCCGTGGTGCTTTTCGACGAGATCGAAAAAGCGCACCCCGATGTGTTCAAAACCTTCCTGCAGGTGCTCGACGACGGCCGCCTGACGGACAAATTGGGCAAGGAGGGCGATTTTTCCAACGCGATCATCCTGTTCACCTCCAACGTCGGGGCGGAGTACATCATCGAACAGTTCGATGCCGGCAAAATACCCGAGCAAGGCGCCATGATCCAGGCCATGAGCGAACTGCGCGGCCCCGACGGCAAACGCGCCTTTCGCGACGAGTTCCTTGGCCGCGTGACCGAGATCATTCCATTTGCCCCGATCCGCGAGGAAAACGTGGTGAGCATCCTCGAAATCCAGATCAAACGCCTGCGCCAGACCCTCACCGACAAGGGCATCAACCTCGACATGACCGACGAGGCCCGCAAGCACCTTGCCATGAAAGGCTTCTCCCCCCGCTTCGGCGCGCGCCCCCTGCGCCGCGTCGTGTTCAATGATATTCAAAAGCCATTGTCCCGCCTGATCGTAACCGGCCAGTTGGACAGCGGCGGCACCGTAAAAATCAGCCTCGACAAGAAATCCGGCGAGGTGAAATGGGAAGTCGTTAAGTAGTTTTGAGTGTTGAGTTTTGAGTTTTGAGTGATTTGGGACGACAAAAATCGTTGAGACGAGGTAACAATATGCGACTATCTGGGATACACTATTAAATCAACTTTATACCATTCGATATGGCCAATCTTACCGACAAATTTGAACTCAAACAGAACGGCTTCATTTACGAAGCCACCGAACCCACCTCGGCCGCCATGGCCATGCTGCCCCAAAACCGGACGCTGCTCGTGGCCGACCTGACCGAGACACCTCCTGCCAAACCTCAACTCACATACGAGTTGGAAACCGTGGAGGCTGTTTTTGAGCATTTCAAGCCCACGGCCAAAGTGGAGTTTGCCGACGAGTCCGGCGCGTCCATCAATGAAACGCTCAAATTCAACAGTGTGGGGGATTTTGGCAAAAAACCCCTCATTGAACAAAGCGAACTGCTCAGTACCCTCGACGACAAACAACGCGAACACGAATCGTTCTCCCGCAAACTCCAGAGCAACAAAATCCTGCAAAAGGTGCTCAGCGACCCGGCCAAAAAAACGGCTTATGTCACCATGCTCCAAGCCCTCATTCAGGAGCTCGAAGATGCAGGGGTAAAATAAAAAGTAGGTTTCTAGTTAGAAGGTTAGAAGGTTAGAAGGTTTCGGGTTTAGATAACACTCCAACCTTCAAACCCGAAACCTTCAAACCCGAAACCTTCAAACCCGAAACCTTCAAACCTAAACTCAACATTTATTAACGAGAAATATAAAATGGCTCAACAGCAAGAACTCGAACAACAAACCCAGGCCCAAGCCCAACAGACGCGCACCGCCGAGCGCGTGGAAGCCAATGCCGTGCAGGAAGCACTTGGTCTTTTGGATGAATATGGCGGTTTCGGACTGCTCGCCACCACGGTCGAGGGCGCCGAGAACATGGACCCCGATTCGGCTGCGCTAAAAGAAATATTTCTTGCCGAGGCCGAGAACAAAAAAGAACGGAAGCGGCTGAAAAACCGCCTCAAATACATGGTCGCCCTGCTGCAAAGCCAGTCGAACGTGGGCGATATGATCGAGCAGAGCAAGGCCACTTCCGAACTGTCGGGCAAACTGCTCAACGAAAACCTGAAAAAAGCCCTTGACGCCACCCAAAAGTTGGAGGCCAACTACCGCGCCGTAGCCGACTACTTCCTCAACGCCGGCGGCGGCAAGCCCGTAAAAAACGTCACCATCGTCAATGCCTCACTCGAGCAGGCCAAAGACCTTGAAAATCCCAAGGTCATCAACCTTGTGTCCGAGGAAATGATTGACAAGTTTGATCGCCTTGACCTGATGAACAACTACGGACTTTTGGTCATCCCCGGCAGCCTCGGATCCAAAGAGATCATTGACGAATGGGCACGGCGCGCGCACGAAAACAAAGTCATGCTCGTCACGGATTTCCACAACCTCAACTCGGCGGATCAGGTGATGAAGCTCTTTGAAAAGTCCAAACTCACTGGCGCCGAAGCGTTCCGCGCCAACGTGATGATGACCTGCAACTGGCTCGTCGGGCGGGAAGCCGTTACCGAGGCCGGAGAAAAGGAGCCGCTTTACGTTCCGCCTGCAGGCGCCCTGGGCGGGTTGATCTATTCCACCAACATCGCCCAGGTGGCTGCCGGCAACAAATTCGGCGGACTGCGAGGCGTGAAAGGTACCCGGTTCGACATCCGCGCCAACGACCTATCCAACCTCGCCGACATGGGACTCGTCCCCATGGTGTACGAGTTTGGAAAAGTACAGGCATGGTCCTCCAAGACCCTGTTCAACGGCTCCAACATCGGGCTGCAGACCTACTCCGTGGTGCGTACGTTCGACTGGCTCACAAAGGGCATGATGGACTACCTCAATCGCATGCTTTTCCAGAACATCTCGGTCAACATGGAAATGGACATCAACAAGGAAATTTCACGTTTCCTCGATAAGTGCCAGCGCGAGCACAAGTTCATCGAAAAGTTCGGCGCCGTCACCGTCAAACGCGACCCCAACCAGAAAGATCGCGTGTTCGTATCGGCCAACATCCTGCCGTTCTTCCCGGCCAAGAATTTTGTCTTGCGCCTCGACGGACGTGGCGGCGAAGACCCGGAATGGGCTTCCTCCGTGGAATAATGCCGGTCGGATGTTGACTGCCGCTCTTCTTTGACGACTAACACCTGAAACTCAGTTTCACCATATCTATTCACCAACCAAACAATTCAAGTGCCATGTTTAAAGCGGTTTTTAAAATCGAAGGCGAAGAGTTCAATGTGCTCAAATGCCACTATGTGCTCGATCGCGACACCGACCAAAGCGGTCGCCCTTCCACCGATGTGCGCGGCGGAAAAATTACCCTGCAAATAGAATCCTCGCAAAAAACCATGTTTTTTGACTGGATCATCAATGCCTATGCGCAAAAAGGCGGCGAGGTCGAGTTTTACAAACGCAACGACCCTTCCCCTGCCAAAGTCCTCAAGTTCGAGGAGGCTTACATGGTAGAGTACGGCGAAGACTTCGACGTGGTAGGCCCGAACAAGGAAGCCCCGATGGTCGAAACCTTTACCGTGTCGGCCCGCAAAATCACGCTCGGCGGCACGTTCGAAAAGATCTGGCCGGAATAACGCCTGTCGCCCGGAGGCAGCCTCGTTCGTCATTACGCACCACTAAGACCACCAAGAAACACTAAGTTTTCACTAAGATTTTTTCGACTTTTAGTGTGGTTTAGTGTTTTTTGGTGCTTTTAGTGGTAGAAAAACAACTTGTGGGACAACCTCTATTGACCAGCCAATGAACAAACACTCAAACCCTTCACACCATGGCGCGCAAAGTAAACGTCAACATCGAAATCAATGGCAGGACGATTTCACCCATATCCTACCTTGCCATACATCAACCGCTCAACGGCCACCATTCCTTCGAGCTGCGCTGCCCTGTGCAGGAACGCGATCAGTTGTTGGCCAATACCAGCGATGCCTGTGGTAAAGAAATCAAAATTGACATCAACAGCGGGAGCGGACGTTCCGATGTGAAAAACTTTTTCAAGGGCTACGTCACCGGCGTCAGCCTGTCCAAACACCAAGGCGCCACCAATGAGATCATCTACTACGGCCACGGCCCAACCCTGCTAATGGACGATGGCGCCCACAACCAGTCCTTCGAGGAAAAAAGTCTCGACAAGATCGTGAAAGAGGTGACCGGCAAGTACGGCATTTCGGCCAAGGTGGCCCCGGCGTTCAAAAGCCCGATCCCCTACACCGTGCAGTACCGGGAAACAAGTTTCCACTTTCTCAGCCGCTTGGCCAACCAATACGGCGAATGGTTCTTCTTCGACGGTACCGACCTGCATTTTGGAAAGCCGCCCACACCCGCAGCCATTGACCTGGTGTTCAACCGCGATCTGTTCAGTTTTGACCTTGCCCTGAACGTGCTGCCCACCAAGTTCAAATGGATGGCATACGATGAAGTCGGCCATAAATTCCCGGAAAGCAGCTCCGCCTCTGCAAAGGTGTCCGGCCTGGATGAATACGGCAAAAAAGTCAATACCGCCTCCGAATCCCTGTTCAGCAACGAGCCTGCCGTAGCCGTGTATGCCGAAGTGCAGGACAAGGCCGAACTGGACGAGCTCACCAAGCACCACCGTGCCGCCCGTGCGGGCAACTTCGTTACGTTCAACGGCTCCAGCGATAATCATGCCCTCAAGGTGGGCAGCATCATCAACGTGCGCGGCACCATTGGCGAAGCCGGCGCAGGCGCCGGCTCCAGTTCCGGCAGCGATACGAGCTATGGCGAATTTCGCGTGATCAAGATTTCCCACTCCACTGATGCCCTCGGCAATTACCAAAACCACTTCAAAGCCATCCCATCCAGCCTCGTCGAACCGCCGCTCAACACCTCGGTGATCAATCCCGAGTGCGAAATGCAGCCTGCCGAGGTGCTCGAAAACCACGACCCCGAAGAAATGGGCCGTGTGCGCGTGCAGTTCCAATGGCAAAAAGCCACCGGCGACAAAACGCCCTGGATACGCGTATCTGCCAGTGGTGCGGGCGGCGGATACGGTTATTTTTTCGTGCCCGAAAAAGGAGACCAGGTCTTCGTCGGATTTGAACACAACAACCCCGACAAGCCCTACGTCGTCGGCGGCCTCTACCACGGCAAAGCAAAGCCCAAGGGCGTGTCCGACAAGGACAACAACAACAAGGTCATCCAGACCAAAAGCGGAAACAAGATTTCGCTTGCGGACAAGGCCGGAGGCGAGGAAATCAAAATTGAAACCGGCCACTGCTCCATCACCCTCAGCCTCTCCGGCTCGGGCAGCATCGCCATCAAAACCGATGGGGATATCAGCCTTAACGCAAAAAACATCACGATCACCGCGTCGGAGAAACTCGAGATGACCGGAAAGGAAACCAAGGTGGAGGGCCAACAAAAACTCAACGCCAAAGGGCTTGAGACCACGGTCGAAGGCACCAAAAAGGTCACGGTGAACGGAACGGGCGGTGCCGAAGTGTCGTCGGCCGCCATCGTTGACATCAAAGGCTCCATGGTCAAACTCAACTCCTGATTTCTTCGCCCATGTTGGACAACTACAGCCTGCCGCTCCGCTGCGCCGAACTCACCAAAAAAAACCCGAAGTTGCCCAAGGTCAAGCTGCACGACTCCGTGCGGCAACACCTGTCCCTGATCCTCGTCACCCGTTTCGGCGAATACCGCTGCGACCCCTCCTACGGCTGCCTGCTTTGGGAGCACGACTTTGAGAACCTCAAAGCGCTCGACGACAAAAAGCACATTTTTGAAAAATCCATCAAGGAGCTGTTGGCACGCCACGAGCCGCGCCTGACGGATACGCTCGTCACCGTGGACATCAAAGAGCCTGACATCAAAGACCCGCTCAAACTCACCTCGAAGCTCCGAAAACGGATCGAGATCAAAATCAAAGCCCGCCTGCTCGAAACCAACCAAGCCTTCGAACCGAAACCGTTCATCATCTATTTCAGCCCGGTCGCGACCGATGCGACCGGCCAATAACAGCGCAACGAGCATGGATACTCGGGAAGAAATACGCAGCAGGATGCTCCGCGACGTGGCCCGCATCTGGGGCTATCAGGAAACAGAAATGGACGAAAAGGCGTTCGACCCCGTGATCGGACTGCTGATCGGCGCTTGTTCCTCCGAATTCGAACGCCTTCAACAGGAAATGGGCAACTCCCGCCAGCGCGTGCTCGAACAGCTCGCCACCACCCTCACCCCGGAGGTGCTGATGACCCCAACCCCCGCGCACGCCGTGCTGCACGTTCGGGCACTCGAGCCTGAAACTTTCATCCTGCCCACCCACCAGGTGTACTACTCCAAGGCCGTGGGCGATGCCGAGAAGGAAATCTACTTTTCCACCGCCGAACCCTACAGGCTGCTCAACGGAGGCGTGCGTTATTTGGCCGCTGCCGGCAAAGTGTACGATATGCTGAGCGACATGCCCAAGCGCGAAAAAGTGCTCGACTCGGATGCCTACCGCAAAAGCCGCCCGTCCCCAACCCTCTGGATCGGCCTCGAACTCGATGCCCGAATCACTTCCCTGAACGGCATCGCCTTTTTTTTCAACTGGAAAAATGACCCGCGCCTGCGCTCATTTCTCCGCCAATTGCCCTACTGTCGCTGGTACCTCGGCAACCAGGAACTGGCCATCCAAACCGGCATTCGCCCGCAATACCCTCCCCAAACCCGGGAGTATACCGGGTCGTTTACCGACGACTTCAGCCCGGCACAACGCACCAAACGCCGCATTCAGGCCTATTATCAGCCCCATTTCGTCACCCTGCGCGGCAGTGCCACCGGAGAGGAACAGACCCTCGAAACCCTCAAGAAAAATTACCCCGACGAGTTCGAATCCATTTTCCCGCGCGAAGACCTGCTCGACCTGAAGGCCAAAGTGTTGTGGCTGCGCGTCGAGTTCCCGGAGTTTTTTCCGATGGAAGCCCTCGCCAATACCGAGTGCCTCATCAATTGCGTGCCCGTGCTCAACAAGCGTTTTCATGAGGAAAAGTACCGCCTGCCCGAGCTCATCAACATCCTGCCCCTCCACTGCGATGATTTCTTCTTCGACGTGCACCGTGTCGTCAATGAACAAGACAACCCGTACGCGGCACACCCCTTGGCCAACCTGCGCAGCTTGGAGGCTGGCACCTACACCCTGCGTACCCGTGGCGCCGGCAAAATGGACAGCCGGGCAGCCTCGCAACACCTGTACCACCTGCTCGACCTGCTCCGCGACGAAAGCGCCGCCTTTGCCGCCTACGACCTCAACACCATGAACGAGAAGATCCGAAACCTGAACAAGGAGATCGCCGCGCTCGAACAACAGGTCAAGGAAGTGGACACCCAACGCGAGGAACTGCCGTACCTCATCATCAAGCCGCCCAAGGGCGCGCGCAACCTGTCGGCCAACGTGGAGTTCTGGTCCACCACCGGCGAATTGGCCAACGACATTCCTAGCGGGCTAAAATTGGACATGTACGCCACACGCGGTTTCGATCGCAACAGCATCCTGCTCGTCATGCCGACCACGGGCGGCTCCAACCGGAAATCTGCTTCCGACGCGTTTTACGAATTCAAAAAATCCCTCACCACCCGCGACCGCATCGTGTCCAAAGAAGACATCAAAACGTTCTGCTTTGCCACGTTCGGAAAACGCCTCGATCACGTTGCGATCCAAAAAGGCCTGCACATCAGCGACCTGCCGCACGAGGGCATGGTGCGCACACTCGACGTGGTGTTGACACCCGTTCCCAAGCTGCCTCCTCTGGAAATGCAGGACTGGAACGCCCTGTGCTTCGAACTCGAAACAGAACTGAACGAAAAATCCCCGGGCCTTTTGCCCATCCGGGTCCTGACAACCGACACCAACCGATGAAAAGCGCATCGCTCGACATATTGTCCAACCATCCGGCTCGCATGGAACTGCTGCTGGCCGAGCTCATCGAAGCAAAATTGCTCTCGGAAGATGCCATCGTCGTGCGCCCCCGCAGCCTGTTCAAACGCAGCTACAGCAAGGATGTGCTCGGGTACGAAGTGACCACCAAGGAGGGAAAAAAGAAACAAACAGAGACCGTGGCCATTGATGTGGCCCGCGAAGGCCTGTACGATGCCCTGCCGGATTACATGTTCCATTCCCCGGAGGTCATGTCGGGCTACAAAAACCTCGAACAGCGCGTACACGAAAGCGAAAAGGCCAAGGAAGAAGAAAACGAGGCCAGGCGCTTTTTCCTGCCGTTCGAACAGGAGTTTTTCCGACAACGTATCCACATCGAACTGGAAGAGCGCAACCTCCTGTCGCACTTTGCCAACCCCATGCAACGGGCGCTTTTCGACCAGTTCTGGACCGATGTGCAAGGGCTGGACCCGAACCAGGAAGCCATGCTGTTCCATCTGTTGCCCTCGTCGCACATCATCGCCGGAAACCGCTCGTTGATGACCGCCTGTTTCAGCGCCGTGCTCCAGGAGCGCGTCAGCCTGAACGACGCGTCCCCCAGCACCGTGGTGTTCTCCGCCGACGAAGGCCCGGCACTTGGCGAAGCAACCCTCGGGCTGGATTTCGTGGCCGGGGAAATGGCGGCGGAAGACTTGCCCGACCTTGCCGTGAACATCGGCCCGCTCGACCTCGACGACCTGCCCGACTACCTCGATGGCGGCAAAAAGAGCAACCTGCTTTCCGTGTTATACAATTATTTTGTGCCTGCTGAAATGGATGTACAAACGCATTTGCTTCTGAAGGAAGTGCAAAATGGTTTTGTGCTCAACGACGAAAACAGCACGGCTCGACTCGCATTCTCCACTTATCTTTGACCGACACATGACCTATAAACTCTTCACCATCTTGCTTGGCGTGGCCGCGCTGATCCTGTTCGCCCTCCTGAAGTTCCTCCGGGGCGATGTGAAGATTTTTGTGAAACCAACCAACTATTACCTGTTCGGGACGCTCGTCTGTTTTGCATTGGTGGGCATTTCCGGCTGGCTCATCCGCACCGGCGATATTGGGGTGGTTGCGCTTGCATGGATATTTCAGTTGGGCTGCCTCGGCCTTGGTTTTTTGCATGTCTGGCTGCTTTTCAGCGTGTTGCCCTGGGCCAACCCCGCTATCGGACGCCTCGAATGGCTGTTCACACTGCTGCTCATGGCTGTCGGAACGATGGGTTTTTTCCAGTCCTGCATCTACTTCGAAAAAGTCGGCAGAAAACTCGACCTGGCGTTCGCCGACAACATCCTGCTCGGTATCGTGCTGTTCCCCGTGCCCCTGCTCTGCCTCAAACTTTGGAACATCTGGATGGCCATCCCCCGCATCGGCATCACCGGCTGGCACCTTCCGCTCGATGCCCGCCCGCCCATCATCGAGCCTGGACGGTCGGTCAAACTCAGTTTTTTTGTTCATGGGAACTATGGCTCCGGCCAGGTCATCCAGATTGACGTACTCGCGCCGGTGGATCGCACACTGGGTGAAATGTTTCACTTTATCCTCTTCCGACACAACGTGGAAAAAAATTCCTACAATAAAATCGAACTGGCGGAAAACAACTCCCGATCAAAAGCCTATTCCTGGCTTTTCTTTCGGCGGAAACCGTTCCTTTGGTTCTGGAAATCTAAAAAGTATCTCAATGCCGATTCCCGGATCAGCCAATTGCAGTTTCAAAACGGCGACATGATCTTCGTCGAACGCGTCCGGCACTGGCTCAATACTTAGTTTTGAGTTTTGAGTTTTGAGTTTTGAGTTTTGAGTTTTTTCCCAGTCAACCCTCCAACCCGTTAAACCCGCTCAACCCGTTAAACCCGCTCAACCATCAACCGTCCGCAATTATGGAACGCATCAACCACCTCTCCGTCAATTGGGTTGACGGGATGAAAATATCCAAACAGCAGTTTCTCGATCTCGAGAACAACCTGCTCGATCTGGTTCGCGACGCCAATAGCCTCGCCCTCAACGATCATAATTTTGGAATCCTTCCGGCGCCCGAGCCGGGGCGCGACTCGCTCAGCATTGATGTCAACTCCGAGTGGGTCGAGCTCAAGTACCTGCGAGCCGTCACGCGTGCCGGCGCCCGCATCGAAATCATAGACCTCGACGACAGCGCCCTGCGCCAGTCCGTCCGCCAATTGATGGGCAACTTCGAGTTCCAGCAATCCCAGGAGTGGTATGTGGTGGTGCGCGTCAACCCCTACGAGCGCGTGCCGTATGGGGCGCCCGCGCCGGATACCAACCCGCTCCGGCACCTGCACGCCATTCCGCGCTACGAACTCGGCATCATCCCCCGGGAACAGACGGCCTCGCCGAAAATCGCGGCGTATGCGATCCCGGTAGCCAAAATACGCGGCGGCATCGGCGGCGTGGAACTGGACAAGACCTACCTGCCACCCTGTGCGCGGCTCAACAGCAGCGTCGAATTGGTGCGCCTCCACCAGCGCCTCGAACAGGACCTCTCCTTCATACTCGACAAGGCGATGGTCATCGTGCGCAAGATCAACTACCGCCGCAAGCGCGAGGTGCTCAATCCCCTGGCCACGGATATTTACCTCCTGGCATCGCGCACCATGGAGTTCATCACCGACAACCTCGATGCGTACCGGCTGCTCCTGCCGCACCAGCCGCCTATCCTGTTCATCGAACAATTCATGCGCCTGGCCCGTACCCAACAGACCGCCCTCACCCTGACCCAGTACAAAGACTACATGCTGGAATACTTCCGCCAGTATATCCGGGACTTCCAATTCGCTGTTTTCGACAGCGCGATGCAGGGATTGGTCAGCCTCGTGTACAACCACTTTGAGGTGCGGCAAGCCTTGGACAAAGTGGAAAATCTGCTCGGACAGCTCAAGGTGCTCTTCGGCAGTCTTGAAAAATTGGATTACGAAAACCTGCCCGTGTACGATCCGGTGACCAATACCGTGACCGGCAGCCAAAACTACCAACAGCAGCAGGCCTACCAGCCGCAGCAGCCCTACCAGAGGCCGCCGCAACAACCTCCCCAGCAACCACCACCTGGCGGCGGCGGCGGAATACGCATCAATCCACAACGCGGCGGCGGCGGCGACCCACGAGGCAACAACCCCAACGTAGATCCTGACAACCCGTTCAAACTTAGCGATTAAAGTTTCCCGTCATAGTACACGATTTCCCGCAACTGCCGGCTGCTGGCGCTTTTGATTTCCTCGTAGCGCTCCCGGTCTTTCAGGCCCAGTATAAACGGCTTGCGCTCGGGTTCTTCCCGAGGATCCACCTGCTGCCCGTCCTTCCAAAAGCGGAAACAAACGTGCGGCCCCGTCGCCAGGCCTGTTTGGCCCACATAACCGATCACCTGGCCCTGCTTCACCACTGTGCCAGGGCCGATGCCTGGCTCGAAGCGCTCCATGTGGAGGTACTGGGTCTCGTACAGAAAATCGTGGCGTATTTTCACGAAATTGCCGTTGTTTTTGTTGAATTCTGCCTTTTCCACCGTCCCGTCCGCCACGGCAAAGATCGGCGAGCCGTGCGGCGCGGCAAAGTCGGTGCCTTTGTGCGGCTGCACGACCCCGGTCACCGGGTGCAGGCGTGCCGGATCGAAATACGAGGTGATACGCTCGTACTTGACCGGACACTTGAGAAAGGATTTTTGCACGGGCCTGCCCGAGTTGTCATAATACCCCGGCTTTTCCACGTTTTCGACCAAAAAAGCATAATGCTGCTTGTCCTTGGTCTTGAAATAAACGGCCTTTAGCCTGCCGATGCCGATGATTTCACTTCCGGCGCGTTTTTCCTCGTAGATCACCTTGAACCGGTCGCCAGGCTCCAGGTGATAAAAATCCACGGACCATTTCATGGCGGCCTCCATTTGTTCGAGCACGCGGTAGTGGATGTTGTAGTCCAAAATGGCTTCCCAAAGCGAGGTTTTGATGATGCCGCCCGCCGCCCGCTCATGGACTTCTATTTGCTTGGGTTTAACCTCCACACGCGGCAACGGGTTCAACTGCAAGAGCATCGCTTTATTGGCAGAGATTTCATACACGAAAAGCCGGTCATCTGGATTGTCGTTTTTGGGGTTCAGCGTCATCATCTCGTGCCCCTTTTCAAGCCGTTCCAGCCCTTTGTCGGCTGCCTTTTGGGTCAGCGACACCACTACCGGCTCGGGCAAGTCCTGATTGTCCAAAAAGACGCTCAGGGGCATGTCGGTACTCAGCACATCCTTTTCCGGCGTGTATTTGGAAAGGTCAATATTAAACACGTTGGCGCCTGCCTTGGCTGTCTCCGTGTTTGTACGGTCCCCGGAAACCGTGTCCCCGTTGCTCGCACCGAACTTGTTTTTTAGCAACAAAAACAACACGGTCACCAAGACCAGTGCCGCACCGGTGCATAGTACCAGAAAAAGCCGCAAGGGCAGGGTGATCGTCCGGACAGGTTGGGCCGGAGTGGAGCTGGATGTCTTGGGGCTGGATGCCGCCGCTTGCGGCCCGCGAATCACAAGTTTTTTTCGTTCGTCCATCAGGCAAAGGTTTGGTTTGTGCCTGACAAATGTAAGAGAAGTTTTTGGCTATTGGCTATTGGCTGTTGGCTATTGGCTTCCGAATAAGAATTGACAACAATCGTTTGGCATCTCGCTCGGGAGCCAATAGCCAACGGCCAATAGCCAACAGCCAACGGCCCTAAAACCGCAACCCCAGCCCAGCGTACCAGGTGCGGCCTTCTGCCGGCAGCAGGCCCGGCCCGGGATATCCGCCCGCTCGGCGGGTGGCGTACCGCGTATCGCTCAGGTTGTTCACGCCCGCCCGCAGGGAGTAGTTGCTTAGGAAATGCCAGGTGGCCGACAGGTCCTGCACCGAGTAGCCCGGAACGCGACCCGTTTGCCCGTTTGCCGAAGGCGCTTCCGTGTTGGCTGCATCGGCAAAAACTTCGCCGACGTTGCTGATTTGCCAGGTGGCGGTAAAACTTTTTAGGGCGTAAGTCGCGCCCAAGCGGTGCACATAGCGCGGGGCATTGTCCACATATTTGTCTTTCAGGTTTGTTTCGACGATCATTCCGTTGCTGACACTTGTCACAGGCAGGTCGGTGTAGCGGGCATCGGTCCACGACAGAGAAGCGAACAGGTTGAGCGCCCCGAAGGATTTGCTGGTGGTGAAAAACGCTACCGGATTGATTTCTATGTACGACTCCACGCCCTTGTGGACGCTCGTGCTCAGGTTGGTGCGGTACTGGTACACCGAGCCGTCGTCGGCAAGCCGGGAGATGGTGCCGATGCGGTCGGCATACCGGAGGTAGAACACGCTGATATCAAAGTTTAGAAAATGCTTGAAGCGGCCGCGGTAACCGAGGTCGGCCACCCAGCCCCGGGAATCCCGCAGGTCGGGATCAATGACGGCGGTGGTGGCCGGCGGCGTCAGGTCGGCAAACGCTACGGGGCGGTATGCTTGGGAGATGTTGGCGTACGCCTCCATCATGCCGCCGACATGGTACTCGGCGCCGAAACCGGCCAGCAAAAACGTGCGGCTGCGCTGCTCCGGCACCATGTTTTGGGACTCGCCCGAACTGCTCACGTTGATGCGGCCCGTCGCCGCGTTCGACACGGTTTCCACGCGTAAGCCCGGCACGAGGGAGAACCGGTTGCCCACCCGGAAAATATGCTCGGCAAACACGGCAGTATTGCGGGTATCGAACCTCAGGTCGCGCGGGTACTGCTCGCCCCGCAGATCGGTATTGAACTCCGAGCCGGTATCGCCCACTCCAAGTTGGCGGCGCTGGGTGCGGCCGTCGGAATAGCGGATGCCTACGGCAAGCGTCTGTTCCCGGTCGGCGAGGGTGTAGTTGGTCAGGAAGCGCATTTCGGCGCCCCAATTGTTGTATCGGTCGCGGTCGAGTTGGCGCGGGTTGTATGCGCCGGTGCTCAAATTTATCGTGTCCGGGATATTGATGGCCCGCAGATAGCCGATGCTGTTTCGTTCGCTGAACAGGCCAAAAGCCTTTAGTTCGAGGCGGGTTTTTTGGGAAAAATCGTGCTGGATCCGAACGGAAGCGAGGTTCCAGGGGGCGCTGAACCAGTTGCGAGCGCGAACGGAGCGACGGGCATCGGCGGCAAACTGCTCGTCGGTGAGGCCGCCCGCTTGCTGCGATTCGAAGTCTGCGCGGGTGTATTCCACTTCGGCGCGCAGCTTGGACGTGAACTGGTACCCCAATCGCAAAAACCCGTGGTTGATGGTGTAGCGGCTGTTTTCGCGCCAACCGGCCCCGTCGCGGTGGTGGAAGGAGGCGATGTAGTCAAACTTTCCAACCGTGCCGCCCACGGCGTTGTAGGAACTGAACATGCCGTAGCTGCCAACGGTCTGGCGGCTTTCGACGCTGATTTTGCGGTCGTCCGGGGCGGAACGCAGGCGATAGTTCAGCAAGCCGCCGAACTGAGGCCCCCACTGCAGCGACGCCGCTCCCCGGATCACCTCGATTTTTTCCACGGCTTCCATCGGCGGGTTGTAGTAGGCCTCGGGGTAACCCAAGGGGTCGGCACTCACATCGTAGCCGTTTTGCCGCACATTGTACTCCCAGGAGCGGTTGGGACTGAGGCCGCGCGAGGCCACGCTCACCTGGATACCGGAAGCGTCGCTTTCCCAGACGTGCGTGCCCGGTACTTTGGCAAAAACCTGCCGGGCGTTGTTGGCCGCCAAGTTGGCGTCGAGGCTGTTCATCGGCACCATTTCCATTTTTTTCCCGGCGTTCACCTGAAGCGCTCCGGCCTCCGGCAAACGCCCGATACCGCGAAAATCGCGGCTGCCGTACACGGTCACTTCGTGCAGTTCTTTCGGTGCCGGCGATGCCGTGAGCACTACTTCGAGCGTCTCGCCGGAAACAAGCGTTGCCGTATGAACGAGCGGCGCGATTTCCATGCCGGTGATTTCCAAGGTGTACGTTCCGGCAGCCAGTTGGTCGAACCGGAAGCGGCCAAGATTGTCTGTTGTGGTGCTGAATCCGCTTGGCGAAAGCGTCACGAGTGCGCCCCCGACGGCATGTCCGGTGGCCTCGACACGGCCCTTAAGTACCGTTTGGCTACTTAAATTGTTGAAAAAGAGTAAAAAAAGGACGAGTGGGAGAGTGTATTTCATAACTATGCTTATGTAGATCAAATTAAAATAAGGCGCAAAGGTGTAAAACACTTCGTCAACCGGCAAAGGAAAAAATCAATGCGTGACGTGATTTTTACCTAGCGATAAAATCAACGGGCGACGCGGCTGAACCAACCGCGTGCCCGCACGTTTTGCATGGCATGCCAGAACCGCAACCAACTTTCTCGTACGTCACCTATGGCGCTCGCGTGAGCGCAGAATCCGTGGCCACGCTGCTCGAACACGCGTTGGACAGCATGGCACAAACCCACGAACGCCCGACGCCGATCTGTATCTGGGGACTGCACGGGATCGGCAAGACCGAACTGGTGCGCGACCTGGCGAAAGCCAGAGGCTGCGCGTTTGCCTACATCGCGCCGGCCCAGTTTGAGGAAATGGGGGACCTGCTTGGCATGCCCAAAGTTGGCACCGATGCCGCCAAACGCGAGGTCACCCGTTTTGTAGCCCCCGAATGGGTGCCCCGCACGCAAGGGCCGGGCATCTTGCTGCTCGACGACGTAAATCGCGCCGACGACCGCATCCTGCGCGGAATCATGCAGCTGTTCCAAAACTACGAACTAGTGTCGTGGGCTTTGCCGCCGCAATGGCTCATCGTGTGTACCGCCAATCCCGACGGCGGCGACTACTCGGTCACCACGCTCGACGAGGCCATGCTGACCCGGATGCTGCACGTCACCATGGAGTTCGATGCCCCGGCATGGGCGCGCTGGGCCGAGCGCAACGACGTGGACCCGCGCGGCATCAACTTCGTGCTGGCCTACCCCGAACTCGTCAACGGACGGCGTACCACGCCGCGCTCGCTCGTCCAGTTTTTCAACAGCCTGCGCACCCTCGACGACCTGCGCTCCAACCTCGGCCTCGTACGCCTGCTCGGCGAAGCCGCCCTCGATGCCGAAACCGCACAGGCGTTCCTCTCGTTCGTCAACCTGAACCTCGACCGACTGCCCACGCCGGAAGACATCCTGCTGGCCGACGATTTTGAGGCTGCGGCCCGGCGGCTCGACCGGCTCGTACACGAGGGCGACACCAAACGCCTCGACATCCTGTCGGTGGTGGTCACCCGCCTCAACAACCACCTGCTTGCCCGTACCGCTGAACTGACCGACCGCGAGTTCGAAAACCTGCGGCGCTTCCTCCTGCTCGAGTTCCTGCCCAACGACCTTCGGCTTGCCATGGCACAGGAACTGACCCGTTCCAACCGGTCGGGGCTGAAACGGCTGTACGCCATTCCCGAGGTGGGGCAACTGTTGTTGAAAAAAATGTAGGGCCTGTTTTGTTTCGCTGAGAGTGCCGCACCCACTCGGCGTTATGCTACTTTTGCCAGATATTTTCCGAAACAATGGCATCACCACAATCCATACTGGTCACCGGCGGCGCCGGGTTCATCGGCAGCCACACCGTGGTGGCGCTGGCCGAAGCCGGCTACCGCCCCGTCATACTCGACGATTTTTCCAATTCCCAGCAACGCGTGCTCGATGGGCTGCGGCAAATCCTCGGCCACGAGGTGCCCTGCTATGTACAAGACTGCAACGACCGTGCGGCCCTGCTCGACGTTTTCCAGCGGGAAAACATCCGCGGCGTCATTCATTTTGCCGCGTTCAAAGCCGTGGGCGAAAGTATGCAGGAGCCCTTGCGCTACTACCGCAACAATCTCGGTTCGATGATCGCCCTGCTGGAAATCATGCACGAAACAGGCGTTTCCGATTTGATTTTTTCCTCCTCCTGTACCGTTTACGGAGAACCTGCCACGCTGCCCGTCACCGAAACGTCGCCCGTATTGCCGGCTACTTCGGTTTATGGAAATACCAAACAGATCGGCGAGGAAATCCTGCGAGACGTGGTGGCCGCCGGAAAACCGCTTCGGGCCATCTCGCTTCGGTATTTCAATCCGATCGGCGCGCACCCCTCGGCACAAATCGGCGAACTGCCCCTCGGCACACCGAACAACCTGGTACCGTTCATCACGCAAACGGCCGCCGGCCTGCGCGGCCAACTGACCATTTTCGGCGACGACTATCCCACGCCCGATGGCACCTGCATCCGCGACTATATCCATGTGATGGACCTTGCCGAAGCGCATGTGGCCGCTCTGCAAGCCCTGCAAAAAAATACCGCCGCGAGCCACTACGATGAGTTCAACGTAGGTACCGGCCGGGGAGCCAGCGTGCTGGAGATCGTTCGGGCGTTCGAGGAGGTGAGCGGCCAAACACTCAATTTCCGGATCGGGCCGCGCCGGTCGGGCGATGTGGTGGCCGTGTATGCCGACGCGACCAAGTCCCGGGAGCAATTGGGCTGGACCGCAAAACGCCCCTTGCGGGAAGCGCTGGCGGATGCCTGGCGCTGGGAGTTGGCTATTGGCCGTTAGCCGTTGGCAAAGACCTGTTGAACAGAAATGCTCAGCCCTAAAAGCACGGTCGAAACTATCTCGCCTGTTTCGACGGCAAAAGAGGCAAGGTTGTATTCGCCGTCCTGGAGCACGTACACTTCTATCGTCCTACTTTTGGGATCAATGATCCAGTATTCGGGCACGCCGGAGCGGCGGTACAGTTTCATTTTGTCGTTCCGGTCGGTCTTGAAGGTGCCCGGCGAGAGGATTTCCACTACGAGATCGGGGGCACCCTCCACACCGTGTTCCGTGACGATGCCGGCCCGGGTGGTGGACACAAAAAGGATGTCGGGCTGCACGAGGTTTTCCTCGTCGAAGGCAACATCGAAAGGGGCCATGAAACAGCGACCTAGTTTTTTTCCTTGACAAAATTGCCAAGGAGCAAGGCCAAATTGAAAGAGGCCGCTTGGTGGTCGGTAGCAGGAGAGGAACGTTTCACAATTTCGCCGTTGATGAGTTCATAGAGAAAACCCTCTTCGAAATCGTCCATTTCAAGGAATTCGGGCACGGTTAATTTCTCAATGGCCGCGATTGTCATTTGCTCGATAGTTTTGTGGCCACAAATCTAAGCCTTGGACACCAACAATATTTCAAAAAAATACGCCGACATTGGGCACCCTTTTCGGACAAACCGGGACTAACTCATGCAGACACGTTGGAGCGATACGGAATTGTTGACCGCCATTCGGGGGCGGGAAAACGACCGCAACCGGGCCTTGCAGTATCTGGTGCAGCAAGCCGGCTGGCTGCACCAGGTGTTGCGCCACGTAGGGGCGAACAACGGAACTGCGGAAGACGGGGAGGAGGTTTTTTTCGACGCGCTGGAGGTATTCGACCGCAACCTGCGGGAGGGCAAATACGAAGGAAAAAGCGCGTTGAACACCTATTTCCTCGGTATCGCGAAAAACAGGTGGCTCAAGCGCCTGGAAAAACGCCGGCCAACATGGGATGCGGAAAAACTGTATCCCAAGGACCAATTGCAGACGGCAAGTGCCGAGGATTTCCTCATCAGCGCCGAACACGAGGCGGTCTTTGCCGAGGTGATGGCTCAGGTGGGGGAGCGTTGCAAGCGCATATTCGAGTTGTTTCACCTCGGGCACAGCATGGCCGAAATTGCCACCGAGGTGGGCATCAGCGATGCCGACCAGGCCAAAAAAGAGAAAGGCCGCTGCAAAAAACGCCTCCTGAACCTGCTGGCCGAACGCCCCGAACTGCGCAACTTTTTCAACGAACGATGACATGAACGAAGACGAACTGTACGACAAATTAGAGCGATTCGTGCGCGGCAAACTCCCGCCCGACGAGGCGGCAGCCCTGGAACGGGACATGGCCAAAGACCCGGACTTGCGGGAACAAGTGCGCCTGCACCGCCTCGAACTGGAAAGCCACGAATACCTGTTGCGCGAAAAACTGCGCCAAAACGTGCGCCAGTGGATCGCTGAGGCGCCTCCGCCAGATCCGCCGTCTTCGTTCTGGAAAACCTGGGGCCTGCCCCTTGCGCTGATCACCTTCGTGGTGCTCGGCCTTTGGGTTTTGGTGCCGATACTCAAGAAAAACACCACTCCAGGCTCCCAGCCCGTTGAACAAAAAAGCCAAGAAGGGGAAAAGGCGCCGCCCGCTTCGATGCCGGATCGTCCGGTGGCGCAGGATGATTCTCCGAAAACAGCACCCGATGGCACTCCGCACGCCCAGCCCGACCGGGGCTACCTCGCCCTTGCCGAAACCAACTACCGCCTCCCCACGCACCTTGACGGCGGCGACCTGAAGAGCGACAGCCCGACCGATACGGCCACCACACCGCTCGCGGCCGGCATTCGTGCTTTCCTGAACGGCCGTTACCAGACAGCCATACGGGAACTGGGCCGGGTGCGGGAAGCGCCGGATCCGGACGCGTACCTGCAAGCGCAGGAATGGCTGGCGCACGCCTGGTTCAAGCGCGGGACGGAAACCCGCGATTTCGACCGGGCCGTCGAGCACTTCGATCGGCTGACCCGGCGACAGGACAACAGCCCTGCCGAACAAGACCGCGCCGAGTGGTACCTGCTCCTGAGTTTGCTGCCCGACTACCCGCAGCACAAGGCGCGCGTGGACACGCTTTTGAAAAAAATTCTTGCCATGCAAGACCACAGTTTTTATGGCGATGCCCGACGGGTGCAGGAGGGGTTGGGAAAAATAAAATAACTACTCCCGCACCAAACGGAAATGCCGGACCCGACCGCCTTCCGCTACCCGCACCACATACACCCCGCTGACCATGTCCTCCAGCACCACGTCCTGATTTGTCTGGGCCTTGCGCGCAAAACATAACCTGCCCATGCCGTCGAATACGTGCATGTCCAGTTCGATCTGTTCACTGCTCCATATCCGAAATGTACCACCGGTGGGATTCGGCGCAAGTGCCAAAGGGAAGGCGTTGTCCTCCGAATCGGTGGACACCATGTTCCCGTAAACAAATGGATGTACGATCGTTTGGCCGTTGAAAGTGGCTTCGAAGGTCCAGGTGCCGAATGGCCCGCCGACCGGAAGGTTCCACGACCACCACCACCACGAACCCGAGTATGTATCTGGCGAGGTATGTCCCCAGGTATGCCAAGTGGTGCCGTTCGGCTGGCGCAGGAGCATGGACGTGAATTGCCCTTGCTGCTGGTCCCTGAAATAAACAGCCGTGTACACTTTGCCGCCTCCGGGTGCGAACTGATCGGAAAAATATGGGTCCTCGTTAGCTGTCGGGCATCCGTGCTCTGGGGGTGCGTTGTGGGTGATGGCGGCGTTCAGGGTGGGTTTTCGGTACGATTCCTGGTTCGCCCACCAGGAAACGCCGGGGTTGAGTCCGTTGCAAGTGCCGGAATACGGGTCTATGAGGTTGCTGAACTGGTACGGCTGCTGCTTGTACACCTCGAAGTGTAGATGCGGGCCAGTGGAAATGCCGGAGCTAGCCACGATGCCGAGGTACTCGCCCTTGGCGACTGAGGCGCCGACCGCTTTGTTCGTCAGGGAGTTTTTTTTCAGGTGCCCGTACCAGGCCACCGAGCCGTCGCTGTGGCGCACATACACGGCATTCCACTGCTGATTGTTCCAGGTACAGTTCTCGTCGCTGTTGCCGTCCTGTTTTGCCAGGATCACACCGGCCGCAGCCGCTACTACTTGTATGAGGTCGTTGTTCTTCAGGTGCCAGGGGAACGGCCACAGACTGATATCGGTGCCTTTGTGCCCGTCGTAGGTACGGGCGCCGCAATTGTAGTCTAAGGTGCCGGTGGCTGTATGCTGGTCCACATAATTGCCGAGGATGACAGCATTGTTCCAGGTAAATCCCGGAGCGGCCTTGGTCGGCCAATCAAATGCGACTACGCTGTTCGCGTCGTCGGGGCCGATCAGGCCCTGGCTGCGCAGTTTGGCCTCGTTCTCCACGAGCATGGCGGCAATGGCCGTGCGCTGCTCGTCCGTCAGGCATGCCGACGGTTCGGGCTGGTATGCGCCGCCCCCGCCGGGTGGTATTTCTTCGAACGTCTGGGAAAAAACGGGGAACCCCCAAAGCAGCAATGCCGCAACAACAAAGACGGGATGTTTCATATTTGTTTCATTTTAACGGTTGCATATCCCCAATGGCCACGAACCCGGCCCAAAAAAACGGGTGCAATTTAGCGCCTCCGTTCATTTCGCGGTTGTTTCCCCAATAGTCAAATTTTGCCTGTCGCAGCGCCGTGTCCTTGGGCACTCCGTCGCGCAAATGCCGGTAAAAACCGGTCATCAGGTCCTTGGTGGCCGTGTCGTCCACTTTCCAAAGGGTGGTGACGAGGCTTTTGGCGCCGGCAAACGAAAACGCGCGGGCGAGGCTGACGATGCCCTCGCCGCGGCGCAGTTTGCCGGTGGCGGTCTCGCAGGCCGACAGCACCACGAGGTCGGCGTTGAGGCCGATACCGTACAGGTCGCGGGCGTAGAGTTTTTCAAAAGACGTGGTGTCGCCCGGCACGCCGAGGGCGAGGTAGGTGTAGTCGCCGAGGCGGTCGTCGGCCTTTCCGTGGGTGCTCAGGTGGAGGATGCGGTGCTGCGGCGCCCGTTGGCGGAAGGCGTCGAGCGAGGCATCGGGGCCGTACAGGGCCGAGCCGCCAAGAAGTTTGGCAACGGCATAGACCTCGCCGCCGCTGGCCGGTAGGGGGCCGAACGCGTCGCGCAGGGCAAACGGGTCGGCGGAATCCACGCGGGTGTGCATCGTCGCGGTGTCCTCGCGGAAAAACGGCGCGAGTGCCAGCACGGTGGCCTGCGGTTCGTGGCGGTGGCGTTTGTCGCGCATTTCGCGCAGCAGCGTGGCGGAGGCGCTATAGCTGATGCGGTGGCGGTTCAGCAGGAAGTGCGGCTCGTAGGAGGTGAACACCCCGGGCCGCGCCGGCTCGCCGCTCAGCAGGGCCTCGAAGGGGACGTACCCGAGCACGCCGTCGGGCACGATGAGGAGGTCCTCGGTCAGGTGCTCGGCCACGGGGGCCACGAGTTTGTCGTACAGCAGCCGGGCGGCGTTGGTGTAGTTCCGCACGGAGGCTCTTTCGAGCGCAGGGCTGCGTTTGTCCTTCGGCAGGGTGTAGTAGGCGTACATGCCGAGGCGGGTGAGCGCGTCCACGGTCTGTTCGAGGGGGAAGTCGCGGGGCAGTTCGTGCACGGAAAAGTGGTCGGGGCGGATGACGAAGGCGAAGATGGCGCTGTCGCCGATGGTGTATTCCAAAAGCGTTTGGCCGGTGTGCAGTTTTGAGTTTTGGGTTTTGAGTTTTGAGTTGCCAAGCAGGTTTTGGCCGGGACGGAGCATTTGTTGCACCTCGGCGACGCCAGCGGTGGCAAGGCCGTATTTGGCCTGGTAGTACTCGGGGTATCGGTCTTCGAAAAGTTGGATCAGTTCTTCGTGGCGGTTTTTGAGGTCGAGCAGTTTGGAGCCTATGGCAACGGCTATGGTATCGGCCCGGTTTTGAATCGAGTCTCGTTTTTCCTGCTGTAGTTTTTCGAAAAAAGCGATTTCGAGCCGCAGGTTTCGCTCCAGTTCGAGCAGACTGTCGGGGATACCGGCAATGTGCAGGGCATCGGCGTCTTTCATGGCCTCCAAGAGGAGGAAGGCCTTGGAGCGCTCGGCGAAGTCGAACGCCCGGAGGCTGTCGGTGCTGGTATGCAGGCGTAGGCTGGTCGAGATGGCTCCGACGCAGATATCGGAAGCCTGCGCGGCGAGGGTGGATTTGGATGCCGGACTGACGCTTCGGGAAAGGCGGTTGAGGGCGGCAAGGGCCTGAGCGTAGTGGTTGCGGGCGTGCAGCAGGAGCGCCGGATCGGGGGTTTGGAGGTGCCGGTTTTGGTAAAATTCTGCGGCGCGCCGGCTGACGGCAACCACCTGGATCAGGGCATCCATACCAACAACGGAATCCTGCAGGGCAGCATCCAGTTTGGCGATGGCTTCCTGAAAAGTTGCCTCGGATTCGGGATATTTCCCGGCTATTTGAAGAACCGAGCCGAGCACTGCCCGGCAAGCGGCCATGCCGGCGTGGTTTGATCCATAAAATTTTTCCTGCAGCACAATTGCCTTCCGGACGCATTGGATTGCCGAATCATGTGCTCCGGCAACTGCATACCACTCGCCGAGGTTAAGCAGGGGGTTGATCATGCTGGGGTGTCCCTCGTGATAAATACCGTCAAACAATTCCAGCGCCTGCTCGCAGTATTGAATCGCGTCGGCACATTTCCCCGCCTGATCGAAGGCGTGGCTCAGCCCACTGTAAAAAAGCGCTACGGCAGGATGGGCTGTTCCTTGCGATTTCCGGAAGGTTTCGATGGCTGAATTGAAAAAGGAAATAGCCGTTTCGGTATCGCCGTTTGCGGCGTAGTTCGACGCGAGGTTGTGGTATGTGCCGGCAAGGTCGGGGTGGCCGGGCGGCAGGTTTTTTAATCGAAGACGGAGCGCCAGTTCCTGATATTCGATGGCGCGCCCGATGTCGCCGAGGTTGCCGTAGCATACCCCCAGATTGCTGTAAAACGACGCCCTAAGTTCTTCCAGATGTTCATCCTCTGGCAGCCGGGCAAGGGCTTTTTCCAGAAAGTGTATGGCTAATTTAAAGTCGCCTTTTTTGGTGTAGGCGGTAGCCAGGTTGTTGTAGGCGACAGGGACTTTTGATCGGCTGTTGCCCTGATATTTCAGCCGTAAGTCCAGGGTTTCGCGGGCAAGTGCGACCGCCAGATCGAACCGGCCGATATCGCCATAGGCCATACTCAGGTTATCCAGTCCCTGAATGGCTACACTGAGGTCGTCGGGGTTCAGCGCTTGTCCGAATTTCCTGAACCAGGCATGCACGGTTTCCAGGTACTCGATTTGTTTGTATGGCTGACCGAGGTGTCCGTAGGTTATCCCGATTTCGTTGAGTCGGGCAATGGTTCCCCAGGTAGTATCGGTATGGCAACGAATTGAAATATCGTGCGCCCGCAGCAGGAGTTCGAGCGCATCCCGGCTGTTGCCCAGTTCGAGGTGGTTGACGGCAATGCTGCGCAGGGTGAGCGGCAAAGCGCAAGAGTCGCCGAGCGCCGTTTGCAGTTCGAGCGCTTTGTTCAGGAGTTCGAAGGAGCGTTCGAATTTCCGCTTGCCGGAGTAAAGCAGCCCCAGGTCGTGGTACGATTGCGCTACTTTAGGGTGTTTTTCCGGGTATATTTTTTTGAAAATGGCCGCACTTGTTTCGCCGGCACGTATGGCTTCGTCTATGTCGCCGTGGTAAAAATGTACTTTTTCGAGTGCCTGCCAGGCAAGGGCCGCCTGATGATTTTCCGTGCCGGATTGGGTGTAAATGCGCACGGCTTCTTCGGCGGCTGTTTTGGCCTCCGTATATTTTTTCTGCCGGAGGAAAAGTCCGCAACGGATCGTGAGTTGCATGGCTCTGGAGGTATCGGCAAGGATGTGCGGTGCAATGACCCGGTCGCTTTGGGCAGGACTGCTCAAGGGTATGCACAGGCCGGTTATGGTTGCGGTGAGAAGGAGAAATTGGCGCATGTTTCCGGAGGAATTGTGCTGCAAAGTAGGTGGGGCAGAAAAAAAATCAAAAAAAATCTGGCGCTTGGGTACCTGCACCCTGTGGGCGGGAACAAATTTATATCGCGACTTACTCAACTAAAACGTCGGTATTATGAACTTTGACCGTATGAATCAGATCATGGAGGCCTTCGATGCCTGTCCCGCTTTTGACATTTTTACTATTTCTGAAAAAACGCAACTGGCCCGTCAGGCGCGAATCATCGCGTACCGGGAAAACCAGGAGGTGTTTTCGTTCGAACACCGGGGCGAAGGCTCCTTTTTTCTGGTATCCAGGGGGACGTTCAAATTGCAACTGCGGACGAAACAGTCGAGGCCGTACAGCCAGGGCGAGATTTTTGGCGAAATCGCCATTTTCAATGAAAAATCCCGAACCGGCACGATCTGGGCCGTCACCGAGGGCGAACTGGTCGCCATCAACCGGGAAGCCATTTTGCGCGAAGGGTTGCTGCCCAGCGAACTGCGGTACAAACTCACGTTTGTCCTGGCCCAAAAGATGGCCGACTATTTCCACGACGGTACGCTTGCCACCTCGCAGGACTTGATCGCCCGTGGCGAAAGCGAGGTCGTGGAGTTCAAATCTACCGTAACCTACAAGGACGATATCGCCAAATCGCTGTGCGCATTTATGAACCACCGGGGCGGCACCCTTTTCGTGGGCGTGGACGACAACGGCAACGTGTTCGGGCTTGGCGATATATCCAAGGCGGATATTGACGAACACCGCCGCAACATCGGAACGGCGTTGCGACAGCGGATCGGCAGTTTCGATATGCGCAAAGTGTACATTGACGCCGAACAGGTTTTTGGAAAAATTGTGCTGCGCATTGATTGTGTGCCTGCCGACTCCCCGGTGTTTTTTAAAGCCAAAAACGATGGGAAAGAATCCTCGGAACTGTTTTTTGTGCGCCACGATACCCGCAACGAAGAAATAAAAAGCGTGAGCGAGATCGTGCGGTATGTGCAAAAACGGTTCCACGAACAGGGCTGATCAATGCAGCGCGTGCATATCCCCTATGGCCACGAACCCGGCCCAAAAAAACGGGTGCAACTTGGCCCCGCCATCCACTGCGCGGTTGTTTTCCAAAAAATCAAGTTTTGCCTGTCGCAGCGCCGTGTCCTTGGTCTTTCCGTCGCGCAAATGCCGGTAAAAACCGGTCATCAGGTCCTTGGTGGCCGTGTCGTCCACTTTCCAAAGGGTGGTGACGAGGCTTTTGGCGCCGGCGAACGAAAAGGCGCGGGCGAGGCTGACGATGCCCTCGCCGCGGCGCAGTTTGCCGGTGGCGGTCTCGCAGGCCGACAGCACCACGAGGTCGGCGTTGAGGCCGATGCCGTACAGGTCGCGGGCGTAGAGTTTTTCAAAAGACGTGGTGTCGCCCGGCACGCCGAGGGCGAGGTAGGCGTAGTCGCCGAGGCGGTCGTCGGCCTTTCCGTGGGTGCTCAGGTGGAGGATGCGGTGCTGCGGCGCCCGTTGGCGGAAGGCGTCGAGCGAGGCGTCGGGGCCGTACAGGGCCGAGCCGGCAAGGAGATTGGCAACGGCATAGACCTCGCCGCCGCTGGCCGACAGGGGGCCGAACGCGTCGCGCAGGGCAAACGGGTCGGCGGAATCCACGCGGGCGTGCATCGCCGAGGTGTCCTCGCGGAAAAACGGCGCGAGGGCCAGCACGCTGGCCTGCGGTTCGTGGCGGTGGCGTTTGTCGCGCATTTCGCGCAGCAGCGTGGCGGAGGCGCTATAGCTGATGCGGTGGCGGTTCAGCAGGAAGTGCGGCTCGTAGGTGGAAAACACCCCGCGCCGCGCCGGTTCCCCGCTCAGCAGGGCCTCGAAGGGGACATAACCGAGCACGCCGTCGGGCACGACGACGAGGTCTTCGGTCAGGTAGTCGGCGATGGGGGCCACGAGTTTGTCGTACAGCAGCCGGGCGGCGTTGGTGTAGTTCCGCACGGAGGTTTTTTCGAGCGCGGGGCTGCGTTTGTCCTTCGGCAGGGTGTAGTAGGCGTACATGCCGAGGCGGGTGAGCGAATCCACGGTCTGTTCGAGGGGGAAATCCCGGGGCAGTTCGTGCACGGAGAAATGGTCGGGGCGGATGACGAAGGCAAAGATGGCGCTGTCGCCGACGGTGTATTCGAGCAGGGTTTGGCCGGGCTGGAGCAGGGAATCCTGGATCGCCTGCACGGAAATGGCGCGGGGATTCAGCCGCCCGTCACGGGCATCGGTGACGATCCGGACAAGCGAGTCGTGTTGTTCGTACAGGCTTGCCCGGTCGAGCGTCAATTGGATAAGCACGCTATCGGCGGTATTGGCGACTTGGGAAAGCCGTTCCTGCACCCGAACATCCTGTCGGGCCAGGGCTTCCCGAAGTTCGCGTTCCCGGCGCAACAGGGAGGTGTCGGCGGTACTTGATTCCAGCACGTTGGCCGCCCGAATGGCTTCCAGGAGCAAAAATGCCTTTGTTTGTTCGGCGTGCTGGAAGGCGTCGCGCCAAAATGCCGTGTCGAGGGCATGCCGAAATAGGCGGTGGTTGGCTGCAATGGCTACCTCGGCGGTAGAAAATGCCGCCGCCCGGGTCAACAGCCGCACCGACGGTTCGCGCGGGACACGGCTGAACTGCTGGTAAGCGAACAAGGCATCCAGGGCAGCCGAACGCGCCCGAAGCATTCCGCCCGAATCGCCTTTCGCAACAGCATCCTGGTACAGCAACTGACTTTGCTGCGCCAGTACCGAACACAAATAGGACATGAACGGCACCTTGTCAAACTTTCGATCGTCATCGTAGCCAAGATTCCGGCTGGCTTCCCGGTTGAACGACAGGGCAGTGGCCAAGTCGCCCAACCCGCGGTACGCATTGGCTTTGTTGAACAGCAAGAGCGCAAAAAACGGATGCCTGTTGTCGTAGCGGTCATTTGTCGCCTGTTGTTCGGCGCGGTTGTAGTAGTCGAGCGCCAGTTGGAATTGACGCTGTTGTTCGTACGCCGTGCCAATGGCGTTGAGAAACTGGGCCGTTTGCGGGTGCCCCGGCGCCGCGAGTTCGAGTGCGCGGCGGAAAAAAACAATAGCCGAATCGCTCTTGCCCTCATCGCGGTAGGTGGTGCCGATGTTCAAGTGGGAAACGGCGATTTCCAAGGTATCGGGCTTTTTTGCGGCCTGCTCAAGCGCAAGCGCTTGCAGGTAGTACCGTCGGGCATTTTCGTAGTCGAGTTGGCGGTTTCGGATCATACCGAGGTTGTTGACGGCCTTTGAAATGGCCGTGCTGTCCTTGACCTGTTGAAAAATGCCGAGGGCTTGCATGAAATAGTTTCCCGCCACGTCCAAAGAGCCTTTTTCGTGCAGGATAAGCCCGGTGTTGAGCAAGGTGGCGCCAATATCTCTGTGCCCTGGCGGCAGGGTATGTGTCCGGATGTCCAACGCAGCGCGATAATCTGCTAGGGCGTCGTCGTAACGGCCCTGGTTCCAGTAGATCAGCCCCCTGTTGTTGTACGGGCTAGCAAGCATGGCAGATCGCGGGCCACTATGGTTGTGCCAAAATGCGATCGTCTTTTCGTGCCAATCCATTGCAGTCTCAATTTGGCCTTGGACCGTGGCCACATACCCAAAGTTGTTGTACACCCTTCCGGTGTTGCCGTGCAATCGTCCGGGTTGTGCGCTGTACAGGTCGAGGGCCTTCCGGTATTCCTGTTCCATGCGGTCGAGTTGGCCGCTGTACAGGTGGCATGTCCCAACAAAATAGTGCGCATTGGCCCGGCTCAGCGGATCGGTGATCTGCGGCATTTTTTCCACCTTTTGCCAAAAGTCGAACGCCTCTGCCCTGGTTTGGGCGTCGCGGACAAGCCCAAGCCCCAACATGGAGAATGCATCGGCAAGTCGCGGATCGGCATCGTTCAGGTACAGGCGCAACAGGCGCACCGCCTCGCGGGCAGCGGATATTGCCGCATCCGTTTGCGCCGAGTCGAAGTGGAACTGGGCGCGTTCGAGCAGGTCGTGCGCGAGCGCCGAGTCGCGTTTCGCTTCAGGAGACGAAAAAGAGCCGATTTGGGAGAGCAGCGGAAATGTAGGCAACAGGAGCCATACCACGAACAGGATGCGTACCATCAGCGGGGACATGAACAGGTAGAACAATGCCGCAAAATAGGACGCAAAAATTTTTTTCCGAAAAAAAGATCACCGGGTTGGGTACCGGTCTCGTGGCATCGGGACTAAAGGATACATGCGGCATGTTCAACCGCTCTCAAATCGTAAACAACACCTGATATGCGCACACTCAAAAAGTATCTCACCCTGGCGGCATGCCTTTTGGCTTACGTCCTTGCTTTTGGGCAAAACCCTGAACTGGAACTTCAACAAGTGCTCGACAAACTGGAACGCGGCGAATCCGTTGAGCACATGCAAATCAGTCTCGGCGACATCAATTTCGCCATCGGAGCCGCTGTACTGGAGCGCGGCGCCAAGACGTACCTCGACAAAGTGGCCAAACTGATGCAGGCGGTTCCGAACATGGAAATGCTGGTCAAAGGCCATGCGGACAATACCGGCTCGGCGGCAGTCAACGAAAAACTGGCCGCAGACAGGGCCAATGCGGTTCGGAATTATCTGGCTGCGCAAAACATCGCTGCCGAACGGCTTGAGGCCAAAGGGTTCGGGAGCAGCGTGCCGGTTGCCGACAACCAGACTCCCCTCGGGCGGGCAAAAAATCGCCGGGTGGAACTGGAGCTCTTGAAACGGGTGGAGGCCGCCGCGATACAGGACGTGATCGTGCTGCGGGACGGGTCGCGCATTGGGGCCATTGTGCGCACGTTCGACAAGAGCCAGGTATCGTACCGGCAGTTCAGCGATGCCTCCGAGCAACAAATCGTCGCTGCCCGGGTGGAAAAAATCCTTTTTGCCGATGGCAGGGTGGAGTACTTTGATGCCCCACAGCAATCGCGGCCGCCCGTTGCCTCCACCCCGCGCCGATACCGGAATTCGTTCGACCCCTTTGGCGAGTCCGAAGCGTTTCATCCCGGACAGTTCGTGGTGTGCCTTGGGGCGGGCATCGGCAACAATCTCGGCATTCGTACTGCCGACAACACGTTTACGCTGCCTCCGGTGTGGATGGTGGCCGAGTTGCCGCTCCGGTACAATTTGGGCGTCGGCCTTTCGGCGGGCGCCATGATGTGGGAGCCGAAGTCCGGCGACGCCGCCAGGTTCCGCTACTACAGCATCGCCCCTCGCGTGGCCTGGCACGTCAACCTGGGCGCCAGCATTGACCTCTATGGCGGGGTGGCGGTCACCGGAAGGCTCGTGACCCTGCAGGCTGACCGGCAGGACGGGACGGCGGTGTCCATCAGCAACAACAAGGTGGACGTGGCGGCATTCGGCGGTCTGCGGTACTATTTCGGCAGTGTCTTCGGCCTGTGCGGCGAATACGGCAACGACAATGTGTCCTGCTTTCGGCTGGGCCTCTCCCTGCGCTTTGGCGGCTAATTTCTCCAGAACACTATTTCCATTCACCATCCCCCGCGTGCTATCGGGGGCAAACAAACTTCGTCATGAAAAATACCATCTTTTTTCTCCTGACCGCCCTGCTGCTTGGGGCTTGTTGCAAAGAATATCCCGAACTGGTTCCTGGCCAAAACTTCATTCCACAAGAAATTTTGGAAGCCATTGAGGCCAACGGACACACGATTTACAATGGGTACACGCCGCCAGCGCTCGAAGGAAAGTACTTTATGTCACCTTGTGTACTGGTCAGCAGCAACTTTGATGACCAGTTTCTTCCGGGAAAAATATTTGTAAATAATACCATTGAGTTTTCCGAATTCAACGCAAAAGACCTGACGCTCAAAGTTTCGATTGCCGAAGGCAATTTGTTGGTTGGGGTCGGTTACGGCAGTTTCATCTCAGGCGAGGGGAACAATTTTACCGTGTACGTCAAAGTGGATGCGGAAGACAAACAGGGGCACAAATTGCTTCAAACAGAGGTGTATTCCGGCACACTCGAGCCGGGTGGAATACGCAATTTGCAACGCTCGCTTTTTATGATTGATGACAAGGGCGATCCAAATCACGATTACATCGAAAATGGCCAGGGGCGCTTGATTATTGATCAGGATGGGTTCTCTGAAAAATTGTGAACACGTACTTTCGTGGATTCAAATCCGCTTTACTATGGAAAATCTGAAATGGCTCTTCACCGAAATCCTCAGCCAGACCGGCGCTGCGTTTTTCACCTTCGTCAAGTACGGCGCCTTGTTTGGCTTTCTGGGGCTCATTTTGGGAATCGTATTTGTATCGTTGGCGGGCAGCAAAGGGCTTTTCCGGCGCTCGCACGGGGTTTGGAAAGTATTGGCTGCGCTGAACTACGCGTATATCCCGCTCCTGCTGGCGATCATCGGCGGCACATTCGGTTCTTTTTACGCCGGACACATCTGCTCAGAACGGTTCATAGACGACACGGCCAAGCCACTGGCTGACTACGGTCAAAAATACCTGAACCAGGCGTTGGCGCTTGTTCCTGAAATTCCGTGGGAACGGCACTTAGACAAACGGGTGGACGAGGTGTTGGCCGAAGAAGTGGCCTCCCGCCTCGGTGCGGAAAAAGGTTCGTATTCGTACGAGTTTTACGGCCTGATCAACCGCACCGTGGTGCAATACACGCTTGATGAACTGGGTATCCCGTACGCCGTGCGCGAGCCGCTGGCTGTGGCCAGCGATTTGCGGGCGGCACGCACATCGGGAAATACATTTTCGGGTTTGCCCAAAGCCTTGCACAAGCAGTGCGATCTCTTTTTCTCGCTCAAGTACACGGGGCTGCTGATTTTTTTCCTGCCGTTCCTGTTTTTGCCTTTTGCAGAATATGTGTTGTATCGCTTGTTTGGCCGGAACGTGCAAACAGATAAAAAAGCGGATATCTGGCGCAGGTAGTGCAGCCGGTTCGGGTTCGCAGGCCCACTACAATTCGTTGAGCCGCGCTTGCAGCGCTTCCCAGGCTTCCTGCCCGAGTACCGGTTTGCCGCCATCCAATCTGCCACGACTGTATTCGATGATGTATTCGGCCCGCTCCTTCGACTCGGGGTGTGTGCTGATCCAGGTCAGGTTTTTCAGAATATCCGGCTGTTTTGCGCTGAGGCGGAATAGAAAATCGGCGAAAGGTTCGGGGCGAATGTCGGCTTTGACCATGTAGTCCACCGACTTGATGTCGGCCTCGCGTTCCAGTTCGCGGTCGAAAGCAGTGGACGACAGCATTTTGGCCGTTTCGCGGATGACTTCGCCACCACCGCCCGAAGTCATAGAGATGAGGACGGTCAGGCCGAGTTCCTTGACTAATTTTTTCATTACATGGTCCAATTGGATGTGGGCCAGTTCGTGACCGATCACGCCGCTCAGTTCGGCCTCGTTTTCGGCGGTGAGGATGAGGCCGCTGAACACAACGAGGTGTTTGTCGGGCAGGGCAAAGGCATTGACCTCGTCGTTGGCCACAATGTGCAGTTTGATCTTGTCGCGGTCAATGCCGTTGGTCGTGCAGATGTGGGTGAGGATACTGTCCACAGGGGCTTTGATGTCGGAAGAATAGAGCTCGTCTTTGCCAAAGATGTCCGCGAACAGATCGCCCAGTTTTTCCTCGAGCGATTCGGTGGCCTGCTCTACCTTGAAAAAGGTCATCCAGTCCACCTGCCGCAGGGCAAACCAGGCGGCAAGAAACAATACGACGAGGCTAAAACCTTGAAAAAATATTTTTTTCATGATATTGATTTGGCTTGCAGATCAGGTCGGTAATGTCGCCATAAAACCACCAGGACACATGTACGCCCTTGCGCACCGTGACGGCGGTGTAAATGGTGGCGACAAACTCGATGAGGTTGAAGAAGATGGCCGCAATGATGTACGCCAGATAGGAGTTGGTCACCGTTGCGGAGCCGAAAATGATGGACATGGTCCACCAGAATCCGGTACTGTTGATGAACACCAGGGAGGCTTGCGACAGGAGCGCCTGCATGCAATGCCAGCGCACGAAGTAGGTGCCGTTGCGGTTGCCCATGTAAAAAATGAACGTGGCGATCAGGTTGATGATCGGCAGGGGCAGCCCCGCGATGACGGCGATGAGCGACATCAGGTAGCTGTTCGAGGCCTTTTCGGCTTCGTGATCGTCGGGTTTATATGCGAATGATGCCATAGAATCAGACGTGTTTGAGGATGTTCCAAATCCAGTTGAAAAGGATCAGCACCACTAACGGCGCTGCGACGGTTTTCTTTCGGAGCAAGACCTCCATTTTTTCATAAAAAGCCGGGAGGCTGCGCGTGCGCGTCCACGCGTCGTGGCCGATCCAGGGCGGGATGACCAACAGGCCGAGCAGCAACACGATTCCGAGGGGATTCCAGTACAGCGCCTCCGACATGTTGCCGTTCAGCATGGCGAGTACCGATCGGGTGGAACCGCAAGAAGGGCAGGGTACGTCGGTCAGGTGCTTTATCAGGCACACTTCGGCGCGCGGGTGGCTGAGCGCCTGCGGCATCGAAACGTTCAGATAAAGCCAGACGTACCCTGCCAAGCAGGCTGCGCCTAAAACAACATATATCTTATTTTGGCGAAAAGGCATCAGTAGAGTGATTGCTGCAGCCGCTCCATGTTTTTCTCCCGGGTAGCGCCCATGATCATGAACCAGTCAATGATCGCCCAGATGCCGAGGCCGCCGCAGGTGAGCAATTTGCCCACGCCGAGGCCGGTATCGCCGATCAGGAAACGGTCAATGCCGAGGTTGCCGCCCAGCAGCGACACGATCAGGCTCGTGGTGGGGTCTTTGAACTGGAGGGCCTGGACCATGGCCCATTGGGAGTCGTCCAGTTGGAGCAGGCGCTCCCGGATTTGAGGGATCAGATGGCCTTCGAAGAACTTGCCGTTGGCCATGATGAACATGTCTACTTTTTGTGCTTCCATCGATTAAGAATATTTTCGATTTAGTGTTTCCCCTACTCTTCTGGCTTTTCGGTTTCGCCCCGTTTTTTTTTGCGTGGTTTCCGGTGTCCACGGGTTCATTGTTATCCGTTCGGTTGTATGAAAAAAACACCCCACCACCAGTATGGGTACCGATGGTGGGGGTGTTCAGCATAGCAGGGCAGGTGCTTGTCTCATTGGATTTTGTTCTTGACGCGCCGAAAGGTATGGCGTGCTTTTCAGGCGCGCAAGTATGTGTACGGAATATAATTTCAGGATTACTCCGAGAAGCAGGGAGGCTGTGTGCCTCCTCGTGACTGGATGTCATGGATACTTGTCGGCGTTTAGGGCTTTTGGACAAGTAAGACCCGTAATTTGTGGCCTCGTGACTGGATGTCATGGATACTTGTCGGCGTTTGGCTGGGTTACACAACTATCTCTTAGACTTTCCTGGTTTTTCTAAGCATAGAAAGTCTTTCCAGAAGTTTTGCACAACCAACGACGTGCCGAACGTGAACCGACTTGCCTGTGGTGTTGCGCGACGGCATCCGGGTGGAGGTGTCGCGCCGGCGGAAAGAGGCGGTCGGGCGGCTACTGCGTGGCTGAACCGGATGCGGACACCTGCAACACCTCCTCCGAGGTAAGGCCGAAAAGCGGCGGCGTGGCCACACCCAGCAGGTTGAGGTACAGGTAAATCTGCCCCCGGTGGTGGATTTCGTGCTCCGTCAGGGCACGCAGCCATTTCCAGCAGGTGATGGGCATGCCGGCGGGCGTCTGGATTTTGGCCTGCAATTGCTCCGGCGACAGGCTGCCGAAAATGGCGACCGATTCGCCGTGCAAGCGGTCGAAAAAAGCGATGGTCGCCTCGAAGCCGTCGGCAAGGTCGCGCCCGCAACCGGGGTACGCGGGCGGACGGCCCTGCACCGTTTCGGCATACAGCCAGCGCTCGATGGTGGCGAGGTGGCGCACGAGGTCGCCGAGGGTGAATTTGCCCGGTTTGTAGGTCCACTCCAAGTGGTCGGGCGGAATCAGCAGGGCCACTCGACGGGTGCGCTCGCGCAGGCGACCGTAGTAGTCGAGGAAACTGTCGGCGGTGAGGATTTGCATGGTCGGTGCTGTTTTGGAAAATAGAGGCCGTCTCATACGTTGTCTTTCTACCACTAAAGGCACTAAAAAGCACTAAACCACACTAAAAAAAAGAGAAAATCTTAGTGAAATCTTAGTGTTTTTTAGTGGACTTAGTGGTGAATTTGGACTTATGAGACAGCCTCTGGATTCTTACTGTGCCAGCGCCTTCCCCTCGCTCAACGTCTTGATCATACCCTCAAGGCTGGTGCGGTTCAGGTCGTCGGGCGCCTGCGGAAGGGCGGCCTTGGCGTGTTCGAGCGCTTTTTTCAGGTCGCCCACCGCCGAATAGCCGCGTGCCAGGCCGACGTGCGTAGGCCATGCGCCGGCGTTTTTTTCGTAGTTTTTTTGGAAAACAGCAAGCGCCTCGGCGTGCTTTTTTTGCCCGATGAGTTGGCGGCCGTAGCCGTGCATTTCTATGACGGAGGCTTTGTCCAGCGCCTGTTGCATGGTTTTGTCGGCTTCGGCGGTTTTGCCGAGTTTGCGCTCCAGCCCGGCTTTGGTGGACAGTGCCGGGAAGGTGCTGATGTTGCCGAGTGAAGCGTTTGTGGCGCGGGTGATCCACAGGTACGCTTCCTCGAGGTTGGTGTTGTTGGTCAGGCACCACTGGGCGGCGGCTTGGAGGCTGGGACCGTCGAAACCCATGCCGGTGCTCAGTTGGCGGCGGATGGAAGCGAGCGTGGTTTTTTCAAAGTCCACCGACACCCGGAACGGGATGCGCCAGCGTTCCCATTCGAGCGCCACGACCACGGAGTTTTGGGTCGGGTCGGAAAACGTGTAGGCCAGCCATTCGCGGCTCTGCGGCAGGTCTTTTTGCTGGCGCACCGTCACGCGCAGCACGTCCTCCTCTGGTTTGTAAAAATAGGCTCCCCAGGCATCGGCATTTTTGTTGAAAATGAGGGTGCAAGAGTCGGGGTACAGGGCAATGAAGAATCCGTACCGACCGGCAGACAGCGGTTTGCCCTCGATAATCACATCGGAGGAAAAGGAGATAGCCGTACACTCGTTGGCGCCCGCGCGCCAGGGCGAGGATTTGGCGGTTCCGAAGCCGATGTCGGTGAACCCGTAGTGCGCCACGGGCGTGCCCCAGATTTTGCCTTCGCGGCCTTTCACGCCGGGGGCATTCCAGCGGATTTCGATGTCGGTGACACCCACGCGGTGGCCGGCCCAGGATTTTTGGTTGGTACCGCCATCGGGCAGGGAAATCATTTGGCTGAACAGGGTTGGAGAGGAATGCAGTGTCAGGAGCGCAAAGAGGAGGATTTTGTTCATAGCAGGAAGGTTTAGAATGAAAACAGCGGTTGAGTTGCTGTTGCGAAAAGTAGCGGATCGGAGCGTGGGAGCGTGGGAAAATCGCCGAAAGGCATACGTTGAGGTCGGGAACGACGGGTTGACATGGACAACCGTTTATCTTTTGCACTTATCCCCACCGCCTTTGTATTTTTTACTTATACATACATTTTATTCCTGAAAAAGCAAATGACGCATATTTTTCTGCGCCTTGTCGCCGGTCATCGGCCTGCCCAACCCTATCCCGCACTTTTGTTCCGCGTTTCGGAAGCGGCATTGCGGCTTCGCGAAAACCAATGGCTCTCCGAGGCGCAGCCAACGTTCATCAACAAAATTGATCCGCATTTATGAAAGTTGAACAACTGTACACCGGGTGCCTTGCCGAGGCCGCCTACTACGTCGAAAGCAACGGCGAGGCCGTCATCATTGACCCGCTCCGCGAGGTGCAACCGTACATAGACCGCGCCGCTCAGGATGGCGCCAAAATCAAGTATGTCCTGGAGACACACTTCCACGCCGATTTCGTGTCGGGCCACCTGGACCTGGCCAAAAAGACCGGCGCTGCCATCGTGTTCGGTCCGACGGCACAGCCCAACTTCGAAGCACATATCGCCAAAGACGGCGAAGTGCTGAAGGTCGGCAAGGTTTCGATCAAGGTGCTGCACACACCCGGCCACACGATGGAGTCGTCCAGTTTCCTGCTGCTGGATGAAGCCGGCAAGGAAGTGGCCGTGTTCACCGGCGACACCCTGTTCATCGGCGACGTGGGCCGCCCCGACCTGGCCGTGAAAACCGACCTCAGCCGCGAGGACCTTGCCGGGCACCTGTTCGATTCGCTGCGCAACAAGATCATGACCCTGCCCGACGACGTGAAGGTGTACCCCGGCCACGGCGCCGGCTCGGCCTGCGGCAAAAAAATGGCCAAGGAAACGGAATCCACCATCGGCCAGCAAAAAATGTTCAACTACGCCCTGCGCGCCGACATGACCAAGGCCGAGTTCGTGAAAGAGGTGACCACCGGACTGGTGGACCCGCCGCAGTATTTCCCCAAAAATGCCGTGATGAACAAGATGGGCTACGAGAGCATCGAAACGGTGCTGAACCGGGGCCTGCACCCGCTCCCCCCGCGGGAATTCGTCACCGTGGCCGAGGCCGAAGGCGCGCTCATCCTCGACACGCGCACCGAGCAGGAGTTTGTCAAAGGCTTTGTTCCCGGCGCCATTTTTATCGGGCTGGACGGCCAGTTCGCTTCCTGGGTGGGCACGCTCATCACCGACCTGAAACAGCCGATCCTGCTCGTATGCGAACCGGGCCGCGAAGAAGAGGCCGTCACGCGGCTGTCGCGGGTGGGCTACGACAACACGCTGGGCTATCTCGACGGCGGTTTTGCTGCCTGGAAGGCATCGGGCAATGATATGGACTCGATGGAAAGCCTGAGCGCCGACACGTTTGCCAACCGCATGAAAACCGGCAAAACCACCGTGCTCGACGTGCGCCGCCACAGCGAATACGACGCCGAGCACGTCATAGGCGCACAGAACTTCCCGCTCGACTTCATCAACAAAAATATGTCGGAACTCCGGCACGACGTGCAGTACCTCGTACACTGCGCCGGCGGCTACCGCTCGGTCATCGCCATCAGCATCCTGAAAAACCGAGGCTTCGACAACCTCGTGAACGTGGATGGCGGTTTCAAGGCAATCAAGGAAACCGGCAAGGTGCCCGTTTCGCAGTATGTGGAGCAGGCGACGGAATTGTAGGAATTGGTTCGATTCGTTCGAATCAATTTCAGGTAACAGACAAGAACAACAGGGTAGTTTTTCAACAAGGGTCACCCCGGATTTCCGGGGTGGCTCTTGTTATTTGACCTTTCTATCCTGCCGGCGTGTGCCTCGGCCGCAACCACCACCCGTACACAAAAAAAAGCACCGCCGGGGCGAAAAGCAGCCAAAACAGGGAGCTGCCGAGGGCATTCGGCCTGTATGCGAAAAAAATGCACATGCTGAAGAAAGCGATGGCGCCCCCGATTTTTTCATATTTCAGGGCTACGATCAAGCCTACCAACAGGCCGGTCGGAAAAAACGTCAGGGCAATGACGTCGGGAAGGCCGTTCAAATGCTGAGGCTCCGAACCGAACAGGTGCCCGATGATCATGAACGACAAAAACAGGATGGTCAGGGTGCCCAGGATTCGTGCCGCCCACAGCACGAGGAGCGCCGGAATGGTTTTGGGGGATGAACCGAAGTGTGTCATAATTTGATTGTTGAAAGATGAACGATGCGGCAAAAGTGCGCCCATCCAAGCCCAGAGGTGTCGGCATTTTCCGGAAACGTCCCGTTCGTTTTCCAGATTTTTTGGAAAATTTGCACTGCCAATTGGGCAACCGCCACCACATGGAACACCTCGACGCTTCCGTCATCCAGCAAAACCTGCTTCGCTACATCGTGGCGCAGATAGGCCCGAAATCGGCCATTCAGGCAATATGCGATGCGCTCCACATCAACAAGAGCTCCGCGTACAACCGGCTGAACGGCGCCAAACGACTCGATCTGGAAGAACTTGCCCTGTTGGTCAACACGTTCCGCGTACCCCTGGAGGAGCTGCTGCTGCCCGAAACCAGACAGGGGCTTTTCCGCTTGGACACCGTAGGCCAACAATTCCGCACCGGTCGGGAGCACCTGGAGCAGGTACTGGCCAACTTCGAGCATTTTTCAAAAGCAGGGGATTTCAACCTGCGGCTTTGCACCGACGAACTTTCCTATTTCCAGTGCATGCACTTCCGGGAACTGGCCCTGTTCAAGTTGTTCACCTACGCCAACATCAACTGGCAGTTGCCGTACACGGTTTCCATGAAATTCGACCCGGACCGGTTTCCCGAATACGGCCTGTACGACGACCTGATGGTGCCCATCCTGAACCACTACAACCGCATCCCGACCGAGGAAATCTGGACCGACGGGATCTACGACAACATCCTGAAGCAGATCGTCTATTTTGAGGAGTCCGGCCAGATTGCCGGCAGCGGAATCGTCCGCCTGTTGTACGAACAACTGGAGCAGTTGTGCGCCCACCAGTTCGACATGGCCACCGAAGGCCGCAAATGTGCCTTCTCCCCTCGGAGATCGCACACAAAACCGGCCGGAGGGGCATTCGACCTGTATTACAACAGCATGGCGCCGGTGGGCATCACGTTGCTGGCCGAGAGCGAACGGCTCCAAGGGGTATTTCTGGTCTTCGATGATCCCAATTTTATGTTTGTCGGCGACAGCCAGTTTTTCCAGTACACCCAAAACTGGATGGCCAACCTTCGGAAGAAATGCATCAAGATAAGCCGGGAAGCGGAAGGCGCCCGGCGCAGGTATTTTGAACAGATCGGAGCGCGGATACGGAGTCGGGGCAAGTAATGTTTATTTCTCCGAAATCCCGCGCTTCAACAATTCATCTTGCAATTGCGTGGCCCGCGCCTTGTTCTTCGCTGTTCCCTTTTCGGTCATCTCGTTCAGTTTTTTCCAAAAGTTGGCTTTTTGATGCGGGTAGTCCGCGAGGTACAGCCGTACAAGCCGCCACTTGGTTTCGGCATTGGCATCTTCCTTCGCGAAGCGTTCGTAGCAAAGCGCCGCCTGCCGGTAGTTTTTTTCATCGTAGTAGATTTTCGCCAGCATCTGCTGCGCGTCGGCGTGCTTCCGGCTGTCCGGGGCCACTTTTACGAGTTCCCTTTTTGCCGCGGCCCTATCGCCGGACTTGAAAGACGTCGCCCCGGCTTCAAAAGATTTTTCCGAGGCATCCGGAATATCGCCGGCGCCTTTGGTGGGCGAGAGGCCCGCCAGTATGTCCTCTTGCAGGGATTGCATATCTTCGTCCACCGAGGCAAGCAAATCTTGGGGAATTGGTTCGGGTTCCGCTTCGGGCGTTACAGGACGGTTGCTTTTTTGCTTGCCAGGAACAACTTCTGCAATGGGAACCTTTTCCTTCGCCGGCTCTGCGGCTGGCGGCGCAGGGCTGGTTGGTGGTTCCTCAACAGGAACGGGCTGAGTATTTTCTTTTCTGTCGGGCGTTGCGGAAGGTTCTGCCTCGTCGGGCCATAAAAACCAAAAGGCCCCTGCGAGTAGCAGCAGCACGAGCAAACTTCCGCCGATCCGGTATTTACGAAAAAAACGACTTGCGGATGCGGGTGTAGCATCGGAGGGCGGGGTTTCCGGTGGCGCGGGCCATTCGTCCGGTAGTTCATCCCAGCGGGCCATATCGCGCTCCAGGTCTTGGCGCACCATTTCGTCAATGGCTTCCTGTTCGAGGCGGTGTACCTCCACTTCCGCTGCCAGTTCCGGATCGGCGGCGATTTCGGCCTCGAACGCCCGCGCTTCCGCCGAGGGGAGTTTACCGGCCAGCCAGGCGTCAATTTTTTCTGAATATATGTCGCGATTCATCTTTTCAGTTTTAAAAAGCCCCGCAGGGCAATCCTTGGATCAAAGGGGGTTTTCCCGCAGGAATTCCCGCAGGCGCTCCCGGCATTTGGCTACTTCTTTTTTGGCGGTGGCGGCCCCGGCGCCAAAGTCCATTTCGTCGGCGATTTCTTCCATCGAAAAGCCTTTGCCGTAGAGGGTCAGCATTTTTTGACAACGCGCTCCCGTTTGTTCCACGGCGTTTCGCACCAGCCTGGCCCGTTCTTCCCGGAGGTAGGCTTCTTCCACCCCCGGCTGATGCCCGCCCCCTGCGTGTGCCTGCGGGTCGTATTCCACCATTTTCGACTGCATAGCCGAGCGTTTGCGGCCGGCTTCCGACCAGGCTTTGATCAGGGCATCAATAAAATAAGTACGCAGGGTTGAACTGTGCAAGTGGAAGTCATCCCGGCAGACCTGCTTTTCTACATCCATCATCACTCTGGAAAGCACCTCCCGCACGTCTTCCGCCGTACCGCCCCGATCCAGCACGGGCTTGAGGTACAGCGGCCGCCAGGTCAGATAGATGTACTGCCACGCGGCGTTGCGGGCGCGGCCGCCTGCACGGATATCCGCCATGAGTTGCTCTTCTGTCCGTACCGGTTGTGGGCGTCTTTCCATGAGAGTGGCAGCAACGAAAAAAAGTACCCCGAGCCGGGGCGTATTTTGGAACAAAAATAGGCGATGATTTTTTCGAAAATTAGTTACCGGGGTGTTTTTTCGAAAAACTACTTTTGACATCGGTTTTTCTCCGCCGAATTGTTCACCACCTTCAACCCAACCCTTTTTACTCATGAAATCGCCCGCCTTGTTGTTTCCGATTCTTTTTTTGATGCCTGTTTTTGGTTTTTCGCAGTCGCCGGTGGACTCGGCGGCGGTGGCGGGGCGGGTGGATAGTTTGATCCAGGCATCGCGTGCGCTGACAGGCAAAAAGGAATACGACAAAGCCTTGGAAGTGAATGCCACTGGCGAAACCCTGGCCATAGAGCGATTTGGGCGGGAGTCTGCAGCGTACGGGAGTTGTTGTTTCAACCGGGGGCGAGTGAACCATTTCAAGAAAAATTACCAAGAAGCCGAAAAATGGTACCTCGAGTCAAAATCCATCCGAGAAAAAACCCTAGGCAAGGAACACCCGGATTATGAAAAGAGCCTGAACAATCTGAGAATTTTGTATCGGGAAATGGGCGCCCACGAAAAAGCCGAACCGCTCTACCTCGAGGCCAGAGCCATCCGAGAAAAAATCCTGGGCAAAGAACACCCGGATTATGCATCGATCCTGAACAGTTTGGGGAATTTGTATCATGAAATGGGTGCCTACGAAAAAGCCGAACCGCCCTACCTCGAAGCCAAAGCCATCCGGGAAAAAACCCTGGGCAAGGAACACCCCGATTATGCATCGATCCTGAACAATCTGGGAGTTTTGTATCGGGAAATGGGTGCCTACGAAAAAGCTGAATCGCTCCACCTCGAAGCCAAGGCCATCCGGGAAAAAACCCTGGGCAAGGAACACCTGGATTATGCATCGAGCCTGAATGATTTGGGAGGTTTGTATTTGACAATGGGTGCCTACGAAAAAGCCGAACCGTTCTACCTCGAAGCCAAAGCCATCACGGAAAAAACTATAGGCAAGGAACACTCGGATTATGCTATGATCCTAGATAATTTAGGGACTTTGTATAAGCAAATGGGAGCCTACGAAAAAGCCGAACCGCTCTCCCTCGAAGCTAGAGCCATCACGGAAAAAACCTTGGGCAAGGAACACCCGGATTATGCATCGAGCCTGAACAATCTGGGAAATTTGTATTATGAAATGGGTGCCTACGAAAAAGCCGAACCGCTCCACCTCGAAGCCAAAGCCATCCGAGGAAAAAACCTGGGCAAGGAACATCCCGATTATGCATCGAGCCTGATTAATCTGGGAATGTTGTATACGAAAACTGGGGCCTACGAAAAAGCCGAACCGCTCTACCTCGAAGCCAAAGCCATCAAGGAAAAAACCATAGGCAAGGAACACCCCGATTATGCATCGAGTCTGAATAGTATGGGAGTTTTGTATCACAAAATGGGGGCCTACGAAAAAGCCGAACCGTTCTACCTCGAATCTAGAGCCATTCGAGAGAAAAACCTGGGTAAGGAACATCCGGATTATGTATCGAGCCTGAACAATTTGGGAGTTTTGTATACGGAAATGGGGGCCTACGAGAAAGCCGAACCTCTCCACCTCGAAGCCAAAGCCATCACGGAAAAAACTATAGGCAAGGAACACTCGGATTATGCAAAGAGCCTGGGTAATTTGGGAAGTTTGTATTTTACAATGGGGGCCTATGAAAAAGCCGAACCGCTCTTCCTCGAAGCCCGAGCCATCTTGGAAATAAACTTGGGCAAGGAACATCCGGATTATGCGGCGAGCCTTCATAATATAGGAAGTTTGTATCGGGATATGGGTGCCTACGAAAAAGCCGAACCGCTCTTCCTCGAAGCCAAAGCCATCCGGGAAAAAAACCTGGGTAAGGAACACCCTGATTATGCAATGAGCCTTCTCGCTTTGTTTAAGTTATATGAAACCCAAAACCGGGTTACCGACTTCGAGCCTTTGCTGAAAGACTATGCCGAATTGAGGCAATCCTTGCTTTCCAAGTCGGCTACGTTTCTTTCCGAGCGGGAACTCGCTGCCTACGCCGCTTCTTTTCAGCAAGACGGGAACAGATTGTTCGCTTTGTTGTACGCCCGCCTCGCAAAAAACAAACCGACAAGCAAATTTCCGCAGTGGTGTTTCGACCACGTTTTGTTCCAAAAAGGCTTCTTGCTCGGCATCTCCAGCCGCCTGAACACCTTGGCATCCTTTTCACCAGCATCGCAGGAACTCAACCTCCGCCTCAAAAGCTACCGCCGCCGCCTCGCTGCCCAGTACGCCAAGCCCATCGCCGAGCGCAAAAATGTGCCCGAACTGGAAGAAAAAGCCAACACTCTCGAAAAAGAATTCGCCCGCACGGTGGCAGGCTACGCCGAAGCCATGCGGCAGGTACACTGGCAGGAAGTGCAACAAAACTTGAAAGCAGGGGAAGCAGCCATCGAGTTTGTCCATTTTCCCCATGCCACCGACAGCATCCTATACGCCGCTCTCCTGCTCCGCCCCGGCGATCCGGCCCCCCATTTTATCCCCCTCTTCGATAAGCGCCAACTCGATACCCTCCTTTTCCACCCGAAGGATAAAGACGCGAAATACTACCTCCAAGACCTCTACGCCGCCGACCGCGCGGACGGACTGGCGCCGCTTTGGTCGCTGGTCTGGAAACCCATCGAACCATATTTGATCTCCCCCTCTGTTGGAGGGGGCCGGGGGGAGGTGGTAAAAACCGTGTACCTGTCCCCGTCCGGCGATCTGCACCGCATCAACTTCGCCGCGATCTCGCCCGAGGAAGGCAAAACCCTCGCGGAGCAGTACCGGTTGGTTCCCATGAACAGTACCCGGTACTTGGTTACCGAAGCGCCCCCGGAGGCCACGTCGAGCGCTCCGAAAGACGCGGTGTTGTTCGGCGACATCCACTACGACCTCGACACGGCCGCCGTCCGTAAGGCCAATGCCGCCATCGGCGCTGTGGCTCAGGATACCACCGGCGGCAAACTGCAATGGGCAGCCCGAGGACTATTCGAGGCGACGGACTCGTGGGCGGCCCTCAAAGGTTCCAAACCCGAAATAGACAGCATCGGTATCACCCTGGCGCAGACCGGGTTCCGGGTCGTCGCCCGCGAAGGCGATGCGGCTACGGAGGAGGCCTTCAAACAAATCGGCCAGAACGGCCCGTCGCCGCGCATCCTGCACGTGTCCACGCACGGCTATTTCTTTCCCGACCCGGAAACAAAAGTGTCGCGCCGCACCGGCATGGGCGACGAAACCATCCCCTTCAAAGCCTCCGACCACCCCATGATCCGCTCAGGACTGATCTTAGCGGGGGCCAACTATGCCTGGAAAACCGGCCGCCCGGCGCCCCAATCGGAAGACGGTATCCTCACGGCCTACGAAGTGGCGCAAATGAACCTGCAAAACACGGAACTGGTGGTGCTCTCCGCCTGCGAAACCGGCCTGGGCGACATCAAAAGCAGTGAAGGCGTGTACGGCCTGCAACGCGCCTTCAAAATCGCGGGCGCCAAGTACTTGTTGATGTCGCTCTGGCAGGTGCCCGAGGAAGCCACTACGCTGCTGATGACCCGGTTTTACCACAACTGGCTCGACGAAAAAATGCCCATGCGGGAGGCACTTGAAGCGGCCCAAACCTGGCTGCGGGGCTACCGGACGGTGTATGACAATCCGTATTTCTGGGCGGGGTTTGTGTTGGTGGAGTGATAAAAAGTTTGTCAAAGAGGCTATTGCTCCGATATTTTTGAAAAAGGTGCTCCGCCAGGGGTACCTTTTTTTATAGGCGCAACTCTTCCTTTACCCCCCTTCAATGTTTCTGTCGCCGCAACCACCACCCGTACAAAAAGTACAACACCGCAGGCGCAAAAAGCAGCAAAAACAGGTAGTTGGTGAGCGTTTCCGGCCGCAGGGCGAAAAAGATGCACATGCTGGCAAACGCGATGGAACCGCCGGTTTTTTCATGTTTCAGGGCTACGATCAAGCCTAACAACAGGCCGGTCGGAAAAAACGTCAGGGCAATGACATCGGAAAGACCGTTCAAATGCTGAGGCTCCGAACCGAAAAGGTGCCCGATGATCATGAACGACAAAAACAGGATGGTCAGGGTGCCCAGAATTCGTGCCGCCCACAGCACGAGCAGCGCCGGAATGGTTTTGGGGGATGAACCGAAGTGTGTCATAATTTGCGAGTTAGTTTTTCCAGTACAGCACCACGCACCGGAACAGCTTGCGCAGTTCCTCGCGCTCGCTTTCGCGCTCTACTTCCTCCGGGTCTTCGACACCGCCCGATGCCGATTCGCCGTACACGCGGAGCCGGATACGGTCTGGCTCGATTCCCCGGTCAATGAGATAGTTTCGGGCTGCTCGGGCGCGGTTGGTGGCCAGTTCGAGGTTGGCCTTGCCGGTACCGGTGGCATCGGAGTAACCGAGAATGCGCAGCTCGGAGTCCGGTTTTTCCTTGAGTTTTTTCAATACAAACTCCAAGTCGGCCTTGCCGTCGTCCGACAGGACGGCCTTTCCCGAGTCGAAGTAGGCAAAGCGCACGGTGTCGCTTTCGGCCACCTGCACGGGGCCGCCTTTGTAGTAGGCGCACAGGCGCTGGTCGGTCAGCAGGCGCTGCTCCTCGAGGTCTATGATGGCAGCGTTGGCGAAGCCGTTGGCGATGAGTTGTTTCTGGGCTTTTTCGGCTTCGATGCGCGTGGGGTACGACCCGAACAGGTAGCGGTAGATACCGTGTTCGTCCACCGCGGCGATCACACCGCTGATACCGCGGGCCTTGAAGTAGGATGCTGGCACGGAGTCGGCGAACGCCGCGACCTGAACCCGAAAGTTTTGTGCTTCGAGGCGCGGCACAACGCAGCAGAAAAGGAGAAGGAGCAGGGGTGCTAGGTAACGTGGCATGGCGATTTGTTTGAAAAATTGGCGCGGCGAAAGTAGCGAATTTCACAAGCCCGGTATTCCTTCTACTTTTGTGCGTGATTCAGACGGCTCAGTTGAACAAATCCACCTCCACCGCCCGCGTACTCCTGTACGCCATTCCGATCATTGCCGTGGCCTTGTGGTTCGGACTGAAGGACTGGCCCGACCCTGTTTGGGAGGAGGCGGGCACTTTGGCCCAGCGACGACATCAATTGTTGCAAGACGTGCCGGATTCTCTGCAACACTTGTACTGCGACTGGCATCGGCTCCCCTACCGCCAAGGCGATTCCTCGGCCCTGCGCATCCTGTCCAGGCCCACGCTTTCGACCATCGAGTGGACGGGGTTCCGAGACTTGTGCCGGGAGGCCATGCGGCGAAAAAACATGGTCATTTCCGGGGTCACGGGCGTGGGCGCCACCAAGCAGACCAAACATCTTGCCCGATTGCTCACCGGACGCCCGGAAAATGTGCTGCTCATCGAGTGCTCGCCGGAATTCGATCTGGAGTTTCACAAAAAATACATCGGCCATGAGCAGGCGGGGCGTTTCGTGCCCGGTACGCTCCTGCGCTTCTGGGCGCGCTGCCGGGAATTCCCCGACCAGCACTTCGTGGTGTTGCTGGACAACTTCGACAAGATTAACCCGGAAACGTTTTTTGGCCCCGGCTTATGGGAAGCCTTGGGCAGCTCGGGCGAAAAGGCCGAGATCGGCGGCAAACTTGTCGGGATGCCCATCAATTGCCGATTGCTTTCGGTCACGCACCATGGCCCGGGGTCGCTGGTGGAATTCAATGGAGAGCATTTCAAACGCCTCGGCTGGCCATACTTGCTGAAACCCAATGCCCGCGAGTTGGCCGAGCAGCTGCGCCGCAAATGGGGCGGCTCTTCGGACAGTCTGCGGGCGGCGGCCGTGGCCGACATCGAGCAGATGCAATCGTTTCTGTTTTATTTTTTGAAAACAAACCTGCTCATCGAAGAGCGCTACGGGAACGGTTTCCAACTGGGGCAGGGCAGCGGGGTACGCGATTTTTTTCTCCAGAGCGACCTGCCCGAACTGAAGCGAACATTCATCGGGCACATCAACTCCCTGCGCCGCACCCGCCAGATGACGGAGCGGGATTTCGGCCCGCTCGACTTTACCGTGCGCACCGGCGGCTTGGCGCAACGCTCCAGTTTTTGGGACCGACAGGTGCAGTACCTGCACGACACGGGGTATTTTGTGGAAATCACGATGGTGGCCACCACGGCATTGCTCACGTTTTTGGTCGGTTGGTGGGTATTCCGCCGGCGGGAGCAGCTCATCCGGTTTTACGGCGAACAAGCCCAGGAAGTGTACGCTGGATTCGAGTCGCAGCTCATCAGTGCGGAGGTGGCGGCTCAGCGCCTCGAAGCCATCAAAAACGAAGTGGACGGCCTTGTCATGCGCCGCCGCCTCAACTATACCGAGGGTTTGTACTTCCTCGCTTTTGTGGAGGACAAGGTCAAGCGCATCGAGTTTGCCCGCAACGTGAGCCAGAACTTTCTCGAACTGTTCAACACGTTCATGGAGGACAACATGCTCACCGAAAGCGAGTACACCAAGTTGCGGCAGTTTTTGCAGTCTATTCGCCACAAGATTCCGGCGGAAACGTATGAGCAGTTTCGGAGCAAAGTGGAGCAGGCGTTTGCGGCGAATAATTGAGCGAGCCACCGCTTGTGAGTCAATGGCCACACAGATGACGAGGATCAAAAGGATGCCCGCGGATTTTTCCCTGCGCGGTAACAATGGGAATACGGATTACACAGACCAAACGGATTATCACGGATTTTTTAAAAATCCGTGATAATCCGAAAAATCCGCGTCATCCGCGTTGCCATTGTTGCCGCGCTCGGCAAAATCAGTTGGCGTTGGAAATCTTCAGGTAATTCTCGATAGCCACCGCGATGGAGGGCGCCTCCGGGGTGCCAGCCTGGATGTTCACGGTCATGCCGCTATCGGTGACGGCCTTGTGGGCAGCCTTCCCGAACACGCAGATACGGCGGTCTTCCTGTTTAAAATCCGGGAACTGCTCGAACATGGACTTGATTTCCAGCGCGGAAAAAAAGGCGATGATGTCGTACTTGATGGCCTTCAGGTCGGTCAAGTCGGTGTTGACGGTGCGGTACATGACGGCCTCCTGGATGGGCACTTTGAGGTCGGCGAAAAACTTGGTGACCTCGGGGTTGCTGGGGTCGCTGCAAGGCAGGAAAAAGCGCTCGTCCTTGTTGCGCAGGATGTAGGCCTTCAGGTCCTGGATGGACTTGGAGCCGTTGAACACTTTGCGTTTGCGAAACATGATGAACTTTTGGAGGTAGTTCGCCACGGTTTCGGTGGAACAGAAATACTTGGTTTCCTCCGAAATTTTGATGCGCAATTCGGTGCAAAGCCTGAAAAAGTGGTCAATGGCCGTCCGGCTGGTGAACACGATGGCGGTGTAGTCGTTCGGATAGACCCGGTTCTTCCGATACTCTTTTTCCGTCAGGCCCTCTATCGTCACGAACGGGACAAAGTCAATGCGCACGCCGAACCGTCGTTCCAGTTCGTCGTAGGCGGTCCGTTGTGCGGGATTTGGGCTGAGTTGAGAAATGAGGATGTTGTGAACCTTTTTGAAGGTCTCTTCCTGAACAGGTGCGACTGTGGCAGACATTCGGGAGTTGTGTTTTAGAATTTGTTCGGTGATTGGATGATCCTCTCGTATTGTTGGCTTGACATCCTTGTGGAAGGTGGACAGGCGCATGATTAAATCCTTGAGCGAGAAAGTCATTCAGAAGCCAACAACGCGATTTTGACCAGTACAACTGCCGGTGCTATTTCGACGGCGCAAAGGTACAAGAAAAAGTGAAATAGATTTCCGCTCAAAAATTTGCTGCTGATGGCCGTGGCGCGCATGGCGCGGTACAGGTAGAAAATAGCTGCCAGCGCCAGCGTCCAGAAGACCATAAAGTCGCCATAATGCCGCGCAAACGCTATCAAAAAATTGAAAGGCACAAGGAACAAGCCCAGCACGCAGTTGAATACCAGGATCAAAAAATTATAGCGACGTGCCTCGGCAGCCACGGGGAACAACCATCCGAGCAGGCTGACCAAGATATGTTTGGCCAGAAACAGTCCGCCGGAAAGTAGCAGGCAGACTACCAGAAAGCCGGGGTTGTTGAAGGATTTCGGGCTAAAATGTCGGGCAATCAGAAAGGCGAACGTGCCGGCATTGAGCAAAAAACTGGCGTAAAGCAGGTAGTACGGCGTGCTGCCGATCATTCCGGCGGCTTCTTTTTGGGCAATGCTCAGGGAGTTGTCGTTGAGGAACCCGCGCCACACCTTTCCGACGATGTTGCGCTTGGCGGCAATGGAAAAGGACAGGAACGCCAAAAGCACCACCAAAAACCAGAACACGGCTGTGTCCGACATCTCGTCGCCGGTCGGCAACACCTCCATGGGGTGAAACAGCTCGCCCGAAGACGAACTGTTCCATTCGGCAGAAGTGCCCGGGATGCTGTGCGGAACCATGTTGAACGGGTTGGATGCCACTTCCAACGGGACAGCGGCCGAGGCCATCGCATGATGGCGGAGGTTTTCGGGCAGGCGCTGTACGATATCGAACGGATTGGGCGAGCCTTGCCCGACGACCGCTGCCGCCGAGGCCCATGCCAACATTATCCAGAAGAACCGCTTCACAAACATGGGGCAAAGGTAAAGAATTGCCTCGCTGTGCCATGCCAGTTTTCTTTGCCTACCTTTGACCCGCTTTTTTGTCCAAAAAATCCGGCACGACCGCCGGGACACCAACCATAACCATGCACATTGACGTTATCCTCGGCCTGCAATGGGGCGACGAGGGCAAAGGCAAGATCGTTGACTATTTAGCCGATCAATACGACATCGTGGCCCGCTTTCAGGGCGGGCCGAACGCCGGGCACACCCTCAAGTTCGGCGGCAACAAATACGTGCTGCACACCGTGCCCTCCGGCATTTTCCGCCCAAACCTGATCAACCTTGTCGGGAACGGCGTCGTGCTCGACCCCGTGGTGTTCCAGCGGGAGTTGCACAACCTCGAACAGAGCGGCGTGCATTTTCACAAACGCCTGCTCCTTTCCCGGAAGGCCCACCTCATCCTGCCCACCCACCGCTGGCTCGATGCGGCCAGCGAGGCGCACAAGGGCAAGGAAAAAATCGGCTCTACCCTCAAGGGCATCGGCCCGACCTACATGGACAAAACCGGGCGCAACGGCCTGCGCCTCGGCGACGTGGAGCAGCCCGGCTTTCGCGACATGTACGAGGCGCTGAAACAGAAGCACCTTGAATTGCTCAAAATTTACCCCACCATTGATTTCGACCTGAAAGCCGCCGAGGACGCGTGGTTCGCCAGCCTCGACACCCTGCGCGCGCTGCCGTTTGTGGACAGCGAGTACTACCTGCACGACGCTCTTGCACAGGGCAAGCGCGTGCTGGCCGAAGGCGCCCAGGGCGCTATGCTGGACATAGATTTCGGCACCTATCCGTTCGTCACGTCGTCCAACACCATCACGGCGGGCGTGTGCACCGGACTCGGCGTGGCGCCGCAGCGCATCGGGCGGGTCATCGGCATCACCAAGGCGTACTGCACCCGGGTGGGCAGCGGCCCGTTCCCCACCGAACTGTCGGACAGCACCGGCGACCGCCTCCGGGAGGCCGGGCACGAGTTCGGCTCCACCACCGGCAGGCCCCGGCGCTGCGGCTGGATTGATCTGCCCCAGCTGCGCTACACCATCCAACTGACCGGCACCACGGAACTGTGCATGACCAAAATTGACGTGCTCAACGCCTTTTCCGAGATCGCCGCCGCCACACACTACCGCTACGGCGGGCTGGAAACGACAAACCTGCCCTACGACCTTTGCCAGGTCGAAGTGCAGGCTGTCTTCAAAAAATTCAAAGGCTGGGAGTGCGCGCTCGACGACGCACGCAGCATCGAGGACCTGCCCGCCGCCGCCCGGGTCTTTCTGGACGACTTGGAGGCTTATCTCGGGGTGCCGTTCCGGATGGTGTCCACTGGGCCGGAGCGAGAGAAGTTGCTGGTGCGGGAATAGTCGGCGTTATGATGTTATACCCGGCGGAAAGTGGTTCTTAAGGACAACATTGTTTGAAACAAAAATTGTCAAGCCACCATTGTTCTGCAATAGTGCCCCCACTGTCAACTATAAATGTGACGCCTCCGATGTTTTGAATCAGTGCGTTAAAGTTCGCAACATCGGTCGTAGTAGTGGGGGAAGAGCCGCCTATCAATTGCCATGACCCAAACGAATTGGATGGCAGCGTTGTGCCGCTTGCCAAGGAGAGCGGGACGCTGATATGGGTTACCCCTGCCCCGGAGACTATCGCGGACGAGGCATTCAGTACAAAGACGGCTCTGGCAGTTGCACTAAGCGGGTTGGGGCCCTGGTAGATGTGAATACTATTGTAAGATGTATCGTTATTAGCAATGCCCCCCGCATTAAATTCTACGTCGTATTCCAAAGCACATCCTGCGCCAGTCATGTCGGTTGGGAAGTCCAAGGCATTGTATGCCCATGAGCCTCCAGAAGCGTCCGACAAGTAAAGCGTTTTGGACATAGTACCGGGGCTGATTTGTATTGAAGCAAACGCGGACAAGGTGAGCCAGTTCCCTGATGAATTGATGGTGTCATCTTCAAAATTTTCAAACAGTTTGCATGTTTCTTCTGGGCAATACGGACAGGCCTCTTTTTTACAGGAGATGAGATAGAAGATAGTGAGGAGAACGACGAAAATACTGGTTTTTTGTGTCAACAAATTGACGCTGGATTGGACTGATGCATTTTTCATGACAATAATGGTGTTTTGTGAATAATTTTAGACTTTGGCCCTCTCCCTCCATAGTGATGACAGGTCACGGGCAGAAAAGGGGCGGACTTGGCAAACAAACTCCATTCATTCTGTTGATTTTTGTTCTACGCCGAAGGCATCCAAAGTCTAATTCTTTTTGAAAATCGAGAAGTAAAAGATCCAGGCGCTCGGCGATCAATTTCTGCCGGGGCAGATGACCTTCATCTCGGTGCGGCGGTTCAACTGATGTTTGTCCTCAGGACAAGTGACGCCGTCGGCGCACTCGTTCAGCAGTTTGGTTTCGCCGTAGCCCTTGCCCACGAGCCGGTCGCGGCCGATGCCCTGCGACACGAGGTAGTCCACTGCGGCATTGGCCCGGTTCTGCGAGAGGGTTTCGTTGTAGGCATGCGTGCCGCGTGCGTCGGTGTGCGAACGGAGCTCCACGCGGATGCCCGGGTTGTCCACCATGAACTGCGCCAGCCGCCGCAGTTCGGCCTTGGCCTCTTCCCGCAGGAAATACTTGTCGAGATCGTAGTGGATATTTTTCAGCACGATGGCCTTGTCGCAGTCGGCTTGTTCCATGCAAATTTCGAGTTTCACGAAAAGCGTGGTGTTGCGGCTGTACGATGCCGTGGAGACGTGCTCCGTTTGCGAGAAGAACTGCTCTTTTTTGCCGTAAATGTCGTACTCGGTTTGTTGCTTCACCCGGAACACGAACTCGCCGTTGGCATCGGTCAGGGTATTTTTTTGCTCGGGCTGGTTGGTGTTCTTCAGCACCACGGAGACATCCCGGATCGGAATGGTGGAGTTGCACATCACCACTTTGCCTTTCAGGATAAAATTCACGTCCGAGTACAGGATTTCCTTTTGCAGGGTCTCGTTCGGCCTGAATTCGCTCTTCACGATGCCCGTACCATCGAGCGGGGCCTCGAACAGGATGCCGCTCACGGCGTAGTCGTTCGGCGGGATATTGATGAAGGAAACCACGCCGAAGTTGTTCGTGGTCCCGGTGCGCACCACTTCGCCTGCCATGTTTTTCAGCGCCACGTCGGTATTGGCGAGCAGTTCTTTGGTGAACTTGTCCCGCGCCGTGACGGTCAGCGAAAAGTTGTCGCAGGTGCTGCACTTCTCGGGTGTGCTCTTGGCCGGAGGAAACCGCAACGTGATGCCCGCGAACGCTCCGATGGAGGACACCTCGCAGTCGCACGGCGCGGTCCGAACCGTCAGGCCCGGGTCAAGGATTGCGTCCGCGCCGGCTGTGGAAACAAACGGCTGGTAACCGGCGGAAATGCCGCGCACGGGGTCTTGTAGTTCTTTCACGCTGAAATGGTGCATGTAGTAACCGCCCGCGTGCAGACCGATGTAGTCGTTCAGAAAATAGGTGAACGACAGTTGTCCCTTGGCCGACAGCACGGGGTGCTGGTCGTATCCGGCGTGGAAGTTCAGGTCAATCGCGGGCTGGAACACCGGCTCGCCTTGCAGCAGTGTCCGGCCCCCTTCCAGAAGGGCGGCACCGCCGCGCAGTTTGGCTTCGATGGCAAACCGGTTGCTGGGCTGAAACTTGAAGTTCGGGCCGATGCCGTAAAAGAGGCGGGTAATGGACGCTTCGTCCAGGACAAAACTTCGGATGTTGCTGCCGAAGTACACCAGGTTTCCGGTGGGATACGTGCTCCGCGGCTGGTTTTTGAGGTAATCCACATCCGCGCCGATGCCGAACCATTTCCAGTAATAGTCCAGCGACAGGCCGAGCATCAGCCCGCCCTTGTAGTCAATGTACGGCGTGTTGTTGCGGAAGTCGGGAAAAATATCATACCCTCCGCGAAGGGAAAGTTGAAAGCCCGAATCGTTTATCGGGTCGTCCTGTGGGGTTTGGCTGTTTGCCGATTGGGCAATTGCCCCGGCGAGGATAAAGGCGAAAACTATTTTCTTGACGCTCATCTGTGTGCTTTTTTTGAATGCTTTTGCAGCATATCAGCGAGCGTCGTGTTTTGTTACCTGTGTCCGTTCAGTTCGCCACCAGCAAGTGCCCTTTTTCGTGCTCGTTCATCCACTCCTGGTAGCGGGAGCCGGGCAAAAATCTGATGGTTTGGCCGAAGCGCCCGGGGGCTTTCAGGTGGAGCAGCACGAACCGTTTTCCCACTTTTTTCACATCTTCCATTCGCGCCACGTCCGTCCAGGGATAGCGCACGGTGACCCAATAATTGGTGACGTACAGGTGAGCGTCGTCGGCATCCACGCGTTTGAGCGGCCAGAGCATGGTGCGCACATAGTACAGCCAGCTGAGCCATATCGCCAGCGCGATGCCGCGCGGCCACCACACGGAATACGACAGGTACAGGTCTTCTTCGGTGGTGATCCAAAGGGCGGCCATGAGTCCGGTCAAAAACACGGAGCCGAACACCGGCAGGAACACCCGCCAGAACAGGGTCATGTTCGACGACAGGTTGGCCGGCCGAGCGTGGCCGTTGGAGGGGATTTGGGCAGTGTCCTGCGGGACAGGCTCTTGTGTATCCATACTGCTGCGCAAGGTACGGGCGTCAATCCTTTTCTTTTTCCTTTTTCTTGTCCGAGTTGGTCGAGATGGTGATCCGGCTACCGCCTTTGAGTTTGCGGGCAATGGCGGAGTACGGGCCGGTCACGACCGATTCGCCGTCTTTGAGGCCTTCGGTGATCTCGATGAAATCGTTGTCTTGAATACCGATCTTGACCTCGCGCATCGCCACCGTATCGCCGAGCGCGACGAACACCACTTCCTTGACTTTGCTCTCCTCGACTTTCTCCTTTGTCTTGTTGTTGGCAGGTTTTGGCCCTTCGTCCTCCTCCTCGTCAACCTTCTTTTTCTCCTCTTTTTCGTCGCCACGCGCTGTGACGGCGATGATGGGCACGCTCAGCACGCCTTCCACGCTGTTGGTGTAAATGTCAACAGAAGCGGACATGCCCGGGCGGAACGGATAGCGTTTGCCGGTTTGGAGCAAGTCGGTGTAGGAGTTCGGGTCAATGCGGATTTTGACCACGAAGTTGGTGACCTGGTCGGTGTTCAGGGACGCTCCGGCAAGGGCGGAGCCGACATTGCTGGCGCTGTTGGCGATTTCGGTGACCCGGCCCTTGAACTTTCTGCCGAGGTAGGCATCCACCTCGATGTCGGTCTCGTCGTTGAGGCCAACCTTGAGGATGTCGTTCTCGCTCACTTCCACCTGCACTTCCATGGAATGCAGGTTGGCAATGCGCATCATTTCGGTGCCGGCCATCTGTAGTGTACCCACCACGCGTTCGCCTTTTTCGATGTTGAGTTTGCTCACGATACCGTTCACCGGGGCGGTGATGACGGTTTTTTGCAAACTGGTGCGCAACTCCTTGAGGGTTGCCTGCGCGCTGGAAATGCCGAACTCGGCCACGCGCACGTTTTCGCGGGTGCTGGAAAGATTGGTCTCGGCGGCCTTGAGCGCAGCTTCCGATGCGGCCAAAGAACTTTCGAGGGTGCGCAGATTGCTTTGGGAGGTTTCGAAATCCTGCTCGGAGATCACGCCCTCCTTGAACAGTTTTTCGTTGCGCTTGTGCGCATTGCGGGCGGCATCCAACTGTGCGGTCACCCGGTTTTTGTCGGCCTTGAGCTGATCAATCTGGGAGTTGGAGCTCTGCACCGTGGCCGACGTGATCTGCCGTTGGGACTGCGCGCTGTTCACGGCTGCCTGTCCGCGTTCGACGGCACTCTGGTATTCGTCGGGGCGGATTTTTGCCAGAATCTGTCCGGCAGTCACGGAGTCGCCTTCGCGGACGAACAAGTCCACGACCTCGCCCGACACGTCGGAACTGATCTTGACTTCCGTTTCGGGGAAAATCTTCCCGCTGGCGCTCACGGTTTCCCGGATGGTGCGGCGTTGTACTTTTTCCGTGGTGACTTCTTCTCCCTTGGGCTTGTTGCGCGCCTTGATGACAGCGGAAACAATGAGCAGGGCCAAAACGCCCAGAATAACGTACAGGAGGGTTCTTTTGCGCTTGGGTGCGGGTGCTGTATTTTTCATGATGTAGTGATGTTTATGGTTGTTGGCCGTTGGCTGTTGGCTACTGGCCGTTGGCTATTGGCGATTGGCTTCCGAATAAGAGAACACCGCATAGGTTCGGCATCGCACTCGGAAGCCAATGGCCAATAGCCAGCGGCCAACTGCCAATTAGAGTCGGAGTTCCTTGCCTTGGTAGAAATCGAGGATTTTGAGCCGGAACAGGTAGTCGTACCGGGCGGTGATCAGGTCGTTTTCGGCGTTGTCAATATTGGTTTTTGCCGTGGTGAGTTCGAGCGTATTGGCGGCGCCAAGGCTGTGCCGCTTTTCGGTATTGGCAAAAGCCGCTTGCATGGCCTCATAGGTGCGTTGCGCGGCATCGAGCTGTTTGCGGGCCGAGCGGGCGTTGGCAATGGCGGTCTGAATGTCGTTTTTGAGTTGCTGGCGCGTTTGGTTTTCCTGCAACTGGGCATTCAGGATGCCAAGCCGAGCGCGTTCGACATTGAGCCGTACCCGACCGTTTTGATAGATCGGAATGCTGAGTTGCACGCCAATGCTTTGGCCGAAGTTTTGGTCCAATTGTTTCAGGTAGGGCAGTTTTTGGAACTCATAGTTCGAGATATACTGCTGAATGGCCACGTCCATGTCGTTGATGCGGATATTGACCGGTTCGCTGAGTTGTGTGCCAATGAGGCGGCCATTGGCGTAGTCGAGGAATTGCGAGGAGTAGTTGCTGCTCAGGCTGGCGAACAGGGACAACGTGGGGAAATAGTCGGCCCGGGCAAGGGACACGCCCGCTTCGGCGCTTTTTACCCGAAATGCCGCGGCCTTGATGTTGGGTTGTGTTTCGAGTGCCGACGTGTAAACAGGCTGAAGGGAATAATTCTCCGGATTCACATCGGCAGGAATGGCGACAGTTGGGCGTTCGATACGCAAGTCGTAGTCTGGCTCGAGTTGGAGCAGTTGTTTGAGGGAGAGGTAGGTCAGGTCCACGTTGTTCCGGGCCTGTACGGCCAGCTGTTCCTCCCGGGCCAGTTGGGCCTGCACGTTGAACCGGTCGGCAGCCGGAGCAGTGCCCGCCTCGATCAGTTTTTGGGTAGCCTCCAGTTGGCGACGGCTTTGCGCCACACGGCGGTCGGCACTTTCGAGTTGCTCCTCTGCAAGGAGAATACTGAGATACGCCGAGGCAACCTGAAGCGCGAGACTGTTGGCCGTTTGTTCGGCATCTGCGCCAGCGGCAAGGGCGCTCCAATGCGCCTGCTTGATGCTCGAATTGATCTGACCTCCGGCAATGAGCGGCAGTCCGGCACTGAGACTCATGCTGTTGAAGGTGATGCCGGAGGTGACGAACTGGTTGGTGGACGGGTCAATGGTACGGCCAAATTGTTCGCCGAGGTTGGAGCTGAGGGTAATGTTGGGTAGCCGGGATGTTTTGGCCTGGCGTTCGGTGAGCACGGCCACTTTTGCATTGGCGCGAGCCTGCTGTACGGACAAGTTGGCTTCCCGGGCATGCAATACGCAACGTTCGAGCGGCCAAGTCTCTTGGCCGAACAAATGCGTGGCAAACACAATCCACAAGGTTGAGAGGGCGGTTTTGGCAATGTTTGTCATAGCGCTTGGCGTTGTTGTAAAAACGGCGCAAGGTTACTGCACGCCCGAGCGGCATTGCCATTTTTTATATCAAAGAAAAAAAACGGCGGATGAACGAGCAGGCTGCTGGCTGTTGGCTATTGGCTGTTGGCTTTTGGCTACCGAATAAACAAACACCATCCATGTCGGTATCACGCACGGAAGCCAACAGCCAACAGCCAATAGCCAACAGCCAACAGCCTACTTCTCCTCTTGCTCAAAATTCAACTTGAAACCGATGCGCTGGTTTTCGTCCGGACGGTCGTCGTCGTAGTCTTCCCAGCTGGTGACTTCGGCTATGAAAGATTCCAGGTGACGGATTACATACGGTTCCTTGAGCTCCTCCGGACGATAGATCGCCAAGGTCTTGGGCGGTTGAGGCTCGCCGTATTTTTCGATGAAAGGATAATTTATGAGCACCAGGATTTTGCCGTTGAACAATTGCTGGTACACCAAAGAGCCGTTTTGTTTGATGAGGTCGCGGTGCAATCCATTGCCGACAGGCTCGCCGAGGCCGCTCCGGGAGGCCCCGAGATTCACGACAACGGCCCCGAGGTTCTGAATCTCGGAGCGATCATCTACTGAACACGCGAGCTTTGCCAGTTCGGCCGCCTGCTTCAACACGCTCAGCAGGTCCTTTTTCAAGGTGTTCGTCCAATACTCGCGGTACCGTTCGGTGTTTTTCAAAACCTCTTGGTAGTGCTCCACTTTTCGCTGGAAATTGAAGTAGTCTTGTTCGGTGAATGTCATTGCTGAAGGTTACTGGTTTAGAGGTTACTGGTTTAGAGGTTTCGGGTTTCGGGGTTTCGGGTTTCGGGGTTAATGAACCCGAAACCTCCTAACCCGAAACCCGTAACCTTTTAACCTAAAAAAGTCTGAGTTGCGGCGATTTGTGTTGTTCGTGCAGGTCGAGGTTGTATTCGGGCATTTTGCGGTCGGAGAAATATTTTTCGCGGGCCAGTCGGAACTGGTCGCGGATGATCTCGGCGATTTTGCCCTCGCCGCGCATGCGCAGGCCGGGGCGATGGTCGTGGAGGTTCCCGCCGTGCGCTTCGCGGATTTTGTGGAGCACTTTGTCGGCGCGGTCGGGCATGGTTTTGCGCAGCCAGTCCTCGAACACGAGGCCCACGTCGCCGTTGAGGCGTACCATGGTGTAGCCGATGCCGAGGGCGCCGCGGTCGGACACCGTTTTGGCCATGCCGAGTATTTCGTGTTCGTTGAGACCGGGAATGATGGGCGCCAGCATGACGAACACCGGCACGCCGTGGGCAGTGAGGGCTTCCACGGTTTTGAGGCGCTGGGCCACGGTGGCCGTGCGCGGTTCGAGGAATTGCCGCAGTTCCTCGTTCAGGGTGGTGATGCTGACGGCTACGTGCACAAGACGCTCGGAAGCCAGTTGTTTCAGCAGGTCGAGGTCGCGCAGCACCATACTGTTTTTGGTGATGATGCTCACGGGGTGCCGGTATTTCCAGAACACCTCCAGGCAGGCACGGGTGATGCCGAACTTGCGCTCGGCAGGCTGGTACACGTCGGTGTTGCCGGCGAACATGACCGGTGCGGCCTTCCACGATTTTTTCTGAAATTCTTTTTCCAGCAATTCGGCGGCGTTGCGCTTCACGAGGATTTTTTGCTCAAAATCCAGTCCGGCGCTGAAACCCCAGTACGGGTGGGTGTTGCGGGCGTAGCAATAGATACAGCCGTGCTCGCAGCCCTGATAGGGGTTCATGCTCCAGGAAGCGGGAATGTCGGGGCTTTCCACCCAGTTCAGGATGGTTTTGGGATGTGTTTCGAGGTATTCGGTACGCAGGTCGGGCTCTTCCCAGTCGGCGGCGTGCAAGGCCCAGTCCACGGGCTGCTCGTCGCGCACGATTTTCTCGTACTTGGACGCGGGGTTGATCTGGGCGCCGCGCCCGCGGAGGAAGGGTGGATGTGGATGCATAACCGGGAAATCGTGCTTTAACGTGCGGCTTGTAGGGCAGGCTTGGCCAGGATTGCGTTGACGGGCAGCGCAAATTCCGGCAGTACCGGTGCAGCGGAGCATTCATCCTCGCCACGGCAAACGGTCATGGAGTCCAAGTGGTCGCCGCCATACACATGTACGGTTTGGAGTTCGGGGAAAACGTGCCAGACCACCTTTACTCCCGCGTTTTCATAGTCGCGCATTTTGCTGTGTACGCGATTGATCTGGTCGTTTCCAGAGATCACCTCAATGATAAACTCTGGCACCTGATTTTCGCCGGCTGCGGCTGCGGCAATTTGTTTGGAGGAGAGAAAAGCAATGTCAGGCCGGCGGTGGTTGCCCTGAAAAAACATATCGCCCTCGGAGATCAACTCGCCCTGGCCGTCCATTTGTTGATAAATTTTTCGGAAAAAACGCAACAGGTTCTGGAGGATATAAAACTGGGTTTGGTCCATGGTGCGGCGGGTTTTTTCAACAGTCCCCTGCAGCCATTCGTACTTGAAGCCGTCTTCCCGAACGAGATATTTCGCCCGGAATTCATTCCAAGAAACCGGTTTTGTCTTTTCGCCGGCCGGCGAGGCTCCAGGCAGGTGTTGTGGTGGAAATGCGGTGTTGGCAGCAATGGACATAATTGGGTTACAAGTTGTGGTTTGTAGTGAGCAAATGTAGGCGAAAATATTGAGTGCGAAAAACTCATTTTCGCTTCGGCACCACCTGCACGTTTTCGATACGCCCCTCGGTGATGTGGAGCGTGTCGTCAGCGGACTCCGTGTCCGTTGATGTGGCAAAGGTGCGGGCCCCGCCGGGCGGCGCAGGCGGAAAACCTTGCAAGCGGTGGTTGGGAGTTGAGGAACGGTCGGCCGACAATTTTTTAAAAAACAATATGTCGCGTGTTGCCACCTTTGAGGGGTCTCATGCATACGGAAAAACTCCCCCTCCTCGGCATCGCCGTTTTCGTCGTCCTGTACGGATACGCTACCACGCTGTATCCAGGCGGCAACCAGTCCGACCTGCACGCGCCCGGTTTCGACTGGCGGCACAATTACTGGTGCGATCTGCTCAGTGTATGGGCCGACAACGGGCATATAAACCCTGCTCGCCCCGTGGCCGTGCTGGCCATGGTGGTGCTCGGCGTCGCGCTGGCATTTTTCTGGTACCGCTTGGCCGGCCACCTCCGCGGGAGCCGATATTGGCGGGTGGCTGTGCGGGTTTCCGGAATTGTGTCCATGGCGGCTACTTGCCTGCTGCTCACGCCCATGCACGATACCGCGCTGGTCCTTTCCGGCGGCGCTTCGCTGGTAGTCCTCGTGGCTACGCTGATGTTTTTGCACCAAAACCGCTACGCCGGGCGACTCCGCTTCGGACTGTTTTGCATGTTGCTGCTGATCGCCAACAACGCAATCTACTGGACCAAAACCGGCCTCGCGTGGCTACCCCTGTTGCAAAAAGCGACCTTCATCGTGTTCCTGTTCTGGATCGCCGGCATCAGCCTGCTGCTAAAAAACAATACTGATGGAGCATGTGTTTTTTCAAAAAGGTGAGGAAAATCATTTGGCAAAACCGCTCTAATTTGAGTACTAAAAACTTAACTTGCCGCCCGTTGCCAAATACTTATCAATGATTTCCCCATAACCCAACTCAAAACTCAAAACTCAAAACTCAAAACTGCTGACCTTTCCCCCGAGAAGCCAAATGGCATGAGGAAAACAGCTACACCGATCGCACTCCAAACCTTCCTCCTCTGGCTCTACTTTGCCACAGCCCTGCTTGCCGGGCCAATCCTACACCCACGGATGAATCCGTGGGCGGAAAACCCTCCACCCCCAAAACCCACGGATGAATCCGTTGGCGGAAAATTTTCCCGTAGCGGCGGGTCGGGCGAATCCGTTGGCGAGAAACCCCCAAACCTCGAAACCCGAAACCCACGGATGAATCCGTGGGCGGAAAATTTTCCCGTAGCGGGTCGGGCGAATTCGTTGGCGAGGAACCTCCAAACCTCGAAACCCGAAACCCGAAACCCCCAAACCCCAAACCTTGAAACCCAACTCCAATATACCGCCCGCGGCACCGGCCGCACGACGGGCCACATTGCCACGCTGTTCGTTTCCAATCCCACGCCGGTGCCCATGCGCACGGTCGTCGGCGACCTGTTCATCCCATCCGACCAGGACTATCAGGGTTACGTCGTGCTGCAAACCTACCCGGTGGATGTGATGCCGTTCAGTACGGTGCGCGTGCCGCTCGAGGGCTACTGCACCAACGCGCAGCGCCCGCCCGTGCCCGACGGCGGCGCCATGCCCGATGTGTCGCAGTGGGTATCCTGGGCCGAAGCCGACCCGCTTCCGGAGCCGGGCAAAACGCCAGCGCCAGCGTTTTTCCCCGTGCCCGATGTGGCGCCAACCGACCCGCTCGCGCTCACCTATCCGGGGACAAGCATCCCATTTCCCTACCGCATTGATTTCAACAGGAACCCAGGCCCTGCTGCCCGACTGCTCCTGCACGCCGCCTTCGCCGCCGGTGCGGCGTTCGACCAGTTGGTGCGCGAGGGCAAGCTCCGCCCCGCCGCTCCGGGCCGCTCCCCCGAAGCCTTTCGCCGCGACATGATCCAGCAGACCCTTTGGGCCTACGCAGCTCGATTGGAGGGAAAAGGCTGGGACAAAACGGTCTTTGCCGGCCAACTGACCGAGGAAGCGGAACAGCTCCTGAACCGGCCCGCCGCGTCGTTTCCCGCCGAAACGCAGCAGCAGGTGGACCGCGAAACCCAGGACCTCTGGGCGGGCATTTCGCTCGTGGGCGCCAGCGCCAAACTGATCCCGGTGGCCGCCGATCACCCGACCGATATTTTTCAGGAAAACCCCTCCGGCCCGCCGTCGAACCCCACCAGCGCCTTGTCCCGAATTTTGGACAACACCGACCCTACGCGTCCGGATGCGCCCGACAGGCTCGTGCCTGCACTGGTTTTTTTGCAAAAAAACGATACCACCCCGACCCTGCAAGCCTTTCGGCACAGCGCCCGGGAGAAATGGAAAACGTGGCTGAATCAAAGGGCCATCCAGGTCAATCCCGGTTCGGAAACCACCATCCGCGACATCCTTGTGCTCCTGGGCTATCTGCAGGCCGCGCCCGGTGGCGCCCTGCCCGAGGACGAGCGTCGCACCCTCGCCGGCACGCTCATCGGAAAACTGAACACCCACATTCAGACCCGTGCCCAGGCCCTCCAACCCTCCGACCCGGCCTACCTTGGGGCTTGGCGCACGATGAAAAGTTGGCAAAACACCCGCTGGTACGCCGACTACTGCACCGCCGCCAATCCGCTGAAAAACCTCCCGACGGCGCAACCCACGCGCAGCGCAACGGCGTTCAACCCGGCCAACCTCGCGCTTACGGGCGCCTCCTGGAAGCATGTTTTCCCGCCCGTGCCCGGCGCTGGGCCGAAAAAATTCCCCTGGTGGATTCCCGCTGTGGCAGCCGGTGGCGGTGTCGCATACCTGCTGCTCGGCGACAAAGACGGCGGCTCCACGCCACAGCCCACGCCGCCCGTGGCCGTCCCCGATGCACTTTCCCTGCCGTGCAACGGCCAATCCGTGGTGAGCGTGCTGGCCAACGACACCGGCGAGGGCTTGACGGTCACGGCTGTCTCCGGGACGGCGGGCATTTCGGTGTCCGTGTCCGGCAACACGGGCGTGCTGGTAGCAAGCACCGGGGTCGCGGGGGTGTTTTCCGCCTCGTACACCATCACCGACAAGGCCGGCCAAACGGCCACTGGCAGTATCGCCGTCACGGTGACCGACCAAGCGGCACCGGTCATCGTTTGCCCGCCGGGCATCACCCTTGAGGGCTGCGGCCAGCCGCCCGCACCGGCTGTTTCCGGCCAAGCCACCGCCACCGACGACTGTGGCCCGGCGCCGACCGTTGGTTTCGCCGACGAACTTTCCGGGACTGCCTGCGACCGGGTCATTTCCCGTAGTTGGTCGGCGGTGGATGCTTCAGAAAAAAACGCCGTATGCACGCAAACCATCCATATCCGCGACCAAACGCCGCCCGCGCTTACGTGCCCTGTGGCCGTGACGGTGCCGCTGGGCCAGCAAAACGACCCCGCTGCAACGGGACTAGCCGTCGCCACCGACGGATGCACGTCTGCGGTGGAGCCAACGTTTGTGGATGACCTTAGCGGCTTCGGCCCTTGCGGCGGCATCATCGTTCGGAACTGGACCGCTGCGGATGCGTGCACCAACACGGCCACTTGCGCACAAACAATCACGGTGCAGGATCAAAAACCGCCCGAAATCTCGTGCCCCGGCCCGGCTGAGGTCGAGTGCGGGAAACAGAACGACTTGAGCCTGACCGGTCAGGCGACCGGTCAGGATGACTGCGCCGGACCGATCACGCCAACCTTTGCCGATACTCCGCCGGTATTCAGCGGTTGTTCCGGCGCGATTGCCCGCACCTGGACGGCTGCCGACCCGGGCGGCAATTCGGCGACCTGCCAGCAGGAAATTACCGTGACGGACAAATCCGCTCCAGTATTCACCACCTGCCCGCCTACTGTGTCCGTTCTCTGCGGCCAGCAGAACGACCTCGACATCACCGGGAAAGCCGCAGCGCAGGATGCCTGCAACGGTGCCTCTCCGCCCGTGCACACCGACAACACGAGCGGTTTCAGCGGTTGTTCGGGCGTGATCGTGCGCACGTTTTCGTCGGCAGACAGTTGTGCCAACACGGCCACCTGCCAGCAAACGATTACCGTGTTCGACAATGTGCCACCGGTTTTCAGCACCTGTCCGCAGCCGGTGAACGTCTATTGCGGCCAGCAAAACAACCTGAACACCACCGGAATGGCCGCGGCGGCGGATGCCTGCTCCGGCCCGGCACCGATAACCCACACCGACGACCTGAGCGAGTTTTCGGCCTGCGAGGGCCTGATCTGGCGCACGTTCGTGGCGACCGATCTGTGCGGAAACACCGCCACCTGCCTGCAGGCGATCACGGTGGTCAATGTGCCCTGCAGTTTTACCCCGCTGTTTGCTTTCAGCCCGGCGGTGTGCGGCGACTGCAACGGGGCGGTCAGCACTACCATGTCGCCGCCGGGGTCGTACTCCTACCAATGGGAAACCGGCGACACCGGCCCCCATGTGCCCGGCTTGTGCCCCGGGCCAATTTCGGTGACGATTACCGACAATGTGAACGAGTGCACCAACATTTTCACCCCCGAGGTGCCCGACGTGCCGATGTTGGTCCTGACGGTGTTGCAGACGATCCCGCCCAGCGGGCCTTCCTCGAACGACGGGCGGGTGGTGTTGCAGGTAGGGCCGCCGAGCGCCCAACTGCCGTTTTTGGTGTTTGTCAACGGAAACCCCATTGGTACGGCCAACACGTTCACGTTTCAGATCACCAACCTGCCGGCGGGCGAGTATGAAATTTATGTCGTGGACGACTTTGGACAGGGCTGCGCTTCCAATACGGTTTTCGTGGTGCTCCTGCCTGAGAACCCGCCGCCGGCAGGGCCGGAAATCGGGTTTGAGTCGCCCTGGTTTTCTCCAGTTTTTCCTGCGCTGCCCGAGTATCCGGGCGGAGTTTCGGGGGCTGTGCATGTTGTCTGGGGGATGTCCGTGGGTATTTCGGCGGGCATACCGTTGGGCAATTTGTGGCAATTGCGGCTGGATGCCACGAGGCAGGCGGGTTGGGTAACCGGGACAGGTTTTTTTACCGCAGTACCGCTACAAGCCGACAGGCTGACGGCAGGATTGCGCCACTACTTTCCGATGCGAGCCTCGCGGCTGGCGTTTTTTCAGGAAAACAGTGTGGCGCACTCGGCGCTGCGGGTGAACTTGCCGTCACAGCTGCCCGTGCGCGGGCAATGGCAACTGAGCACCGGCGGCGGCTTGCGTTTTTCACTGGAAAATATGCTGCGGGTAGACCTGAGCGGTAGCCTGATGCTGGATTTTGCCCCGGAAGGCCTGCGTTTTTCACCGGCTTTTCAGGTGCGGGCGCACCTGATTTTGAGACAAAACAACACACAAAAACACAGACAATGAGAAAGTTAGTCTTGTTCCTGATCGCCATGCAGGCCCTTGCGGTCGCATCCTTTGCCCAGGGCCTCAAATTGCCCCCCGGCGTGTCGGTTTTCGCCAAGGGCACCGGCCGTACCACCAGCCATGTGATTACCCTGTACATCCAGAACAATGCCGGGTTTCCCCAAAAGGTCACCATTCCTCCCGTGGCTATTCCCTCAGAGAATGGGCGGCAGGGCTATGTGGTGCCCGAACCGGTGACGGTGACCATACCGGCAAACGGTTCGGAGATGGTGCCGATACACGCGTACTGCACCAAACACTTTTTACCCGCACCGGCGGAAGGCGAACTGCTGCCGTCGTTCGATACTTGGAACCCGCAGTCGCCATTGGTGACCACCGTGCAGCGAATCGTGCAGACAGCCACTGACGTACAAACCGGCGGGCAATTCACGACACCCGGTTCCAACAATCCAAAAACAGAACTGGAGACGGTCGTCCAGCAAACTGTCTGGGTAGCAACCGCGCCTCCAGACAAGCCGTACACCGCTGCGGATTTTTGCGAGCGCACCCGGCGCCTGTTTGCTTCGGCCACAAACACACCCGTCGCGTCGGTTCCGCCGGCGTTGAATCACGGCATGGCGCAAATCTGGGACGCAGTGACCAAAGTTGGCCGAGCCGCTGGAGTTCCGGGGTTGATGCCGCCGCCGCTGCCTCCCGCCGCCAGCCAACTGGCGGATGCGTCCCCGTCGAAGTTTCCCGAAATAACGGCTACCGTCAAAGCCACCGGCACCGGGCGCACCACCGGCCACATTGCCAACCTGACGGTACACAACCCGACCGACCGGCCTGTCTCGGTTCAGTTTGGACCCACGGCGCCCTCGGCCCCCGGCACGCCGCCGGGAACGGCGCTTTTCATTCCGTCCAGCGGACAATACCAGCCCTACGTCATCCCGTACCTTCCGCATGTTTCCGTGGCGCCGGGCGAAACGAAAACCGTTCCGGTACAGGGATTTTGCGTGGATGTGCGGATGCCGCCGGTACCGGATGGTGGAGGCATGCCACCGGTCAGTGCCTGGGTGAGCAGTGGCCCGCTGATACCGGAGCCGATCAACCCGCCGTACAGCCCCCTGACCGTGACGGTGCCTACGCGGGCAGCGCCATCGCTTTCGGAGGCGCTCGACATCCTGCGGACGGGCGCCAAACCGAAGCCCAAGCCTACGCCGGGCATGCCTTCTCCCGGGCACACCACCCTGGACGTGGACTGCCCCGACGGGCTGCTCGCGCCACTGCCGACCATCCCCGGCACGGACACGCCGCTTCCGGCGCCCGTCCCGCTCGACAAGTACCCGGCGGTGGCCGTTCCGCTGCTGCTCGACGCCATCGGCCGCATCGCCCGCACTTACGACGATCTGCAGGCCCAAGGCGCGATCTCTACGCCGTTCGAGCGCGACCTGAACAGACAACGCGAGGCCGTCATTCAGCAAACATTCTGGAAATATGCGGCCGCGCTGCGGGGAGAACCGTACGAAAAACAGGATTTCCGGGCCAACACAATCCGGCAGTTCGAGCAAAACACGGGCCGGACGTATGCCCAGACCCCGCAGCCCCAGCAGGAAAAAATGGACAAGGGCGTGGACGGTTTTTGGGACTCGTTCGAGGCCGTGGGCGCCGAGGCGAAGATATTGCCCCGGGTGCCAGAACCGCCCAAGCCTGTGCCGAGCGTGGACGAGTTTTTCAACTCCACTGTACCGGGCGGGCTGAAACCGCAGGGCAACCCGACGATGCCCGTACCCACCAACCCGCGTGAAACGGTTGCTGATCCGACCGAGCCACCGACATTGATCAAGGATGAAAAAAACAAAAATGCCAACTGCCAATGTGGCAAGATCAAGTTCGATTTGCAGTTTTTTGAAATGGAACCGACGGGCGGCGGCGGCTGGACAAGTAAAGACGGCTCCATGACCTCGACACCGGTAAACACAGACGGCACGCCCAGCCAAACGGCGCACGAGGTGAAAGGTGGGCAAAAAAACCTGAAAAAAGGGGCGCGAGTCGGCGTGAAATTGCGGAACGTGGTATTGGACTGCCCCTGCTCGGATGGTTCTGCCTGCACCATTTACACCGACGACAAGGAAGCCGCAGCGCATGCGGCTGCGCTTACCGAACTTGAAAACTTGAAAAAACGACTCGAAGGAGACCTGGCCAAAGCCGAAAGCGACCTGGCCAAGGCGAAAGATGAGCTGGCCAATAACGCCAAGAAGCAGGGCGATTTGGCGGAAGCAAAAACGGCACTGGAAGCCGCGCAAGCAGCCTTGAAAGCGGCACAGGAGGCGAACGACAAAGTCAAAAAAGCACAGGAGGCATACGATGCGGCCGTGGCTGCAGAAAAAACAGCCAAAGGAAAGGAGGAAAAGGCCGCTGCAAAAACCGCGAAAGAGCAAGCTAAGTCCGATCTGGATGCTGTCAAAGGAGAAAAAGTGACCGATGCTAAAATGGCGGAACTGGAGCGGAAAGTGACGTCGGCGCAGGGAAAGGTGGACAAAATCGAAAAGCCGGTGACGGATGCCCAGGCAAAAGTGGACAAACTGAAAAAGCAACTGGAAGACGCGGAGAAAAAAGCAGCCGACAGCGTTTCCGGAAAACCAAGCGTCAAGGACAAGGTCGGAGGAAAAGATGTTGCTGTAGACTGGGACGGCAACCGAACGGATTTTACCTACACAAAAGATGCCGACAACAAAAAAATCGAATTCAGTTTTTACATCGGTTTTTATTGCAACAGTACGACTTGCAAGCCAGTGCAATGTGGTCGTACGTTTGCGGTCAAGGTGGAGGAGTAGCATCTAAAACCGCCCAGTCGAATTTCCGATTCCTCACGATCAAACTTTACAGAATGATACGGATAAAATTCCATGCAGCGTATTTTGTACTATTGACGCACTTGCTGCCATTGGGATCGTCCGCCCAAACTTGGGATGTGCAGACGACAGGAGTAGATTTCAACGCCATCTGGATGCACAACAATAGTACTGGCTGGGTTGCTGGGGAGCGAGGCATTGTTTTCCACACCACCGACGGTTGGACGACTTGGTCTGCCCAAACTTCGGGTACCTCCAATTTGCTGACGGGCTTATGGGGCGCCGATGCCAACAACGTTTGGGCGGTTGGCCTAAACGGCACCATCCTGAAATACGACGGCGCCGCCTGGACCGATCAAATCTCCGGTACGTCCAATACCCTTTGGTGTATTTGGGGCGCCGACGCCAACAACATCTGGGCGGTCGGCCAAAACGGCACCATCTTGAAATATGACGGCGCCGATTGGGCCGCCCAGTCATCGGGCACATCCAACGCACTTTGGGGGGTATGGGGCACCGATGCCAGCAACGTTTGGGCGGTCGGCCAAAACGGCACCATTCTGAAATACGACGGCAGCTCCTGGTCTGGGCAAACTTCGGGCACATCCAATACGCTGTTTGGCCTCTGGGGCGCCGATGGCAGCAACGTGTGGGCAGTCGGCCTGAGCGGCACGATTTTGAAATACGACGGCAGCTCTTGGGCTGACCAGGTTTCCGGCACCTCCAACGCCCTTCGCCGCATCTGGGGGGGCGATGTCAACAACATCTGGGCGGTCGGCCAGGATGGCGCCATCCAGAAATTCAACGGCGCCACTTGGTCTGCCCAGTCTTCCGGCACCTCCAATTACCTTTGGAATGTGATGGGGAGCACCGTCAACGATGTCTGGGCGGTCGGCAATGCCGGTACCATCCTGAAATACAACGGCACCTCCTGGTCAACCCAATTGTTGGGCGTGTCATCTACCCTTCGGGGCATCTGGAGCGCCGATGCCAGCAATGCCTGGGCTGTCGGCGATGGCGGCGCCATACTGAAATACAACGGCATCACTTGGTCTGCACAGGTATCGGGCACATCCCAGACACTGCATGGCATTTGGGGGGCCAACATCAACAATATATGGGCAGTCGGCAATAGCGGTACCATCCTGAAATACAACGGCACTTCCTGGTCTGCCCAGGTTTCCGGCACGACCAATGCGCTTCAGGGCGTGTGGGGCGCCGATGTCGGAAACGTGTGGGCGGTAGGCGCCAACGGCACCATCCGAATATACAACGGCGCCACGTGGTCTGGCCAAACTTCCGGCACACCCAATACGCTCAACGGCATCTGGGGCACCGATGCCGGCAACGTGTGGGCGGTAGGCGCCGGCGGCACTATCCGAAAGTACGACGGCTCCACCTGGTCTGGCCAAACTTCCGGCACATCCAACAGCCTTTGGGGCGTATGGGGGAGCGATCTCAACAATGTCTGGGCAGTTGGAAGCAGTGGCGTCATTCGAAAATACAACGGCTCCACTTGGGGGGGGCAAACTTCGGGCACATCCAACACGCTCTGGGACATCTGGGGGAGCGATGCCAGCAACGTGTGGGCAGTCGGCGACAACGGCACCGTCCGAAAATACAATGGCAGCACTTGGGCCACTCAACCTGTTATACCTGCCCTTGCTCTTGTGGCTATCTCCGGCGCTTGGCCGGAACTGTGGACCGCAGGGCAGGTTGGCACCATCTGGCACTCCGCCGACCAACCCCTGCCCGTCGAACTCTTGCGCATCTCGGCGCACCGCGAGGGAAAAACAGTGCGCTTGCGCTGGGCCACTGCCACAGAGTCTCAAAACGACTATTTCCGCGTCGAACACAGCACCGACGGCGCTTTGTTCGAGAGCGCCGGACAGGTGCCCGGACAGGGCGACAGTCGCCAAAGACACGATTACGACTGGTTGCACCTCCACCCTGCTTCTGGCCCCAATTACTATCGCCTGAAACAAACCGACTTCGACGGGACTTTTTCCTATTCGCCAATCGTATCGGTTTTATGGGAAGAAAGCAGCTTCCGCGTTTCTCCCAATCCGACCACCGGCACGGTGTTCCTCGGCGGCCCGGCGGAGTGGCAAGAAATCTCGTTCCGGCTTACCGACCAATGGGGCCGCACCGTTCGCCACGGCTCCCTGACGGAAAACCGGCTGGACTTGAGCGATCAGCCCATCGGGATGTATTTTTTGATTTTGGAAAATGCCTACGCACGGGAGGCGCTTCGGATCGTGCGGGAGTAACCAAGTTTTTGGTTTTTTGATGAAATCCCTTCCTGTATTTCGAATACTCCAAAGCCCTGAAAGGGCGACATTCGACATCGCAGGGTGAAGCCCTGCGAGTCTGTAGCGTCACAGCCGCACCTGCATCGTGAACACCACGCTCCGCCCGTCCGACGACCACACCCCCGGCCCCGGGTAAAATGCCGGGCGTTTGGTGAAATACTGCTCGTCGGTCAGGTTGTTCGCACTGATGCGGAGGGTCAGGTAGTCGGTTGCGCGGAAGGAGGCGTTCAGGTCGAGCAGCCCGTAGGCGGGCACGAGGCCCACGGCACCGGTGGCGTTCGGCTCGCGGGTGTTGAGCGGGTCGGCATACGATTCGGCGGTGTAGCTGTACAAGATCGAGGCACTCAGGTTTTTGAACTTGAAGTTCAGTCCGTTGCGGCTGATCCACTCCGGTGCACTTTCGAGCCGGTTGCCCGCGATGCTGCGGTTTTCGGAGCTGCTGATCCGGACGGAATCGCCAAGGTAACTCGCATCCATATACGCCGTGGAGGTAAATACTGCGGCAAACAGGTTGTCGGAAATTCGAAAACCGTACTCGGCAAAGATTTCGATGCCGTTGGTGCGGGAGTCGCCGATGTTGGTGCGGTACAGGATTACCGTGTCCAACAGGTCGGAGTAGGTGGTCAGGCTGCCCGGACGGTTGTCGTATCGAAGGCTGAATGCGCTCAGGTCCCACTTGAACGTTCCTGCTGAACCGCGCCAGCCCAGTTCGAGGTTGTACCCGGTGGCATCCTGCATGCCGGGATCGGTGCGCTCGTAAAAATTGCCCGGAATGATGTCCTTGAACAACACCGGCCTGTACGCCTGCGACCAGCCGGCGTACAGGCTTTGCCAGGCACTCAACGTGTACCCGGCGTTCGCGCCGAACAGCGGGAAACTGCGCTCGATGCTGGTCGGGACTTCCGTTGGCGGCAGATACGACACCCGGCCCGACATGTCGGATTTCCCCAGTTCGAGGCGCACCCCCGGGCTGACGAACAGGCGGGGCGTGATCTGGAATTTATTTTCCAAAAAAAACGCGGTGTTCCGGGTTTTGAACGTCAAATCGCGTCCCCAGCCGGCAGCCGAAATGCTCAGGTCGAAGTCCGACCCGGTGGTGCCCTTGCCCTGCTGGCGGCGGCTCATGTCGTTGTGGATGTACTGAACGCCAGCGGAAAGTGTGGACGTTTGGCCAAAGAGTGCATACTCCTGCAAGAGCCGGAGTTCCGTGGAGAAACTGTTGAACCCGTCCATGTCCACCTGCCGTTCGCCGTAGGCATTTGTGGCGGTGTTGATCGTGTCTCGTACGGTGGCGGGTCGGTCGAACTGTACGCTGCGCCGTTCGCCCAGCACGGCGGAGGCCGTCCAGGCGAGCCGGGTTTGCGGGCCGATCTGCCATTCGGCCGACAGGGCCGGCAGCAGTATTTCCGGATTGAAATAGTTGCGCGATCGGGTAGCCTGACGCGGGTTTTCGGCAAATTGCGCGTCGGTGAGCGGGCCGGGAATCCGGTACAGGTAGTTGGAGCGGAAGACCTCCGCCTGGAGGGCCAATTTCTTTGAAGGGAAAAAACGGAGCACCAGTCCCTGGCCGTCGTAGTCGGAGGCGCTGTTGGTTCGGTAGCCGTCGGACACACGCTTGGAGTAGAACGCGTAGTATTGCCATTTTCCGATCTTCCCACCGACGGCGTTGTACGTGCTGAGCAGGCCGTACGAACCGATGGAATTGATGGACTCGGCGCCGAATGCCCGTGTGGTATCGGGTTTTTTTACCACAAAATTCAACATGCCGCCGAACTGGGCGCCGTACTGCAATGCGCCGGTGCCGCGCACCAGTTCGATGCGCTCCACGGCCTCGAAGGGCAGGCTGAAATGGCTGGCCGGGTAGCCGTAGAGGTCGGAATTGGTCATCAGGCCGTTGGTGCGGATGTTGTACTCCCAGCCGCGGTGCGGGTCGAGGCCGCGCGTGGCGATGTTGGTCTGGTTGCCCGTGCCGTCCATGTCGTACACGAACAAGCCGGGTACCTTGGCGAACACCTGCCGGGGCGTTTTTTCGGCGATGTTCACGTCCATGTTTTGCAGGCTGATCACTTCGGTTTTTTTGCCGGCCCACAGGAAGGCGCCCTGTACAGCCGGTAGGCGCAGGATGGTTTCGCGCTGCGCCCGGACAGCCACTTCGCGCAAGGTTTGGTTTTTTAGGGAATCCGTGGAGATTTGACCAAAAACTGGGAAGGTTGTGAGCAAAATAACATAAGACAGGACGATTGGTAACGAGGCAGGATTTTTCATCGAAATGACAAAAGGGTACGGATAAATAGCCAACCACGTGGCGATGAGAGCGTATGACGCAAAGGTACTCTGGAGCCTCAGGGGGGCATTCGTATCGCGATTAAAGAGTGCTTAAAATCAAATCGCTCTGTTGAATGCATCCGTGTGCAAAAAGCCAACGGCCAATGGCCAACAGCCAACAGCAATATTTTCTACCTTTGCCGCACTTCTCCGGGTTTTGGAAAAACCAAAGCGGAGATCGAGTGTTTTTAGAGCGTCAAACGCATTGCCGCAACACCTTTTTCCAATGCCAGCAAACGAACAAGTTGATCTGTTTATCTACCGGGTCCGGGAATCCGGCCTCGAGGTTTTTTTGGTGAAAAACGAGGAGCAGCCGGTGATTTCGGAAGAACTCAACTGGAAAACGCCGAGTGCCGGGGAACAAACCCCGGAAAAGTTGCTCCAGTCAAACTGCATCGAACTGGAGCCGGTGACCGACGAAAACGGCGCTTCGCGCAAGGCCATAGCCATCGAGGCCGACTGGCACGAAATTCCTTCCCTGCGCGCACTGATCTACGAGGACTACCGCGTGGCCAAGGAAAAAGCCCGGGAGCGCATCCGCAACCTGTTGCCCGAACTGGACCGCGGCGCGTTTTTCGCCGTCAAAGAGGCGTTCAAGCGCGTGCTGCCGGAACAGTATGTTTTCCTGAAGGAACTCAAGGAAGTCCTGGTGGAAAAAAACTCCACCAAGTACCTCTGATAATGAAACGCACCAAACGTGCGTTCTTGCACCCAACGCTTTCCGGCGGCAAGTGCGGGCGCTCCATGTACGTTTGACCCTTGCCGCCTAAACCTTTGCCCTTGCGCATGAAGAAAATTCTCCTTTTCGCCTCCCTGGTGGTGTCCGGCCTTTCCAATCTCGTTGCCCAGGACCAACATTTTACCCAGTTCTACGCCGCACCGCAAATGCTCAACCCGGCCCTGACGGGCGCTTTCGAGGGGCGCTACCGCGTCAGCGCCATCTACCGGGACCAGTGGCGCAAGGTGCTCGACGAGCCGATCCGCACGTTTGCCGTGGCCGGCGACCTTCGTTTCGACCCGCCCGGCAAAGCCACCACCAACGATGCCATCGGCCTTGGATTGGCGTTTTTCAACGACAAGGTGAACGTGGTGGATTTCAGCACCACACAAATCGCCATTTCGCTGGCGTACCACAAATCGCTCGACATCGACGGCCGGCAGTTTCTCACGCTGGGCATCCAGGGCGGCCTCACGCAGCGAAACATAAACTATTCCTCGCTGAATTTTCAAGACGAGTTCAACGGCTCCACAGGCTATGATCTACCTACAGGGGAAGTCCTTCCGGCGAACAATTTCGCGTATCCCGACCTGAACGTGGGCTTGAACTACTCGGCGCGTTTTGGCCGTACCGGCGCCCTGTTTGCCGGGGTGGCCATACACCACATCATCGAGCCGGACATATCGTTTTACCGCCAGGGCGTGGAAGGCGAAAAACTGTACACCAAAATAACGGGCCACCTATCGGCCAATATTCCGCTCGGGAGTTCACGAGCCTCTTTTCTGCCGCGGGTGTTGTTTTCCACCCAAGGCCCGCACGCCCAGATCAACGCCGGCGCAAACTTCCGCACGGCGCTCGGCAAATACGGCACCTCGGCCCTGCACATCGGCGGCTGGGTGCGCCCGGTGCGCAACAACGACACCTTTGGACTGGACGCCGTAGTGGCGCTCGTAGGCTTCGAAGTCAGCAACGTCGTGTTCGGGATCAGCTACGATCTCAACCCGCGCGCACTTGGATACGGCCAACGCCAAGGCGCCTTCGAAATTTCGGTCGCCTACCTCGGCGAGTACGAAAACGAGGAAATCTTGTGCCCGAAGTTTTAAAAAAAATAGTGTCACAGAGGCTCACAGAGACTTAGAGGACACAGAGTTATTAATAAAACGTAGAACGGACAGTTCCCTACGGAATGACAAAAACTCTGTGCCCTCTGTGCCTCTGTGAGCCTCTGTGACACTTTACTCTCCGGGCGTGCAACACTCACAACTCGAAGTGCCGCGAGCGGATTTCCTTTCCGTAAAAATGACTTGCTTTGGCATCGAACACCTCCGGGGTTTCGGTGGTGAAAAACGTGCGTTGTCCGTTTTTCCCGCACAACACATCCATTTCGGGGTGCCGGATCAGGTAGTCGGCCAAGCGGTCGGCCACGATCCGGCCTTGCGCGAGCAAGTGAATGTGCCCGGGCACCGCGCTGCGGATTTTGTCCCACAGGAGCGGGTAGTGCGTGCAACCGAGAATGATGGCATCAATTTGAGTGGACTGTGCCAGTAGTTCCTGCACACATTTTTCCACGAAGTAGTCTGCTCCGGGGCCTTCGTGCTCGTTGTTTTCGATCAGCGGTACCCACATCGGGCAGGCCTGTTGGAACACTTGTACCTCGGGAAAAAAATGGTGGATTTCGAGGATGTACGACTCTGATTGCACGGTGCCCGGTGTGGCAAGGACGCCCACGTGCCCGCTGTGGGTGATCCGGCCAACCAGTTCGGTGGTCGGCCGGATCACGCCCAGCACGCGGTAGCCGGGGCCAAGGGGAGGCAGGTCGTGCTGCTGGATGGTGCGCAGGGCCTTGGCCGAGGCCGTGTTGCAGGCCAGGATCACCAGCCGGCAATCCATGTCGAACAGGTGCCGGACGCACTCCAAGGTGTACTTGTATATGGTGTCGAACGACCGGGCGCCATAGGGCGCGCGCGCGTTGTCGCCGAAGTAGATGTAGTCGTACTGTGGCAACTGCGCTTCGATTTCCCGAAACACCGTGAGGCCGCCGTAGCCGGAATCGAAGATGCCGATTGGTCCGGGCATTATTTGAGGCCGAGCTTGGTTTTCACCAGCGGGGTCACGTCCAACGTGGAATCGCCGTACAACAGGATTTGGGTGCCGCTGTCGAACACCATCAGGAAGCCGTTTTCCTTGGCGACATCCTGCATGGCGGTGTTCACTCGGTCGAGGATGGGCTTGTATTCCTCTTCGCGTTTTTTTGCCAGTTTATCGTACACTTCCTTTTCGTACGAGGCAATTTTCGCTTCTTCCTCCTGAAGTTTGGCGGCTTGATCCTGGTAGTCCTTGGGCGAAATGGTGCCCAGTTCCTTCTTCCGTTCCAGTTCGGCGGCCTTATCTTGGAGTTCCTTGACCATTTCCTGGCCGCGTTTGGTCAGTTGTGTCTGAAAGGCCTTCAAGTTGCTGTCCGCCTGCTTGACTTCAGCGAGTTCGGACAAAAGCGCCACCGAGTTCAGGTAGCCGAGTTTTTGGGCATAAGAGCCAACCGCAAGGAATACAACGAGGCCAAGGGTCAGCAAAAGAGTCTTCTTCATAGATGAGTTTAGATTCTGGTAAAAAAATAGGTTTCTGGTTAGAAGGTTTCTGGTTAGAAGGTTTCGGGTTAGGAGGTTTCGGGTTAGGAGGTTTCGGGTTAGAAGGTTTCGGGTTAGGAGGTTTCGGGTTAGAAGGTTTCGGGTTAGAAGGTTTCGGGTTAGAAGGTTTCGGGTTAGAAGGTTGGAGTGTTATCTAAACCTTCCAACCCGAAACCTCCTAACCCGAAACCTTCTAACCTTTTTTAAGCATAGCTTTGAGGTCTTCGGTTTTGTCGTACTTTTTGTCGGCGAAGAGCATGCCGGAGGCGCTGCCTTTTTCGAAGATGTATTCGAAGCCGCGGTCGGTGGCGTAGCGCTCGATGGCGACGTACACTTTTTCCTGAATGGGCTTGACGAGTTCCTCGCGTTTTTTGAACAGATCGCCCTCGGGGCCGAATTTGCGGCGCTGGAGTTCGCGCACTTCTTTTTCCTTGTTCAGGATTTCGTCCTCGCGCTGTTTTTTCATCTCCTCGCTGAGCATGACCTGTTCGGCCTGGTACTTGCTGTACAGGCCCTTGATCACGTCCTGCTGCTGGGCGATTTCCTGCCGCCACTGCGTGGCGATCTTGTCGAGTTGTTCCTGGGCTTTCTGATAGTCGGGTATGCTTTCCAGCACGGCATTCACGTCCACGTAGGCGATACGTTGGGCAAGAGCAAGTGTGGCAAAGAGCAGGGTGAAAAGGGCTGTTGACGCAATTTTCTTCATCATGATAGTGGCGTGTAAGTTGAGTGTTGTGGGTGGTTTGTTTGTAGTCCCGCTTGGTTTTTCCCGCAAAAGTAGCGGATTTGACTTGTTCAGACGGCTTTCTGACGGATTGAGGACAGGTTCAGTTGCACCGCCTGTTTAAAAAAATTTGCTTAATGAAATCCAACTGGCTGATTTTGTTTTAGTTCAAATGGCGTTCAGGTGAAAATGTTCGCCCGATTAACCTGCGCTTAACGCCCTCTTAAACGAATTTAACGACGCAGCGTACCTTTGCCGCCCACCACACCTGAAACACGTTATGCACCTGATCGGCCCGGACCATCTGTCCTTGGACACCATTGCCGCCATTGTGCGGGGAAACTTCCCGCTTGCGCTTTCCGATGAAGCCCGCCACCGCCTGCGCCGTTGCCGTACCTACCTCGACGCCAAACTGCAACACGAGCACGCCCTGTTTTACGGCATCAACACCGGGTTCGGCTCCTTGTGCAACATCCGCATTTCGGATGCCGACATCGAGCAGTTGCAGCACAACCTGCTGGTGTCGCATGCTGCCGGCATGGGCGATCCCGTGCCGCCGGAGGTCGTCCGGCTGATGCTTCTGCTCAAAATTCAGAGCCTGTGCTACGGGTTTTCCGCCGTGCGGGAAGCGGTGGTGGAGCGGCTGGTGGATTTTTTCAATGCAGGCGTTTTCCCGGTGGTGCTCGAACACGGTTCGCTCGGCGCTTCGGGCGACCTGGCCCCGCTGGCCCATCTGAGTTTGCCTCTCGCGGGCATGGGCGAAGTGTGGTACGAAGGCCGCCGCCAGCGCGCCGATGTGGTGCTGCAACTTTTCGGCTGGGAACCGCTTGAGTTCCAAGCCAAGGAAGCGCTGGCACTGCTCAACGGCACGCAGTTTTCCACCGCCTACGCCGTGTGGTGCCTGCTCGAAAGCCGCCGCTTGGCCGCCCAGGCCGACCTGAATGCTGCTGTCGGGTACGACGCGTTCGATTGCCGCACCGCGCCCTTGGATGCGCGTATTCATCGCATTCGCCCGCATGCGGGTCAGTTGGCGGTGGCCAAAAACTTGCGCGAATGGCTGGCCGGCAGCGCCATTGCCGACCAGGAAAAAACGAGCGTGCAGGACCCGTACTCGTTCCGCTGCGTGCCGCAGGTACACGGGGCCAGCCGCGACGCGCTGGCCCACATCGAGCAGATGGTGCTCACCGAAATCAACAGCGTGACCGACAACCCCAACGTGTTTCCCGATGACGATGCTATTCTCTCCGGCGGCAACTTCCATGCGCAACCGGTGGCCCTGCCGCTCGACTACTTGGCGTTGGCGCTCTCGGAGTTCGGCAGCATCGCCGAGCGGCGCATTTACCAGCTCATCGGCGGTCAGCGCGGGCTGCCGCCGTTTTTGACCGACAACCCCGGCCTGCACTCGGGCATGATGATCGCCCAGTACACCGCCGCCGCCATCGTCAGCCAGAACAAAACGCTCTGCACGCCCGCTTCTGCCGACAGCATCGTGAGCTGCAACGGCCAGGAAGATCACGTGAGCATGGCGGCCAATGCCGCCACCAAGGCACGCCGGGTGGTGCTCAACCTGGAACGGCTGCTGGCCATCGAATTCATGGTGGCCATGCAGGCGCTCGACTACCGGCTGCCGCTCCGCTCCTCGCCCCGCATCGAGGCGATTCGGGAGCAGTACCGGGAGGTGGTGCCCAGGCTGGCCGAAGACCGGGTGCTGAGCGCGGACATGGAGCGGACGCGGGAGTGGTTGGAAAAAAGTGCCACAGAGGCTCCCGGAGTTTTGGAGGGCACAGCGATTTTTCCCTCGTAGAGGAAATGTCACAGAGGCTCACAGAGTTTAAGAGGACACAGAGAAAAAATAAAAAACTCAGTGTCCTCTTAAACTTTGTGAGCCTCTGTGACATTTCCGACGACGCATGTTATTTCTTCTTCGGACGCAAATCCACCACCAACTCCCGCTCGTACTGCGCCAGATCGGACAGTTCAGTTTTTACCTTCGATTCCCAGCGCTCAAGCACCCGCTCGGCGTTCCCGGATGCGAGTTCATTTTCGAGCGTTTTTTGCTCGGCCCGCAGAAGTTCCTGCTGCCGCACAGTCAGCGGTTTGATCTGATCGGCGAGTTTGGGCAGGTCCGGGCCGATACCGGCCATGGCGGATTTGAGCCGCCGGGCGTGCAATTCGGCCAGATCGAAATGCAATTGGGCGCGGCGCAGGGCAAGGGCGGCCCGTGGCGGATCGGCGGGCAGGTAGGTGCTGTCGCAGGTGAAGATCGTTTCGGTGCGGGCGATGGCTTCCGAGTAAAAATCGCCGCCGAGACGGCCATTGATCTCCACCTTCAGCGGCGGCCAATCCGAAGACGGAAAACTGTCGCGGTGGCCGCGCAGGTCGCCGCGCAGGAGCAAGCGCGTCGGGTGCCACCAGATACGGTTTTCCATGCCTTCCAACTTTGACACGAGGTAGATTTCTCCTTTGATTCGGTGGCAATTCGACTTGACCGTGTTGCGCGAATGCTCGGTGAGGACCAAGAGGTTTCCGCCGATGCGGCGCGCCCGGTCGGTGGCATGGCCGAGCACGTCGGCGTACCGGCAATCGAGGGTCGCGCCGTGGTCGCCGACCTTGACTTTGGCCAAAAGCCGCGCCTTGCGCAGGTCCAGCAGGTACGGGTCTTCGGCAACGCCGCAATACGGGATGGAATCCAGCCCGGTTTTGCCATTGGCAAGTTTCAGGCGGACGGGCGGTTGGCAAGCCTGCAAGAGGCAAATCGCGAATATGGCAATGGGGAGGATCAAACGGAGCATATCGTTCGGGTTGTTTTAGCGGCAAAAGTAGGTACTCCGAACGGGACACGTGGTTTGACATTTGCCAGAACGATGCGCAAGCGTAGTTTTCTCAAAGTCGGATTTGTTTTAAAAAAATTAATACAAACAAAATGTTTGCATTTGTTCGAACTGTTTACTTTTGCCGCACACTTGATTTTTTCACCAAACTAAAAAAGTACATCTATGGAAATGACAAAAAATGCCATCAGTTGGTTTGAGATTCCCGTCCGGGACTTCGAGCGTGCCAAGACGTTTTACTCGGCTATTTTCGACTACGAAATGCCGGAAATGCCGATGGCAGGCATCCGAATGGGCATCCTCCCGCACGACCGCGACGGTGGTGGCGTCGGGGGCTGTATTTGCCACGGCGAAGGCTACGAACCCTCCGGCGCGAACGGAACCAAGGTTTACCTCGACGGCGGCGCCGACCTGAACACCGTGCTGAACCGCGTACCCGGCGCGGGTGGCGAGGTGGTGTTGCCCAAAACGCCCATCGGCGACGGCTACGGCCAGTTTGCCTTTTTTGCCGATACCGAAGGCAACGTCGTTGGCCTGTATTCGGCATAAGCGGTAATTTTTGAACGGGTGTTTGGCCGTCTTTGCCAAATACCCGTTATTTGACCCCTGTTAAAAACGCCTTATCCTATTTCACCACCACCACGGGTGAAATGGGATTTTTTTTTACCATAAACAATCTTCATCATGCGCCTTCCGATGTACGATTTACGATTTACGATTTACAATTGGCGATTGGCGGTAGCCGGGTTGCTGCTCTTTTTGTTGCCATTGGTGGCCTCGAGCCAGGTGTCGTGCCTGCCGGTTTTTCCGAAAACGGACGACGACGTGACCATCACCTACGACGCCACGCAGGGAAACGGCGCGCTCGCGGGCGTGTCGCCGGTGTATGCGCATGCGGGCGTCATCACCAGCCAGAGCAACTCTCCGAGCGACTGGAAGTATGTGAAAACCACTTGGGGCGTTGCCGACCCCAATGGTGCCATGACCAATGCTGGGCCGAATCTGTGGACCAAAACGTTCAACATCCGTTCCTTTTTCGGTATTCCGCAAGGCGAAACGGTACTCAAACTGGCCTTTGTTTTTCGAAATACCGACGGCTCCATCGCGGGCCGCGCGACCGGGGGCTTTGATATTTTCTACGAGGTGTACCCCGACAACTTCGGCTTGCATACCCTGCTCATCCAGCCCGCGAGCAGCCCGGTGCTGGCTACCGTCGGGGGCGCGATTCCCGTGCGAGCGGCTGCATCGGTTGCGGGAAACCTGCGCTTGTACGACAACGGCGTTCAGGTAGCGAATGCCACTGGAACACTGCTGGAAACCAACCTGACTGCGGGTGCTGGTATCCACACCGTCGAGTTCGTGGCCGAGGCCGGGGCCAACAAAGACACGTCGCAGTTTGTGTACATCGTGCCTGCCAACCTGCCCGCCCAAAACCCGCCCGCCGGAACAGTATATGGGATCAACTATGTGGACGCACAGACCGTGCGGTTGCAAGTGTACGCTGCGGGCAAACAGGTCGTGCACCTCATCGGCGATTTCAACGACTGGACTCCCACGGAGGCCTACCAGATGAAACGCAATGTGATCAACAACATCTGGTGGTTCGAGCTCACGGGCCTCACGCCCGGGCAGCCCTATCGGTTCCAATACCTCGTGGACGGCACGTTGCGCATCGCCGATCCGCTCAGCACGCTCGTGCTTGATCCCTGGAACGACGGGTTCATTTCGCCGCTCACCTATCCCGATATGCCGGCTTATCCTACCGGAAAAACCAACGGCTTCGTATCCGTTTTTCAAACAAACCAGCCGCCCTACAACTGGCAAGCATCGAACTACGTCCGCCCGAAAAAAACCGACCTCGTCATCTACGAATTGCTGCTGCGCGATTTCCTGGACAACCACGACTACGCCACCCTGCTCGATACGCTGGACTACCTGCAACGCCTCGGCGTGACGGCCATCGAACTGATGCCGATCAACGAATTCGACGGCAACAACAGTTGGGGCTACAACCCGGCCTACCACAAGGCGCTGGACAAATACTACGGCAACGCCGAATCCCTCAAACGCCTCGTGGACGAATGCCACCTGCGCGGCATGGCCGTCATCGTGGACGTGGTGTTCAACCAGGCCTCCGGTTCCAGTCCGCTGGCCCAACTGTACTGGGATGCGGCCAACAATCAGACTGCGGCCAACAGCCCCTGGTTCAACCCCACGGCGAAGCACGATTTCAATGTGTTTCACGATTTCAACCACGAGAGCGCCCTGACTAAAATTTATGTGAAAAACTGCCTGCAATACTGGTTGCAAGAATTTAAAATTGATGGTTTCCGGTTTGACTTGTCCAAAGGGTTTACCCAAAAACTGACCCTTGGAGATGTAAATGCCTGGGGCCAGTACGATGGCTCCCGGATCGCCATTTTGAAAGACTACGCCAACCATATCTGGGGCGTTGCGCCTGGGGCGTACGTTATCCTCGAACATTTTGCCGCCAACGACGAGGAAAAGGAACTGGCCGAGTACGGCATGATGCTCTGGGGCAATATGCATTTCGACTACAACCGGGTGGCCCTTGGCACTTCGGCGGGCATCGGTGCCGACCTGCGCTGGATTTCGCACCAAACGCGCGGCTGGAACGTGCCGCACCTGATCGGCTACATGGAAAGCCACGACGAAGAGCGGATCGCATACGCATGTCTGCAAGAGGGAAACACCTCGAACCCAAACCACAACATCCGCACGCTGCCCGTGGCGATGCGCCGTTTGGAAATGCTGGCCAACCTGCTGTACACCGTGCCAGGGCCTAAAATGCTGTGGGAATTCGGCGAACTGGGCTACGATTTTTCCATTAATTATTGTACCGACGGCACTGTCAACAACTGCCGCCTGGACCCCAAGCCTATCCGCTGGGACTACCTCAGCGACCCCTACCGCCGCCGCCTGTACGACGTGACCGCCGCTTTGTTGCACCTGCGCACGAACTACGATGTGTTCGAAACCTCCGATTTCCAGTTGAACCTCGGCAATGGACAGGTGCGCAGTATCCTGCTGAACAGCCCGACCATGAACGCCGTCGTGGTGGCCAATGTGGGCGTGACGAACACCACGGCCACCCTCGATTTCCAGCACACCGGTACCTGGCACGAGTACTACACCGGCAATCCGCTCAACGTGACCGGCGCCTCCACGCCAATACCCCTCGGCCCCGGCGAGTACCGCCTGTACCTCGACCAGTTCGTGCCGCTGCCGGCGGGGCTGAATCCCACGCCGACGGTGGAGATAAGTGGCCCGCTGAGCGATATGGCCCTGTACCCCAACCCGACTGCCGAGTGGTTTTTCTTGGATTTTGCGCTCCGCGCAAACACCCGTGTACAGGTGGATGTGTTCGACGCTACCGGCCGCTTAGTTGCTACGCCGTGGTCGGGTGAACTGCCCGAGGGCCAACAACAAATGCGCGTGGACGCTTCCAGTTGGCCTCCCGGTCTGTACTGGGTGGCGCTGACCGATGCGAGCGGCGGCGGACGGCTTTTGCGAAAGATCGTGGTGGATTGAGCGCTTGTGGGAGGATTGGACACAGATTTGCGGGATTGGACACGGATGCCACAGATGAGACACGGATTTTCATGGATCCAAAAAATCAAAAAATATCCGTTTAAATCCGTGTCTCATCTGTGGCATCCGTGTCCAAATCCTTTTCGCAAGCAGTAAAATCGGATCAATCGAAACATTCGTACCATTCGAATCAATCGAACAAATATCTTTGCCGACGTATGAGACCCATTTCGCTGCGCACACTACTGCTCGTCGTCCCACTGCTGTTGATTGCCCAGGCGTGTACAAATGCCACTTCGCAAGAAAGCAAGGCCTACCGATACCTGTCGTCGGAGACTCCGGCCTTGCGCAACCCGCATTTGCGTTCGCTGGTCGCGGAGTTCGACAGATATTTCGCCGACACGATGGCGCTCACCGGCACGCCCGGCGCAGCGGTGGTGATCGTGCAGGACAGCATGGTGCTTTTTCAGCGCGGCTACGGGTTACGGGTGAACAACCGGCTGGATTCGGTGGACGCGCACACGGTTTTCCGTATCGGCTCCTTGTCCAAGGGCTTTGCGGGCGTACTCACCGGCATGCTCGTACACGAAGGCGTGCTGCACTGGGACGACCGTATCGTGCAATACGTGCCCGAATTTTCCCTGTCCAAACCCGACAATACCGGCCAGGTGCAACTCACGCATTTGCTGGCGCATACCACCGGCCTTCCCTACCACGCGTACACCAACCTGATCGAAGCCGGCTACGACATGCGCACCATTGCCGCCCGGTTTGCGCGGCTGCCCTTGCGCGGTGTGCCGGGCACGGTGTTCAGTTACCAAAACGCCGCGTTCAGCCTCGTCGGCGAAGCCATGCAGACCGCCACGGGCAAGTCGTACCCGGATTTGCTTTCTGAAAAAATATTCGCACCCATCGGCATGCGCGACGCTTCCGCCGATTGGCTGAGCATCCAGCGGAACCCGAACACCGCCCGACCGCATGTGTATTCCCGGCGCCGGGGGCTACAACCTTCTGCCATCACCAAGCGGTTTTACAACGCCGTGCCCGCGGGCGGCGTGAACGCCAGCGCCGCCGACATGGGCCAGTGGCTCATCGCGCTGCTCGGACACCGGCCCGATGTGCTGCCCAAGGCCGTGCTGGACGAGGTGTTCCGCCCCAACGTCAAGACCGACGGCGAGCGCCGCTACTACCGGCGCTGGGGCAAGCCGATGGAACCGCACTACGGCATGGGCTGGCGGGTGCTGACCCACGAGACGGACACGATCATTTACCACGGCGGCTCGGTCAACAACTTCCGCAGCGAGATCGCCTTCGACCGGCGCGACGGCATCGGCATTTGCGTGCTGTTCAATTCGAACTCGCCCTTGGCCAGCGCTTGTATCCCCGTGTTTTGGGAAAAATACCGGGCGCATCGGGAAGCCATCAGGGCGTTTGGGAATGATGAATGATGAATGATGAATTTGGCATTGCTGCTTGGGCCATGATTCCCCGGTAAACTTCCAGCAATTGTTCGGCGCTGCTTCGAACATCAAACTGTTGCTCCACCAGCGAACGGGCGATTTGGCTGAATGCCTGGTACGGCTCATTTTCCATCCAATAAAACTTTCGGATCGCTTCCGCGAGCGCCTGCGCGTCGCCTTCTTCGACGAGGAGTCCGGTTTCGCCGTGCCGTACCTGGTCGGGGAAATCGCCGTGGCGGGTAGCCAAAACGGGCAATCCAGTGGCTTGCGCTTCGAGCAGCACGACGCACACGGCCTCGTGGTCGCCTTCCGGCGTGCGTTGGCTGGGGTGGATGAACGCGTCGAATCGGGACAACAAAGCAGGCATCTGCTCGTGCTCTACGGGATCGAGCCAGGTGACATATCCCTCCATCCGGTGTTCGCGGATGTATGCCCGGAGGTGTCGGGTCAGGTCGGTGTCATACCGTTCGCCCGCAAACGTGAGCCGCAGGCCGGGGCAGTCGGGCCGGGCCAGTCGCACGGCTTCGAGAGTGGTGTGGTGGCCTTTTTTGGGGGTAAACGTAGCCGCTTGCACGAGGTGGAGCCGACCGGCCGGTTTGCTTCGCGGGACAAAAGGGAAACATTCCAGGTCGGGGCTGGGGCGCACGAGGGCAATTTTTTCCGATGGACAGCCCATGCGTTCCAGTTCGGCTTTCCAGAGTGGGCTTGCTGCGATTATTCGTGTAGCCTCCTCGAACAGTTCTTGATATTTTTTTCGAAAAACAGGCCGTTGGTGCAGCAGTTTTTGGTAGTCAAATCCATAAAACGTGACCACCAGCGGGCGCTTCAGTTTATTTGCCAGCGGCAAATACAAACAGCCGGTTGGGCCAAAGTGCGCGTGCAAAATATCCGGCGGGTCGTGTTGCAATTGCCGCCAAAGCCAAGGCGAATAAGTAGGGAAAAACCGCTGCGAACGGGTCAGCAGACGTTGCCAGAACGGATGCTGCGTTTCCGTTTTTGCTTCCAACAAACCCGGAATCTGAAGCGGAAACCGGTGGTAATGGAAGTCGGGATGGCAAAACGCATTGTCCACGATCCAAGGCGCGGCAATCGAAACAGTTTTGAGTTTTGGGTTTTGAGTTTTGAGTTGGGAGTCCAGTTGGCCGGATAGGTGCAGCAGCAGGCGACTGACCCAACTGAGCGTGGCGGGAAGGTAAAAGTCGAAGAGATGGAGGACGCGCATGGGTAAACGGACAGCGGCCACCTCATTTGACCAGATCCACCACTAAAAACACATAAAAACACTAAGTTTCCACTAAGAGAATCTACGACTTAGTGCGAGTTTAGTGTTTTTATAGTGTTTTTAGTGGTGAAACATGATCTGCGAGATGACCGCTGCAATGGTACAAAAAGCCCGTTGTGTTTACGGATTCGGGATCGTCAGCACCTGGCCGGGATGGATCAGGTCCGGGTTGTCGAGGATGTCGCGGTTGGCCTCGAAGATGGCCTTGTACTTCATCATGTCCTTGTAGTAGTGCTGGGCGATCTTGCTGAGGCTTTCGCCTTTTTCCACCGTGTGCTTGGTGTAGTATGCGGTGTTGGCCACTTTGATGTCGGCCATGATATCGGAGGGGTTGTCGCCGCCGACGGCCTTGATGGCATCCCAGAGCTGGTCTTTGTCATACTGGGTCTCCACGGTGCCCCATACGTTGAGCTTACCGCCTTCTTCTTCGACGCGACCGTCCGTTACGTTCAGGTTCTCCCCGAGGTCGAGCACACTTTGGTACTTTGCTTTTACTGACATAGGAATTGGTATTTATGTGTTGAAAAGGATTTGATGCGCAAGGTTAAGGCTCTTTTGGGGAATTTTCAGGTTAAGTTTCGAAGAAATTCCGGGTTGTTTTTTGATCAAGGGGGCCTTGGGACTGTGGAGGGACTTTTGGGTCACATGGCGCTGCCTGATGAACCATTATGGGACACGGATGGCACGGATTGGACACGGATTTACACGGATCAAAAAAATCAGAAGTGAAATCTGTGAAAATCCGTGTCTCATCTGTGTCATCCGTGTCCCATCCTCCCACATGCGCTCGCTACCTTTGCCCCGCATGAAAATCCTGCTCCTCCGCTTCAGTTCCATCGGCGACATCGTGCTGACCACCCCCGTGGCGCGCTGCCTCAAGCAGCAACTCGGCGCGGAGGTACATTTTTTGACAAAACGGGCATTTTCTACCTTGTTGGAACCGAATCCGCATGTGGATCGCGTGTTTGGTTTTGAAAAAAAACTCTCGGAGGTAGTACCGGCTTTGCGCCGCGAACGCTACGACTGGGTGCTGGACCTGCACCACAACCTGCGCAGCGCCCGCGTAAAATGGGCCTTGGGCCGACCATCGCGGTCGTTCGACAAACTCAACTTGGAAAAATGGCTGCTCGTGCATGCCGGCTTGGATTGGCTGCCCGACCGCCACATCGTGCATCGCTACATAGCCACCGCAGAGCACCTCGGTGTCCGGTACGACGGGCTGGGGCTAGATTATTTCATCCCCGAAACCGAGGAGGTGGACGTGCGCGTGCTTGCTCCCGGCGTGGCGCCGGGCGGGTATGTCGCGTTCGCCATCGGGGCCAACCATGCTACCAAGCAATTGCCTGTGGAAAAAATTGCGGAGCTGTGCCGGCGCATTCCGATGCCGGTGCTGCTTTTGGGCGGGAAGGCGGAAGTGGCTGCCGGAAAGCAAATTGCCGCCGCTTCCGGGCCGCATGTGTACGATTTGTGCGGCCGCCTGTCGCTGCACCAAAGTGCTTCCGTGGTGCGGCAGGCCGCCAAAGTGGCCACGCACGATACCGGACTGATGCACGTGGCCGCCGCCTTTCGAAAACCGATCGTGTCGGTTTGGGGCAACACGGTGCCGAAGTTCGGGATGTACCCGTTTTACCCGGACGGGATGGCGGCCAACACGACGTTTGAGGTGCCCGACCTGCCTTGCCGCCCCTGTTCCAAAATCGGCTACGAACGTTGTCCAAAGGGGCATTTCAGGTGCATGAACGGTCAGGACATCGCGGCTATCGCCGAAGCGCTGAAATGACCGGAACTTTCCAAAAAAGTTATTTTAGGAACGGGTGCGGATGCGTTCGCCAATTTTGCTCTATTTTTCGCGGCGCAAATCCGGGCAAACCAAAGGACGCTTTAATCAACACAAACAATTTTGCTCTAACATCCTGATACTCGCTTTCTTAGCCAACGGCCAACAGCCAACAGCCAATAGCCAGTCGCTAACAGCCAACAACAAGTCGTATGCTTAACAAAAAACTACTCTTCCTTCTTGTCGCCTTGTTCATCGGAGGCGCCGCCCGGGCACAGGACATCCACTTCACCATGTTCAACATGTCGCCCATGACCCTCAATCCGGCCAACGTGGGCAAATTCGAAGGCACGGTGCGCATTGGGGGCATTTACCGCAGCCAATGGTCCAGCGTGATCAACAACCCCTACAGCACCCCATCCGCCTGGGTGGATGCCCCGATCATCCGAGGGTTCCGCAAACAGGACTGGATCGGCGTCGGATTTTTGCTGTACCAGGACAAGGCAGGCTCGGCGGCCCTGTCGCACGGCGCCGCCAAACTCGGCGCCACCTACCACCTTGCGCTCGGCAAATCGGGCACTACCGTCATCTCTATCGGCGGACACTACGGCGGCGAGCAGCGTAAGATTGACATCAACCAGGTCAAATTTGCCGACGGGTTTATCGGCCCGGACAACTACAACTCCGGCCAGAGCATGGACAACGGGCGTGTGCTCGGCAATGCCGACTACTCCGACATTGACGCCGGGATCACCATTTCCACCCGCCTGAACAAAACCACCGACGTGAGTGTCGGCTTTGCCATGTACCACCTGACCAAGCCGAACTACAGCCTCATCGGCGGCGGCGGCGGCGGCGGCATGGGCGCCCAACAGGGCCAGGCCGAACTGCCCACGCGCTCGGTGGCGCATGGCCAGTTCAACGTGGCGCTCACGGACAAGTGGACGGTCAGCCCGTCCTTCCTGTTCCAGACTATGGCGGGCAACGACGAGATCATCGTGCAGGGCATGGCCGGCTACCTGTTCAACCAGGAAAAAGACATCACGCTGCGTGCCGGCCTCGGTTACCGCATGAGCGATGCCGTCAGCGCCATCATTGGGGCCAGAATAAAAAACCTGACCGTGGGCTTGGCCTACGACATCAACACGTCCGACCTGTCCACCGTCAGCAACAACCGCGGCGGCTTCGAGATTGCTGCCAACTACATCATCAAAATTTACAAACCTGCAGTGGTGAAACCGAAGGTGTTCTGCCCGCGCTTCTGATTCAGGGGTAACAAATCAGTGATCCGGTCTTCGCGCCGTTTCGTCCAACCGATCAACACAATTAAAATATGAAGAACTATATCCTTCCGATAATCTGCCTGACGGCGCTCGCGGCATCCAACCTGACAGCGCAGCCGCTCAACCGCTCCACGCCCGACGCCATGCTCAAATCGGCCAAAGAAGCCGAGGCCACCGGCAACCCGTACGCGGCGTTGGAATACTACGAGGACATCTACGACTCCACCAAGGACAAGGATGCCAACATCCGCATCGCCGTGCTCAACTTCGAACTGCGCGACTACCAGCGCGCCGAAAAGATACTCAGCCGGGTGGTGCAGCGCGACCGCGGGAACCAACATCCCGAACTCAAGTTCCTGTACGCCATGACCCTCAAGCACAACGGCAAGTATGCCGATGCCGAGGACATGTTCGGACAAGTTGTTGCCGACAACCTCGACTCTGCCCTGATGGCCAAAAGCCGCCTGGAAATTGCCGGCTGCAAACTGGGCCGCAAGGCCAAACAGCCCGAACTGCTCAAGGTGGGCAACCTCGGGAAAAAAGCCAATAGCCCGCAAACCGAGGCATCGCCCTCGTACAACAGCGGCGAATTGTACTTCACTTCCCTGGCATCCAAGGAGGTCGTCACGCTCGACGGCAAGGAGGGCGATTGGTACACCAAGATTTTCACCGCAGCGCCGCCCGCCCAACCCGGCGGCGATTACGGCGCTCCCACGGCACTCGGCACTCAGATTAACCGGGAAGAGTGGCACCAGGGCAATGTGCACGTCACTGCCGATGGCAAGACGATGTACTTCACCCGGGTGGAGATGGAGAACAACTACATGAAATCGAGCAAAATATATGTTTCCAACAAAGGCTCCGACGGATGGGGCGCCGCCACCGAGGTGACCGGCATCAATGGCGACTATATCGCCAAACACCCCTGCGAAGGCGAACTCTTCGGAGAAAAAGTGCTCTTTTTCGTGGCTAATATCCCCGGCGGTAAAGGCGGATTCGATGTGTACTACGCCACCCGGAAAACGGACGGCGTGTACGGCCTGCCCGTCAACATTGGCGAGGTAATCAACACCCCCGGCGAAGAAGCCAGCCCGTTTTACCAGGACGGCAAACTGTACTTCAGCAGCAACGGCCACCCCTCGCTCGGCGGCCTCGACGTGTTCGAAAGCCAATGGAACGGCTCCGTCTGGAGCACGCCCGCGCCCTTGCCCGCCGGCATCAACACCAGCCTCGACGACCAGTACTACACCCGCAGCGCCGACGGCTACAGCGGCTTCCTCGTCAGCAACCGCCCCGGCCCAAACAACCTCAAGAGCAAGACCTGCTGCGACGACATCTACGCCTGGGAAATCGAACGCATCAAGGTCGAACTCGTGGCCACCACGTTCCGGCTGCGCAAAAAAGACGAAAAAGCAAACCCGCCGCTCGAAGGCTGTACGGTGCAGGTGATAGACGTATCTGACAAAAATCCGCTCAGCGTGGACACCAAAACCAACGCCGCCGCCAACGACTTCATGTTCACCCTGCTGCCCGACAAATCCTACATCGTAATCGCCGAGCGCGAGGGCTTCACGCCGGACACCGTCACGTTCAACACTACCGGCGTGAAAAAAACCACCAAGGTGGAAAAGAAACTCACGCTGCGCACCAAGCGTCCGCCCAAACCGACGACCCGCATCGTCAAGCGCGACGAACCGATTCGCCTGAACAGCATCTACTACGACTTCGACAAGGCCGAAATCCTTCCCGATGCTGAAAAAGACCTGCAGTTCTTGGTCAACCTGATGAACCAGTACCCGGACATGAAGATCGAACTGTCCTCGCACACCGATGCCCAGGGCCGCGACGATTACAACGAACGCCTCTCGCAACGCCGGGCCGACAGCGCCAAAACCTGGATGGTGGCCAAAGGCATCGTCGCCGACCGGATCGTGGCCGTGGGTTCCGGAGAAAAATTTATCCTCAACCGCTGCAAAAACGGCGTGGAGTGCCCCGACGAAGAGCACCGGTTCAACCGCCGCACCGAGTTCAAGATCATCGCCGGGCCGACGAGCATTACCATTGAGGAAGAGGTGGTGGAAGAAGGGGGCGGAGGGTAGGTTTTGCTTGGCGTAGAGTCAATGGGAACGCGGGTGACACGGATTTTTTCGGATGCCCGCGGATTTATCATCACATAAAACCCACAATCATGCTTTTACACGCAGCGTTGACCGATGAAGTTCTGGATGCCTTTTTCGATGTTTAAAACGAATTGGGCTATGGTTTTTTGGAGAAAGTGTATCAAAATGCACTCTTTCTTGAATTGAAAGAACGCGGGCTTAATGTTGTTG
>Ga0268299_1000519_pt1 | contig 115259 bp, 97 predicted proteins | sample NOBtaG_FD_193484 | JGI IMG/M metagenome (GOLD analysis project Ga0268299, IMG submission 193484) | Activated sludge microbial communities from bioreactor in Nijmegen, Gelderland, Netherland - NOB reactor | ecosystem: Engineered > Bioreactor > Aerobic > Activated sludge | place: Netherlands...
TCCCAACATGCACCGAGGCCGAGCAGCCTCACTCCGAGTGCGAATGGAAGCGTGGCGGTAGTCGGACGAGACTCTCGAAATGCCTTGACGCGAGCCGGCCCTCTCATGGAAGCGCAGCGAGCGCGGGAGTGGGGCCCCGCGCGGCTTTGCCGCGTGGGGCGAGGGGCGCGTGCCCCTCGTCGTATCACCCCGCCGCGTCTCCCGAATCGCGTTCCCCGAGGTTCCCCTCCGCGATCGCGCGCAGCAGCACCGACTCGCGGAGACGCGCGAGCAGCTCGTTGACGTGCTCGATGCCGTCGTGCGCCATGCGCCGCGCGGTGTCGGCGTCGACCTTCGCCGCGATGCGCTCGCCGAAGCGGTGCAGCTCCTCGCGCGCGAGCCACTGCACGACCTCGACGTAGAGCGCGACGTCGGCGGTCGTGAAGCCGCGCTGCTCGCTGAAGCCCGCCGCCCGCACCCGCGCCCAGGCCTCGGCGATCGCGACCGAGCTGCCCTCGAGACACTGCTTGCCGTCGCGCACCACGATCTCGACCGCGCCGACGCCGGCGAGAGAGCGGATCTCCTTCGCCGGCAGCCCGGTGCGCTTCGCGAGCCGGGCGACGGTCTCCGGCTGGTGTGGGCGGTCGCGCTCGCCCGCCGGAACGATGTGGCCGTCGAGCGCGCTGAGCCCGCGGCTCGCGCCCGGGGTGAGCTCGCGGCCGTCGCCGACGATGCCCTTGATCACCGTCAGCGGCAGGAAGCGCTCGCTCTGCAGCCGCTTGATCAGCAGGATGCGCTCGACGAACGCGGCGTCGTACCACGCGACGTTGCGCTCCGGCCGCTCCGGCTCGGGGAGCAGGCCCTCGCGGATGTAGTAGCGGATGGCCTCGCGCCCGACGCCGGTCGCGCGCTCGAGATCCTTCATCTTGAGGCGCCGGCGCGGCTCGACCGTCGCGCCCTTGGTTGCGCCCGGCACCGGAAGGCTACGCACCGTAGGCCGGTGCGACGGCGGACACCGCGCCGGCGCCGATCGCCGCGACGCGCGCGACCTCGCGCTCGCGATCGAAGCTCGCGCCGACCGCCTCGTCGTGCGCCGAGATCGCCTCGACGTCGACGTCGGCGAAGCCGAGCACGCCCATGTCGGTGTACGCCTTCTGGATGCGCGGGCCCCAGAGCCCGATCTCCTTCATCGTCGGCACGATGCGCGTGAACAGGCTCGTACGATAAAGCTTCATCATGTCGGAGCCGTCGACGTGGCGCGCGCACTCCTCGACCGGCAGGCCGAGCGTCTCCCACACCTCCTGGGCGAGGAAGCGGTCGCGCAGCAGGTAGCAGCCCTCGACCGCGAACTCCTCGCGCTCGTCGCGCTCCTTCTGCGTCAGCTGCGGGTAGTAGTCGCGCAGCGCGAGCCGGCCGAACGCGACGTGGCGCGCCTCGTCCTGCATCACGTAGGCGTTGACCGACTGCGCGAGCGGGTTCTGGCCCTGGTCGCGGATCAGGCCGAAGGCCGCCAGCGCGACGCCCTCGATCAGCACCTGCATGCCGAGGTAGGTGAAGTCCCAGCGCGATTCCGACAGCGTGTCGCCGATCAGCGCCTTCAGGTGCGGGTTGATCGGGTAGGCGAGCCGGTACTTCTCGTGCAGGAGGCGCGAGAACGCCTCGACGTGGCGGGCCTCGTCCATGACCTGCGTCGCCGCGTAGAACTTCGCGTCCATGTCCGGCACCTGCTGCACGATCTTGGCGGTGCAGACCAGCGCGCCCTGCTCACCGTGCAGGAACTGCGAGAGCTGCCAGGCCTGGTAGTGCCGGCGCACCCCGGAGCGCTCCTGCTCGGTCATGCGACGCCAGACGTCCGAGCCGTGGATCGGGATCACCTCGTCGGGCAGCAGGGCGGGATTCTCGGGGTCGAGGTCCTGCGACCAGTCGATGCGGTCGGCCGCGTCCCACTGCAGACGCTTGCCCTTGGCGTAGAGGTTGAGCAGCTTCTCGCGGCCGTCCGCGTACTCCCAGCGAAAGGTGGTGGCGAAGTCCTGCTTGACGTCCCATTCGGTCTCGGTCGTCGGCCTCGCGTACAGCTCCTGCGTCGACATGGCGCCCCTCCGTGGCGCCGATTCCGCGACGCCGCCTCCTGCGTAGTGCGTACTTGTACTACGTACTTTGCGACGGAGTCAAGGGCGGCCGCACGAATGGGCCGGCGCGCCCCCGGTCACGATCCGGTCGGGCCGCGGCGGCGCTCTCCCATGCGCGCGCCGAGCTCGGCGCGCGAGCGGATGCCGAGCTTGCCGTAGACCCGCATCAGATTGGCCTCGACCGTCTTCGGCGCCATGAACAGCGCCCGCGCGACCTCGCGATTGGTCTGCCCCTGGGCGACGAGAGCGGCCACCCGCTCCTCGGTCTCGGTCAGCTCGGTGCTCACGCGGCGGGTCGGGATCCGGCGCAGCTCCGCCTCCGCGCGCTCCGCCCAGAGCGGCGCCCCACGATCGCGGAAGACCTCCAGCGCTCGCGCGAGCGTCGCGCGTGCGGCCCGCCGCTCGCCGCGCCGGCGCTGGATCCGGCCGAGCGACAGCAGGGCACGGCCGAGATCCACCGGCATCTCGAGCCGTTCCCAGCATTCGACCGCCGCCGCGGCGGCAGCGGTGGCGCCGTCCAGATCGCCGCGCGCCGCTGCGAGCAGCCCCCTGGAGGAAGCCGCACCCGCGATCGCCCAGCGCCGGTCGAGAGCGCGAGCGCGCTCGTCGAAGGACTGCAGCAGCTCCGCGGCACGATCGAGCTGGCCGACGCCGATCAGCGCCTCGAGCGCGTCGGGCAGGAAGTGCACGACGAACGGCTCGCCGATGCCGGTCGCCTCGACGTGCGCGACCAGCGGCGCGAGCGCCCGCTCGGCGGCCGCCGCGTCACCGAGCGAGAGCTCCAGCACCGCCTGGTTGCCGAGCGCCCAGACCAGCACCTGCGCGTAGCGGCTGGCCTCGCCCAGCGCCATGGCCTGACGCAGGTCGGCGCGTGCGCCCGCCACGTCGCCGCTCGACGCGCGCGCGCCGCCCCGGTGCGCATACGCGACCGCGCGCATGCTCTCGTTGCCGGTCTGCGCCGCGATCAGCATGGCCTCGTCGGCGTCGCGGATGGCGGCGGCGAAGTCGCCGCGCCACCACTCGCAGCGCGCCAGGCTGACCAGCAGGAAGGCGACGTCGCTCTCCTCGCCGCGCTCGGTCGCCCACCCGCAAAGCTCGCGGTAGGCGGTGCACGCCTCGGCGAAGCGACCGTCCAGCGCCGCGATCTGCGCGGCGATCGCCCCGGGGCGCAGCATCAGCTGCGCGCTGCGGCTGCGATCCTCGAGGCGCAGGGCGCGCTCGATCGCCTGCCGGTCGATGCCGCGTCCGAGGGCGAACGCGCCGACCGCCGCAGAAGCGATCGCCTCGGCGATCAGACCCGCGTCGCCGAGCTGCTCTGCCAGGACGAGCGCCTCGGCGGAGAGGGCCGCGGCGCGTACCATGTCGCCCGCGCTGAAGATCGCGAATGCGAGGTCGAGCTGGATCGCGACCCGGGTGCCGTCGTCCTGTGCCTGGGCAAGCGCTTCCTCGAGGTGCGGGATCGCGTCGACGAAGCTGTCCTCCTGGCCGCGGATCATGCCGAGCAGGTGCAGGGCGCGCGCACGCGCGGCGCCCGGCGGCTCCTCGGCGAGCACGCTGGTCAGCAGCGAGCGGGCGCGCGCCCGGTCGCCGGCATGGCTGAAGTGCTCGGCGGCGAGCGTGCGACGCCTGCGGCTCGCCACCCCGTCGTCGGCAGGGGTGAGCCGCGCGGCTTGCTCCTGGAACTCGGCGGCCGCGTCGGGGGCGCCACGCCGGCGCGCGATCGACGCCGCCTCGTCGAGCGCACGCGCGACGCGCTCGTCGGGCCGTGCTGCGGCGAGAGCGAGATGGTGCGCGCGCTCCTCGGGCGCCGCGACGATCCGCGCGAGCCGGCGGTGCACCTCGCGGCGCTCGTCCGTGGTCGCCGACGAGTACACCGCCGAAGCGATCAGCGGGTGCGCGAAGCGCAGCTCGCCGTCGGCCTGCTCGAGCACGCGCGCCTGCCGGGTACGCGCGATGGCGGCCTCACCGTCGCGTCGCCCGATCGCACGGCTCACCAGCTCGACGCTCGGCGCCGACGTCGCCGCGGCCACGAGCAGTGCCCGGTGGGCGCGCGCCGGCAGGCGCTCGAGCCGGCGCAGGACCAGCGTGAGCACCGTGTCCGGCACGGGCAGCGGCTTGCCCGGCGACGGCCGCACGCCGCCCTCGACGAGGGCGCGTGCGAGCTCCAGGGCGAAGAACGGGTTGCCGCCCGACGCGTCCGCGATGCGGCGCAGCGTCGGCCGCGGAAACACCTGGTCGAGGTGCACGCGGATCACGTGGTGCAGCGCGCTGAGGCTCAGCGGCCCGAGCAGAACACGAGCGACCGGTCCGGCGAAGGCGGTCTCGAGCGCCAGCGGCACCCGCCGCCGTACCTCCTCGAGCCGGAGTGCCGCGGCCACGCCGACCGGTTGCGTGCCGATCCGGCGCAGCGCGAACGCGAGCACCTCGGCCGAGGCGCGGTCGAGCCACTGGAGGTCGTCGATGGCCAGCAACACCGGCCGCTCGGCCGCGAGCAGGCGAAGGCTCGACAGCACCGCCGCCCCGACCGCGCGCGCGTTCGGCGGCGGCCCGGCCGGGCTGATGCGCAGGAGCGCCACCTCGAGTGCGATCCGTTGCGGGTCCGGCAGCCGGGACAGGATCCGGTCCGCAACCGGCTCCAGCAGATCGGCCAGCGCCGCAAAGGTCTGCTTGACCTCGGCCTCGACCGGGCGACACGACAGCACCAGCATCGCACGTGCGGCCGCACGGAGGCCGACGTGGCACCACACGGTCGTCTTGCCGATCCCGGGCGAGCCCTCGAGCAGCAGCGCACCCGGCTCGCGGGCGAGGTGGTCGAGCAGGCGGTCGACCGCCTGCAGCTCGACCGCGCGGCCGACCACCACCGTCTCCGCCATGTCGCCCGATCGCTCGATGGTCGATCACCAGCCGTCGTCGGATCGACGGCATGGTTTCGCCACGCAGCGGGGATGTCAATGCTCCAATGCTCGAGTGGAGGAGCTATCCGGCGCGCACCGGGCAGCTGCGCGGCGGCGGCGCCTTCCTGGCGCTGAAGCTCTTGCCGACCGCGTATCGCGTCGTGCCGCCGAACTGCATGCAGTAAGAAAGTGGACCGACCTCGAGCTGCGCGTACAACGGTCCCGGATCGCCGCGCAGCGACGCCACCACCGCGGCACCGCGACCCGACGCCTTCAGGTCCTTGCCGAGGTTCACCACCACCGTCTTCACCGGCCCGATCGTGCTGGTACGGCTGCGGTCGACGTACTTGAAGCCGGTCGTGACGCCGCGCTTCTTCAGGTACTTCCAGTTGGCCGCGGGCAGGTCGTACAGACCCTCGAAGGAATCGCCGAAGCTCGTGCCGAGACGCAGCTTCGCTCCGTGCAGCACCGGGTCGGTCACGCTGCCCGCGACGAGCGCGAAGCCGAGCGCCCCGTCCTTGCTGACCAGGTTGAACGCGCTCGCGCCCGGCCGCACCGGGTTCGAAGCGATGCGCAGCGACGTGCCGGCGAGCGCCACGCCCTGCGAGAACGGCTGCTCCTGCGGGTCGGAGCACGCCTCGGCGCTCGGCGGCGACACCACGCCGGTCGCATCGTACGCCGTGACCACGTAGCAGTACGCCTGCCCCGGCAGCAGCAGGGCGTCGCGGAACGCCGTGGTCGTCGCCTCGCCGGCGAGCTCGCGTGCGCCGCCCGGGGCGTCGCTGCGCTCGACCCGGTAGCCGACGGCGCTCGGCGCCTCTTCGTCGACCGGCACGCCCGCCTGCAGCCAGCTCACCGCCAGCGCGCCCGGGCCCGCGGCCGCGACGCGCACGTTGTCGGGTGCGGACAGCGAGCGCAGGTCGGCCGACGCGACGTCGTTGTCGGAGCGCGCGTTGCCGCCGGACGTGCGCACGCGCGCGTGCACCGTCTGGCGCCCGGCCACCGCGGTGATCTCGAAGGGTGCCCTCGTGGTGTCGCCGAAGCGAACGTCGCCGAGAGGATAGGAGTCGATGACGTTGCCCGTGCCGGGCGGGCCGTCGAGCAGGTCCACCGTGATCGCGGTGGCTTCCGCGAGACCCAGGTTGGTGACCAGCGCGCCGACCACGACGTTCGCTCCCGGCTCCGAGTACGGGGGATCGAACTGGAGCTCGACCAGCGCCGGGTCGGCGACTCTCCGCACCGTCGTCGTGACCACGGCGTAGTCGTCGGGCGCCGGCGTCAGGCCGGGAAGATCGAGCGACACCACCGTCAGGTCGCCGGTCACCGGATCGATCGCCGCGGCGGGCAGCCAGCGCTGCTTCGCGCCGCTGGTGATCTGCGTGAACAGGTGCACGCTGGATCCCGCCTCGAGCCGCGCGCTCATCAGCTGCCCGAACGCGCCGGTGCCGGGCTGGCCGAAGCTGCGATAGACGAGCCGCGCCTCGTCGCCCGCCGCGACCACGGTGGGCGACTCGCCGCGGTCGGTCTCGCCGAAGTCGACGCCGCCCGCGAGATCGGAGATCTCCCAGCTGCCGCTCGCGCCTGGACGCGTCGCGACGCGGACGCGGGCCCGCGTGCTCAGGTCGCCGACGCGATGGACGCCGTCGTCGTCGAGACCGCGCACGAGGAAGCTGACCCACTGGCGGCCGTCGCCGGTGATCGCGAGGCTCGGCGAATCCGCCATGCGCGGCAGATCCGCGCTGCCGTCGACCGCGAAGGCGCCACCGCTGCCACGCGCCAGCCGGATCGTCCGGTAGGTGTCGTTCAGCCCGTCGGCGATCGGATCCTCGGTGTAGGCGATGGTGCTGACCCCGCCGCGTCGCACGACGCTCGGGTCGACGTTCATCGCGGTGCCGGGCAGGGTCGTCGTCAGCGCGCCACCCGCGATCGGCACCTCGCGGACCTTGACGCGTGCGTCGGTGCGCGTCGCCGGGTTGCCGTCGGCGTCGTAGTTCCACGCGACCGTGTAGCCGGTCGCGTCGCCGGAGACCGACGCCGAGCCGTCCGGCAGCAGATCGCTGGTGAGGCGCAGCGGCGCGCTCCACACGCCGGACGCGAACGTCGCGACGTAGATCTCGTGCCGCTTCATGAGCCCGCCGATGTCGTCGCCCACCGCCTGGTCCTCGGCGAGCGTGGTCGGCCGCGCGCTCCACGCGACGACCGCGAAGCGGCCGGCGCCCGCCCCGGCCCACGACAGGCTCGGCTCGCCGACCCAGTGCGTGCCGTCGGTGATCGGCTGCGCCGGTCCCCAGTCCTGCGTCGCGGGGTTCCACGTCTGCGAGACCAGGCGCGTGGTGATCGTGTCGGTGCCGAGCGTCGCGTCCTCGACGTGGACGCGCATGCGCTCGCCGGCGTCGCTCACCGCGACCACGGGCGCCGGATTGACGGTGCCGAACGGCGGCGGGTCGTCGTCGATCACGTTCGGGTCGAGCCCCGGCGGCAGCGCCTGGGGCACCTGCAGGCTCAGCAGCGCCAGACCGGCCTCGAGACCCGTGTTCAGATCACACTCGGGGAAGTAGAGCGGCATGCCGTTGGGCTTGACCAGCGGGTACGACGGCGTGCTGATCCGGTACAGCGTGATCGGACCGAAGCCGATGCGCACGAACAGCTCCATGGTCGCCTGGAAGAAACCGCACGGATCGTTGACGTGCGCGTCGGGCGGGCTCGCGTTGATCACGATCGGCACCAGGATGCCGATGCGCGTGTTGAGGCGCGCGCCGCCCTGGACGATGTTCACCAGTCCGAGCCCGATCGACACCGCGCCGCGGGCCGCGACCTGCGGCAGCATCGTGAGCCGCACGTTCGGCTGCAGGGGATAGAGGGTCGCGAACAGGTCGACCCCGCCGTCGAAGCCGACGGTCAGCGCGGCGTAGAGCTGGATGATGCCGAACAGGTCGAAGATCGAGCCCTCGTAGATCAGGAACTCCTCGAGGATGCTGACCACCTTCTCCTTGCCGATGGTGAAGGCGAAGGTGCGCGGGTCGTTGAAGTTCACCTGCGCCGCACCCGGCGGCGCGACCGCGAACGACTCGCTGAAGATCGGCACCGAGAGGAACGTCGCCTCGACCTCGCCGCCCGCGGCGCGGAAGGTGACGTCGCCGTTCAGGCCGATCCTAGCGTCGACCGATGCATTGGCGTCGAAATGGTTGTCGATGACGATCGGGATCGGGATGCCGGCGATGTCGCTGATCGGCGGATCGGGCATGTAGAGCGGCAGCCCGGGGATGTTCGGCACCACCAGGCGGGTGCGGTAGTAGCCATCGAGCGGCCCCCGAGGCACCCACTCGAGCGAGCTGTCGGCGCGCGCGAAGCCGCTCGTGATCGGGTTCGCGAGCACGCGGATGGTCCGGCGGAAGGTGGCCAGCCCCTTCGGTACGCAGCGCACGCCGTCGGCGATCGGGTACGGCGTCACGGTCGAGATTCCCGGCGGCAGGCGGCCGACGTCGAACTCGGCGAAGTCCTCGGTGCCGGTGCGGACCCGGTCGATGAGCTGCCCGCTCGGACCGCGGAACTCGTACTCGTAGCCCTCGAACGTCGACCCGGGATCGGGCGGCGGCGCGCTCCCGATCTCCCGGAAGCCGATCCACACGCCCGCGCTCTGCACCTTGAACGTGACCATCGCCGGGACGCCGCTGAAGTAGGTGCCGAAGTGCGCGCCCGCGGCCGGCGCTGCGGGAAAGGCCTCCACGCCGTTGATGTTCACCGCGGTGCCGCGCGAGAGGCAGTCGAGCGACAGCGCCACGCCCTTGGGCTCGATCTTGGCCACGCCGCCGGCACGTACCGAAGCGCCGGCCGGCGCCACGCCCTTCGGCCCCGCGCCGCCCTGGATCATCGTGTAGTTGCCGGGCGGCACCGTGAAGCTGAACGCGCCGGAGGCGGACGGCGTCGTGGTCGCGACGATCGTGCCGGTCGAGGTCGTCAAGCTGAGCGTGGTCGCGGCGAACGGATTTCCGACCGCGAGGACGGCGCCGGTCGCCGCCGCGCCACCGGACGCCGTCGCGAGGCCACGATCGACGCCCCGCGGCAGCGTGCCGATGATGGTGCCGAGCGCCGGCTCGTCCACCGTGAAGCTCGCGCAGGCGAGCTCGGCTGGTGCTGCGTCGGTGACGCCCGCGCAGAGCAGCGCGGGACCTGCCGCGGCCCCGTCGGGCACGGTGACCTCGGCGAGGTACGCGCCGCCGGCGAGCGCCACCTCGACCGCGGGCTCGGTCGCCGTCGACAGCAGCCACTGCACCCGGACGCCGGTCGAAGGCGAGCCGAGCGGCGCCAGCCCGGACACCGTGATCGTGGACCCGGGCGCGCCGTGGTCGGCGGAAAGGATCACGCTCGGCGCGGGCGCGCCGCTCGGTGCCGGGATCAGCTGGGCCGAGCCCGGAACGGCTGCCCCCAGGAGGACGAGCCCCGCCACCAGAGGCAGCAGGCGGAACGTGGACGCGCCACTGTCGTTCATGAGACCTCCCGTGCTCGGCGCCGGCGACGCCGCCGCGAGCGAGCCGTTCCCGTTCCCCGGAAGCCGCCGCACCGCATCACGCCGCCAGCGCCGCGACGATGCGGTCGAAGCCGATGCCGGCGCGCGCGTACAGCTGCTCGACCAGCTCCTGCGAGGCGGCGTCGATCAGGCAGAAGGCTGCCTCGTCGGCGGGAACCAGGATCGCGTGCAGGTAGCGGATGGGCGTGCCGCCGCGGCGCATGGCCTCGGCGGTGGTGCGCACGCGCTCGCTGGTCGAGCGGAACAGGTCGGCCGTGGCACCGGGCCAGTAGTGCTCGACCAGGTAGGTGCTCGCTCCGGCCGGCTGCGCAGGCTCGCCCATCGGCAGGACGCTACGCGCCGCACCGTGTCTGCCGCATCCGGCGGTCGCCTATGTTTCAGTCGGCCGCCCGCCTCGCGGCGTAGCGGCGTCGCTATCCCGCCCGGCGCGGCAGCACCCGGCGTCCGTCGTGCGTGAGCCAAAGGCGCCGCAGGCGAAGCGTCGCGATCCGCCAGGCGCCGTCGGCGCCCTTCGCATACTCCTCGAAGTAGTGCCCGCGCCCGTGCAGGGTCAGCGCCGGCGGATCGCCGGGGAACTCGAGGTAGTCCTCCATCGCCCAGGTGCCGCGCGCGCTTTGCGCCCCGGTGAGCTCGATCTCCGGCATGTGGCCGTGGTGGACCGTGACCGCCGCGCCGACCGCGCCGCTCACCAGCGCGACGATCGCGTCGCGGCCGGTCGCGACGGCGTGCGGGGCGTCGTCGCTGGTGTCGAGCTGCGCGTCGGCGGTGAACACCTCGCCCCACTCCTGCCAGCGCTTGGTGTCGAGCAGGCGGAAGTAGCGCGCCTTGAGCTGCTTGATCGCCTCGATGTCGGCGAGCTCGTCGATCGTCATGACCCCTCCTGCGGAACGCATCGACGCCCCGTGCGCCGCGATCCGCCCGCTCCCCTCTACCGGGAGTCCTGAGGGCGACGCTACGACGCCGGCTCCTCCGCCGCGCCGTCGAACGCGTCGCGCGCGGCCCAGGTGAGGCGCCAGCCGCCGCTCACCGCGACCATCAGGCTCATGCCCCAGAAGCACAGCGCCGCCAGCGCGACGAAGCCGCCGGCGTAGCTGCCGGTCAGGTCGCGCGTCACGCCGAGGAACGACGGCAAGAAGAAGCCGCCGAGGCCGCCCGCGGCGCCGACCAGCCCCGTGACGACGCCGATCTCGCGCTGGAAGCGCAGCGGCACGAGCTGGAACACCGAGCCGTTGCCCGCGCCGAGGAGGGCCAGGCAGAGCGTGAACAGCGGCACCGCGAGCCACACCGACGGCAGGCTCGCGATCGCGAGCAGCAGGACGGCAACGCAGCCGTACAGGATCGACAGCATGCGGATGCCGCCGAAGCGGTCGGCGAGCAGACCGCCGACCGGGCGCATGAAGCTGCCGGCGAACACGCACAGCGCGGTCAGATCGCCGGCGACCACCTTGTCGACCCCGTACTGATCGCTGAAGAACACGCCGAGGAAGCTCGCGAGGCCGACGAAGCCGCCGAACGTGATGCTGTAGAAGAGGCAGAACCACACGGTGTCGAGCTGGCGCAGGACGTCGACGTAGTCGCGCAGCTTCTTCGGCGGCGGCTGGCTCGGGCTGTCCTTCGCGCACAGCAGGAAGAGCAGGCCGGCGGCCGCCATCGGCAGCATCGCGAGGCCCATCGCCGTCTGCCAGCCGTAGGCCGCCGCGAGTCGCGGCATGAAGATCGACGCCAGCACGGTGCCCGAGTTGCCGGCGCCGGCGATGCCCATGACGAGCCCCTGGTGCTGCGGCGGGTACCAGCGCGATGCGAGCGGCAGCGCCACCGCGAAGCTCGCACCCGGCACGCCGAGCAGCAGTGCCACCAGGAAGAGCCTGGGCAGCGAGTCGGCGAGCTGCCAGCCGACGAGCAGCGGCACGAAGGTGATCGCGATGCCGATCAGCCCGGTGCGGCGCGGACCGAGGTGATCGGTGAGCGCGCCCATGACGATGCGGAACAGCGAGCCACCGAGCAGCGGCGTCGCGATCAGCAGGCCCTTCTGCGTCGCGGTGAGCTGCAGGTCCTCGGCGATGAAGTTGCCGAGCGGACCGAGCAAGTACCAAATACAGAAGCTGATGTCGAAGTAGACGAAGGCGGCGAGGAGCGTCGGCCAGTGGCCGCTCTTCTTGAGCTCGGCGAAGCTCATGCGCGCCTCACGACGGCCGGCGCGAGGCCGCGGCGCGGCGGACCGAAGAGGACGGCGCCGGTGCGCGCGTCGAAGGCGGCGTGGTGGCAGGGGCACTCGAAGCGCTCGCGCTCGGCCGCCCACAGCACCGGGCAGCCGAGGTGCGGGCAGCGCCGGTCGAAGGCCACCGTCTCGTCCGCGGCGACGCGCACCACCAGCGCCTCGCGGCCGTCCGCCGCGGCGACGGTGCGCCCCTCGCCGACCGCCAAGGCCGAGGCGCCGCCGTCGCGCAGATCGATCTCCAGTGGCGAGTCGTCGTGGCGCAGGACGCCGCGCGCCGCCCACTCGCCGCCGAGCGCGAGCACCGCCGCGGAACCCGCGGCGCACAGGAACCGCCGGCGGTCGAGACGCTGCTCTTCGGCCGCGGCGATCGGGAACGCATCGCTCGATGCGGCTACGCCGCGCGAGCTCGACGCATCGCTCGCCGGAACGCTCGCCGGATCGCTCGCCAGCTCCTTCAGTCGCACAGCGCCTCCTCCAGCATCAGCTCGGCACGCGAGCGCGTCGCGCCGTGCGGTACGTCGACCTCGAAGCGCGCGGTAGGCGCGGGCACCATGACGGCGTTCCGCGTGGTGATGACGTGCTCGCCGAACGCGAACCGGTCGAGCGGACGCGCGCGCCGGCGGTCCTCGACCTCCTCCTGCGTCCCGTAGAACAGCGCCCCCGACGGACACACCGTGGCGCACATCGGCGCCTTTCCGACGGACGTGCGGTCGTAGCAGAGGTCGCACTTCATCATCAGCTCGCGCTGCACGTCGATCTTCGGCACACCGAACGGGCACGCGAGCGCACAGTTGCCGCAGCCGATGCAGCGCTCGGCGGCGGCCGACAGCACGACGCCGTCGGGATCGAGCTTGATCGCATCCGCCGGGCAGACGCTCGCGCACGCCGGATCGTCGCAGTGCATGCACACGGTCGGCGCCGTCTGCACCGTCGTCGCGCGCGCGATCTCGTCGAGGTGGATCATCGAGAAGCCGCCGTGACCGGGGCACTCGCTGCACGCCTCGACGCACGCTCGACACCCGATGCAGCGGTTCGCGTCAATGAACAGCTGCTGCACGCGGCACCTCCGTTTCGACGGCCCGCTCGTCCGCCGTCTGCGCGGCCCGATCGTCGGCGACGAGCTTCTCGATGCGCACCGCCGCGACCTTGAATTCCGGGATCCCGGCGATCGGGTCGTAGGCGCGGTTGGTGAGCAGATTCGCCGACAGCGCGCCCGGCCAGTGGTACGGGATGAACACGGTGTCGGGACGGATCGTCGCGACCACCAGCGCGCGCAGCTCGAGGGCACCGCGCCGGCTCGTGACGCGCACGCGCTCGCCGTCCGCGACGCCGAGCTTCGCCGCGAGCTTCGGATGGATCTCGACGCGCGGCTCCGGATACTGCTCGACCAGCGGACCGATGCGCCGCGTCTGCGTGCCGGAGAGGAACTGCGACACGACGCGCCCGGTGGTCAGCACGACCGGGTAGTCGTCGTCGGTGACCTCGGCGGGCGGGCGGTACTCGACGGCGTGGAAGCGCGCGCGGCCGTCGGGGTGCGCGAAGCGTCCACCCTCGAAGAGCCGCGGCGTGCCCGGATGCTCCGGCGTCGGGCACGGCCAGAAGACGCCCATCTGGCGCTCGATCTTCTCCCACGTGATGCCGCCGTAGTCGGCGACGCCACCGGCCGACAGGCGCGACAGCTCGGTGAAGATCTCCTCGGGCTTGCTGAACGCGAAGCGCTCGCCCTGCCCGAGACGCGCCGCGAGATCGCAGACGATGCGCCAGTCGGCGCGCGCCTCGCCGGGCGGCTCGACCGCCTTGCGGATGCGGATCACCCGGCCCTCGGCGCTCGTGACCGTGCCCTCGTCCTCCTCCTGCAGCGAGCCCGGCAGGACGATGTCGGCGTGGCGCGCGGTCTCGGAGAGGAAGAAGTCGATCGCGACGTAGAAGTCGAGGCGCTCGAGCGCCTCGCGCGTGAAGGTCGCGTCGGGCAGCGAGACCAGCGGGTTGAAGCACAGCGAGATGAGCCCGCGGATCTCGCCGCGGTGGATCGCCTCCATGATCTGCGGCGCGGTGTAGCCCTTGCCCGGCAGCACGTCGGGCTCGACGCCCCACATTCCGGCGACGTGCGCGCGGTGTGCCGGGTTCTCGATGTCGCGCGCGCCGGGCAGCTGGTTGCAGCGCTGGCCGTGCTCGCGCCCACCCTGCCCGTTGCCCTGCCCGGTAATCGTCGCGTAGCCGCAGCCGGGCTTGCCGATCTTGCCGGTCGCGAGCACCAGGTTGATGCAGGCGAGCACGTTCTCGACGCCCTTGGTGTGGTGCTCGATGCCACGCGCGTGCAGCAGCATGGTGCGCGGCGCCTGCACCCACATCTCGGCGGCCTCGATGATCCGGGTCGCAGGGATGCCGACCTCCTGCGCGACGGCGTCGGGCGTGTAGCGCTCGACGGTGCGCAGCACCTCGTCGAAGCCGTTGGTGTGCGCGGCGACGAACTCCTGATCGACGCCGCCGAGCCGGATGACGACGTTCAGAATCGCGTTCAGCAGCGCCGAGTCGCGGCCCGGGCGCACCGGCAGGAAGAGGTCCGCGGTGCGCGCGATCGGCGTCAAGCGCGGATCGACCACGATCAGCTTCGCGCCGCGGTCGCGCGCGCGCCAGATGTAGTCGGTGGTGATCGGGCTGCACTCCGACACGTTCGAGCCGAGCACCATCACCAGGTCGCTCGACGGGATGTCGGCCCACGGGTTCGCCGCGCGGTCGATGCCGAAGGCCTTCAGGTTCGCCGCGCCGGCGGCGACCATGCAGAGGCGCCCGTTGTAGTCGATGTGCCGCGAGCCGACCGCGAGGCGCGCGAACTTGCCCATCAGGTACGCCTTCTCGTTGGTCAGCGACGCGCCCGACAGCACGGCGACGGAGTCCACGCCGTGGTTCGCCTGCAGGCGACGGATCCGCTCCGCGACCTGGTCGAGCGCCTCGTCCCACGGGATGCGGCCGAAGCCGTCGCCGCTGCGCACCAGCGGGTGCAGCAGGCGGTCCTGGTGGTTGTTCTGCAGGTAGCGCTTGACGCCCTTCGGGCAGAGCTTGCCGCCGTTGAACGGGAAGTCCTCCCACGGCTCGACGCCGACCACGCGCTCGTTCTGCACGAGCAGCTGCACCCCGCACTGCTGGCCGCAGAAGCAGCAGTGCGTCTTCACCTTGCGGTCGGGCTCGCCGCGCGCGGCGAAGCCGCCGGGCGGCTCGTAGGAGAGGTGCGGTCCGTGCCGGTCTTCGAGCACGTCGAGCGATGCGGTCGGCTTCGCCATGGTCAGGCCGCCCTTCGCGCCGTCGGCGGCGCGGGACGCGTGCCCAGCACCTGCGGGTGGAACTGCGCGCCGACCATCGCCGCCTGCACCTGCGCGAGACGTCGCCGCCGGCACGCGGGGCAGAGGTCGCCGTGCGCGGCGAAGGCGTCGCCGCGCGCCGCGAGCAGGGCTGCGAGCGCCGCGCGCTGCGCCACCGGCGCGAGCGGTGCGCCGCAGCCGGCGCAGGCGACGCGCTCCGCGTCCGGCATCTTCACCAGGCGCGCACCGAGCTGCAGCGGGCGGATCAGCACGTGGTGCAGCTTCGAAAACGGAATGGCGACCAGCAGCACGATCACCGCGATCTCGTGCGCCAGCGCCGCGACGTCGAAGAGCGCCGGCGCGTGGCGTGTCGCCGGCAGCGCGAGGCCGGTCGCGGCGACCACGAGCAGCAGCATCAGCGGTCCGACGTGGAAGCTCGTCGTGACGCCGGGCAGAGCGCGCAACCGGAAGCGCAGGACGAGAAACACCACGGCGCCGGCGGTGACCGCGACGCCAGCGAGCGACAGCCCGTGGAAGACGAGCCAGGCGATCGCACCGTCGACCGGGAAGCTCGCGGTCGGGATCTGGAAGAAGACCGCGCGGTAGCGGTCCGGACCGTCGACGGTGAAGCGCAGCCAGCCGAGCACCAGCGGCACGGTGATCGCGAAGCTCGCGAGGGTGCCGAGGGACAGCAGCAGGTGCGCGAGCCAGCGCAGTCGCGAGCGGCGTGCGACGAAGGTCTGAGCGACCAGATCGGTGCTCGCCGAGCGCACGAGCGTGCGCAGCGTGCCCGGCTGCGCGATCCCGCGCAGGAGACCGCTGCCGAGGGCGCGCGCGTAGAACGCCGACGGGCGCCGCCGCCAGAAGGAGCTCGCGCGGTGCACGGTGCCGGCGAATGCCACCACGGTCGCGCCGAGGTAGCCGAGCAGCGCGCGGTCGAGGTGCTCGAGCCGTCCCGAGCCGACGTAGATCGCGACCAGCAGCACGGCCGTCGCGACCATCGCGTCGCGGGTGGGACGGCTCACGGCTGCGCCTCTCGCGTCGCGCCGGCAGCACACGCCGCGGCGCCCGGGCACGGCGAGGTCGCGAGCAGCGTCGCGGCCGGCGGCAGCTCGACCCACACCGCGCCGTCGCGCACCTCGACGGGGAACGTCCGCACCGCGTACTGCGGGTCGCCGAGCCCGGCACCCGTCTCCAGCGAGAAGGTCTTCTTGTGCATCGGACAGGCGACCTTGGGCTCGCCGCCCTGCGTGCCGAGCAGGCCGCGTGCGAGCACCGCGTCCTGGCGGTGCGGACAGACGGCCTGCGTCGCGTACCACGCGCCCCTGCTCGCGAAGTGGAACACCGCGACCTGGTAGCCGTCGTGGTCGTAGCCGATGCCGCCGTCGCGCGGCACGTCGGCGACCGGCGCGACGCGCACCCAGCTCGTGGTCGCCGGCGCGATCGGCGACGGCGACCACGGCTCCGCCGCGGGCCAGTCCGCGGGACGGCGCTGCCCGCGCTCGCGCACGAAGGCGACCTTCGGATCGGCGGCCCGACTCTCGGCGAAATGACGGAACGCGGCGCGCCGCCGCGGGTCGCGCACCACCTCCGCCCACTCGCACGCGTACGCGTCGACCAGCCGCTGCATGTCGCGCTCGAGCTCGCCGCAGAGCCCGAGCGCGTCGTCGACGATGACGCTCTTCAGGTACTCGATGCCGCCGTCCATGCGCTCGATCCAGCGCGCGGTGCGCTCGAGCGGGTTCGCGGTGTGGATGTAGTACATGAGGAAGCGGTCGATCAGACGGATCAACGTCTCCTCGTCGAGGTCGGCCGCGACGAGGTCCGCGTGGCGCGGCTGCGCGCCGCCGTTGCCGCCGAGATAGAGGTTCCAGCCCTGCTCGGTCGCGATGACGCCGAAGTCCTTGCTCTGCGCCTCGGCGCACTCGCGGATGCAGCCGGAGACGGCGGACTTGAGCTTGTGCGGCGCGCGGATGCCGCGATACCGCTCCTCGATGCGGATCGCGAGTGCCGTCGAGTCCTGCACGCCGAAGCGGCACCACGTCGAGCCGACGCAGCTCTTCACCGTGCGCATCGCCTTGCCGTAGGCGTGCCCGCTCTCGAAGCCCGCCTCGACCAGCGCCTCCCAGATGTCGGGTAGCTGCTCGACGCGCGCGCCGAGCAGGTCGATGCGCTGGCCGCCGGTGATCTTGCAGTAGAGGTCGAAGCGCTTCGCGACCTCGCCGATCACGATCAGCTTCTCGGGCGTGATCTCGCCGCCCGGGATGCGCGGGATCACGGAGTAGGTGCCGCCGCGCTGGATGTTGGCGAGGAAGCGGTCGTTGGTGTCCTGGATCGACTGGTGCTCGAGGACGAAGTCGTTCCAGCTGCTGGCGAGGATGGAGGCGACCGCCGGCCGGCAAACCTCACATCCCGCGCCCGTGCCGTGGCTCTCGAGGAGCTGCTCGAAGCTCTGGATGCGCTTCAGCTTGACGATCTGGAAGAGCTCCTGGCGCGTGAACGCGAAGTGCTCGCACAGGTCGCGGCTCACCTCGCGCCCGGCGCGCGCGAGCTCGGCGTCGAGGATCTGCGCGACCAGCGGCACGCAGCCGCCGCAGCCGGTGCCCGCCTTGGTGCACGCCTTGACGCCGCCGAGCGTGGTCAGCTCCTGCTCGGCGATCGCGGCGCAGATCGCACCCTTGGTGACGTTGTTGCAAGAACAGACCTGCGCGTCGGCACCGAGGCTGCCGGCGATGCCCGCACCGCCGACGCCGCTGGCGCTGCCGAAGAGCAGCTCGTGCGAGCGCTCGGGCACCGGCATGCCGCTCTTCGAGAGCGCCAGCAGCGACGCGTACGGGCTCGCGTCGCCGACCAGGATGCCGCCGAGCAGCCGCTGGCGGTCCTCGCTCAGGATCAGCTTCTGGTAGACGCCGCGCGCGCGGTCCTCGTAGACCACGCGGTGCACGCTCACGCCGGCGGACTCGTCGGCGAAGCACCCGCCGAAGCTCGCCACCTCGACGCCGAGCAGCTTGAGCTTGGTCGAGAGGTCGGCGCCCATGAAGCGGCGCTCCTCGCCGCAGAGGCGCGCGGCGAGCGTCTCCGCCATCTCGTAGCCGGGCCCGACGAGGCCGTACACCATGCCGCCGACCAGCGCGCTCTCGCCGATCGCGTGAATCGCCGGATCGCTCGTCGTGAGCGTCGGATCGACGACGATGCCGCCGCGCTCGCCGACCGCGAGACCGGCCTCGCGCGCCAGCTCGTCGCGCGGCTTGATGCCGGCCGAGACGATGACCATGTCGACGCCGATCGTCGCTCCGTCCTGGAAGCGCAGCGCCGACACCGGCGACGACGCGACTCCCGGCCGCGTGCCCTCGATCGCCGCGGTCAGTGCGCCGACGTGCACCTGCACGCCGAGCCGCTCGATCGCACGCCGCAGCACGTCGCCGCCGCCGGCATCGACCTGACGCGGCATGAGACGCGGTGCCGCCTCGACGACGTGCGTCTCGAGCCCCATGTCGAGCACCGCCTTCGCCGCCTCGAGCCCGAGGAGGCCACCGCCGATCACGACGGCGCTCCGGCAGCGCGCGCCCCACGAGCGGATCGCCTCGAGGTCCTCGATCGTGCGGTAGACGAACACGCCCGGACGCTCGACGCCCGTGAGCGGCGGCACGAACGGTGCGGAGCCGGTGGCGAGGACGAGCGCGTCGTAGCGCTTGCGCCGGCCGGTGCTGGTCACGACCAGACGCGCGGCGCGGTCGATCGCCGTCACGCGCTCGCCCAGGTGGAGGACGATGCCTTGCTCCGCGTACCACTCGCGGGGCTCGAGCTGCAGATCGTCGGCGCTCTTGCCGGCGAAGAAGTCGCTCAGGTGGACGCGGTCGTACGCCGGTCGCGGCTCCTCGCCGAAGCAGACGATGCGGAAGCGCTGGCCGCTGTCGCGCTCGGTGAGCAGCTCGCAGAAGCGGTGCCCGACCATGCCGTTGCCGACCAGCACGATCGTGCGACGTCCGTCCTCCGCTGTCCGCTCGTTCATCTCCGGCTCCCAGAACGAAAAAAGGCGTCCCAGATGCGACCGTGAATCGGTCGCACCGGGGACGCCGTTGTCCCGTCGTCGGGCCCGTGCCGGACCCGGCGATCTCCTATGTCGATCCGGCGGCCGGCATTGGCCGCCTCGTTCGAACGCGCATCACGCAAGTTCGCGGCCAGCGACGGCCGCAACCAGACTCACGCGCACGCTGGCGTTTTCGGATCTCCCCCGCGGGCGTCGCTCGCCTTGCGGAGAATGTGGGCACGGATCGTGGGCACGTGCCCGGTCCAAGGGCAGCGGTCGCGCGGCACGAGCTCAGTCCTTCAGCTCGTCGGGCACCTTGCCGCCGTTGTCCGCCAGCTTCTTCATCACCTGCTTGTGCAGCCAGACGTTCATCGACGCCGAGTCGTTGGTGTCGCCGGAGTAGCCGAGCTCCTGCGCGAGCTCCTTCCGCGCACCGAGGCTGCTGTCGAGGTTCAGGAGCTTCATCAGGTCGACGATCGACCTTCGCCAGTCGAGCTTCTGGGCGTTCTCGGCGGCGAGCTTGGTCAGCACCGCGGCGACGTCCACCTGCGACATCGGCGCCGGCGCTGGAGCCGCGGCGGGCGCGGGCGCCGCCGCGGCCGCAGCCCCGGCCGCGGGCGCACCGGAGGTGGCCGCGGTGCCCGCCGGCTTGGCGGTCGACGCGGCGCTGCTCTCGGACCCGAAGATCTTCGCCATGATCTTGCCGAAGATGCTCATCGCTCCCTCCCGGGCCGCGCCCGGCGCGCGGCTGCTCGAACGCTCCCGGCGACCATCGCCGGAGTCGCGATCCTACGCCGAACACGAGCCGAGGTCAGCGGGTCTTTTCTGCGTTCGACCTCGCCGCCGCAGCCGCATCCGCTGCGAGGATGCGAGGGTGCGAGGGTGCGAGCAACGCTCGCGCCGCCCGCCCGCGCGATGGCGTCAGAACGACAACGTCCCTTCGAGGTAGCCGTAGTTCGCGCCGCGGCCGGTGAAGTTCTGGTCGATGACGCCCTGCCCGAAGGCGTGCGCGTAGAACGCATTGATGGTGAAGAAGCTCGTCGGCCGCAGCTGCACGTTCACGTGCGCCAGGTACGCGAGCTCGTGCCGGCCCTTCGCCGGCACGCCGCCGTAGCCGAAGAAGTCGTTCTTGGTCGCGCCGCCGCCGAAGTACGCGAGGTCCTGCCCGCTGTTCACGCGCAGCCAGTGCAGATCGGTGCGGACGGTGACCATCGGGTGCGGATCGACCAGCCACTGCACGAACACGTCCTGGTTGTTCATCATGTTGTAGAAGGGGAACTGCGCGTACAGCCACGCGGTCGGAAGGAGCTGGAAGAACGTCTGGTGCAGATCGTCGTCGGGGTCGGGGTCGCCCGACGCGCTGTTGATGCCGAAGCGCATCCACGGCCGTGCCCAGACGTCGGACAGCTGGTAGCCCGCCTCGACGCCGTACGCCCAGGCCGAGTGCTGCTGGCTCTGCCAGTCGCCGAACTGGCCGAAGCCGTACGCCATCCCGTCCGCCATCCCGGGACCGAGCTCCAGCGCGTGGATCGCGTTGGCGCCGATCGTGTGGATGGTCGCCGACTCGCCTTTGTCCGCCTGCCGAACCGGCAGCGGGCGGTTGTCGAGAAAGACGACGTCGCGGTCGTCGTCGTAGACGAACCAGAACAGGCGGCCGATGGTGTTGCCCAGCTGCGGCGAGTCGGGGAGGTTCAGCGCGACGCCGCCGAGCGTGATGTCGAGCTCGCGGTTCGCGTCGACCTCGTAGCCTCCGTAGGTCGGACGGAAGCCGAAGCCCGTCACGTTGATCAGCTCGTTGCCGAAGCCGATCTGGCCGCCGTCGAAGCTGCGCCCGACGTGCGTGTAGTCGAACGGGCCGATCAGCCGCTGCGAGATGCGGTTGGTCTGGATCCAGCGCAGGTTCGGCTGCTTCGCCGGCGCGTCGAGGCCGTCGGAGTAGAGCTGGCGTCCGCCCTTCAGGAACAGGCCCTGGACGCCGAACAGGCTCTTGGTCGACGCCCACGCGTTGCGCAGGATCGCGCCGTTCTGCGTGCTGCGCATCGTGTTCGCGTAGTACGTGCCGCCGACGCCGACCGCGTCCGACGGAACGTTGCCGAGCGTCGAGTTCTGGAACTGCACGAAGAGCTCGTAGGGCGCGCGCGTCACGCGCAGGCCGAGCTGCAGCTTGTTGCCGACGAAGTTGTAGCGGTAGCGCGGCGTCGCCGAGTCGTACGGCGTCGAGAACCAGTCGACGAACTCCGCGCGGAACCGGTCGTAGACCTCGAGCCGGATCTTGCTCTCCCACGGGCCGTCGGTCTCGATGCGCGGCGCGGCAGGCGCCGGCGCTGCGGACGGGGGCGGCGCCGCTCCCGAGCTCTGCGCGCCAGCAGGCCGCGCGCCCGCAGCGATCGCCGCCAGCACGACCACGAGAGCGCAGGCGATGGGCGCACGTCGAGTAGAGAGTCCTTCTTGACTTGAAGACATGATCGATCCTCTCAGTCGCCCGGAGGCGAGGTCGTCGTATCAGCCGGCGAGCGGGACGCGAAGCGCCGCGGCGTCGAGCCCGTCGGGCGCGGCGTCGGCGAGCGGCTCGGGCGCCGGCGGCGGCACGCGACGCAGCGCGCCGCGCTCGGCCGCTTCGAGCAGACCGAGCAGGTGCTCGCGCGCCGGGAGGTAGGCCGGGTGCTCTGCCAGCGTCTCCCGCAGGCGGGGACGCGGCAAGGGCACGGTGAACACCTCGCCGATGCTCGCGGCGGGCCCGTTGGTCATCATCACCACGCGGTCGGCGAGGTAGAGCGTCTCGTCGACGTCGTGCGTCACCATGAGCACCGTCTTGCGCTCGCGCTCCCAGAGCGCCACCAGCTCGTCCTGCAGCTCCATGCGGGTCAGCGTGTCGAGCAGGCTGAAGGGCTCGTCGAGCAGCAGGACCTTCGGCTCGAGCGCGAGGGCACGCGCGATCCCGACGCGCTGGCGCATCCCGGCCGAGAGCTCCGCAGGACGGCGCTCCGCGGACTGCGCGAGACCGACGCCGGCGAGCGCCTCGTCCGCGCGTCGCAGGCGCTCCTCCCGCGACGCACCCGGCGTCACCTGCTGGACCGCGAGCAGGACGTTGTCGCGCGCGCTCAGCCAGGGAAGCAGCGCCGGCGACTGGAACACGACCCCGCGGTCGAGCCCCGTACCCACGATCTCCTTGCCGTCGAGGATCACCGCGCCGGCGGTCGGCTCGGAGAGACCCATCACCATCGACAGCACGGTCGACTTGCCGCAGCCCGAGTGCCCGATGATGCAGACGAACTCGCCCTCGCGCACCCTGAGGTTCACGTCCTCGACGATGACCGCGGGTCCGGCGGGCGAGGGATAGGTCTTGCCGAGCTGCGAGAGCTCGAGAAATCGCTGCTTCATGCGACCGCTCCCGCGAGCGTCGCCCGATGCGCCGCGCGCCGTTCCCCGACCAGGAAGGAGAGCACGCTCTTGCGCGCCCGGTGGTAGGCCGGCTCCGCGTTCACCGCGCGCGCCGAGCGCGGGTGCGGCATCGCCACCTCGATCGGCGCGCCCATGCGCGCGCCGGGACCGGCGGTGAGCGGGAAGATGCGGTTCGCGAGCAGGATCGCCTCCTCGACGTCGTTGGTGATCATCAGCACCGTCTTGCGCTCGCGCATCCAGATGCGCACCAGCTCCTGCTGCAGCGACGAGCGCGTGAGCGCATCGAGCGCGCTGAACGGCTCGTCGAGCAGCAGCACCTTCGGCTCCATCGCGAGGCCGCGCGCCACCGCGACGCGCTGGCGCATGCCGCCCGAGAGCTGGCGCGGCAGCTTGTCCATCGCGTCGCCGAGGTTCACCAGCCGCACCAGGCGCTCCGCCTTGTCGCGCTGCTCGGTTGCCGAGAGCTCCGGCGAGACGCTCTCGACCGCGAGCAGCACGTTCTCGAGCACCGTCATCCACGCGAGCAACGAGTAGTTCTGGAAGACCACGCCGCGATCGGGACCGGGCGCGCCGACGGGCTTGCCGTCGAGCAGGATCTCGCCGCGATCGGGCGCGACCAGCCCCGCGATCAGCGACACCAGGGTCGTCTTGCCGCAGCCCGACGGTCCGACGATCGCGACGAACTCGCCCTCCTCCACGTCGAGGTCGAGGTCGCGCAGCACCGCGTGCTCGCCGCGCACGCTCGGATAGCTCTTGCTCACGCCACGCAGGCTCAGGAATGCCATCGCCTTCTCCTCCGTCGCCTTCAGACGCTCTGGAAGCGCCGCTCCGCGAGACCCATCAGTCGATCGAGCGCGAAGCCGATCACCCCGATGGTCACGATCGACAGCAGGATGTGCGAGTAGACGAGGCTGTTGTACTCCTGCCAGAGGAAGCCGCCGATGCCCGGCGCGCCGGTGAGCATCTCCGACGCGACGATCACCAGCCATGCGATGCCGAGCGACAGCCGGAAGCCGGTGAAGACGTAGGGCATGGTCGCGGGAATGATGATCTTGCGCAGCATCTTCCAGCGCGACAGCCGCAGCACGCGGCCGACGTTCAGGTAGTCCGGGTTGATGTTGCGCACGCCGACCGCGGTGTTGATGACGGTCGGCCACATCGCGCACAGCGCGATGGTGAACACCGCCGCCGGCTCCGAGCGCTGGAAGATGATCAGTCCGAGCGGCAGCCAGGCGAGCGGCGAGATCGGACGCAGGATCTGGATCAGCGGGTCGAAGGTGCGCTGGAACGTACGCGAGAGTCCGAGCAGGAAGCCGAGCGGCGTCCCGATCGCGATCGCCAGCGCGAAGCCCTTCGCGACCCGCACCAGGCTGAGGATCGCGAAGCGTCCGATGCCCTGGTTCATCTCGCCGTCCTTGAAGAACGGCCGCAGCACGTAGTCCTTCGACTCTTCCCACGTCCGCAGCGGCGTCGGCAGGTCGGGCGCGACCGTGCGGCTCAGCGCCGTCCACACCAGCAGACACAGGGCGAGCCCCACGAGCGGGAGCAGCACCCCCGCGAGCTTCGATTCGTTCATCGTCGCCACCTCCCCACGTCAAGCAATGCTGGTGACCGCGAACGCCTTCGCGTAGCGCTCCGGGTCGGAGGGATCGAACGCGACGCCGTCGAACAGCGCCTCGCTCTTCAGGTCGGTCGCCGGTGCGGCGAGGCTCATCTCCTTCGCGACCTCGCGGTAGAGGTCGGGGCGGTGCACCTGCCCGACCACCGCCGCGTAGTCGACGCCGTCGCCGATCATTCCCCAGCGACGGAACTGCGACAGCCACCAGAGGCCGTGCGACTTCCACGGGAAGTTGGTGTCGCGGTCGTAGAACGTCATGTAGAGCGGATCGTCGCCGGTGCGCCCGTCGCCGTAGTCGTAGTGCCCCTGCAGCCGTCCGAGGATCACCTCGGGCTGCGTGTTGATGTACTGCGGCCGCGCGATCACCTCGGCGACGCGCGGCCGGTTGTCCATCACGTCGATGAACTGGCTCGCCTCGCTGAGCGCGCGCAGCATCGCCTTGACCGTCTTCGGGTTCTTGTCCGCGAAGTCGGCCGTCATGGCGAAGACCTTCTCGGGATGGTCCTTCCAGATCTGCTGCGTGGTGATCGCGGTGAAGCCGATCTTGTCGGTGACCGCGCGCGCGTTCCACGGCTCGCCGACGCAGAAGCCGTTCATCTTGCCGACCTTCATGTTGGCGACCATCTGCGGCGGCGGGATGGTGATCAAGGTCACGTCCTTGTCGGGGTGGATGCCGCCCGAGCCGAGCCAGTAGCGCATCCACATCGCGTGCGTTCCCGGCGGGAAGGTCATCGCGAAGGTGAGGGGCTCGCCGGCCTTCCTGGCCTCGTCGGCGATCGGCTTCAGGTCCTGCGGCGTCTTGACGCCCTTCTCGAGCAGGCTCTTGTCGAGCGTGATCGCCTGCCCGTTGTGGTTCAGGCAGAACGGGATCACCATCGGCTTCTTCGGCGAGCCGAGAAGTCCGAGCGTCGATGCGTACGGCATCCCGTAGAGCATGTGCGTCGCCTGGTTCTCGCCGAGCGTCAGGCGGTCGCGGATCGCCGCCCACGACGCCTCCTTCGAGACCGTCGACTGGATGCCGTACTTGGCGAACAGGCCGAGCTCGTGCGCCATCACGATCGACGCGCAATCGGTGAGCGCGATGATGCCGATGCGAACCTGTGGTGACTCCGGTCCCTCGTCCGCCCAGGCGCCGCCGACCCAGCCACGCGGCATGCCCGCGAGCAACGCACCGGCCGCGCTCAGCGAGACACCGAGAAATCTCCGCCGCGTGGTACCGGCGCTTGCCGAGCTCGCGGCCGCGTTCGCGGTGCCGCGTTCGATCCCTCTCCTGCGAGACATGTCGGTCTTCCCTTCTGTGGCGCGTGCCACGAAGCTGAGACGTCGTTGTCTCGGATCGGCCGCGCGTTGGTGCGCGGTCGTTCGGAGCGGGCCCCCCGTTGGGCCGATGAACTCATCGTCGCGACGCTCGACGCCACGACTCGCGGCGGCGTCGAACCAAGTCCCGTGCCAGCCCGCCGTGCCACGAAAGTCCAGCAAGCGCGGACCTCGTTCACGCGTGCGCGGCGACGGGAGCGCCACTTTCCTCGGCACGTGCCCCGCGAACGGGCACGATCGCGCGCCGGGGCTGCCGCGCCACTCACACCCGTTCGACCGACGCGGCGCGATGGGGCTGCTGCGTCGCTTCGCGCGCGTTCGAGCGACGGCGGTGCGACGGCGGCCGCTCTCCGGGCTAGCGGGAGGCCGAATCCGCGACGCCCGCGAGCCGCACGTGCGGCGGCGACGCGAACGAGGCGACGTAGCGCAGCGGATCGAGGGGATCGAAGGTACGCCCGTCGAGGAACGCGTCGGGCCCCATCGCGATCGGCGTCGTCGCCTCGCCGAGCAGCCACGGACGGTCGTGCACGCCCTCGACCTTCATGTCGACCAGCGGCGTCTGCACGCCCAGGTCGCCGGCGGCGTCGCGGTAGACCTCGGTGCGGTACACCGACTCGACCAGCGCCGTGATGTCGATCGGCTGCTCGATCTGCCCCCAGCGCAGCATCTGGGTGACGAACCAGACCGCGTGCGAGCGCCAGGGGAAGGTGGCGGCGCTGCGGTAGAAGGTGCCGGCACCGTTGTCGGTGCCGGGCGCGGCGGCGCCGGATGGGGTCGCCGCGAGCGCACGCTCGATCACCTCGACCGGCGCGTCGACGTAGCTCTCGCCGGCGATGACGTGCACGGTCTCGAGCCGGTTCTCCGGACGGTCGATCCAGCGCGCGACGTCGATCAGCGCGCGCACCAGCGCGCGGTGCGTGCGCGGATGGCGCTCGGCCCACTCGCGCGTCACGCCGAGCACCTTCTCCGGCGCGTTGTTCCAGATCTCGTACGAGCGCACGATCGTGTGCCCGCAGCCGACGTGCGCCGCGTACGCGTTCCACGGCTCGCCGACGCAGTAGCCGTCGATGTGTCCCTCGGCGAGCGCCTCGACCATCGCGCTCGGCGGCACGATGCGGATCTGCACGTCGCGCTCGGGGTCGATGCCGCCGGTCGCGAGCCAGTAGCGCAGCTCGTAGTTGTGCGCCGAGTAGGGAAAGACGACCGCCAGCACCAGCGGCGGCCGTCCCGCGCGGCGGTCGTCGTCGAGCACGCGCTTGAGCGCGCGCGCCGGGACCGGCTGCTGCGCCATCGCCCGCGGATCGAGCTCGCGCATGCGGCGGTGCAGCTCGCTCGACACCGTGATCGCGTTGCCGTTCAGCCCGAGCGACAGCGCGGTGAGCATGGGCACGGCGCGCGCGCCGATGCCGAGCGTCGCGGCGAGCGTCATCGGTGCCAGCACCTGCGCCGCGTCGAGACGTCCGGCGGCGAGGTTGTCGCGGACGTTGGCCCACGACGGCTGGCGCACCAGGGTCACGTCGAGTCCGTGCCGGCGAAAGAAGCCGCGCTCCTTCGCGATCACGAGCGGCGCCGCGTCGAGCAGCGGGACGAAGCCGAGCCGCAGGGACGTCTTCTCGAGCCCCTCGTCCGCCGTCGCCCAGGCCGCCGATCGGATGGTCGAGCCGTGCAGCAGCATCCCCCGCTCCTCCTCAGATCAGCGCCGCGAGGTCGATCACGTTGCGTGCGACCTCGACCAGGCGCTGGTTCCGGCTCATCGCCATCTGCCGTAGCGTGCGATACGCGTCGTCCTCGCTGCAGCCGCGGCGTTCCATGAGGATCCCCTTCGCGCGCTCGATCAGCTTGCGATCGGCGAGCGAGCTCTTCGCCTGCGCGAGCTCGCTCTTGAGCTCCTGGAAGGCGCGAAAGCGCGCGATCGCCACCTCCAGCACCGGGCGAACGCGCTCGGCGCTCGCGCCCTTCACGACGTAGGACGCGACCCCCGCGTCCACCGCGGCGCGGATCGAGTCGCTGTCGCTCTCGTCGACGAACATCACGATCGGCTTCGGCTGCTCCTGGAAGATGCGCCGCGAGTCCTCGAGCATGTCGCGGTCGGGCGAGTCCATGTCGATGATCACGACGTCGGGCTCGAGCTCGCGCACGCAGCGCAGCAGGTCGAAGCGGCCCGGCGGCGGGGCGAGCGCGACGTAGCCCTCGCGCTCGAGAGCTTCGCGCAAGGCGTGCGAGCGGTCGACCGTGCGGTCGACGATCAGGACGCGCAATCGTGCGGCGGCCGGCTGCGCCTTGTGCGGTGTCTGAATCAAGCTCCCTCGTCCTCCGGAACACGAGCAGCATCGTGCCGCCTGCGCGGCGCCGAGGCGCAAGGCACGTGCCACGGGCCGGCCAAAGCCCGAGGACCGCCGGACGCGACCCGCGCACGCCGCCCGCGTCCCGCGCGTCGAGCAGGACGCCCAAAGCGTGGGCAGCGACTGCCCGCGATCGAGGCGCGTCAGGCGCGCTTGCTCACCGCGTCGACGACCAGCGTGACCGCATAGCGGAGCGCATCGTCGCGGCTCAGATCGTCGTGGCCGAGCCCCCAGTCGCGCAGCGCGCCGAGCAGCGAGCGCAGCACGAACTGCGCGAGCGCCTCGGCGGGAATGTCGTCGCGTACTTGACCGCGCGCCTGCGCGAGCTCGAGCAGCGGCCGGAGCAGCATGTGCGGCGCCGCCTCGAGACGCTCGGCGCTGGTCCCCATCTCGCCGATCGCGCGCGCCGTCAGCTCACGGTCCCAGCTCTTGCCGTGCACCACGGTGTCCATCATCTCGCGGAGCGCACCTTCGAAGGTCGGACGCGCGAGCAGCTCCGGCAGCATCGCTCGCACCAGCGCGAGACGCTTCCAGCCGTACTCGAGCAGCAGGTCCTCCTTGCGCTCGAAGTACAGGTAGAACGTGCCCTTCGAGATGCCGGCCGCGGCGACGATCGCGTCCACCGTGGTCGCCTCGTAGCCCTGCTCGAGGAACAGCTGGTTCGCCGCCTCGCGGATGCGGGCACGCGTCAGCGCACCGCGGGCGCCGGTCGCCGCACGCGGCGCGCCGCTCGGGCTCTTCCTGGTGTGGGGGGCGACTCGCATCGTCGATGAGACCCTCGATGTGACCATCGTCTAGTAGTTTCAACCCAGCATTAAAACAAGCGATTCACACGATTCGACAGCACATATTTCGGCTCGACATTGACTCTGGTCAGGTTGGTCGCTACGGCTGGCTCCAGCTGACGAACGGAGTCTCCATGGCAGCAGCGGCGAGCACGACCATCGTCTTTCCCGGACAGGGATCGCAGCGTTCGGGGATGGGACGCGACTTCCACGAGTGGTCGCAGGCGGCCCGCGACGCGTACGCCGAGGCATCCGACGCGCTCGGCCTCGACCTGTGCGCGCTGTGCTTCGGCGACGACGAGCGGCTCGGCCTCACGGAGTTCGCCCAGCCGGCGATCCTCGCGACCGAGATCGCGATGCAGCGCGCGCTCGCCGCGGAGCTCGGCCTCGAGGCCGCCTGTCACGGTGGGCACAGCCTCGGCGAGTACACGGCGCTCGTGGCCGCGGGCGCCCTGCCGCTCGCCGACGCGGTGTGCCTGGTGCGCGAGCGCGGCCGCCTCATGCAGGAGGCGGTCCCGGTCGGACGCGGCGGCATGACCGCCGTGATCGGCGAGGATCTCGACCAAGACGCCGTCGCGCACGCGCTCGACGGTCTCGCGGTGGCGATCGCCAACGACAACGCGAGCACGCAGATCGTCCTGTCGGGGCTCGCGCGCGAGCTGCCGATCGCCGAGCAGCGCCTGACCGCCACCCTCGGCGACGGTCGCGTGCGCTTCGTCGAGCTGCCGGTGAGCGCGCCCTTCCACTCGCCCCTCATGGCAGGGATCGAGCCCGCGTTCGAGGGCCGGCTCGAGGAGACGCGCGGCCGCCTCGACGCCGCGCGCGCGGCAAGCGTGACGTCGAACTTCAGCGGCGGCTTCCACGAGCCCGACGCGGGATCCGTGATCGCGCGCCTGGTGCACCAGATCAGCGGCACGGTGCGCTGGCGCGCCAACATGGAGGCGCTCGCCGCGCGCAGCCGGCGCATCCTCGAGGTCGGACCGGGCCGCCCGCTGCGCGCCTTCTTCAAGACGCTCGGCGTCGAGGTTCAGGCGATCACCGACGTGCGCTCCGCGACCCGCGTCGCGACCGCGGTGCTGGCGCGATGACCTTCTCCCGCGACCAGTGGGCGCTGGTCCTCGGCGGCTCGAGCGGCTTCGGCCTCGCGAGCGCGCACAAGCTCGCGGCGCACGGCATGAACCTGTGCCTCGTGCACCGCGACCGGCGCGGCGCGATGGCGCGCATCGAGCCGGAGTTCGCGGCGCTGCGCGCGACGGGCGTCGAGCTGGTGTCGATCAACGCCGACGCGCTCGACGCGACGACGCGCGGTGAGATCCTCGACCGCCTTGCCGGAGCGATGGGAACGGACGGACGCGTCCGGCTGCTGCTGCACTCGATCGCCTTCGGCAACCTGAAGCTGCTGGTGCGCGAGCGCCGGATCGAGCGTCCGCGCGCCCTCCCGGCGCTCGCCGCCGCACTCGGGGTCGACGCGACGAAGCTCGCGAGCGAGGTCGACCGGCTGTTCGCGGGCGGCCTCGACGAGCTGCTGTCGCTCGCGAGCGCGCCGGACTATCCGTCGAGCGCGTTCCTCGACGAGGAGGACTTCGCGCGCACCATCCACGCGATGGGCACGAGCCTGGTCGGCTGGACGCAGGACCTGCTCGGGCGCGGCCTGTTCGCCGCCGACGCGCGCGTGATCGGCCTCACCAGCGAGGGCAACACCGTCGCCTGGAAGGGCTACGCGGCGGTCGCGGCGGCGAAGGTCGCGCTCGAGTCCGTGGCGCGCGGCATGGCGGTCGAGATGGCGCCGTACGGCGTGCGCGTCAACGTCGTGCAGGCGGGCATCACCGACACCCCCGCCCTGCAGGCGATCCCCGGCAACGACCACCTGAAGGCGCAGGCGCGCGCACGCAACCCCTTCAAGCGTCTCACGACGCCGCGCGACGTCGCCGACGTGATCTATCTCCTCGCGACCGACGAGGCGGCGTGGATCAACGGCGAGGTGGTGCGCGTCGACGGCGGCGAGCACGTGTCGGGAGCGACGTCGTGAGCCTGCACCTGCACGCGCTCGGGCACTTCCACCCCGAGAACGAGATCAGCAACGCGTTCCTCGAGGAGCTCGACATCGGCACCAGCAACGAGTGGATCCTCGAGCGCGTCGGCATTCGCTCGCGCCGCACCACCCTGCCGCTCGACTACATCCGCACGACGCACAACAAGGACCCGCGCGCCGCCGCCGAGGCGACGCTCTACACGCACGCCGACACCGGACGCCGCGCCGCCGAGCTGGCGCTGGCGCGCGCCGGCGTCGAGCGCGCGAGGATCGGCCTCGTGATCGCCGGCTCGTCGGCGATGGACACCGCGACGCCGGCCGAGGCGTGCAACGTGGCGCGGGCGCTCGAGGTCGAAGTGCCGGCGTTCGACGTGAACTCCGCGTGCACCAGCTTCTTCGCGGGCCTCTACGTGCTGTCGCTCATGGACCCGGCGAAGCTGCCCGACTTCGTGCTGCTCGTCGTGCCCGAGGCGATGACGCGCGCGGTCGACTACGACGATCGCTCCTCTGCCGTCCTGTGGGGCGACGGCGCGGTCGCGGCCGTGCTCTCGCCGCGCGTGCCGGGGCGCGCGCTGGTGCTCGACAGCGTCCTGCAATCGAGCCCCGCCGGCGCCGACAAGGTGGTCGTGCCGCGCACCGGCCACTTCCGCCAGCAGGGCCGCGCGGTGCAGATGTTCGCGATCAGGAAGACCGCCGAGCAGCTCGCGCGGCTGCGCACCGCGCACGCGTGCGACGGGCGGCGCTTCCACTTCGTCGGCCACCAGGCGAATCTGCGCATGCTCGACGCGGTCCGCCGCGAGTGCGACATCGCCGAGGAGAATCATCACACGAACGTCGAGTGGTACGGCAACACCGCGGGCGCCTCGGCGCCGTCGGTGCTGTCGATGCGCTGGGACGCCTGGCGGGACGGCGACGACGTCGCGGTCGCGGGCGTCGGCGCGGGGCTCACCTGGTCGAGCTACCTGCTGCGCTTCGGCGCGGGCGTCCGGGAGGCCGCGTGACGCACGGCGCCTTCCTCGCGCGCGGTGCCTTCGCGAGCGACGAGCTGCTCGCGTTCGCGCACGGACGTCTGGTGGACGATCCGCCCGCCGGCTTCGACGCGCGCCTGCCGCTGCCGCCGATGCTGATGGTCGACCGGATCGTCGAGATCGCGCGCGAGGGCGCGCGTGGCCGCATCGTCGCGGAGCGCGACGTGCGCCTCGACGACTGGTTCTTCCAGTGCCACTTCGCGGGCGACCCGGTACAGCCCGGCTGCCTCGGGGTCGACGCCGTCTGGCAGCTGCTCGGCTTCTTCTGTGCCTGGAGCGGTGCGCTCGGCGCGGGGCGCGCGCTCGGCTGCGGCGAGATCGAGTTCGCGGGGCAGATCCGGCCGCACGACCGCCTCGTGCGCTACGAGATCGCGGTGCGTCGCTACGCGGCGCTCGCCGGCACCGGTGCTGCGATCGCGCTCGGCGACGCGACCGTGTCGGTCGACGGCGCGGCGATCTACGCGATCAAGGGCGCCAAGGCAGGCGTGTTCCGCGACCTCGCGTATCACGACTACCCGCTGCCGTCCGCGCGCGCGCGCGGCGGAAGGCTCGCGGAATGAGCGCCACGACGAACGTCACGACGCGCGACGCACGGGAGAACGGACGGGCATGAGCGAGCAGCCGAGAGAGGCGGTCGACGAGACGCCGGTCGTGCTGGTGACCGGCGCCGGCACCGGAATCGGCGCCGCCTGCGCGCGTCGCCTCGCCGGCGACGGCTTCCGCGTCGTCGTGCACTACCGCTCGAGCGCCGCCACCGCCGAGGCGCTCGCGAGCGAGCTGCCCGGCGCGTTCGCCGTCCGTGCCGACCTCGCGGTGCCCGAGGAGATCGAGGCGCTGGTCGCGACGGTCGCCGAGCGCGCGGGACGCCTCGACGTGCTGGTGAACAACGCCGGCGTGAACGTCAACGCGCCGATCGTGCTGATGAAGCTCGCGGACTACGACGCGGTCGCCGCGACCGCGCGCGGCACCTGGTACTTGACGAAGCTCGTGCTGCGCAAGTTCATGCTGCGCAAGCGCCGCGGACGCATCGTCAACGTCTCGAGCGTCGTCGGCTCGACCGGCAATCCCGGCCAGGTGCCGTACACGATGGTGAAGGCGGGTCTGGACGCGCTCACCAAGTCGCTCGCGAAGGAGGTCGCCGGAACGGGGATTCTCGTGAATGCGGTGGCGCCCGGCTTCGTCGAGACCGCCATGACCGACGAGCTCCCCCCGGAGGTCCGGGAGCGCGTGCTGGCGATGGTCCCGCTCGGCCGCATCGGCCGGCCCGACGAGATCGCCGACGTGGTGAGCTTCCTCGCGACGCGCGGCAGCTACGTGCACGGCACCGTGCTGCACGTGAACGGCGGGATGTACGGTGGCTGACGCGCCCTCCCCGGCCGCGATCCTCGCGGCGATCCCGCAGCAGGAGCCGTTCCGCTTCGTCTCGGAGATCCTCGAGCTCGACGACGAGCACATCGTCGCCGCGCACCGCTTCGCGCCCGACGCCGACTTCTATCGCGGCCACTTCCCGGGCCACCCGATCACGCCGGGCGTGCTGCTGGTCGAGTCGATGGCGCAGGCGGGCGTGGTCGCGCTCGGCCTCTACCTGCTCGCGAAGGAGTCGTCGCTCGACGACGCGCGCCGCATGATCAGCGTGTTCACCGACGCGAGCGTCGAGTTCAGCGGCGTCGTACGGCCCGGCGAGCGCGTCGTGATCCGCGGGCGCAAGGTCTTCTTCCGCCGCCGCAAGCTGCGCGCCGAGACCAGCATGCACCTCGAGGACGGCACGCTCGTGTGCAGCGGCACGCTCTCTGGAATGGGGATCACGCCGTGAGCGCGCTGCCGGACGGAAAGGGAGCGGCATGAGCGCGACGCAGGGACGGCGCGTGGTGATCACCGGACTCGGCGTGGTCGCGCCGAACGCCGTCGGCGTGCACGACTTCGCGCTCGCCCTGCGCGAGGGCGTGTCGGGCCTGCGTCGGGTCGAGCGCCTGTCGGAGCTCGGCTTCGGCTGCCACGTCGCGGGCGTGCCGCAGGGCGTGGACGAGCTCTGCGCCAGGACCTTCCCGGCCGACGAGCTGCTGGCGATGAACTCGAACCACCGCTTCGGCTGCCTCGCCGCCGTCGAGGCGTGGCGCGACGCCGGCCTCGCGGTGCCGGCGCGCGACGACGAGCGCGTCGACTGGGGCGCGGGCGCGATCCTCGGCACCGGCATCGGCGGCATGGACACGATCGCCACGAAGGTCGTCCCGCTCACCGACGCCGGCAAGGTGCGACGTCTCGGCAGCACGGTCGTCGAGCAGGTGATGGCGAGCGGCGTGTCGGCGCGGGTGTCGGGCCTGCTCGCGCTCGGCAACCAGGTGACCACCAACTCGAGCGCGTGCAGCACCGGCAGCGAGGCGATCGTCGACGGTATGCTGCGCATCCGGAGCGGTCTCGCCGAGCGCATGCTGTGCGGCGGCTCGGAGGGTGCGAGCCACCACATCTGGGCCGGCTTCGACGCGATGCGCGTGCTGGCGCGCGACTTCAACGACGCACCCGAGCACGCGTCGCGGCCGATGAGCGCGTCGGCGTGCGGCTTCGTGCCCGGCTCGGGCGCGGGAGTGCTGCTGCTCGAGAGCCTCGACGCCGCACGCGATCGCGGTGCGCGCATCTACGCGGAGGTCGCCGGCGGCTTCGTGAACTGCGGCGGCCACCGGACCGGCGGCAGCATGACGGCGCCCAATCCGGACGGAGTACGGCGCTGCATCCGCGCCGCGCTCGACGACGCGCGCGTCGCCCCGTCCGAGGTCGACGCGATCTGTGGCCACCTGACGGCGACCGGGGCCGATCCGCGAGAGGTCCGCGCGTGGGCGGAGGCGCTCGGGCGCGCGCCGGGCGCGCTGCCCGTGATCACCTCGACCAAGAGCATGATCGGGCACGCGCTCGGCGCGGCCGGGGCGATCGAGTCGGTGGCGTCGGTGCTGATGTTGCAGCAGGGCTTCGTGCACCCGTCGCTCAACTGCGCGGACGTGCACCCCGAGATCGCGCCGTACGCCGCGTCGATCCCGCACGAGACGCGCGAGCTGCCGGAGCTGCGCGTGATCGCCAAGGCCGGCTTCGGCTTCGGCGACGTCAACGCGTGTCTGGTGTTCCGCCGCTGCGACGGCTGAGAGGGAAGAGAAAGGGAAGAGGTTCGCGAGATGACGCAGGAAGAGACGTTCGAGAAGGTGGTCGGCATCCTCACGCCGCACGTGAAGAACGAGGCCGCGCTCGCGCAGGTCGGCCTCGACACCAACATCCTCGAGGACCTGAAGGTGAACTCTGCGCGCCTGGTCGACGTCGTGCTCGCCTTCGAGGACGAGTTCGACATCGAGATCGCCGATGACGACGTCGACGCGGTCAACACCGTCGGCGATGCCGTTCGCCTCATCTCTGCGAAGCTCGCCTAGCCGCGAGGCGGCGCCCGCCGGGCTGCCGGCGGGCGATCGCGCGCGGCTCGCGCGCCAGCTCCGGATCGCACGCGCGACCGCACCCGTCTGGGTGCCGCTCACGGTCGCGCTGATGCGCTTCGGCTTCCGCTGGCGGATCGACGGGCTCGACGAGGCGCGGCGTGCCTACCGCGAGATCCGCGGCGACGGCAGCGCCCCGCTCCTGGTGTGCGCGAACCACCTCACGCTCGTCGACTCGGCGGTGATCGCCTGGGCGCTCGGCTCGCCCTGGTGGTTCACGCGCAACTTCGCGGCGCTCCCGTGGAACGTCCCGGAGCGGAAGAACTTCGCCGCCTCGCCGGTGCAGCGGATCCTGGTCTACCTCATGAAATGCGTCCCCATCGTACGCGGCAGCGACCGCAAGGACGTCGGCGCGGTGCTCGACCGCCTGGCGCACCTGATGCGCCAGGGCGAGGCGGTGCTGATCTTCCCCGAGGGCGGGCGGAGTCGCAGCGGGCGCATCGAGATGGACAGCCCGACCTACGGCGCGGGACGCCTGGTCGGCGAGCTGCCGGGCTGCCGCGTCGCGTGCGTGTACCTGCGCGGCGAGCGGCAGACGTCGTATGGCAGCCTGCCGGCGCGCGGCGAGCGCTTCCGCGTCCAGGTGAGCGGGCTCACGCCCGCGCCGCGACGCGCGGGGCTGCGCGCGTCGGTGGAGGTGTCGCGCGAGATCCTGGCCGAGCTCGCACGGCTCGAGCGCAAGCACTTCGAGGGTGGGCGACATGGTGGGTAACGACGTGATCGACCTCGGCGACCCCGAGGCCCAGCCCGAGGCGTGCCACGCGCGCTTCGACGCGCGGGTGTTCGCCGCGAGCGAGCTCGCGCGGCTCGCGTCGAGCGACACACCCGGCCGCGAGCGCTGGATCCTGTGGGCGGCGAAGGAGGCCGCCTACAAGGTCGCGAAGAAGCGCGACCGCGCGACCTCCTTCTCGCCGCGCGCCTTCGTCGTGCAGCCGTGCGGCGAGACGGAAGCGATCGTCGTGCACGACGGCCGCCGCTACGCGATCGCGCTCGACGTCGGCCAGCGTCGCGTGCATGCCGTCGCGCTCGACGTCGGGGCCGCCGGAGATCGCGTCGTGGCGCGCGTCGAGCGCCTCGCGACCGGCAGCACCACCTGCCCCGGCAGCGCGGCACGCGCCCTCGCGATCACCACGATGGCGCCGCTGCTGGGCGTCGCGGCGACCGACCTCGCGGTGACGCGCGACGGCCGCGTGCCGCGCCTCGAGCACCTGCAGGCGCCGCTGGTCGTCGACCTGTCGCTGTCACACCACGGGCGCTACGTCTCGTTCGCCTGCACGCTCCCCTCCGCCACGGGAGGTGCGTCGTGAGCACACCGCGTACGATCGAGCGTCTCGCGATCGTGAACCGCGGCGAGGCGGCGATGCGCTGCGTGCGCGCGGTGAAGGCGCTGCGCGCGCTCGAGGGCTCGCCGCTGCGCGCGCTCGCGCTGTACACCGACGCCGACCGTGACGCGCCGTTCGTCCGTCAAGCAGACGCGGCGTATCGCCTGCCGGCGCCGCACGGCGAGGTCGCCGCCTACCTCGACCACGACCTGCTGCTCGCGACGCTCGCCGCCGCCGGCGCCGACGCGGTCTGGCCCGGCTGGGGCTTCGTCGCCGAGGATCCCTTGTTTGCCGACCGGCTCGCCGCGGCGGGCATCGCGTTCCTGGGTCCGTCCGGGGACGCGATGCGACTGCTCGGGGACAAGATCGCCGCGAAGCAGCTCGCCGAACGGGTGGGGGTTCCGGTGTCGCCCTGGACCGGCGACGCGGTGGCGGACGAGGCGGTGGCGGCGCTCCACGCGGAGCGCATCGGCTACCCGCTGGTCGTCAAGGCGACGGCCGGTGGTGGGGGGCGGGGTATCCGCGTCGTCGAGAGGCCCTCGGAGCTGGCGGAGGCGTTTCGCTCCGCCGGCTCCGAGGCGCGCTCGGCGTTCGGCGACGGGCGGCTCTTCCTCGAGCGCAAGATCACCGGCGGGCGCCACGTCGAGGTGCAGATCGCGCGCGACCGCCACGGCCATACCGTCGCCTTCGGCTGCCGCGACTGCTCGGTGCAGCGCCGCCACCAGAAGGTGATCGAGGAGGCGCCGCCACCCGGCCTCTCCCCGCAGCTCCTGTCGCAGCTCGTCGGGGCGGCGACGCGGCTCGCCGACGGCGTCGGCTACGTCGGCGTGGGCACGGTCGAGTTCCTGGTCGCGGGCGAGAGCTTCTTCTTCCTCGAGGTGAACCCGCGGCTGCAGGTCGAGCACGGCGTCACCGAGACGCTGACCGGTGTCGACCTGGTGCAGCTGCAGATCCGCATCGCGCGCGACGAGAGCATCGCCGGCACGCCGGTCGTCGAGCGCGGCCACGCGATCGAGGCGCGCGTGTGCGCCGAGGACCCCGGCGCGGGCTTCCTGCCCACGCCCGGCCGCGTCGCGCGCTTCGACCCCGCGCTCGGGCCGCGCGTGCGCGTCGACACCGGCGTCGCCGCGGGCAACGTGATTCCGGCCGCGTTCGACTCGCTGATCGCGAAGGTGATCGCGAGCGGCGACACGCGCGACGAGGCGCGCGCCCGCCTGGTCGCGGCGCTGCGCGACTTCGACCTCGTGGTCGAGGGCGGCGCCACCAACAAGGGCTACCTGATCGAGCTGCTCGAGACCGAAGCGCTGCGAGCGGGCGGCGTCGACACCGGCTGGCTCGATCGCGCGAGCGCCGCGGGCGGCGTCTCCGGCGGGGCGTACGGGCTCGAGTCGCTGCTCGCGGCCGCGATCATCGCCTACCAGCGGCGGCGGCGCGACGCGCGGCGCAACTTCTTCGCCGACCCGAGCAACGCGATGCCGTCGCGCGTACCACCGTCGGTCGGACAGGAGATCGAGCTGTCGCACTGCGGCACGCGCTACCGCCTGCAGGTCTTCGCGCTCGGCGGCTGGCGCTACCGGGTGCAGCTCGACGAGCGCGACGCCGCCGTGACCCTGCGCGAGGGGGACGGGCACGTCGCGCTCCTGACCCTCGGCGCTCACGCGCCCGGCGAGCGCACGCTCGGCGAGCGGACGCTGCGCGTGCTGCACGACGAGACCGAGCTCGGCGTCCGCGTCGAGGTCGAGGGCCACGCGCACGCACTCGGCTGGCAGACGCTCGGCGAGGTCCATGCCGTCACCCCGGCGATGGTGGCGGCGATCCACGTCGCACCGGGTGACACGGTCGCCGCGGGGCAGCCGCTCGGTCTGCTCGAGGCGATGAAGATGGAGATCGGCTTCACGGCGCCGGTCGCGGGCGTCGTCGCCGAGGTGCGCGTGCGTACCGGACAGAGCGTCGCCGCGGGTGACGTCCTGCTGGTGATCGACCCGGCGAGCGAGGCGCGCGGCGACACGACCTCCGCGGCGCGCCTCGAGCTTCCCGGCGCAGATCCCGTTCCGTCGCCGGGGACCGAGGCGCGCGCCCTGGCGGGCGAAACCCTGCTGCACGAGGTGCGCGGCGTCCTCCTCGGCTATGACGCCGACCGGGAGCGCGTCGCCCTGCTGATCCGGCGGCTCGAGGACGCGGCGGACGGTGACCCGCCGCTCGAACCCGCGCGCCTCGCCGACGCCGTGGCGCTGTTCGCCGACGTCGAGCAACCGTTCGAGCGCACCCCGCGCCTCGCCGACGGCGGTCGCGCGGAGCCGTCGAGCTACGCGCGCCTGCGCGTCTACCTGCGTCGCGTCCGCGCGGGCGGCGCGGGGCTCGGCGACGATTTCCTCGCACTCCTGCGGCGCGCCCTCGCGCACTACGGCGTCGCCGACCTGGCGCACGACGACGCGCTCGAGCGCGCGCTGCTGCGCCTGTTCGCGGCGCAGCAGGCGGGACCCGCGCGGCGCCGCATGCTGCGCGCGCTGCTCGACGGCCTGGTGCGCGCCGCGCGCGCCGGAGCAGCCATGCTCGGCACCGGCGCGGCCGCTCTCGAGGAGGCGCTCGCACGCATCGCCGCGATGCGCGACGTGGTCGGCGACGAGCTCGCCGACGCCGCCATCGAGACCGCGTCGGTGCTGTTCGTCGAGCCTGCCGTCGCGCAGCAGCTCGCCGCCGCGAACACGGCACTCGAGGCGACCTTGCGCTCGGTCGAGGCCGGCGCGGAGAACCTCGCGGGAGCAGCGCTGCGCGACGTCGCCGAGGCGCCGCGCGCCGCCTTCGACCGCGCCGCGGCGCTGCTCGCGGCCGGCGATCCGCGCCGCCAGGCGCTCGCCCTCTCGGCGTGCCTGCACCGGCATCTCGCGCCGCGCATCGCGACGGTCGACGCGTGGACCGACGAGTCCGGGCTCGTGCTGGTGACCGCGCGACTCGACGACGGCGCGTGCGTGCTCGCGTGCGCCGCGACCTCCGGCGACGTCGTGCGCCGCACCGCGGAGCTGCGCGCGGCCGCGCGCGGCACGGCCGTCGCGCGCGCGGCCGACACCCTGCAGATCTTCGTCGCCGGCACGCCGCCCGACGACGATACCGACCCCGTCGAAGAGATCGCGACGGCGCTCGGCGCGAGCGACCCGCTGTCGGTGCCGCTCACGGTCTCGTGGCTCGCGCGCGGCGGCACGGACCGGCACGCGAGCTTCGTTCGCAGCACGGACCTGCACGCGAGCTTCGTGCCCGAAGGGGGCGCCTACCGCCACGACGCCGCGCTGCACGGCGTCCACCCGGCCACCGCGGTGTGCGTCGGGCTCGACCGCCTGAGCGACTTCGCGCTCGAGCGCCTGGCCGCACCGGACGACGTGTACTGCTTCCACGGCCGCAGTCGCTCGGTTCCCGACGACGAGCGGGTGTTCGTGCTGGCCGAGGTGCGGGCGCGTGCGACGCGGCACGGTGGCGACCTCGCGGAACAGCGCGCCGCCTTCGAGCGCGCCTTCCAGGAGGCCGCGCGCACGCTGCGCAGCGCGCTGGCGACCCGCGACCCGCAGCGCCGCCTGCAGTGGAACCGCCTGGTGGTCGCGCTGCGTCCCGAGGTCGCGGTCGATCCGGCGACCATGCACGCGATCACCGCCGGGCTCGCCCCGGCGACGCACCGCCTGGGCATCGAGCGCGTGCTCGTCCGCCTGCCGCTGCTCGACCACGAGCATCCGGGTAGCCCGCCGGCCGACGTCGAGCTGGTGGTCACCAACGTCACCGGCCGCCACCTCGAGGTGGCGGCGCGCACGCCGCGGCGCTCGCCCGTCGTCCCGGCGACGCGCTACGACCGGAAGGTCGTAGCGGCGAAGCGGCGCCGGCTCGTCTACCCGTACGAGATCCTGCGCCTGCTCGCGGGCGGCGACGGCGCCGATCTGCCGCGCTCGACCTTCGAGGAGTACGATCTCGCACCGGACGCGTCGCCACCGCGCGCGACGCTGGTGTCGGGCCGGGCACCGGGCGGCAACGTCTGCGCGATCGTGTTCGGCGTGATCCGCACGCCGACGGAGAAGGTGCCCGAGGGCATGCGCCGCGTGCTCGTGCTGTCGGATCCGACGGTGAGCATGGGCTCGCTCGCGGCCGCGGAGTGCGACCGCATCTGCGCCGCGATCGACCTCGCCGAGGAGCTCGGCGTACCGGTCGAGTGGGTGCCGATCTCGAGCGGCGCGCGCATCGCGATGGACAGCGGCACCGAGAACCTGGACGCCACCGCGCGCGTCGTGCGCCGCATCGTGACGTTCACCGAGCGCGGCGGCGTGATCAACGTGATCGTCTACGGCACCAACGTCGGCGCGCAGAGCTACTGGAACGCGCTCGCGACCATGCTGATGCACACCCGTGGCGCGCTCGTCATGACCGGGCAGGCGGCGATGGTGCTCACCGGGCGCAAGGCGCTCGAGGCGTCGGGCAGCGTCGCCGCCGAGGACGAGGTCGGCATCGGCGGCTTCGAGCACGTCATGGGCCCGAACGGCGAGGCGCACTACTACGCGAGCGATCTCGTCGACGCGTACCGCACGCTGTACGAGCACTACCGCTTCACCTACGTCGTTCCGGGCGAGCACGCGCCGCGCCGCGCGCGCACGACCGATCCCGCCGATCGCGCGCCGACCACCGCCCCCTACGGCGACGGCACGGACTTCCGCACCGTCGGTGAGATCTTCGACGACGCGACCAACCCCGGCCGCAAGCGCCCGTTCGCGATGCGTCCCGTGCTGCGCGCGCTGATCGACCAGGACGGACGCCAGCCCGGCTACCTCGAGCGCTGGGGCGCATGGGTCGGCGCCGAGACCGCCATCGTCTGGGACGCGCACCTCGGCGGCACGCCGGTCTGCCTGATCGGCATCGAGAGCCTGAGCGTGCCGCGCGACGGCTACCGCCCGCTCGACGGTCCGAGCGCGTGGACCGGCGGTACGCTGTTCCCGCAGTCGTCGAAGAAGATCGCTCGCGCGCTCAACGCAGCGAGCGGCGTGCGCCCGGTGGTGATCCTCGCGAATCTGTCGGGCTTCGACGGCTCACCGGAGTCGATGCGCAAGCTGCAGCTCGAGCACGGCGCCGAGATCGCCCGCGCGGTGGTGGGCTTCGACGGCCCGCTGCTCTTCCTGGTGGTGTCGCGCTACCACGGCGGTGCGTACGTCGTGTTCTCGAAGGCGCTGAACGATCGCATCGACGCGGCCGCGCTCGCGGGCTCGTACGCGTCGGTGATCGGCGGCGGCGCCGCCGCGTCGGTGGTGTTCGCACGCGAGGTGCGCACGCGCGCGCTGCGTGCTCCGGCCGTGCTGGCGGCGCAGAACGCGCTGCGCGTCGCACCGTCGCGCGCCGCACAGGACGCGTACGACCGGGCGCTCGAGGCCGCCCTGCTCGAGGAACGAGCCGCGCTCGCCGCCGAGTTCGACGCCGTGCACTCGGTCGCGCGCGCGCGGGAGGTCGGCTCGCTCGACGCGATCGTGGCGCCGGCGACGATGCGCGCCTACCTGATCGGTCGCCTGCGCGACGCCGCCTGACCGACGCCCGCGGCCACCGCGCGCGGCGCTCGAGAGCGGCGCGGCCAACCCGATGCGCTCTGCTCGAAGCGCGTGCGGGGGCGCGCTATACGCTCGGGCCATGCTCGCGGCAGGCCCCCGCCGGTGAACGCGTCCGTCGTCCCGACTGGCGCGGTGGCGCAGCCGCGCGTCCCCGCCGCGACCTGGCTGCTGGCGGTCCTCGTACCGTTCGTGCTCGGGCGCGTGGCGGTGGTGCTGCTCGGCTTCCACGCGCGGACGGTACGCGGGCTCGGCGGGATCGCGTCGTTCGCCGTGTGGGACGGAGCCTGGTACGCGCAGATCGCGCGCGACGGCTACGGCTTCACGATCGGCAACGGCGCCACGCCGTACCCGTTCTTCCCGCTCCTCCCGTCGCTGATGCGCGCCGGCGCCGTCGTCGGACTCTCGCCCGTCGCGACCGCGCTGCTGCTGAACCACGTGCTCTTCCTGCTCGCCCTGTGGGGCGTCTTCCTGCTCGCCCGCGCGCACGGCAGCGACGACGAGGCGACGCTCGCCTGCTGGAGCCTCGCCCTCTACCCGGGATCGGCGCCGCTCACGCTCGTCTACCCCTGCACGCTCTTCCTGGCCTGCGGCGTGTGGGCGTTCTACCTGCTCGAGCGCGGCCGCGACGGTGCCGTCGCGACGCTCGCGACCGCGGCGGCGCTGGTGCGGCCCAACGGGCTCGTGCTCGCGGCGGCGCTCGGCGTCGCCGCGCTGCGCGCGAGCCGCTCGCTGGCACGGCCGCTGCGGGTGGCGACACCCGCCGGGATCGCGGTCGCCGGCTGGCTCGTCTTCCTCTGGTGGCGGACCGGCGACCCGCTGATGTTCGTGACCGCCAAGTCGGCCTGGCACGAGGTGACGATCGCGTCACTGCTCGCCGGCACGGAGCGCGTCCCGAAGCTCGATCTCGCAGCGGCCGCGTTCGCCGCCGCGGTGCTCGCGCTCGCCTGGCGGCGCATCCCCGGCGACTGGCTGCTCTACGCGGCGCTCGTGCTGCTGCCGCCGCTCGCGCTCGGGCTGCTCGGCATGCCGCGCTACACCGCCGCCTGCTTCCCGCTGTTCTTCGCGGCCGGCGTTCTGCTGGCGCGCCTGCCCCGCCCGCTGCGGGTCGCCGGGCTCGCCGCGAGCGCGGCCGGCCTGCTGTTCCTCGCCCGGCGCATCCTTCTCGCGGAGCACATGCCGTGACCGCCGACGGCGCATCCGAAGCGCTCGCCGCCAGCGCCGCCCGCTTCGCGGGCCGGCGCTGCCTGGTCACCGGCGGGCTCGGCTTCATCGGCTCGAACCTTGCGCTGGCGCTCGCCGCGGGCGGCGCGCGCGTCGCCGTGCTCGACGCCCTGATCGCGTCGCACGGCGGCAACCCGCACAACCTCTCCGGCGCCGCGGCGCCGATCGAGGTCGTGGTCGCCGACGTCGCCGACGCCGCGCGCGCAGCGCCCCTGGTGCGCGACGCCGACTACGTGTTCAACCTCGCGGGCCAGATCAGCCACCTCGACTCGATGGAGGACCCGCTCACCGACTTCGACCTGAACGCGCGCGCGCACCTCGCGTTCCTCGAGACGATGCGCGCGCAGCGCTCGCGGGCGGTCGTCGTCTACTCGTCGACGCGGCAGCTCTACGGTCGCCCGCGCTACCTGCCGGTCGACGAGGAGCACCCGGTGCAGGCGGTGGACGTGAACGGGATCTCGCAGTACGCGGGCGAGCAGTTCCACCTGCTCTATGCGCGCGTCTACGGGCTGCGTGCCTGCTCGCTGCGCCTGACCAACGTGTACGGCCCGCGCATCCGGCTGTCGGAGAGCCGGCAAGGCGTGTTCGGCGTCTTCCTGCGTCGCGCGCTCGACGGGCAGACGATCACCGTCTACGGCGACGGGGCGCAGATCCGCGACTTCCTCTACGTCGACGACGTCTGCGAGGCGCTGCTGCGCGCGGCGCTCGCACCCGACGCCGCCGGGCGCGTGTTCAACGTCGGCCACCACGAGACGTTGAGCCTGCGTACGACCGCCGAGACCCTGGTGCGGATCGCGGGCAGCGGCCGCGTCGAGCTGGTGCCGTGGCCGGCCGAGCGCGCCGCGATCGACATCGGCGACTTCGTGAGCGACTTCTCGGCCGCGGAGCGCGAGCTCGGCTGGCGGCCGCGCACCGCGTTCGCGGACGGCGTGCGCGCGACCGTTTCGTTCTTCCGCAGAAACCGCGAGTGGTACCGGTGATCCCGCTGATCGACCTGGCGCGGCGCGAGCGCGCGCTCGCGGACGAGCGTGCGGCGGCGAGCGCGCGGGTGCTCGCGTCCGGCCGTCTGCTGCTCGGTCCGGAGCTCGAGGCGCTCGAGAGGGAGCTCGCCGCGTGGTCGGGCTACGCGCACGCGGTGTGCGTCGGCTCGGGCACCGACGCGCTGACGCTCGCGCTGCGCGCGGCCGGCATCGGCCCCGGCGACGAGGTGCTGGTTCCCGCCTTCACCGCGGTGCCGACGGTCGCCGCGGTGTGCGCGGTCGGCGCGACGCCGGTGCCGGTGGACGTCGACGCGGCGACCGCGGCGCTCGACCCGGACGCCGCACGCGCCGCGCTGACCGCGCACACCCGCGCGGTGATCCCCGTGCACCTCTACGGGCGGCCGGCCGAGCTCGACGCGCTGCGCGAGCTCGGGCTGGTCGTGATCGAGGACGCGGCGCAGGCGCACGGCGCGCTCGAGCACGGCCCGAGCCGCGCCGTCGCCTACAGCTTCTACCCGACGAAGAACCTCGGCGGCATCGGCGACGGCGGCGCGATCGTCACCGACGACGCGGTGCTCGCGGACGAGCTGCGCCTGCTGCGCCACCACGGCATGCGCGACTTGTACGTCCACGAGAGGGTCGCTACGAACTCGCGAATGTCGGAGATCGAGGCGGCGGCGCTGCGGACCGGCCTCGCTCGCCTCCCCGGCTGGAACGACCGACGGCGCGTGATCGCGCGCCGCTACCGGGACGCCGCACCGCACCTCGCCTGGCACGCCGACCATCCTCGCCACGTGCACCACCTGTGCGTCGTCCGCACCGGCGATCGCGACGCGTTGCGCGCGCGGCTGCCGGCCGCGACCGGCGTGCACTACCCGCTCGCGGTCACGCAGCAGCCCGCGTATCGCGCCTTCGCCCGTCACGCCTGCCCGCGCGCCGAGGCCTGGGCGGCGGAGTGCCTCACGCTGCCCTGCTTCCCCGAGCTGCGCGACGACGAGGTCGACGCGATCTGCGGGGCGCTCGCGTGAGCGGCGCACCGGCGCTCGCGACGCCGCGCTCGGGGGCGGCCCACGTCGGCTCGCTGTCGGCCTTCTTTCCCTGCTTCAACGACGCGCCGACGATCGCCGGGCTGGTGCGCACGGTCCACGAGACGCTCGCGGCGCTCGGCATCGCGCACGAGGTGATCGTGGTCAACGACGGCTCGACCGACGACTCGCTCGCGGTGCTCGAGCGCCTCGCCGGCGAGCTGCCGGAGCTGCGCATCGTCGACCACGGCGTGAACCGCGGCTACGGCGCGGCGCTGCGCTCGGGATTCGCGGCGGCGCGCGGCGAGTGGGTCTTCTACACCGACGGCGACGGGCAGTACGACCCGGCGGAGGTCGAGCAGCTCCTCGCGCACGTCTCCGACGACGTCGACGTCGTGCAGGGCTGGAAGCTCGGCCGCAGCGACTCCGCGCTGCGCACGGTGATCGGACGCAGCTACCACCACGTCGTGCGCCTGCTGTTCGGCCTGCCCGTCCGCGACACCGACTGCGACTTCCGCCTGATCCGTGCGAGCGCGCTCGCGCGCGTCGCGCTGCGCCACTCGAGCGGCGTCATCTGCGTCGAGATGCTGCGCAAGCTCGACCGCTCCGGAGCGCGCTTCACCGAGGTCGGCGTGCACCACTACGCACGCGCGCACGGCCGCTCGCAGTTCTTCCGCCCGGGACGCGTCGCGCGTTCGCTGCTCGACGTGGCGCTCCTCTGGGTGAACCTCGTCGTGCTGCGCCGCAGAGAGGCCTGACCGGTCGCCGCATGCGTCGCGACGAGTACGAGCGCATCGCCCGCGTCGAGGCGGGACACTGGTGGTACGCCGCGACGCGCGCGCTGCTCGAGCAGACGCTCGCGCCGCACCTGCGTCCGGGCGGCCGCATGCTCGACGCGGGTTGCGGCCCGGGCGCGACCGGCGGCTGGCTCGCCCGCCACGGGCGGCTCGCGGCGGTGGACGTCGAGCCGCTCGCGCTGTCGCTCTACCGCGAGCGACGTCCGGCGGCAGCGCTCGCGGCCGCCGGCATCGCGCATCTCCCCTTCGCGGACGAGACGTTCGACGCAGCGCTCTGCGTGACCGTGCTCTGCCACGAGCTCGTCACCGACCCGGCGGCCGCGGTGCGCGAGCTCGCACGCGTCGTGCGGCCGGGAGGCGCCGTCTGCCTCCTCGAGCCGGGCATGCCGCGGCTGCGCCGTGCGCACGACCGCATCACGCACACCGCCCGCCGCTTCTCGCGCCAGGACGTGAGCGCGCTGCTCGGCGGCGCGGGCCTCGCGCCCGCGCGCGTCACCGGCGCCTACGCCTTCCTGGTGCCGCCGGCGGTGGTGAAGGCGGCGATCGAAGGCGAACGCGCCGCGAGCGACCTCGACGCCGGTGGCGGCGCGGTCCGCATGGTGCTGGCCCGACTCGCGGCGCTCGAGCGCCGCTGGCTCGCGCGCCACGACCTGCCGGGCGGACTCTCGATCCTCGGGATCGGCGTCAAGTAAGGCGCACCGTCAACCGGCGTGCGCGGCGACGCCTCGCGGCCCGGGCCGCGGATTCGCGATGGGACGACGTCCGGCCTTACGGCGTCGGGTCCGGGGTCGGCGTCTCCTCGGGGCTGGGCGTCGGATCCGGGGTCGGGTCGGGCGTCGGATCCGGGGTGGGATCGGGGGTCGGATCCGGGGTCGGATCGGGAGTGGGCTCCGGGGTGGGATCCGCGGTCGGTGTCGGATCGGGGGTGGCCGTCGGATCGGGCGTCGGAGTGTCGTCCGGCGTCGCGTCGGGCGTCGGTGTCGGATCGGGGGTGGGGTCCGGCGTCGGGGTGTCGTCGGGCGTCGGGTCCGGAGTCGGAGTGACGTCCGGCGTCGGCGTCGGAGTGTCGTCCGGAGTCGGCGTGACGGTGGGCTCGGCCGTCGGTGTCGGCGTGGGGGTCGGGACCAGGGTGGGCGTCGGCGAGGGGGCGAGCGTCGGCACGTTCTCGACGTAGTGGCCCTGCAGGCCCATGCGGATGCCGAGCGTCGCGAACTTGTGTCCCTGCGCGTCGAACACGTCCACGCGGCGCACGCGCACCCGGTCTCCCGGACCGGTCCCGAGGTACAGGCCCGGCCGGCCGCGCGGCCGCGACTTGCCGCTGACGACGTCGAAGGTGACCGAGCGCACCTGCCACGGCCCGTCGTTCACCGAGAACTCGACCTCGGCGCGGTTGCCGCCGTTGTTGAGCCGGTCCGCTCCCGAGCGCGAGCGCAGCGCATCGAAGCCGACGCTCCACTCGCCCTTGCGCGACAGCACGGTGTCGCCGCCGCGCGTGAAGCCGACGTCGCTCAGGGTGTCCACGACCCACACGAGCGGCGCGGAGAACACGTCGCGCCCACGGGTGACGGCGTCGGTGCCGAGCGCGGCGACGGTGGTACCGTGCAGGTCGACGATGCGGATGTCGACCAGCTCGAGCTTGTCCTGGTCGCTCGTCGCAAAGCCCAGCGGCCAGGACTGCTTGTCGGACGTGATCGCGTACTGCACGCCGGGGATGGGCGTCCCGTTCAGCCGGTAGTCGATCACCAGCTTCCCGCCCGGAGGCGGGACCGGCATGGTCAGGTCGATGCGACCGCCGCGGCTCGGCTTGATGACGAGGAATCCGTTCGCATGCCCGCCGCTCAGGTAGAACACGTTGCTCTTGAGCTGCGCGCGGTGGGCGTTCGCACCCGTGGCACTCAGGACCAATGCCATCGCCACGCTCGCGGCGACCCCGGCTCCCCTGCTGCGCATCATGCCCCCAGGGGTACGCCGGCTGCCCGCCGTGAGCAAGCCGAAATCCGCGCGCGAGCGCATCAGGTAGAAGAATTATCCCGATGCGTCGTGCCGGTCAGGCGCCGCCGTCCCGCTGCCGGCCGCGGCGCTCGGCGTCCCGGTAGGCGGTCTCGGCGAAGCGCTCGCCGAAAGCCACCTCGCCAGGGCTCGCCCCGTCCACGTGGCCCATGATGCCCTTGTAGAGCCGGTAGCCGAGCAGCTCGAGGACGCGGTCGGGCAGCCGCGCCGCGACCTCGCGCGGGATGCCGAGGTAAGGGTTCTGCTGCTGGCGGACGAAGCCTGGGCAGTACTGGACGTTCACCCCGAGGCGCCACTGGTCACCGGTCGTGTTGGCGCCGCCGCCGTGCCACAGGCTGCCGTGGAAGAGCATGACGCTGCCGGCCCGCATCGCGAGCATGCGGACGTCCACCCCGTCGGGCGCGTCGCCGCGCCGCGGGATCTCCGGCCACAGGTGCGACCCCGGCACGTAGCGCGTGCCGCCGTTCTCCGGGGTGAAGTCGGTCAGGGCCCACATCGACGTCACCATCATCGGCGCGTGCGGGCGCGTCAGGTGCGCCGACATCACCAGGTCGTCGCCGTGCAGCGGCTGCGGGTCCTCGCCGGGGCCGATGTCGATCGCGGTCATTCCCGACAGCAGGCAGCCGCGATCGAGCAGCCGCTCGACCAGCGGCAGCACCGCCGGGTGAGCGGGCATCGCCGCGAACACCGGGTCCTTCGCGAGCAGGTTGTACATGCGACGCGTGGCGTGGCCCTCGGCGGCCGTGTTGCGCGGCTCGACGCCGAGCTCGCGCTGCAGGCGCCGGATCGCGTCGCGCAGCTCTGCGACCAGGCCGGGCTCGATCGCGTCCTCGAGCACGGTGTAGCCGTCGATCGCGATGCGCTGCAGGTGCTGCTCGAGCCGGTCGTCGGTGTCGGTCTGCGCTGCCTGCACGAAGCTCCTCCTGGACCCGCCGACGATGCCCGCACGGCCCGGACGGCGCAAGCCGGGCGCGGGCGGGCGGACCCGGACGCGTGCGGGCCGGCTCCGTGCCGCTCGCTTCCGGTCGCGCCGTGCCCCAACATGCGTGCGTGTCCTCGCCCTCCCCGCTCGACAACGCCGTGTGGCACGCGCTCGGCGGTCCGCTCGCGGCCTTCGCCGAGGGCGACGGCAGAGCGCGCCGCTTCCGCCCCGACGTGGCGCCGTTCGGTGCGATCGACGATCCAGCCGACCCTGCGGCGTGGGATGGGCTGCGCACGCTCTTCGGCGCGAGCAGCGTCGCGCCGCTCTTCCGTCCGCCGCTGACGCCGCCCGCCGGCTGGACGACGGTGATGCGCTGGCCGTGCTGGCAGATGGTCGCACCCGCGGACCTGCCCGCACCCGCGGTCCAGGGATTGACGGTCCTCGGCACGGCCGATCGCGAGGCGATGCTGGCGCTCACCGAAGCGACGCGCCCCGGACCCTTCCTGCAGCGCACGCACGAGCTCGGCCACTACGTCGGCGTGCGCGCGGGCGGGCGGCTGATCGCCATGGCCGGCGAGCGCCTGCGCGTCCCGGGTGCGACCGAGATCAGCGCGGTATGCACCGATCCGGCGCACCAGCGGCGCGGGCTCGCGGCGGCGCTGGTGCGCGTGCTCGTGGCGCGGATCCAGGCGCGCGGCGAGACGGCGTTTCTACACGTCGCGACCGACAACGTCCCCGCGCTCCGCGTGTACGACGCGCTCGGCTTCGTGCGCCGCGCGTCGATCGAGGCGATCGCACTGCGCGCGCCGGCCTGAGACCCGGCGCGGCGCGCGCGCCGGCGGCACAGCGAAGTGGATCGCGCGCCGCACCCGGATGGTGGTAGCGAGCTGCGATGCCCTCGACGCCGATCTCCCGCCGCGAGCTCCTCCGCCTCCTCGGCGTGGCCTCCGCCGCGTCCGTTCTCCCCGCGTGCGGCGGCCGCGACATCCCGCTCGACGGCGGCGTACGGGACACGGTGCTCGTCATCGGCGCCGGCTTCGCCGGGCTCACGGTGGCGAACGCGCTGGTCGCGGCCGGACGTGCGGTGGAGGTGATCGAAGCGCGCGAGCGCATCGGCGGCCGGACGTGGACCGTGGACTTCGCCGGCGCGGCGGTCGACCTGGGCGCCGCCTGGATCCACGGCATCGAGGGCAACCCGGTCGCGTGCTTCGCGCGACAGGTCGGCGTCGGCTGGCGTCAAGCGGAGGTGATCGACGGCACCATCGCCGCGTTCGACCCGCACGCGGGCTTCCTGACGCTCGAGCAGATCGTGCGCCACCTCGCCGGGCCGCAGGCCGGCTTCGAGGCGGCGCTGCACGAGCTGAGCGCAGCGCTCGGCCCGGACGCGAGCCTGAGCCAGGCGGCGTCGCTCTTCCTCGATCGTCAGGGTCTGAGCGGGGACGCGCGGCGTTACGCCGACTTCGCGATCCGCCAGGGGATCGTCGAGCTGTTCTACGGCGGTCCGGCGGACCTCGCGTCGCTCGACGCGATCCTCGACGACGGCGAGATCCCCGGCGGCAACCACTTCCCCGACCGCGGCTACGCGAGCCTGGTCGACGCGCTCGCGCGCGACGTCCCGGTGCACCTCGGGGAGACGGTCGCGGAGATCGTGCACGACGCAAACGGCGTCACGGTGCGCACCGACCGCGGCACGCGGCGCGGCTCGCACGCGGTCGTGACGGTGCCGCTCGGCGTCCTCAAGGCCGGACGGATCCGCTTCTCGCCCGAGCTGCCGGCGGTGAAGCGCGACGCGATCGCGCGTCTCGACATGGGCAACTTCGAGAAGGTCGTGCTGCGCTTTCCGCGCGCGTTCTGGCTCGCGCCGCAGCGCAACACGACGCTCTACCTGTCCGACACCTACGGCGAGCTCCCGGTGTACTTCGACCTGTCGCGCTTCACCGGCGCGCCCGACCTGCTCTGCTTCTGCGGCGGCGCGTTTGCGCGCCGGATGGCGTCGCTCGACGACGCGGCGGTGTACGCGCGCGTGCTCGCGATCCTGCGCGAGACGTTCGGCGCGACGGTGCCGTCGCCGGAGCTCGCGACACGCACGCGCTGGTACACCGATCCGCTCGCGCTCGGCTCGTACTCCTACATCCCGGTCGGCGCGACGGCGGCCGACATGGACGCGCTCGGCGCGCCGGCGAGCGCGCGCCTGCTGTTCGCCGGCGAGGCGACGGTGCCGGAGTCCTACGGCACCGTCACCGCGGCGATGGCCTCGGGGCTCCGCGAGGCGCGCCGTCTCCTCGCGCGTGAGGACGTCAAGCTCGGCAGCGGTCCGCTCGCCTGCGGCTGAGCGCGTGAGCAAGAATTGCGAACGCTCGAAGGAGGCGGGCCAAGGGCCCGCCTGCAGGTGCGAGGGGGGGGCCGCGGCCCTCCCCTCGGTGATGAGCAGAGCCTGAGCGATTTCTGCTCCTCTGAGCGCGACGTGACGCGCGGCTCACGTCGCGCCCCGCGCGGCGTTCACCAGAGCTGGTCGGTGTAGCGGTCGGTGCCGACCACCGTCGGCAGCCACGGCGCGGCGAAGATCACCTTCGCGAGCCCCGTCGCCTCGACCTGCCGGGCGTAGTCGCGGAAGCGCTGCCACTCGTCCTTCGCCGCACGGTCGAGAAACCAGAGCTGCATGTCGAGGCGGTCGACGTTCTCGACCTTCGGGATCGCCATCGGCGCGTCGCCCTGCGGGATCGGCGACCACGTCGCGCACATCGCCGCAGCAGAGCCCTTCAGGAAGCCGGGCAAGATGTCGCCGCGCAGCTTCGCGTCGAACGTCTCCTGCGAAACGCCCTCGTTGCGCAGCACGGCGACGGTGGCGAGACCGGGGAAGCGGTGATCGAGGGCGAGCGGCAGGGGCACGGGGTCCTCGTCGCGGTAGTGCACCCAGTCGAGCGTGTACATCAGCGTGTGCACGTGCGTGCGCTCGTTGAAGCCGCGATCGTTCTGGTAGAGCCAGTGCGCCTGCTTGTTGCCCCACGCGCGCTGCTCGTCGAGCTTGCCTTCGTGGATCCAGTAGATCGCGACGTACGATCCCGCCTCGACGCTCGGCTTCGCGATCGCGCTGTCCTCGGGGAAGCGGAGAGCTTTCAGGTCGCGCGTCGCGACCCAGCGCGAGCCGGCGAAGAGCCACGGCCCGACCATGCAGCCGGCGTAGAAGTGGTCGCGCTCGTACCAGCGGTTGTAGGCGACCTCGTGGCCCGGCAGCGGATCCACCATGGTGAGCAGCATGCTGCCGACGTTGACGGGATAGTCCTTCATGTCTCGGTTCCGATCTCGAGGTGACGTGGGGAGGGCTCAGCGCAGCATGCGCCGGATGCCCGGAATGCCGAAGGTGGCTTCGAACTGCGGCGACGTCTTCTCGTCGACGACGCGGAACCCGGCGCTCTCGTAGGCACGCTGCGCGGCGGTGTTGCCGATCAGCACGGCGATCTGGGAGCGCGCGTGGCCGCGCTCGGCGCCGAGCTTCAGGATCTCCTGCAACAGCTGCTTGACGAGCCCCTTGCCGCGGTGCGCGGGCTTCGTCGCGACCCACTCGATCACCCAGTCCTCCTCGGCCGCTTCCGGGATGCACGTGAGGAAGGGCAGGATGCGCTCGTTCATCGCGCCCGCCTGCGCCTCGCTCCAGCCGATCGCGGCGAACGCCTCCTGCATCGCCTCGAAGAGCAAGGCCCCCGCGGTGACCGACGGGTTCTCGTAGCCGCACAGCGCCGCCGCCGGCTCGCCGCCGACCTCCGCGACGAGGAAGCCCGACCAGTGGCAGAAGGAGCGCGCCTCGGCGCGCACCAGGCGCTCGATCAGCGGCAGGCGCCACTCGTCGGGGCCGATGAAGGCGAGGTCCCAGAAGCCGTACGGGAGGTGCGAGCGCGCTGCCTCTTGCTGCACCCAGGCGATGAAGGGTGCGTCGTCGGCGGTCGCGTGGCGGATCTCGGTGCTCATCCGTGCGATGATGCCCGAGCGGGGGCGCTCCGCCAACCGTCGTGCGTGCTTCGCGGCCGCGCCGCGTTCTCGTCCCGTTTGCGGGTGGGCTTGCGTGGTGCGATCGGCGCGGCTTGCGTGGTGCGATCGGCGCGGCTTGCGTGGTGCGATCGGCGCGGCTTGCGTGGCGCGATCGGCGCGGCTCGCATGCCGCCCCGCCGCTCAGCTTCGACAGCCGCGAAGCTTCGCTTCGCGGCTGTTCTCAGCGCGCTGCGCGGCGTTCGCTGCGGGGCGGCATGCGAGCCGCGCCTCTTCCTTGGCGAGCCGCGTCTCTCTCGTGGCCAGCCGCGCCTCTTTCGTGGCCGGCCGCGCTCTTTCGTGGCGAGCCGGGCGGCGGCGGTCAGTCGAGGAGGGCGCCGGTGCGGACCCAGGTGGATTCGAGGCGCTCGATACGACGCGCGGCTTGCGGGCGGAGCGCGTCGGCGACGCCGGCGATGAGGGCGTTCAGTAGGGCGAGGATGCCGACGCCGCTGTCGAAGGGGCCCGCGGTCTCGGCGGCGACGACGAAGACGTGCTGGGCGCCGTCCGCGAGCGGCGAGAGGGCGACGTCGGTGACGACGATGCGGCGCGCGCCGGCCTCGGTGACGCGACGCGACGCCTCGACGATCCAGCGCTCGTGGCGCTGCAGATCGATCAGCACCACGGAATCTCCGCGGCGGAGCCGCGCGAGCTGGCTCACGACGCGGAACTCCGAGCCGCCGACCAGACGCACCCCGTCGCGCAGCAGGCCGAGGTCGACGGCGAAGCTCGTCCCGGGCGGACGGCACTGCTCGCTCGGCAGGACGAAGACGGGACGCCTCGCGTCCGCGAGGAGCGCTACGGCGGACCGGAAGCTGCGCGCGTCGACCGCCTCGAGGCTGCGGCGCACGTTCGCGAGCTCCACCTCGAGCGCGCGCGCCAGAGCCGGGACCGTGGGCGTGCCGCGGATGCGCTCGACCGCGGGACGCAGCCGCTGCGAGAGGCTTTCGCGCACCGCGGACTGCAGCTCGACGAAGCCCGCGTAGCCGAGACGTCCGGCGAGGCGCAGGACGGTGGGCCCGCTGGTGCCGGCGCGCGCGGCCACCGACGCGACGGTGCCGAAGGCGACCGCCTCCGGATCGGACGCCACCACCGCCGCCACCTTGCGCTCGCCCGGCGACATTCGCGCCGCCGCCGCTCTCGCTCGCTCCGTAACGTTCATTCCGCGCTTTCCACTTGACTGGAACGAACGATACGATAGCGTCCGGTCCGCGGCAAACGCCCGATGCGTCCGGCCGCGTCTTTCACGCCATGACGATCCACGGACCGACGATCGAGCGCATCGAGCTGCACGCGCTGCACGTGCCGTTCCACGCCGTCGTGCGCGAGACGATGGCGCGCGCCGAGGGCGGCCTCGGCATGGCGATCCCCGCCGAGGAGCCGTGGACCGGCGGCGACTTCGTGATCGCGCGTCTGGTCGCCGAGGACGGCTCCGTCGGGCTCGGCGAGGCGTTCGTGTGGCTGCCCGAGACCGGCGTGTCGCCGGCGCAGATCGTCGACGCCGTGCAAGGCGCCCTCGCCCGCTACGTGCTCGGCGCGTCGCCGTTCGCGGTCGAGGCCCTGCGCACGCGGATGGACTCCAACGTCGCGCGCAGCGAGGTCGCGAAGGGCCTGCTCGACATGGCCTGCTGGGACCTGATGGGCAACGTCTCCGGACGCCGCGCGTGCGACCTGATGGGCGGTGCCACGAGCGACGAGCTGCCGCTCGCAGCGCTGATTCCGCTCGCCGATGCGCGCTTCATGGCCGACATGGCACTCGCCTTCCAGCGCGGCGGCACCGCGACCTTCCGCCTGAAGCTCGGAACCAGCATCGCCGAGGACCGCGCGATCGTTGCACTCGCGCGCGAGGCGCTCGGCGAGACGGCGCGCCTGCGCGTCGACTACAACCAGGCCTACACGCCCGACCAGGCGGTGCGCGCGATCGAGACCATCGCACCCTTCGGCATCGACTGCGCCGAGCAGCCGGTGCGCGCCGACGACTGGCTCGGCATGGCGCGCGTGCAGCGCGCGGTGTCGGTGCCGCTGATGGCGCACGAGGGCTGCTTCTCGTTCACCGACTTCACCGCGCTGGTCGAGCTCGGTGCGGTCGGCGTGCTGGGCGTGAACGGCGAGCGGCCGGGCGGCATCACGCTCGCGCTGCGCGCGATCGACTACGCGGCGCGCCGCGGCCTCGGCACCGTGCTGCACAACCAGCCGCTCGGCATCGGCTCGGCGGCGCAGATCCACCTCGGCGCGGCGCGCGCCGGCGTGCTCGGCCACGCGATGGAGCTCTTCGGCCACATCATGATGGAGGACGACCTCGTCACGACCCCGCTCGACTACTCGGGCGGCCGCGCGCGCGTACCCGACGGGCCCGGCTTCGGCGTGACGCTCGACGAGGCGGCGCTCGGGCGCTACGCGACCGCGGCGCCGGTGGTGCTGCGCAGATGAGCTCGTCATCGAGCGCGCCGCCGAGCGTGCTCTACCGCGGCGGCGACGTCGTCACGATGGAGCCGGACGCTTCGCCCGCGACGGCGCTCGCGTCGCACGCCGGCCGAATCCTTGCGGTGGGTGACCCGCGCGCGTGTCGCGACGCGCTCGCGCGCGCCGGCGTCGCCGACTTCGCGGAGGTCGATCTCGCCGGACGCTGCCTCGCGCCCGGCTTCATCGACACGCACCTGCACCCGATCGGCGTGCTGTACTACGACCTACACGCCGACCTGAGCCGTGTCGCGAGCATCGCCGAGCTGCAGGACGTCCTGCGCGCCGCGGCCGCGCGCCGTCCGCACGACCCGTCGCTGATCGGGCTGCGGCTACAGGACGAGAACCTGGCCGAGCTGCGCATGCCGACGCGCCACGAGCTCGACGAGGTCTGCGCCGACCGGCCGGTGGTGGTGCTCGAGCACGACGGCCACAGCGCCGCGGGCAACACGCGCGCGCTGCAGATGGCGGACCTCGATCGGCTCGCCGAGGATCCGGCGCACGGGCGGCTCGGCCGCGACGAGCACGGCGTGCCGTCGGGACCGGTCTTCGAGAAGGCGTCGCAGACGCTGCTCGGTGCCGTGCCGTCGACGACGCTCGAGCAGCTGCGCGAGATCGCGGTCGCGTCGTTCGCGCGCCTGACGAGCCACGGCATCACCTCGGCGGGTGTCATCCTGCAAACCGACGCGGAAGGTCCCGCCGGCAGCGGCGGCAGCCTCGAGTCGATCGCGCTCCAGCTCCTGCTCGAGACGGTGCCGTTCTCGACCTACGCGATCCTGATCGGCGGCACGGTCGACGCTGCGGTCGCGGCGCGCGACGGTGCGCTGCACGACCCGGCCGCGGGACGGCGCGTCGGCGGCTACAAGATCTTCGCCGACGGCACCTTCGGCAGCTGCACCGCGTGCATGCGCGACCCGTTCAGCGATCGTCCGGGCGAGCGCGGCATGATGACGCTCGGCGAGGACGAGATCCTCGCGCGCATGCGCGCGGCGCACGCGGCCGGGCTGCAGATCTGCGTGCACGCGATCGGCGACGCGGCGATCGAGCGCTGCGTCGGCCTCTACGAGCGCCTGCTCGCCGAGGCCCCGCGCGACGACCACCGGCACCGCATCGAGCACGCCTCGCTGGTCGATCCGGATCTCGTCGCGCGCATCGCGCGGCTCGGCATCGCGGTGTCGACGCAGCCGCTCTTCATCCACTCGGAGAAGACCTGGCTCGAGCGCCGCCTCGGCACGGAGCGGAGCCGGCACGCGTACCCGCTGCGCTCGTTCCTCGACGCGGGCGTGCTGGTCGGCGGCGCGTCGGACGCTCCGGTCGAGTCGACCGACGTCCTGCACGCGATCGCCTGCTGCGTGACGCGCGAGGGCTTCTTCCCGGAGCAGGGGTTGAGCGCCATGGAGGCGCTCGCGCTGTTCACGCGCGACGCCGCACGGCTGCAGTTCGAGGAGCACGAGAAGGGCACGCTCGCGCCGGGCAAGCGTGCGGATCTGGTCGTCCTGAGCGGCAACCCGCTGGCCGTCGCGCCCGAGGCGATCGGCGCGCTGCGGGTGCTGCAGACGGTGGTCGGAGGACGCGTCGTACACGACGTGCGCGACCGGGGAGACACATGGTGAGCACGTCGTCGCTGGTCGCCGGATCCTTCTCGGGGAGCTACGCCGAGGCACGCGCGCTGTTCCGCGAGCGTGCGACCGCCGCGGGCGGACGACTCGAGGAGCATCCGCACCCGCTCGCCGGTCCGGGCGGCGAAGCGCTGGGCCTCGACGTCGCGCGCTTCGGCCGCGACGACGCGCGTCGCGTGCTGCTGGTCAACTCCGGCACGCACGGGATCGAGGGCTTCTGCGGCTCGGGCATCCAGAGCTACCTGCTCGCGGACGGGCTCGCCGCTCGCCTCCCCGCGGACGTGGCACTCGTGCTGGTGCACGCGGTGAACCCGTGGGGCTTCGCCTGGAGCCGGCGCGTCAACGAGGACAACGTCGACCTGAACCGCAACTTCCTCGACCACGGCGCGCCGCACCCCGTGAACCCCGACTACGACGCGCTCTACGACGTGCTGAACCTCGCGACGCTCGATCCGGCCGCGATCGCCGCCGGCATGGGCGCGCTGAAGGCATTCGAGCAGGAGCGCGGCTGGTCGGCGATGTACCGCGCGCTCTCTGGCGGCCAGTACGCGCACCCGCGCGGCGTGCAGTACGGCGGCGTCGCGGAGACGTGGTCGAACCGCACGCTGCGCGCGCTGTGGACGCGGCACGCCGCGCACACCGACGCGGCGGTGCTGCTCGACCTGCACTCCGGCCTCGGCCCGCGCGCGGTCGGCATGCTGCTGCAGACCGCACCCGAGAGCAGCGTCGCGGCGCGGCTCGCGCGTCACTGCTGGCCCGACGTCCTGCGCTCCGAACCCGCCGCCGGCAGCGACGCCGCACTCGTCTCCGGCCTGATGGGCCCCGCCTTCGTCGCCGCCCTGCCCGACGTCGCGACCGTCGGCATGGTGCTCGAGTTCGGCACGCGCGAGCTCGCCGAGGTGATGCTCGCGGTGCAGGCCGACCACTGGCTCGACCAGCACGGCGACCGCGGCTCGGACGAAGGACGCGCGATCGCCGCACGCATGCGCGGCGCCTTCTTCCTCGACGAGGACGACTGGAAGCAGGCGATCTGCGCGCGCGCGCACGAGGTCGTCGAGCAGGCCTTGAAGGGCATCGCCACCTACACCCGCGAGGAGAATCGATGACCGCTTCCGCCTCCGATCCCACCATCCGCACCGCGAGTGCAGCCGACCGCGACGTGCTGGTCGGCTTCGCGCGCGCCATGGCGCTCGAGACCGAGCAGCTCGAGCTCGACCTGCCGACGCTGCGTGCGGGTGTCGCGGCACTGCTCGCGGATCCCGGACGCGGTCGCGTGTTCGTCGTCGAGACGGGCGGCGAGGTCGCGGCGACGCTGATGATCACCTACGAGTGGAGCGACTGGCGCAACGGCTTCTTCTGGTGGATCCAGAGCGTCTACGTCGCCCCGTCGCACCGCCGGCGCGGCCTCTACCGCATGCTGCACGAGCACGTGCGCGACCTCGCCGCGCACACCGAGGGCGTGTTCGGGCTCAGACTCTACGTCGAGCGCGAGAACGTGAACGCGCAGGCGACGTACCGGAAGATGGGGATGGAGGAGACGCACTACCGGCTCTACGAGGAGGCGGTGCGCCGCGGCTGATCTGCGGGGACGGCGACGCGTCGTGCGCATCGCCGTCCCCCGGTTTCGCCAACGTGGGCCTGTCAGACTTTCGGATCGTTGCCGGCGGCGGCCGCCGCGACGGCACGCTCGAGAGTCCTGACCACCGGGTTGTTCCCGGCGTCGCGCAGCAGGTTCTCGGCGAGGTACTGTAGATCCGCGGTGCCCTTGTCACCGATCACCTTGACGGTCTTGCCGATGCGCTCGAACAGGGTCCAGTGGATACGCACGTCGCCGAGGACGTCGAGCTTGGTGCCCTTCAGATCGGCGGTCGTGAGGTCGATCATGCGCGGCACCGCGGCCTTTGCCTCGAGATCCAGCTTGGCCGCGATCTCGAGCCACCTGGGATCGAACGAGTCGTGCTGGCTCGGCAGGGGATCGAGCTGGACGCTCGGGATTCGCTGTGCGTCGTCGAGCACCAAGCCTCGGTTGGCTGCCTCGTCCATCATGAAGGTCCAGGTGTGGTTCCCGATGCCCTTGTCGGTGTAGCCGCCGCCGATGTCCGAGTGCACGCCCGGGAACCAGACCTGCAGCAGCGTCTGCCCCTCCCGCAGCTTCGTGTTCTTCGGCGCCGCCCAGAGCGACGGCGCGTACGGCGCGCGCCGCTCGTCTGCGGCGAGCGCGTGGACGGCGTGCTCGATGATCTCGATCAAGCTCATGTCGTGGAAGCCCACGAACGGGTCCTCCAGCTTGTCGATCACCTTGTGCGACAGCGGCACGCCGAGCGCGCCGACGGTGTCGTAGACGCCGACGAAGCGGATCTTGACGTCGGGGTACTGTTCGGGGTGATCGCCGAGCCCGGGGACCAGCCCGCGCAGCTTCGAGCCGAAGCGCTCGAGCCTCGATTTGCCGCCGTACTCTGCCTTGCCGTACAGCGCCGGCAGCGCGTACTTGCGGAAGTAGGCACTGACGATCCGATTGCGGTCTGCGCCCCTCAGCAGCCCCGCGGCTTTGATGAACCCGCAAAGCGAGCGGGCCGTGTACGCTCCGCGCGAGAAGCCGAAGACGTAGATCTCGGCACCGGGCCTGTAGTTGCGAGCGAGAAATTCGTACGCGTCGATGATGTTCTCGGACAGCCCGCCGCCGCTGAAACCTTCGATGAGGCGCTTGTCCGGATCGGCTCCGACGCCCTCGTCGTAGAAGAGGACGACGTCGTCCCCGCGGGGTGAGGTCCCCCTGCTCTCTTGCGTACCTCTCGGAGGGTCGGCGGTCTCCGTTCGGTCGCGCAGCAGCTTCTTCAGGAAATCGTACGTGCGGTAGATGTTCGTTCCGGTCCGGGGAACATTCCACGTTCCGTCACAGCAAACGACGAGCTTCAGTCCCATTGGCGACCTCCGTGTACTCGGCCTGGAGCAAGGCTCGTACCGCCACACCTTCGTCGCGACGCTGCGAGCACGCGGTGCGCGAACAGGGCAAGGCTGGCGACGGTCGTCGCCAACCGTCCGCGATTCGAGACGCAGCGTCCAGCCCGCCGGACGGACGGCCGCGCGAGACCCACATCTCGATTCGTGCGAGCATGCGCCGCATGCTCCCCGACGCACCCACATCCGGGCGCGCGACGACGGCCACGCGCCGCGTCCTCGAGCCGACCGACCGCATCACCGAGGTGCTGTTCGGGCTGATCATGGTGCTGACGTTCACCGGGTCGCTGAGCGCGGCCACCTCGGGGCGCGAGGAGATCCGCTCGATGCTGCTCGCCGCCGTCGGCTGCAACCTCGCCTGGGGCATCGTCGATGCGGTGATGTTCCTCATGACGCAGCTCAGCGACCGGAACCGTGCGCTCGTCGCCTATCGCATCGCGCGCTCGGCCGCCGATCCTGCGGTGGCACGCGCGGCGGTCGCGGACGCGCTGCCGCCGCCCGTGGCTTCGGTCCTGAACCACGACGAGCTCGACGCGATCCGCGCGCGGCTCGCCCGTCAGCCCGAGCCGCCGGTCGCCGCGAGGCTCACGCGCGACGACTGGCGCGGCGCGCTGGGCGTCCTGCTGCTGGTGTTCCTGTCGACCTTTCCGGTGGCGCTGCCGTTCCTCTTCGTTGACGACGCGCGCCACGCGCTGCGGCTGTCGAACGCCGTGGCGATCGCGATGCTGTTCGTCGCCGGGTGGATGCTCGGCCGGCTCGCCGGAAGCCGGCCGCTGCGCTCCGCGCTGTCGATGGTGGTGATCGGCATCGTCCTGGTCGCGATCACGATCGCGCTCGGCGGCTGACGGAGAGGGCGACGGGTCAGCCCTGCTGCGCGCGGCGACCGGTGAACCAGAAGGCGACGCCGAACGCGAGCAACAGGGTGATGCCGAGCGCCGACCCGAACGGCCAGTTGCGCGCGTTGCCCTTGAACTGGTTCTCGATGATGTTGCCGATCATGTCGACCTTGCCGCCGCCGAGGATGTCGTTGACGGCGTAGAGGCCGAGCGCCGGGATGAACACCAGCAGGATGCCGGCGGTGATGCCCGGCGACGTCATCGGCACGATCACCCGCGAGAAGGCGCGCACCGGACCGGCACCGAGGTCGAACGCGGCCTCCACCAGCGCGTTGTCGAGCTTCTCGACGCTGGTGTAGATCGGCAGGATCATGAACGGCAGGAAGGTGTAGACGAGGCCGAGGATCACCGCGCCGGGCGTGTAGAGCATCTCGAACGGCTGCAGGATGAGCTGGTTCTGCAGCAGGAAGCCGTTCAGCAGCCCCTCGCTCTTCAGGATCGTCACCCAGGCGTAGGTGCGGATCAGGAAGCTCGTCCAGAACGGGATCATCACCATCATCAAGAGCAGATTCCGCCGTCGCTCGTCGGCGCGCCCGATGTAGTAGGCGACCGGATAGCCGACGACGAGGCAGATGAGGGTCGTGAGCCCGGAGTAGAGGACCGAGCGCACCAGGATCCGCAGGTACGTGGGGTCGAGCACCGCGGCGTAGTTGTCGAGCGTGAAGTCGAGCACGACGCCGCCGAGCGTGCCGCGGCGGCCGAAGCTGTACACCAGCATGATGAGCGTCGGCGCGACGACGAACAGCGCCACCCAGACGAGCAGCGGCGACAGCAGCAGCCACCCGGAGAGCCCGGGCGGCCGCTGGTAGCCGGTCGGCGACGTGACGGTGGTGGTCCCGGTGCGCATGCGGGTTATCTCGACGAGGGGTCACGCGACCCCTCGCCCCGACGGGCAAAGCCCGTCGGAGCCGCACTCCACGCGCTCGCTGCGCTCGGCCGCGCGCTGCGCGCGCGGCAGTTGGTGCCTCGGGTCACTCGCCGTCCCCCTTCCTCAGCTGCCGGCCTTCAGGTCGGTGACGAGCTTGTCGATCGGCACGGCGCGGTCGCCGATGTCGCGGAAGGTCTCCAGCTTCGGGTTGCCCGGCGGGTAGCTGGCGGGGTTCGCGAGCTCCTCGGGCGTGAGCTGCTTGCGCGCCTCGAGGTTCGGGTTGGTGTACGGGAAGTCGGCCGAGACGAGCTTCGAGACCTCGGGGCGCAGGATGTAATTCATGAACGCCATCGCCGCCTCGGGGTTCGGCGCGTTCGACGGGATCGCCAGGCTGTCGATGAACATGTGCGCGCCCTCGACCGGCAGCACGTACTGGAACTTCTGATCCTCGTTGAACAGCAGCGCCGCCTCGCCCGACCAGACGACGCCGAGGTCGACGTCGCCGTTGAGCAGCGCGGTCTTCGGGCTGTCGGAGTCGTACACCTTCACCAGCGGCAGCCACTTCTGCAGCACCGGCTTCACCTTCTCGAGGTTCTCGGGCGTCACGTCGTTGGCGCCGATGCCCTGCGTCGCGAGCGCCCAGGTGACGATCTCGCGCGGGTCGTCGAGCACGACGATGCGGCCCTTGTGCTTCTCCTGGAAGACGTCCTCGTAGCCCTTCACCTCGCCGGCCGGGACCTTGTCGGTGTTCACCACGATGCCCACCGTGCCGACCATCCACGGCACCGTGTACTTCTGCTGCGGGTCGTGCGGCAGGTTCTTGTACTCGGGTGCGACGTTCTTGAAGTTGGGGACCTTCGACCAGTCCACCTCCTTCAGCTGGTTCTCCGCGACCAGCGCCTCGATGGTGTACTCGGACGGCTGGATGAGGTCGTACTTGCTCGCACCCGAGACCAGCTTCGCGAGCATCTCCTCGTTCGAGGCGTAGGTCTCGTAGTTGACCTTGATGCCGGTCTCGTTCTGGAAGCCGTCGATCACGGTCTGCGGAACGTACTCGGACCATGCGAAGAGGTTGAGCTCCTTCGGCTTGTCCTGCTTCTGCGTGCACGCACCGACGAGCGCGATCGCGGCGACCATCGAGACCAGAACGCTTCGCTTCATGACGCCTCCCGTCCGGTGCCGGCGAGCCGGCGCACCCGGACACTTCCGATGCCGTCGTCGCGCCGCGGCGCGCGCCTCATCGGTCCCTCTTCTTCAACAGCTCGGTCACGACGACCAGCATCACGGTGGAAAAGATGAACACGGTCGAGATCGCGTTCAGCGTCGGGTCGAGGCCCTTCTTGACGCGTCCGAAGATCTCGAGCGGCAGCGTGCGCGTACCCGCGCTCGCGGTGAAGTAGGTGACGATCAGCTCGTCGAGCGAGAGGGTGAACGACATCAGCGCGCCCGACACGATCGCCGGCGCGAGGTACGGCACGAGGATCTTGCGGAACGCCTGGAACGGCGTCGCGCCGAGGTCCTGCGCCGCCTCCTCGAGCGACGGGTCGAGCCCGGCGAGGCGCGCCTGCACCGCCACCATGACGAACGGGAAGCAGAAGGTGACGTGCGAGATGATGATGGTCGCGTAGCCGAGCTCGAGCTGCACCGCGACGAAGAAGATCAGCAGGCTCACGCCCATGATCACCTCGGGGATGATCATCGGGATGAAGACCAGCGTGTTCAGCAGGCGGACGCCGGGGAAGCGGTAGCGGAACAGCAGCCAGGCGCCGCCGGTGCCGAGGATCACCGCGACGATCGTCGTGATCACCGCGACGTAGAGGCTGTTGTACAGCGACGCGACCAGCACCTTGTCGCGCCAGATCGCCGCGTACCAGTCGAGGGTGAAGCCTTCCCAGACGATGTTGAGGCGCGAGGAGTTGAACGAGTAGCCGATCAGGATCGCGATCGGCAGGTAGAAGAAGAGCATCACCAGCGCGGTCCACAGACCGAGCAGGCGCTGGCCCGACCTCACGCGCCGATCCCCGGCGCGCCCGCGCCGCATCCCGGCAACGGCCACGGCCGGAGCGTCTCCCCTCTCCCTCGCCGGTCAGCCACGACGCGGCCTTACCTCCGGTGCGGCCGCCTTGTCAAAACAGTCGCTCGACGGCTCCCACGGCACGCTCGGGTCCCCGAAGAGCGCGCGTCGCGGTCGGGCGACCGCCGCACCCTCCTCCCGCGTGCCCTCTGCTCGACCCTCAGGGCACGATGCCGACGCAGGGCGCGAGATCGATGCTCGTCGTGAAGCCGAAGGTCGTCGAGCCCACCTCGTAGGTCCCGCGGCAGCTACCGCCCGTGAGAGCCGGGAGGGGGATCGCGCACCCGGCCTCGAACTTGACGGGACCGACCACCGCCGGCGTCCCGATGAGCGCGAGTCGGAGGACGCTTCCATCCGATTTCGTGCACGCGGTGCCGGACAGGAGGAACGCGGGATCTACGAGCGTGGTGAAGCCGGTCAACGGCTTGCACTTGCTCTTCCCCGGCGTCGAGAAGCTCTTCAGCGCATACGTCACGAAGCCGGAGAGACCCGGTAGCGTGAAGCACCTGTCCGCCGCGGCTGCCGGCCGGACGCCGAGCAGTGCTGCGGCGAGAGCGATCCCGATGACGACGCTGTGCTTTGGCATGCTTCCTCCGCCCGGCGAGACGCTCGACGCCGTGCAACCCGTCCACCCCGGCACCTCGCGCCTCGCCCGGATTTTCGACTTGGCGGCAGTATACCCTCACCGTCGACCCGCGCTCCATTCCCCTGTTCAGAGGAATGGGATCCGGGGCCGGCACCGGGTAGGAACGCGAGCCCTGGGAGGTGAATCATGACATGCCTGTCGAGACGACTGGTCCTCACCGCTGCGTTCCTGGCGACGGCATCGGCGGCACGTGCCGAGTCGGTTCTGGTCTCGCCTGCGCTTGCTCGAGGGGGCGTGACGTTCTTCTGCCGGATCGTGAACGCGGGCACGACGGAGATCCGCGTTGCGACCGAGGTGATGAACTCGACTGGAAGCGTCGCGTCGAGCTTCCTCGAGACCACGGTCCTCCCCGGTGCCACCGGAGGCGGCGGCGTTTCCTCGAGCTTGGGTCTATCGAGCTTGTATTGTCGCTTCAGGCTGGTGAAGGGCAACAAGAACAAGGTCCGGGCGAACGCCTGCGCCTACAGCAGCGTCGACAACTCCGGGCCGTGCTTGTCGACGGCCGACGCCCGCTGACGCGCAGGCGCTCGTCGCGTCACCACGCCTCCGGCGCGACCGTCGACGACGTCGCCGTACGCTGCGCCGGCACCGCCCGGTGCTGCGCGGCTCGTGTCGTCGCGCGGCCGGCAGCGGCCGCTACCGTGCAAAAAATACGGCTTGGTGACGGCGGCACGGTGGTGCTAGCCGTCTCGGTCATCCCCCTGAACAGAGGAACGGGGCATGGCCAAGGCGGATCAGCTTCGGGTCGAGGAAGTACGTGACGCGTACCGTCTGCTGGGGGAGTGTCGCGACCTGGGCAGCGATCCGGAGCTCTGGCAGCCGCGCATGTTCGCGGCGCTGTCGCGGATGTTCGGTGACGTCCCGGTGACCGGAGGCGAGGGGCGGATCTCGACCACGGACGGCACCATGCTGCCGCTCTCGTCGTACGACGCCGGGCACGACGCCGAGGACCACCGCAACTACCTGGCGTACGTCCACGCGAACGGGCCCACCATCGATCCGTTCGTTCGCGCGATGCAGAGGATCCCGTTCGGAGCGATCACGAGCGTTCGCAGCCAGATCGTGACGGATCGGGAGTACTACCGATCACCGATCGTCGAACGCTATCTCCGCCCGGGCCACGTCCACCATCGCCTGGCGTCCGTCGTACCGACCTCGCACGGCGGTGCGATCAGCCTGATCCACCTCCATCGACGCCGCGGTCAGCGTGACTTCTCCTCGCGCGAGCGAGCCCTGCTCGCGTTCTTCCACGGCGAGCTGGCTCCGCTGGTCGGGCGCGCGCTGGTCAGTGCGACCGAGCCGGCTCCCAGCGGCCTTCCCCGCCGGCTCCGTCAGACGCTCGCCTGCCTGGTGGAGGGCGACAGCGAGAAGCAGGTCGCGGCGCGCCTCGGCCTGAGCCACGCGACCGTGCACCAGTACGTCACCATGCTGTACCGCCGCTTCGGCGTCGGCAGCCGTGGTCAGCTCCTCGCGCACGTCGTCAGGCGCATGGCGCGCCCGGAGTGGCGGGACGACCTGATCGTCTGATCGGCAACGCGAGCCGAGGGCCTGCCTCCGCGATCCACCGGCGCCCCTGCTGACCTCGCGTTCGTTCAGCTGCCGCCGCCGACCTTCTTCGCGATCTCCTGCTCGACCTTCTCCTTCATCTCGTCGCGCGCGGCGTCGTAGGCCTGATACTGTGCCGGCGTCAGCACCCCCTGCAGCTCGCCATCCTTCTCGGACTGGATCGCCTTCATCTGGCGCATCTTGGCGAACGCGCCCTCGGAGCCCTTGATCACCGGCTCCGCCTTCTCCGCGTACTTGAGGTTGATCGCCGCCACCTTCTCCGCCTCGGGGCCCTGCAGGCCGAGCTTCGACTTCATGAAGGCGGTCTGGATCGTCGCGCGCTCCTGCGGCGTCGTCTTCGCCAGGCTCTCCATCATGTCGGCGCGCGCCGTGAGCGCACCGCCGAGGAAGACCATCGTCACCGCCACCGACGCCACGAGACCTTTCGCAAGCTGCTTCATCCGCCTGACCTCCATGGGACGTCTTTCGGCCCTTTCGCTCCAATCCATCATCCCGCCCGCCGGAGCAACCGTGGATCGAAGGAGGACGGCGCGCGCGATGCTAGGCTCACCGCCGTGAGCAAGGCGTTCACCAGGGACGACGCTCCGGAGGAGCCGCTGGTCGCGCCGCGCCCGCCGCTGCCCGACGGCGTGCCGAACTACGTGACGCCGCGCGGGATGCGTCTGCTGCGCGACGAGATGGCGGACCTCGAGCGCCGGTCGCGCGCGCTCGACGACGCGTCGAGCGGCGAGGACGACGTGCGCCGCCAGCGCTCCGTCCTCGCGCAGCGCATGAGCGAGCTCGCCGCGCGGATCACCAGCGCGCAGCTCGTCGCGCCCGCCGGCCGCGACGCGAGCAAGGTACGCTTCGGCACGCGCGTGACCGTGCGTGACGCGGAGTCCGGCGACGAGCGCGTCGTGCGGATCGTCGGCGTCGACGAGGCCGATCCCGGCGCGAGCCGCATCGCCTTCACCGCCCCGCTCGCGCGCGCCGTGATGGGCCTCGAGGTCGGCGACGTCGCGATCGTCGAGACGCCCGGGGGCGAGGACGAGGTCGAGGTGGTGACGATCGACTCCCCGCCCGACGACGAGGAGGGCGACGCTCAGCCGTAGACCTCGAGCGCCGCCTCGAAGGTGTTGAGGTGCACCTGCACCACTTTGCGCGTGTCCTCGGTGTAGCCGCCCGCCAGCACCCAGACGATCGGCAGCCCGTTCGCCTTCGCGAAGGCGAACACGCGCCGGTCGCGCTCGCGCAGGTCGTCGAGGTCGAGATCGAGCGGCGAGTACGGATCCTCGCGATAGGGGTCGGCGCCGGCCTGGTACATCAGCAGGTCCGGACGCCCGTGCTCGAGCAGCAGCGGGAACGCCTCGTCCATCGCGGCGAGCATGCCGTCGCGCCGGCAGCCGTTCGGCAGCGCGATCGAGCGATGATTGACGCCGTCCTCGTGGTGCAGCACCGAGACATCGGAGTACGGCTTGTTGCCCTGGTAGTCGTTGCCGTAGACGCACACGTTCAGCAGCCAGGGGCGCAAGACCGCGAGCGACGCCGTGCCATTGCCGTAGTGCAGGTCCATGTCGAGCACGGCGACCGTGCGGATCTCGCCGGACGCGCGCAGCGCCTCCGCCGCGACGACCAGGCCGTTGAAGGTGCAGAAGCCCTCGCCGTGGTCGGCGTGGCTGTGGTGGAAGCCGCTCACCACGGCGGCCGCGACGCCGTCGCGGAGCGCGCGACGCGACGCCGCGACCAGCCCGCCGCTCGTCAGGCACACCGACGGGTAGAGCTCGGGCGACCACGGGAACTTCTGCGACTCGGCGAGCGCGCGCGGCTCTCCGGTGCGCACCGCCGCGACGTACTCCGGCGTGTGCACGCGCAGCAGGTCGTCCTCGGTGACGGGCGCCGGCTCCTCGAGCCGGATCCCGGCACGGTCCCGCAGCCCGTCGGCCACCATCGAGAACTTGGTGATCGGCATGACGTGCTTGCCGAGCGGGGCCGCATAGCCCGGGTGGTAGTAGGCGGTGATCATCGCGGGACCTCCCCTGCCGCCGCTCTACCACGCGTCTGCCGATCGACCCATCCCGGCACGCGTGCTTTACGTGAAGCCATGGAGCCGCTCAGCCTCGAGACGTTGCGCCGCATCGACGCGGCCCATCACCTGCACCCGTTCACCGACCACACCGACCTGCACCGCCAGGGGACGCGGATCATCAAGTCCGCGTCGGGTTGCACGGTGATCGACGAGAACGACCGGCCGCTGATCGACGCGCTCGCCGGCCTCTGGTGCGTCAACGCGGGCTACGGTAGGCGCGAGATCGCCGACGCGGTCTACCGGCAGATGACGGCGGTCGCGTTCTACCCGTCGTTCTTCAACACCACGACCGAGCCGACGATCCTGCTCGCCGGCAAGCTCGCGCAGCTCGCGCCGAAGGGTCTCGGGCACGTCTTCTTCAGCAACTCGGGCTCCGAGGCGAACGAGTCGGCGCTGAAGATGATCCGCGGCTACCAGAAGCTCCGCGGCACGCCGAGGAAGCAGAAGATCGTCAGCCGCTCGTTCGGCTACCACGGCGTGACGCTCGCGACGACCAGCATGACCGGCCTGCCGTCGTGCACCGATCCCTTCGATCTACCCCTGCCGGGCTTCGTGCAGGTACCCGGGCCCTACGCGTACGGCGCCAACAACGGCATGACGCTCGATCAGTACGGCGAGCACTGCCTCGCCGAGACCGAGCGCATCCTGCTGCGCGAGGACCCCGCGACGATCGCCGCGCTCTTCGCCGAGCCGATCCAGGGCGCGGGCGGGGTGATCGTTCCGCCCGACGGCTATCTGCGCGCGCTGCGCGATCTCTGCCGCAAGCACGACGTGCTGTTCGTCGCCGACGAGGTGATCACCGGCTTCGGCCGCCTCGGCACGTGGTTCGCGTCGGAGCTGTGGAGCCTCGAGCCCGACATGATGGTCACCGCGAAGGGGATCACCAGCGGCTACCTGCCGCTCGGCGCGACGCTGGTGAGCGACGCGATCGCCGACGTGCTCATGCGCGGCGGATATCTGGCGCACGGCTACACCTACTCCGGCCACCCCGCCGCGACCGCCGCCGGGCTCGCCAACCTCGAGATCCTCGAGCGCGAGAAGCTGCCCGAGCGCGTGCGCGACGACGTCGGTCCGTACTTCCAGAAGAAGCTGCAGGCGCTCGCGGGACACCGGGCGGTCGGCGAGGCGCGCGGCTTCGGCCTGATCGGCGCGCTCGAGTGCCTGCCGCGCGGCGGCCGCGCCGAGCTGACGCCGACGACGCTCCTCGGCGTCAAGGCGGCCGGCCTGATCCGCGAGGAGGGCGTGATCGTGCGCGGCATCCGCGACCTGATCGCGCTCGCACCACCGCTGATCGTGACGCACGAGGAGATCGACGCGATCTTCGCGGCGGTCGAGAGGGGTCTCGACCGATTGTAACGAGGGGGCACGCGGCAGGGCACGCGCCCCCTCGCCCTACGCGGCAAAGCCGCGCGGGGGATTGTCGCACGAGGGGCCACGACGCCCCTCGCTCCACGCGGCGAAGCCGCGCGGAACGTCGAGCGCTAGCGAGACGTCAAGGGATAGCGTCGACCGACGCTATCCCGAACCTCACTCCCCGCGCTCCCTTCGGTCGGCCGCGCGCTACGCGCGCGGAGGTTCGTAGCTGTAGCTCAGCGCCGGCGCGGGGAGCGGCCGGTGAGGCGCGTGTAGACCTGGTAGCCGAGCCAGCGCAGCGGCTCGGGCGGGATGCGCGGCAGGCGGCGCTGGTAGAACGGGTAGTCGCGCCACGCGTCGTGGTCGCCGGCGTGGAGGTCGGCGAGCACGCGTCCCGCGAGCACGCCGAGCACGACGCCGTGCCCGCTGTAGCCGAGGGCGTGGTAGACGTTGCCGGCCTCGCCGCCGACGCCGATCGACGGTGCGCGATCGAAGCTCAGGTCGAGCAGCCCCGTCCAGCGCGCGGCGGGCGCGCACGGCGCGAGTGCCGGGAAGTAGCGCTCGAGCGTCGCGCCGAGCGCGACGAAGCCGCGCGCCGCGGCCGGCGACGCCCGGTCGATCGCCGCCGCGCCGCCGTAGCGGTAGGCGTACGCGGCGTTGCTGCCGCCGCCGAGCACCAGCCGGTCGTCGGCGGTGCGACAGCCGTACGCGATCCGGTCGAGGTCGTCGCTGAAGCCGTCGTGCGCGGTGAAGCCTGTCGCGCGCCATTTCGCGTCGGCCAGCGGCTCGGTCGCGAGGACGTGCGAGTGGAGCGGCAGCACCGCGTCACGAAACCAGCCGAGCGCGGGCGTGTACGCATTGGTCGCCAGCACGACGGCGCGCGCGCGCACCTCGCCGGCGGGAGCCGTCAAGCGGATCTCGCGCCCCTGCTCGACGCGCAGCACCGGCGTCGACTCGAAGATCGCGACGCCACGCTCGAGCAGCGACTGCTTCCAGCCGCGCAGCAAGGCGAGCGTGTTGACGCGTCCCGCGGTCGGGTCGAGCAGCGCGCCGTGCGCGCTGGCAAGGCCGACCTCCTGCGCCGGCAGCCAGCGCACCGGGATGCCGAAGCCCTGCAAGCGCTCGACCTCGGCATGCAGCGCGTCGGCGCGCGCGGCGCTCGTGCTGACCTCGAGGCAGCCGTTGCGCGCGAAGCCCGCGTCGGGTGCATGCGCGCGGGCGATGCGCTCGATCAGCGCCACGCCGTCCTGCGTGAAGGCGAAGATCTTCCGCACGAGCTCGGGCTCGCTCGACGGGACGCCGTTGATCCAGTTCAGCACCTGACCGCCGTTGCGACCGCTCGCACCGTTGCCGATCGCCCGCGCCTCGAGCAGCACCACGCGCAGACCGGGCAGCCGCTCCGCCAGGTGCCATGCGGTCGACACCCCGGTGAGGCCGCCGCCGACGATCGCGACGTCCGCGGTGACCGTCCCCGCGAGCGCCGCCGAGGGCGCATACGGCGAGAGTCCCGCGGTCCACACCGAGCGATTCTCGTCGACGTCGCGGACGCGCATGACGTGCGACTCCTTTACAAGGCACCCGGGCCTTTGGCACGCTGCACTCGCTTCGCCGGCGACACGCGGCGCGGCGGATCGGGGCGAACGTGAGCGTCGGCCAGCGCGTCCGGCTTTGCTTGAAGGACCTCTACCACCAGGACGTGGTGGAGATGATCGAGCGCGAGACCCGCAAGTACGAGATCCACTCGATCGAGCACCCGGACCATCCGGACTTCGAGCGCGCGTACGGCATCCTGTGGAAGGCGTTCGGCGACGCCGGAGAGATGGAGCCGATCGAGGCGATCCGCAGCTTCCTGATCGACGACCCGTACGACCCCGTCCCGTCCGGCACGTTCATCCGCTACTTCCTGCTGGTCGCGCGCGACCTGAACGGCGAGATCCGCGGCGTGCGCGACGGCTGCGTGCTCTACAACCCGGCCTACGCGCCCGACCTGTGTCTCGTCTACCTGGCGCACATCTTCATGCTGCCCGAGGCGCGCGGCACGGTGCTCACCTACTGGCTGCGCATCGCGCCGGTCGAGCTCGCGATGCACTACCTCGCCGACCTGCACGCGCGCGGCCGCATCGCACTGCCGCTGCCCGACGCCCCCGGACGCTACTACGGCATGCGCCTCGATCTCGCGGCGGAGATGGAGTACTTCTCGCCCGAGGACCCGATCTCGCTGCAGCGCATCCTATTCTACGGGCGCGGTGGCTTCGACGTGATCGACCCGCGCCACTTCCCGTACCGGCAGCCCGACTTCCGCCCGCCGCAGATGATCCAGGCGACCGGCAACACGCCGATCCCGTTCATGCTGCTGCTGCGCCGCATGGGGCGCGAGCGTCAAGCCAAGCTGGCGCTCGACGAGGCGCGCGCCGTCGTGCGCCTGCTGTACGACGACTTCGCGTTCTTCTGCGCGCCCGAGTTCCTCGCCAACAGCCTCGACGTGGTGCTCGCGCGGCTCGAGGACCGGCGCACGCGCGGCAAGGAGCACGTCGACCTGCTGCCCCTGCCGACCGGCTCGCGCGACCTCGGACGCCTGAAGCGCGTCTTCCGCCACGACATCTACCAGCGCTACTACTCCGGCGATCCGGCCACGCGTCCCTACCTCGAGGCGACGCGCGCCCGGCTCGCCGAGAACCCGCGCTGGTACGAGGACGAGCTGGCGCGCATCGCACGCACCCTCGAGACGCGCGTGCCGTACGTCTACGGCAGCCGCGACAAGGACTTCGCGTGGGAGGGCACGCCGACGCCCGCGGAAGTGGGAGACGTGCCGGCGGCGACCGCCTCTCCGGCGACACCCGCGGCCCGGAGGAGCTCCGACGAGGTCGCGTGAAGCTCGCTCGCGCATGGCGACGTCGGCTCGGTCGCACTTCGCCGGATACGCCTGCGACGCGCGCACCGCCGCTCCTTTCACCTCGCGAACCTTCCCTTGCGGGCGCCCCGCCCGTCTGACAGGAAGCCTAGCGTGACGGCTGTACCGGTCGCCGACCCGCCGACCAACGAGCCACCCGTCGTCATCGCGGTGGACGAGGTCACCAAGCGCTACGGCGACTTCGTCGCGGTCGCGTTCGCCGACTTCGACATCCGCCGCGCCGAGTTCTTCTCGATGCTCGGCCCGTCCGGCTGCGGCAAGACGACCATGCTGCGCATGATCGCCGGCTTCGAGACGCCGACCAGCGGGCAGATCCGGCTCGAGGGCGTCGACGTGTCGCGGGTGCCGCCCTACAAGCGCAACGTCAACACCGTCTTCCAGCAGTACGCGCTCTTCCCGCACATGACGGTCGCCGACAACGTCGCCTTCGGCCCGCGCACCAAGGGCATCGACGAGGGCGAGACGAAGAAGCGCGTCGCGACGATGCTCGACGTGGTCCGCCTCGGCAGCTTCGCCGACCGCTACCCGAGCCAGCTCTCCGGCGGGCAGAAGCAGCGCGTGGCGCTCGCCCGCGCGCTGGTCAACCACCCGAGCGCGCTGCTGCTCGACGAGCCGCTCTCGGCGCTGGATCTGAAGCTCCGGCAGGCGATGCAGCTCGAGCTGAAGCGCATCCAGCGCGAGGTCGGCATCACCTTCATCTTCGTCACGCACGACCAGGAAGAGGCGCTGACGATGTCCGACCGCATCGCGGTGATGAGCGCGGGACACGTCGAGCAGGTCGGCACGCCGGAGGAGATCTACGACTCGCCGGCGACGCCCTTCGTCGCCGGCTTCATCGGCTCCGCCAACCTGCTCGACGCGAAGGTCGAGAGCGTGCGCGGCGACGTCGCGGCGGTGCGCCTCGCCGGCGACCGCGTCGTCGAGGTGCCGATCTGCAGTGAGCATCCGTTCGCGGCGGGCGACGAGGGGATGGTCATGATCCGGCCCGAGCGCGTGCACCTCTCGGTCGCGCAGCCCGAAGCCCGGATCCCGTCGGTACCGGTGACCGTCACCGAGCTGATCTTCCAGGGCCCGGTCGTGCGCTGCGTGCTGCGCGACGCGGGTGGCGCGGAGATCGTCGCGCACCTCGCGTCGGATCGTCGGCTCGCGAAGCCGGGCATCGGCGAGGCCGGCTGGGCGTCGTGGGACCCCGACGCCGCCCGCCTGCTGCCGCCGCGCGCGGCATCGTAGCGATGTCCTGACCACGGCGACGTGGTACGGTGCCGCCGTGTCCGCCGCGAAGTCGATCACTGCCTCCGCAGCGAGCGAGGCAGCCGAGAAGGCCGCTGCGCTGCTGGCGCGAGATGGTCGTGTGCGGCTCGCCTACCTCTTCGGATCCGCTGCCGATCCGAGCCGAGCAAGCGTCCAGGACGTCGACGTCGCCGTCCTCACCGATCCGCCGCTCTCACTGGAGGAGATCCTCGACCTTCGGGCCGATCTGGTCGCCGCAACCGGGGTCGACGTCGATCTCGTCGCCCTGAACGAAGCGTCGATCGTCCTGGCACACGAGATCGCCGACACTGGACGCTGTCTCGTCGCGGCGCCACCCGAAGCAGAGACCGACTTCGTCGTCCGGGCTCGCGCGCGCTATTTCGACTGGCAGCACTTCCGGGACGAGCAATGGCGATGCGTCGGCGAGCGCCTCACCGAGCCCCGTCGTGGTGCTTAGAGCCGACAGCGTTCGTGAGCGGCTTCTGAAGCTCGAGGAAGCCGCCTCGGGGATCGAGCGGATCGCTGCGGCGCGGAGCCGCGGATCGGCGCTCGAATTCCGCGACGATTGGGCGATCGAGCGCGGGCTGCAGCTCGGAGCCGAAGCGGTACTCGACGTCGGCAACCACATCCTGAGCGCACACCTCGGCGTGAGCGCACGCGACTAAGAGGACATCATCACGCAGCTCGGAAGGCACGGCGTCATCGACGACGAAGCCTCGGATCGCCTGCGCGGCCTCGGTGGATTCCGCAACGTTCTCGTCCACGGATACCTGCGGATCGACCACGCTCGCGTCGCGTCGTACGTGGAGCGTGCCCCGACGGACTTTCGTGCCTTTGCGCGCGCGATCCGGGCGTGGCTGGAGACCTTGCCCGCCTGACCACCTCGTGAAGCGCGAAGCTCAGTACTGCATCGTCGCGTACCTCGCGTCGTAGCGTCGGTCGCTTGCTGCGCGCACCCGGCGCGCGTGCTCAGGTGCCGGTGTACGCGGCAGGGTTCGCGGCGAACCGAGCGACGCACGCGAGCGAGCAGAACCAGAAGTCGCGCTCCGCGTGCCGCAGGTGTCCCGGCGCCGATTCCGGGCAGACGCGCATGCGGCACACCGGGTCGACGACGTCGTCCGCACACCCCGCCGGGAAGTCGAGCGCGAAGAGCTCCACCGGCTCGAGCAGGTTGCGCAGCGACGTGCGTCCGATCGAGCGCGCCTCGATCCCCGCCGCCGCGCCGCGCGTCACGACGGGCTCCGTCGCGAGCACCTGCCCGCCGCGCGCGTGCGCGGCGACCCGCGCGGCCAGGTTGACCGCCGTCCCGACCCAGCGTCCGTCGCGCAGCACCGCTTCACCGTGATGCATGCCCGCGTGCAGGACCGGGAACTCGGGCTCGTCGAGGCTCCGCGTCCAGAGCCGGTGCAGGCAGCGCAGAAGTCGTTCGGGTGTGTCTCCGACGAGGAAGACCGCGTCACCGATCCGGTCGACGACCTTCGCGTCGCCTTCGAGCGCCGCGTCGACCGTGGCCGCAAAGCGCGTGACCAGGTCCGCCGCGGCATCGTCGCCGTGCGCCTCGGTCAGCGCCGTGAACCCGGCCAGGTCCACGAAGCAGAACGTCGCCTCCATGTCGAGAGTCTTTCATGACGACCCCGAGGGACGCGAGCAGGACGGCACGCACCGCCCCCTCTGCGATGCCCCGAAGGGGCGAGCGGCCGAGCCGAAGGCGAGCGGGGGAGTGGAATCGACCTCGGCTCCGCCGAGGTCGAGGCGAGGGGGCAGCGCCCCCTCTCTTTCAATCAATACTCCATGCGGATCCCGCCCGTGCCGACCGGGTACACCTGATCGCCCAGGTTCGCCTCCTCCAGGTTCTCGCCGAGAACCAGGACGTTGATTCCCGCGTTGACGCTCCACGCACCGAAGTCCTGCGGGATGAACGCGAGCGGGACACTGCCGGAGAAGCCGAAGGAGAAGAAGCCGAAGGTCTCGTCGCCCTCGCCTTCGACCTCGTAGTACTCGCTGATCGACAGGCCGACGGCGAGCGGCAGAGCGAGCGTCAGCGGGTACTCGTCTTCGGCGAAGGCGACGAAGCTCGGCGCCGCGTTGAGGCCGAGCCACGAGCCGCGACGGTCGCCGAAGTTGGTATTGTCGAGCTCGAAGCTGACGGTCACCGACGGCCCGACGCTGAAGCCGCTGTCGCCCCACAGCGAGCTGTCGTCGTAGGCGAGGCCGAAGTCGAAGTTCTGGATCGTGTCGAACGCGCCGTTCGGGCTCGTGTACACGTAGTAGATCATCGACAGCTCGAGATCGTTCGGGAAGCTGACCGACAGGCTCGGGTAGATGTCGGTCTCGTAGAGATTCGACGGGCCGCTCTCGGCGAGCGTCTTCTCGCTCTGCACGCTGTTCCAGACGCCGACGCCGAAGTCGACGCTGGTGAAGATGCTGTCCTCGTCGCCTTCCCAGAGGTTGAAGCCGACCTCCGCGGCGGGCTGCCAGATGAAGCCGTTGCGCTCCTGCAGGATGCCGCGGAAGAAGTAGGCGGTGGTGAAGTCGTTCACCAGGGTGAGCGAGATGCGGCCGCGGTTCGGGCCGTCGTCCTCGTCCTGCGGCTCGGGCGTGCCGAGCACGTTGGCCTGCGTTTCGGTGGCGGGCGGCGCCGGCGGCGTCTCCTCGTCGTCCTCCGCGGCCCACGCCTGACGAACATCCAGCAGTCCCGCGAACGACAGCGCGGTGACCGCCAGCACGACCGACCTCCCCCATCCCCTACGGCGCATGAGCGTGCCCTCCTGGCGCCCGTCGTACGCGGGCGCCTCACGCGGTGCCGTCGCGGATCTACACGGAGACCTGCCCAAGAATCAAGCACATCACGTTCGCTGATGGGTCATTGCCCGCTCCCTGATCACGTCTCAGGCGTGGGGGCGCGTCGTCGCGGAGTCCGTGCACGCGGCCGAGAGCCGCGTGTCGCCCTGCCGCTCAGTCCTCGAAGATCGGTGAGCTTCGCTCACCGTCTTCTGCGGGCTCCGCATTCGCTGCAGGGCGACACGCGACTCTCGGCCGCTTTGGCAGCCTCGAGAAAGGCGTCTCCAGACGCTCGAACCTCCGACCGGACGAGGAGGTATTCATCCGCACGACGCGCGGGCGTGAGATCGCCCGATCCGAGCGATCGTGGACGCGCGGCCGCGCTGGCACGGACGAGCGGGCGAGAGTCGCATTGCGCTCCGCAGCGAATGCGTAGCCCGCAGAAGTGTGGCGAGCGCAGCTCGCCGCACTTCGAGGACTGAGCGGCGGAGCGCAATGCGACTCTCGGCCGCGCGCGCGACGCACGACGACGGCGCCACCGCATGTACCTACGACGGACAACGTGCGACGTCGCACGAGCTCAACGCACGAGGCCCAACGACGGACGAGCAATCACCCCGCAGCGAGCGCCGGGAACGCCTCCGCGACCGCCTTGTGCACGATCTTGCCGCCACGCACGTTCAGCGCCCGAGCCAGCGGCGCGCTCTGCACGATCGCCCCGTCGACACCGTGATCCGCGAGCTGCAGCGCGAAGCCCAGCGTGACGTTGGTCAACGCGTGCGTCGACGTGTGCGGCACCATGCCCGGCATGTTCGTGACGCAGTAGTGGACGACGCCCGCCTCGACGTAGATCGGGTCGACGTGCGTCGTCGGCCGCGACGTCTCGGCGGTTCCACCCTGGTCGATCGAGATGTCGACCAGCGCCGCCCCCGGCCGCATCGCCGCGACCACCTGCCGCGACAAGAGCTTCGGCGCGCGCGCCCCCGGGATCAGCACCGAGCCGATCACCAGGTCCGCGGAGAGAACCTCCTCCTCGACGTTGGCGCGGTTCGACATCACCGTGGTGACGTGTCCGCCGAGAATGTCGTGCACGTAGCGAAGGCGCGTCGGATTGACGTCGAGGATGCTGACGTCCGCCCCGACGCCGACCGCCACCTGGCACGCGCTGGTGCCGGCGATGCCGGCGCCGAGGATCACCACCTTGCCCGGCCGCACGCCCGAGGCGCCGGAGAGCAGCACCCCGCGACCGCCGTTCTGGTGCTGCAGACACCAGGCGCCGACCTGCACCGACAGCCGTCCCGCGACCTCGCTCATCGGCGCGAGCAGCGGCAGCGATCCATCGTCGAGCTGGACGGTCTCGTAGGCGAAGGCGGTGACGCCGCTCTTCTGCAGCGCGCTGGTCAATTCTTCGCTTGCCGCGAGGTGCAGGTAGGTGAAGAGCGTCAGGTCGGAGCGCAGCCGCGAAAGCTCGGGTCCGACCGGCTCCTTCACCTTGAGCACGAGGTGGCTCTTTGCCCACGTCTCGTCGGCGTCGGCGCAGATCTGCGCGCCCGCTGCGACGTAGCGTGCGTCGGCGAGACCGGAGCCTTCACCGGCGCCGCGCTCGACGAACACGCGGTGGCCGTGCGCGACCAGCGCCGCGGTGCCGGCGGGCGTCAGGGCGACGCGCTTCTCCTCGGCCTTGATCTCCTTCGGAACCCCGATGTCCATGGCGCGCGACGCTAGCACCTTCGCGCCGGTGAGCGGAGCGCCGGTGCCGCGCGACCTCAGGCCAGCGGGTTGTGCCAGCGCAGCCCGGGGAATCGCGCGAAGTCGGCGTCGTTCGAATGCAGCTCCGCGCGATGCTCGATCGTGAGCGCCGCGAGGTGGGTGTCCGTCGTGAGGCTGCCGCCGACTCCGGTCGTGCGAAAGAGCTCTTCGAGGAGATCCATGTGTCGCGGACCCGGCTCGACGATCCGCACGCCCGGCTGGACGAGCCAACCGCGAACGCAGGTGAGCGCGTCTAGCGGTGCCACCGGCATGACGAGCACGGAGGGGTGCGTCACGAGACGGACGAAGCCGAGCATGACCACCCAGGACAGGCCGATCGGTTGCTCGCGCTCGACGAGATCTTGCCACCACACACGTGCCCGCTCGTGCCCTGCCGCCGCACGGTTGTATGCGTAGACGAGCAGATTGACGTCCGGGATGATCATCGGGCCGGAGGGTCGCTCGCGCGCTGGACCTCGAGATCGTCGAGCACCTGATTCAGGCGGAGCGGATCGATGCCCGACCGGAAGGCGCTGTCGAACGGCTCGACGCGGAACCGCACCCGGCGCGCCGCTCGCGGGAGCTGCGCGGACAGCCCGCGACGCAAGGTCTCGTTGACGATCTTGGTGAACGGCTCGCGCCGCTTCGCCGCGAGGTCCTTCAGCTTCTCGAAGGTGTCGTCGTCGATCGCCACGGTGGTGCGCACGGAACGCATCATGATGCGTACTCAATTTGATGTCAAGATGCGCCAGTTGCCGCTGGTGGTCATCGCTCCCGCCAAACCCGTGTCGCGGGCCGTCGCTCATCTGATTCTCATCGAGCCGTGGTAGCGAGAAGCGACCATGCTGCTGCGCCACCCGAGGAGGACGCGGTCGTGAAGCTCCTCGTCGTCGAGGACGAGGCGCCGACGGCTGCGTTTCTGCGTCGCGGTCTCACCGAGGAGGGCTTCGCGGTGGACGTCGCGACCGATGCGGCGAGCGCCGACGACTGCGTCGCCGCATCGGACTACGACGCGATCCTGCTCGACGTGATGCTTCCCGGCGCCGACGGGTTCACGCTCTGCAAGCGCTGGCGCGACGACGGCGTCGTCACGCCCATCCTCTTTCTCACCGCGCGCGACGACGTCGCCGATCGCGTTCGCGGCCTCGACCGCGGCGGCGACGACTATCTCGTGAAGCCCTTCGCGTTCGCCCAGCTGCTCGCACGTGTGCGGGCGCTCCTGCGTCGCCCGCGTGCGTTGACCGGAGCTCCCGAGCTGCGCATCGGCGACCTCGTCCTCGATACCGCCCGCCGGCGCGCGACACGCGGCGACCGCGCGATCGAGCTCACGACGCGCGAGTATCAGCTGCTCGAGCATCTGGTGCGCAACGCCGGCAAGGTGGTGAGCCGGACCGCGCTCTGGGAGCACGTCTGGGAATCGGGTGCCGAGCCCGACTCGAACGTCGTCGACGTCTACGTTCGCTATCTGCGCAACAAGCTCGGCCGCGAGCCCGACCTGATTCGAACCGTCCGCGGCGGCGGCTACCGCATCGAGGCCGCGACCGAGCCCGTGCCCGGCGAAAGCAGCTGAGCCCGACGTGCTTCGTCCGACGACGCTTCGCGCCCGGCTCGCGATCAGCATGGCGGGGCTGTCCGTGCTCGTGCTGCTCGGCGCGGGGCTGCTGATCCACGCCCAGACGCGCCGCGTGCTGCGCGACAATCTCGACCAGGAGCTGGTGACGCTCGCGCGGACCGATGCGGCCTCGGGGTTCGACGAGCCGGGAGTCGGCGTGCACGTGCACGATCTCGCGACCGGATCCCGGGAGCTGGACCTCGGCGCCCAGAAGCTCGCGCGGGTGAGCGACGGCTCCGGACGCGTTCTGGCCGCGACCGCCAGTCTCGCCGCCGGATCCCCGCTGCCGGACGACACCCATGCACGTGCGCGGGCGCTGGCCGGCGACATCGCGTTCGCCGACCTCGAGCGTGGCAGCGCCGCCTATCGTGCCGTCTACTACCCGATCACCGCCCCGGACGGTGCCGCGCTGAGCGTCATGGTCGCCTTGTCGACCGAGCCGCTGGAGCGCGCGCTGCGCTCGATGCTGGCGGGGCTCGCACTGTCGCTGCTGGTCGGCGCGCTCGCGGCCGCCTGGGGTGCGGTCCGGCTGTCGCGCCACCTGACGGCGCCGCTCGAGCGCATCGCCGCCGCCGCTCGGACGATCCGCGGCCATGAGCCGGGCGGGCGCATCCCGCCGGTGTCGTCCGACACCGAGCTGCGCACGCTCACCGACATCCTGAACGACATGCTCGCCAGGCTGGACGAGGCCATGCGGCTGGAGCGCCAGACGGCGGAAGCGCAGCGCCGCTTCGTGACCGACGCGGCGCACGAGCTGCGCTCGCCGCTCACCAATCTGCGCGGCACCATCGAGGTGAGCCTGCGCCGGGCCCGAACGGTCGGCGAGTACCAGGAGACGCTGACGGCGGCACAGCGCGAGATCGAGCGCCTGTCGCGTCTCGCGAACGATCTGCTGATGCTGTCGCGCATCGACACCGGCCAGGCGGCCTGCGTGCCGCGACCGTGCGATCTCGCGGCGCTCGCGCGGGACGCCATCGCGGCGTGCGCGACTCGCGCGGCGGACGGGCGCGTCGCGGTCGCGCTCGATGCTCCGCCGCATCTGCCGATGATCGCCGATCCGGATCGCCTGCGGCAGGTGCTGGACAACCTGCTCGACAACGGCCTGCGGCATGCTCCCGAAGGATCGACCGTCACGGTGACGACGCAGGCACGGGACCAGGCGGTCGTCCTGGCGGTCGCCGACACCGGCCCCGGGCTCACGGCCGAGCAGCAAGCCCGCGTCTTCGACCGCTTCTATCGCGCCGACGATTCGCGCGCGCGCAGCTCGGGCGGGCTCGGCCTCGGTCTGGCGATCGCCAAGGCGATCGTGGAAGCGCACCACGGCAGCCTGACGGTGCACGGCACGCCCGGGAGCGGATGCAGCTTCGTGGCCGCGTTCCCGACCGCAGGCGCCTGAAGCAGCGCTCCACGGAGCTCGCCGGAGTCCTCGGCTCGGCACCGAAGCGTGCCGGGCTCGAGATGAGAGGACTCTCACGAAGCTCTCATCGTGCCCTCATGCCCCGCGCCTATCGTGCGGCGCACGCAGAGACAGCGAAGCGTCACCCGCTCGACGCTTCAGGAGGGCACGATGAAACGATTCCTTTGCTTGCTGACGCTTGCGGCCGCAGTGCTGGCCCTGGGCTCCCGGCCCGCCGGCGCGACCACCGTGATCGGCGACCTGAACAACTTCGACACCATCAACGACACCGGGCAACCGTGCTACGGCTTCGAGATCGAGATCGAGGACGTCCACAGCACCGGCATCACCTACACCTACGACTGGAACCACTACGGGGCTCCGAAGATCCGCGAGGACAGCAGCGACCCGCTGCACCCCAAGGTGTTCGTGCGCTACGAGAGCACCAGGAACCCCGACGGAACGTTCGGCGCGAACGACAGCTTCACCAACCCGGCGATCCCGACCATCACGCCGCCCGCCGGACACAGCTGCACCGACCCGTCGGTGAACGAGGGCTGCGAGCACTTCGGCGTCGGCTACTACGGCGCGACGCCGGTCATCCGGTACAGCTGGCTGGTCGACGACGGCGCCCACAACCTGGTGCCCTTCGGCTCGCCGGTCGCCGTCGCGGCGCCGTCCTTCGCGTACACGCCGCCCGCCCCGGCGCAGCCGGCGCAGGTGGTTGCCGCGATCCCGGCGCCGGTCGTCCCCATTCCGGCCGGCAAGCAGTACGGCGAAGCGTCCTGGGTGAAGGTCATCAAGACCACCACGCACAACGCTCGCGACGTGGCGCTGGGCGACCTGATCTCCGACGATCGCGACGGTGACGGGCTCGCGGACTGGCAGAACCAGGAGCCCGACGAGGTCGAGACGGAGTTCAAGCTGCTCCAGGCGAACAGCGCCGGCGACGCCGCGAAGGACGAGCTGCAGGGGGCCGCCGACGACATGGGTGACGGCTCCGAGAACGTGACTCGCCGCTACGAGTTCTACCGCTACGGCGCCTCCGCCGACACGCTCGACGGCGAGAACGGCGAGGCGATGTGCTCCGAGGTCAACCCCACCACGGACCCGAACGACCCCGATTACCTGCACGGGGTGGGAAGCCACGTCGCCGTCACCGACGCGAACGGCGACACGTACTACGTCGACTGCGCGGCGCAGGTCGTGGTCGGCAACTACGTCGGCGCGCAGATGGCGGGCTTCGACGCGGCGGCGCCGCTGGGCCTGATCGACAATCTGCAGGATGCCGAGCAGGACCAGGCGTACACGGCGCGCACCGTCGTGGTCGGCGGCAACTCGCCGTACACGATCAGCATCACCGCGGGCAGCCTGCCCGCCGGCCTGACGCTCGGCGACCACACGGACCCGAATACCGGCATCACCTCCCTGGGAGTGCTCTCGGGCACGCCGGCTGCCGGCGGCGACTACGCGTTCACCGTGCAGGCGACCGACGCCAGCGACGTCACGGTGAGCAAGTCGTACACGCTGCACGTCGCCGGCGGCGCGCCGCCGGTCGCCCCGTCGTGCACGATGGGCGCCGGCATCCCGCAAGCGCCGCCGAAGCCGGCGAAGAACACCGGCCACGTCAAGATCGCAAAAGGCTTGACGTCCGCGCCGGCGGTCAAGGCGACCAACTTCACGCTCACCGGCACGCTCGAGAACTGTCAGAACTTCCCGGCCGTGCCGGGTGCCGCGGGTCCGGTCACGACGGGAACCTTCCGGCTCACGCTCAAGGTCCCACCGGGCTCGACGTGCGCGGCGATCACGCCGGGCTTCCCGTTGAAGAGCGCGCTGTCGATCGTCTGGAAGACACCCGACCCGGCGAAGCCCGGCAAGCTCAAGACCGTCGGGCGGGAGATGACGACGCTCGCGAGCTACAGCGAGCCCGGCGTCGATCCGATCGTGCTCGCGGCGGTGAGCCAGGACTTCGGAGCGAGATCGAAGATCCCGGGCTTCGCGACCCGTCACGCCGCCCTGTCGTTCACCATGGACCAGACCACCGCGCAGATCGCGCTCGGCTGCGCCGACGCGAAGAAGGGCCTCGCGACGCTGAGCTTCACCGGCGCGAGAGGTCCGTCGACGCTCGAGATCCAGTGACGCGGGCGACCTGATCCGCGGCACTGCGCGCAGTGGCCGGCCGCCCCTTCGGGCCCCGGCCACTGCGGCGCAACGCGCTGGGGATCCGGCGTTCCGGGCGGCGCGAGCGCTCTTCTCAGGGGTAGGGCCGGCCGCGCCCCTGCGGCTTGCGCGCCGGGCGCTGCTCGGCGCCGCGCACCGGACGTCCCCACGACGGCTCGCGCGGCCGTGCCGGCGCGTCGCCCGCCGATCGCTCGAGGCGGATGAGCACCTTGCGGCCCTTGACGGGGCGTCCGCGCAGCGCGCCGACGACCATCTTCGCGATGCCCTCGGGGATCTCGACCAGCGAGAAGCGGTCGGAGATGGTGATCGCGCCGATCTCGCCGCCGCTGATGCCCGCCTCGCCGGTGATCGCGCCGACGACGTCCTGCGGGCGGATGCCCATCTCGCGACCGCCGCCGATGAACACGCGCGCCATGCGCGGCCCGCCGCGCGCCTCGCGTGGCGCGGGTTCGCGCGGCGAGTCCTCGCGCGCGCCGCGCGCGTCGCGCTGGTATCTGTCGCCGCGGGGGCTACCGCGACGCTCCGCGCGGTGATCGTCGGAGCGTCCGCCGGGAGCGAAGGGCGGGATCACCTCCTCGGACTCCTCGCCCTGGCTCTCGGCGAGCAGCTTGACGGCGGCCAGCGCCACGCGCTCCGCGTCGAACTCGCCCGCCAGCGACTCGACGATCGTCCGGAAGCCGTCGAGCTCGCCCTCGGTGAGCACCTCGTGCAGCGCCGTGCGCACCGCCTCCATCCGCCGCGCACGCAGGTCCGCGACGCTCGGGATCGGCGCGACCTCGATCTTGCGCTTGGTGAGCTGCTCGACGTTGCGCATCAGGCGCTGCTCGCGCGGCTCGGCGAGCGTGATCGCGACGCCCTCGCGGCCGGCGCGGCCGACGCGGCCGATGCGGTGCACGTAGGCCTCGGGCGCGGACGGGACGTCGAAGTTGATCACGTGCGTGAGCTGCGGGATGTCGAGGCCGCGCGCGGCGACGTCGGTCGCGATCACCAGGTCCGCCGCCTTGCCGCGCAGCTTCTTCATCACGCGGTCGCGCTGCTCCTGCGACATGCCGCCGTGCAGCACCTCGGCGCGGTAGCCGTGCGCGCTGAGCTTCTCGCCGAGCTCGTCGACCTCGGTGCGCGTGCGGCAGAAGACGATCGCCGCCTCCGGATCCTCCATGTCGAGGATGCGACCGAGCGCCGCGATCTTCTGCGCGCGCGCCACCACGTACGCGGTCTGGCGCACCTTCGGCGTGCTGCCCGCCGCCGGACGCTCGCCCGCGATGCGGATCTGCAGCGGGTCGTTCAGGAAGCGCTTCGCGATGGCACCGATGCGCGCCGGCAAGGTCGCCGAGAACAGCACCGTCTGACGCTCGGCGGGCGCCTGCTCGAGGATCGCGTCGAGGTCTTCCGCGAAGCCCATGTCGAGCATCTCGTCGGCCTCGTCGAGCACCAGCACGGCGACGCTCGCGAGCGACAGCGTGCCGCGCCGCAGGTGGTCGAGCGCGCGGCCCGGCGTCGCGACCACCACGTCCACGCCGCGCTCGAGCGCGCGCAGCTGCGGCTGGTAGGCCTGCCCGCCGTAGATCGGCAGCACCGAGACGTGCAGCGCGCGCCCGTAGCGGTGCACCGCCTCGGCGACCTGCATCGCGAGCTCGCGCGTCGGCACCAGGACCAGCGCGAACGGCTCGCGCCCCTTGCCGCGACGCTCGGCGAAGCGCTGCAGCAGCGGCAGCGCGAAGGCGGCCGTCTTGCCGGTGCCCGTCGCCGCCTGGCCGACCAGGTCGCGGCCTTCGAGCAGCTTCGGGATGGTCTCTTGCTGGATCGGGGTCGGCTCCTCGTAGCCCAGCGACTCGAGCCCTCGGACCAGACGTGGATCGAGGCCGAGCGCCGCGAAGCCGCTTTCGTCACCTGACGCACCAGCACGCATCCGGGCCACCGTAGCGTGCGCCGGCGGCCGGCGCTCGGCGGCGGCCCGCGGGGTGCGACACCGCCCGGGAAGGAGCGCTACCCGGCGTAGAGGAGCGCGGGACGTCGCTCCTCTAGCCACGACGCCTCGTCCGCCGCGAGCGCCGGCTCGAGGTCCGTCGCCCCGGCCGCCGCGTCATCCACCCACGTCCTGAGCCGCGACCCACCGTTGATCAGGTCGATCGCGAGCCGGTCGTGCTCGTACTCGTAGGCGAAGTCGCGCCACAGCTCGGCCTCGGGATGGAGCCGGCGGTAGGCCTTCAGCAGCGCCACGACCAGGCGGTACGGCTGGAAGCGCGCGTGGTCGTACCCCGGATGGTCGACGTGGATCTGCACGCCGCCGCACAGCGCGCGCGCGTGCTTCTGGAAGGTCGGCTCGAAGAAGCACGGCCGGAGACGACAGCCATGGAGCCACTGCGGCGCGAGGCTCGTCATCTCGCGCACCAGCGCCACCGGATCGAGATCCGGCGCGCCGATCAGCTCGAGGGCGCGCGTCGTGCCGCGTCCCTCTGAGAGGTGCGTGCCCTCGATCAGCACCGTGCCCGGATAGCAGCGCGCCATCGCGAGGCTGCCCGCGTTCGGGCTCGGGTTGACCCACGACAGCTCGCCGAGCGGCCAGCCGAAGCCGGGCGCGGCCGACGGATCCCAGCCGTGCATCGGGATCACCGCCAGCTCGACGTCGATCGCGAAGGTGGCGACGAACCAGCGCGCGAGCTCGCCCATGGTGAGCCCGTGCCGCATCGGCAGCGCACCCGCGCCGACGAAGCTCTCCCAGCCCGGCTCGAGACGGAGCCCCTCGACCGGACGCCCGACCGGGTTCGGACGGTCGAGCACCCACACCGCCTTGCCGCGACGCCCGGCCTCCTCGAGCACGTAGCGCAAGGTCGTGACGAAGGTGTAGATGCGGCAGCCGAGATCCTGCAGATCGACCAGCACGACGTCGACGCCGTCGAGCATCGCGTCGGTCGGGCGGCGCGTCGCGCCGTACAGGCTCCACACCGGGATGCCGTGTGCCGGATCGACGTAGTCGTCCGACTCGATCATGTTGTCCTGCTTCTCGCCGCGCATGCCGTGCTGCGGGCCGAGTGCCGCGACGATCTGCAGATCGTCGCGCGCCGCGAGCGCGTCGAGCGAGTGCGTCAAGTCGGCGGTGACGGACGCGGGGTGCCCCAGCAGCGCGAGCCGACGCCCGCGCAGCGGCGCGCGCAGCGCCGGCTCGTCGAGCAGGCGATCGATGCCGAGCTTCACGCGCGCGACCCTGTCACGGCGCGCCGAGCCGGTCGAGCACGAGCGTCCGCCCGGCGCGTGTGTGGAAGTCGGGACGCGGCTCGGTGTGCGCCAGTGCGAAGTACGCGTGCTCGCCGCCCTGCGTCTCGATCACCGCCGCGAGGCCGATCGTGTACGGCGGCGCGCCGAGCACGGCCGCGAGCGCGTCGAGCGGCACGATCGCGTCGATGCGCAGCTCGTGAGGCTGGTGCAGGATGCGCGTGCGCGGCACCTCGCTCGCGGCGGCGCGCATGCCGCTCCGGTAGCCGTCGAACGCCCACAGCGCCCAGTCACCCGACGGCGACAGGTTGAGCTCGACGTACGGCTCGCCACCGGGCGCCCCGACGAAGGCCTCGCAGCAGGTGTGCTCCCAGAGCCGGTCGCGACGTCCCGGCCGCGCAGCGCGCGCCGGCACCGCGAGCACGCCGTCGGGCGCCTCGACCGCGAAACCCAGCACGAGCCCGCGCGCCTCGAGCTGCCCCCACGCCGTGACGCGCACGTCGGCTGCCGCCGGCGTCGCGGGGTGCGCCACGAGCGCCCACCGATCGGGAGAGGACATGCCCGGCGGGTAGCCGACACGTGTCGGCGGGACAATCTCGAACGGCGTTGATCTTTGCCATCGACCTGCCGATAAGCGGTGATGGGGCGCCGCGTCCGCGCGGAAGGCGCCGAAGGGGGTGGTGGCATGAGAGGTTCCGCACGTACGGTCCGGACGCTGGCTGTTCTGGTCGCGGCGCAGCTCGCGGCAGCGGCGCTGACGGGAGCTGCCGAGCTGCCGTTCGAGCGCACCGAGGAGCGCGCGCCGTGCGCCAACTACGAGCCGCTGCGCCAGCCGCTGTTCGGCGAGACGCACCTGCACACCGCGTACTCGTTCGACGCCGCGACGCTCGACACGCGCAACACGCCCGCCGACGCCTACCGTTACGCGAAGGGCGGCAAGGTCGGCCTGCCGCCGTGGATCGACACCCGCTGGCAGTTCGATCCCGAGCCGCCGCCGCCATCCGAGCCGCCGCTGGTCGCGCTGTCGCCGTACTGCTTGCCGCCCGCGCGCTGCGAGTTCACCGCGTCGCGCATCGCGCAGCTCCCCGAGGGTCGCGCGCTCGACTGGGCCGCGATCACCGACCACGCCGAGCAGCTCGGCGAGTCGAACATCTGCCTGTTCAACCCGGTCTTCCCGTGCGACGCGTCGGACCAGTGCCCGCTCGGCCAGGAGTGCGGCACGACGCTCGCCGCCGGCTTCTGCATCCCGAAGGGCTACACGAGCCCGACCTGCATCCTGGCGCGCGACGAGCTGACGCGTCTCGACTCGGGTACGGCCGCCGCGATCATCGGCATCCCCGAGAACGGCAACGAGAACCCGTCGCGACCGGCGTTCTGCGACGCCACCTTCTTCGGCGACGGCCTGCGCTGCGTGCAGCAGGCGGGGGACGTCTGGCAGCAGATCCAGAACGACGCCGAGGCCGCCTACGACCGCACGTCCGCGTGCAGCTTCACGTCGTTCATCGCCTACGAGTACACGGCGATGATGCTCGCCGGACGCTGCCAGAACGCGACCGGCCTGCCCTGCTGGGACAACCTCGACACCGGCCTGCCGTCGGTCGACTGCCCGACGACCGTGCCCGGCGCGAACCTCTGCGTCGGCACGTATCCGGGCAGCGGCGGCTTCCAGAACATGCACCGCAACATCATCTTCCGGAACGACGACGTGCTCGACCTGCCGATCTCGAATCTGGAAGCGCCGGTCGGCTGCGGCACCGGCGAAGGCTGCGATCGCCCGCAGCCCTACCCGATCGGCTCGCCGCAGCAGATGCTCGAGGAGCTGCGCGCGCGCTGCAAGGACCGCCCGGCGGACCACCCGCGCTGCGACGTGCTGTCGATCCCGCACAACCCGAACGTCTCCGGCGGTGCCATGTTCCTCATGCCCGAGAGCCTGGAAGAGGCGAAGATCCGTCGCGACCTCGAGCCGCTGGTCGAGCTCACGCAGATCAAGGGCGCGTCGGAGTGCCGCTTCCTGGGCGCGATCCCGGGCGCGTGGGGTGCGACCGACGAGGAGTGCGGCTTCGAGAACTACAACTACAGCCAGCTGACCGGCTCGTGGATCGCGCCGCAGGACCGCACGCCGGAGAACATCCCGCCGAACGGCTTCGTGCGCAACACGCTGAAGAACGGCATCGCGTACCAGGCCGAGCACGGCGTCAACCCGTTCAAGCTCGGCTTCGTCGGCGGGCTCGACAACCACAACGGCACGCCCGGCCACAGCGAGGAGATCGACTACGCGCGCCACGGCGCGCACGGCAACCAGAGCTTCGCGACCTCGAGCCAGATCCTGAACGAGAAGTACTTCCTCGGCCTCGAGACCAACGGCGGCGGCTTGACGGTCGCCTGGGCGGAGGAGAACTCGCGCGACTCGATCTTCTCGGCGCTCGCGCGTCGCGAGACCTACGCGACCAGCGGCACGCGTCCGGTGGTGCGCTTCTTCGGCGGCCCGGACGTGCCCGCCGACATGTGCAGCCGCGGCGACTTCGCGGCCCGCGGCTACGCGAGCGGCGTGCCGATGGGCGGCACGCTCGGGCCGAACGCGAAGGCGCCGCGCTTCGCGGTGAGCGCCCTGATGGATCCGGGCTGGCCGAACCACCCCGGCACCAAGCTCGACCGCGTGCAGATCGTCAAGGGCTGGGTCGACGCGAGCGGTCGAGCGCAGGAGAAGGTATTCGAGCTGCCGGCGAGCGGCGGCGGCTTGACGCCGATCGGCGGCGACGCCCGGATCTTGCCCGACACCGGCGGCCCCGCGGTCGACCTGCGCACCTGCCGGCCGACCGGCATCGGACGCGCGAGCCTGTGCGGCGTGTGGCAGGATCCGGAGTTCGATCCCGAGCAGCACGCGTTCTACTACGCGCGCGTACTGGAGCAGCCGAGCTGCCGCTGGAACCAGTACTACTGCAACGCGCGCGGCGTCGACTGCAGCGTGCCGATGGGCCGCTGCGGCTCGACCGATCCCGCGTTCAACTCTCGCGGCTGCTCCGACGACGCGCAGTGCGGCGGCGGCGTGTGCGAGACGCCGCTCTCCTACACGAAGTGGGAGTACCAGCAGTGCTGCTCTGGCCTCGTGCCGCAGACGGTCCAGCAGCGCGCGTGGACGTCGCCGATCTGGTACGAGCCGCGCGCCGGGACCGCGTCGTGAGCTCGGGCGCGCGCCTGCGCGCCGTCACGCGCCGCTCGGCCGCGAGCCCGAGCGCCCGCTTGATCGCCGCCGGTGCGGTGCTGTTCGCGGCCAGCGCCTGGTACGAGCGAACCGCGCCCGCACCTGCACCGGCGGGCGTCGAACGCGGGCCGGTGGTGATCTCGACGACGCGCGTGCGCGCGCTCGAGAGCGGCTTCGCCGCACAGTACGGGCGCGCACCGAGCGCGCCCGAGCGCTCGGCGCTCGTCGAGCAGGCGGCGCTCGACGAGATCCTCTACCGCGAGGCTCGGATTCTCGCGCTGGGGCTCGACGACGGGAGCGTCCGGCTGCGCCTCCGCGAGATGATGCGGGCGCTGGGCGAGCGCCCCGAGCTCGACGAGGACGCCCTGATGCGCCGCGCGCTCGACCTCGGCCTCGACGACGACGTCGTCATCCGGCGCCTGCTCGCCGAGAAGATGCGCCTCGTCCTGCAGCGCGATCCCGCACCGCTCGCCATCGACGACGCCGACCTCGAGGCGGTACGTGCGCGCCGCCACGCCGAGCTCGAGCAACCCGAGACGATCACGCTCGAGCAGGTGTTCGTCGCGAGCGACGGGCGCACCCCGGAGGAAGCGGCGCGCACCGCGGCACGACTCCTCGCCGGGCTGCGCTCGGGCGCGCTCGCGGTCGGGGAGGCGGCGGCGCAGGGCGATCCGCTGCCCGTCGGCGCCGCGCTGCGCGCGCAGCCGCGCGTCAAGGTGCAGGCGCGCTTCGGCAAGGCGTTCGCCGACGCGGTGTTCGCACTCGACGCCGGAGGCTGGAGCGCGCCGATCGCCTCGCCGTACGGCCTCCACCTGGTCCGCGTCGCGCGGCGCGACCCGGCGCGCGTGCCGTCGCTCGACGAGCTGCGTCCCGCCCTGATCGAGACCGTGCGTCGCGAGCGCGCCGGCGAGAACCTCGCCCGCGGCCTCCGCCGCCTGCGCGCGCTCTACGACGTCCGGATCGAAGGGCCCGATCCCCCTCAGTCCGCCTCGCCGACCTCGACGACCACCTCGTCGCTACAGGCCGGCGGCGGCGACGGGTTGCTCGCGTCGGCCTCGCAGCCGCTGCGCAGCACCAGTCCCTGACTCGCCTGGCTCCAGGCGTAGCGCACCTCTCCGTCGCACACGCCGGCGCGCGGGCGCCAGGGCCCCGACGCGCCGCATTCGTTGCGCCGTCCCCTCACGCCGGACCGCGAACGGGCCGAACTGCAGACGTGGAAGTCGGCATGTGGATGACCCCCGACCCGATCACCGTCGAGCCGAGCACGCCCGTGTCCGAGGTGGCCCGGCTGATGGCGCTGCGGCACGTGCGCCGCGTCGTCGTCACCGCGCCGGGCTCGCGCGGCCGCAGCGTGGTCGGCATCGTCTCCTCGCACGACGTCTGGCAGGCGTGCCCGCCCGGACACCACCCGCTCTCGGCGGCGCCCTGGCCCGGCGGCACGGACCCCGGCGTCGGCAGCATCATGACGGCCACCGTCCAGGTCGTCGGCCCGGACACGCCGATCGAGACCGCCGCGCGGCTGCTACGCAAGCACAAGATCGGTGCGATGCCGGTCGTGCGCGAGGGGCGTCTCGTCGGCATCGTCACCGAGAGCGACCTGCTCGACGTGCTGGTCGAGATGACCGGCGACGGCGAGCCGGGCCTGCGCGTCAGCTTCGAGCTCGACGACGAGGACGACGTGGTGCGCGCGCTGCTCGAGATCGCGGATCGCCACGGCATGCGCCTCGCGAGCATGCTCACCTTCGCGCACCCCGACCGCGAGCGAGGCACGCGACTGCGTCTCGGCGTCGCGCGCCTGCTGGGCGTCGAGCAGCCGGGGCTCGTGGACGCGATCTGGTCGCGCTGCCGCCGCGTTCGGCGCGTGCTGCGCGACGGCGCCGCGCGCGCAGGCGACGGCGATGGCGACGACGCCGCGAGCGCGGTTCGCACGCGCACGAATCGCAGCGGTCCTGCATTCCGGCGGATGGGAGGCGAGGACCGGCGCTGAACGCGGCACGGCCGGAAATCGACCTCCAGGCCGAGTCGGTCGCGCGGGACGCGACGCCGGCTTCCTGGCACGAGGTTCGCTCGAAGGCGCGCGGGAGGCACGATGTCCGGGCCACGACTCGAAGACACTCCGGCGCGTTCCGCGTCCGCCGGCGACGCGATCGCCGAGCGCTTGCTCGCGCTCGGGTTCCTGGCGGCACTGGGCGTCTGGATGGCGCTCGCCTTCGCCATGGGATCGACCTGAGCGATCGCGCGGGCAGCCGCCGTGCGACCGGCGAGGCGTCGCGGGTGTCCGCCCGCGGCTTCTCCGGCATGCCGCGGGTGCGCGTGTCCTGAGCTCGGACGGGCCCGGCGCGACGCCGTCGCGCCGGACGTTTGGTGCTTGACTCTCCGGGCGAACTTTGGCTCGATGGCGGCGCCGTGAACGTTCCGGTGCTCGACGACCCCCGCAGGACGCGCTTCGAGCGCGACCTGTACCTTCGCCTGCTCCAGCTCGGACACCACGCCGAGGTGACGCCGCTCTTGAACGAGGCGATGGGGCTGATCGTCGAGGCGGTCGGTGCGCGCATCGCCTACCTCGAGATCACCGTGGACGGCAGCCGGGGGCGGATCCTGCGCTGGTCCGCGACGCACGGGCTCGACGAGCCCGGGGTCGAGCGCGTCCGCACGCTGATCTCGTCGGGCATCGTCGCCGAAGCGCTGGCGACCGGAACCACGATCGAGACGCCGTCCGCGCTGCTCGATCCGCGCTTCTCGACGCGCACCAGCGTGCGGGTCGGCAGGATCGAGGCCGTCCTGTGCGCGCCCATCGAGGGCCGCGAGCCGCTGGGCGTGGTCTACCTGCAGGGGCACGCGGGGGCCGGACCGTTCTCCGAGCGGGACCGGCAGGCGGTCGAGCTCTTCGCACGCAGCCTGAGCCCGCTCGCCGAGCGCCTGGTCGCGCGCGAGCGAAGCACGATCGATCCGACGCTCGACGTACGCGAGCGCCTGCGCTGCACCAGCGTCGTCGGGCGGAGTCCGGCACTGGCGAGCATCCTCGGTCAGATCGCGCTGATCGCGCCGCTCGACGTGAGCGTGCTCCTGACCGGTGAGTCCGGCACCGGCAAGAGCCAGATCGCGCGCGTGATCCACGACAACAGCCCGCGCGCGCGCGGTCCGTTCGTCGAGCTGAACTGCGGCGCGCTGCCCGAGGCGCTGCTCGAGAGCGAGCTCTTCGGCGCCCTGCCCGGATCGCACTCCACCGCGGTTCGGCGCATCGACGGCAAGGTCGCGGCCGCCGAGGGCGGCACCCTCTTCCTCGACGAGATCGCGGACCTGACCCCGAGCGCGCAGGCGAAGCTCCTCCAGCTCCTGCAGTCACGCCAGTACTACGCGCTCGGCAGCTCGCGTCCGGCGACCGCCGACGTGCGCATCATCGCCGCCACCAACGTCGACCTGAAGACCGCGGTCGGCGAGCGGCGCTTCCGCGAGGATCTCTTCTACCGCCTGCAGGTGCTGCCCCTGCGCATGCCCGCGCTCGCCGAGCGCCGCGAGGACATCGCCGAGCTCGCCGCGCACTTCTGCGGTGCCGCCTCCGACCGCCACGGCCTGCCGAAGCTCGAGCTCGCGCCCAGCACCCTCCGCGCGGCCGAGGTCGCCGACTGGCCCGGCAACGTCCGCCAGCTCGCGCACGCGATGGAGGTCGCGACCATCCGCGCCACCGGCGCAGGCGCGCACCGCATCGAGCCGCACCACCTCTTCCCGGATGCGCGCGACGACCAGGCCGCCGGATCCGAGAGCCTCACCTTCACCGAGGCGACGCGCCGCTTCCAGTCGCGCCTGCTCGGCGAGGCTCTCGCCGCGAACGACTGGAACGTGGCGCAGGTGGCGACGCGGCTCGATCTGGCCCGCTCGCACCTCTACACGCTGATCCGCTCCTTCGGCTTGAAGCGCGGCTGAGAGCGTACGCCGTCAAGGATCCTCCGGCAGAGCCGGGGATCCCTAACACCCGTTCGTCCGGGCTCCGGAGGCGCGCGCGCAGGGCGGCGGCAGGCTGCCCGGATCGGCCGGATCCGTGCCCAGATCGATCTCGTCGCGATCGAACGCGCCGTCGCCGTCTCGGTCGACGCCGATGCGCTCGCCCGAGCCGGGCGGGACGCAGGTGAACGTGCGCTCCTGACCCGCGGTCTTCGCCTGCTTGCGCACCGCCGCCTTGGTGAGCGTCGGCTCCGCGACGCGGTCGGAGCGGAACTGGCCACCCGGCAGGCGCACCCAGCCGCGCGCCTCGCCCGCGAGGTTGCCCTTCACCACCAGGTCGCAGTCGCCCGCGGCGGCGCGGGCCACCAAAAGGTCGATGCGCGCGTCGGTGATCGCGCCGCTGCGGTGGTCGCGCGTCACCTGCTGGCCGACCGCGGGCGCCAGGTCGGTGTCGAAGGCGAGGACGAACTGCTCGAGGTTCGTCCTCTGCGTCGGCGTCAGCGAGAACACGGTCGCGTTCAGGAAGCGCAGGACGGTGTCGATGCTGCCGTCGTGCAGGAAGCCGAAGCCGCGGATCTGGTCGCCCTGGTGCGTGTGGTCGCCGGCGCCGATGAACGACACGTCGGGGAAGCCGAACATGCCGATCTTGGTGTAGGCGTTGCGCAGGTGGGCGACCTTGAACAGCTGCGTCTCGTTCTCGAACGACGACTCGCCGTCGGTGCCGAAGAAGCCCTGTGACGGGTCGAGCACGTGGCAGCCGTTGCAGCTGCGCACCAGGTCGGTGAGCTGGCCCGGGTCCATGTAGAGGTCGCGACCCGCCTGCTGCGAGGCGGTGAGCACGCCGTCGAGCGCGCGGATGGGGTTCGGCGGGTAGGTCACCGTCAAGATGAAATCGGTGAACGCCTGCATCTCTCCCGCCGACAGCTCGCTCGCGCGGCCCAGCAGGCCGACGAAGGCGGGATTGAAGCGCTTGAAGGCCGCCTCCTCGTCGAACGCGTCCATCGTCGTCGCGCCCGGATCGTTGGCGCCGCTGCGGTCGCCGCGCCAGTGCATCGGTCCCGCGTGCGCCATGCCGCGCAGGCTCTGCGTCGTCATCGGGCCCTTCAGCGGGTGGAAACCCGGCCGCGGCGACTGGATCTCGAACTCGAACGGGTTCAGGTTCGCGAGCACGTCGTCGTCGGGGTTGCCGAGGTCCCAGGCGAGGCTGTCGAGGTCGCCGAACACGTGGCAGCTCGAGCACGACGCCTCGCCGTTGCTCGACGTGAGGCGCGCGTCGTAGAGCATCGGCCGGCCGTCGACCACGACGTCGGGCTCGGGATTGTAGAGCGGCAGGTGGTCGATCTCCGCCGCGGCGGCGGTGTCGATCACCGACAGCGCGTTGTCGAAGCGCGTCAGCACGTAGAGGCGTCCGCGCGGCTCGTCGAGCACGAGACCCGTCGGGCCGCCCCCCGAGACCGGGATGTGCCGCTTCGGGCTCGGCACGAACGAGTCCTGCTCGAGCTGGCGCGTCTTGAAGACGCCGATCCGCGACGAGCCGAACGCCGCGACGTAGAGCTTGGCCCCGTTCGACGTGACCGCCATCCCGAGGGGCGTCGCGAGGCTCGCGCGCCTGACCTTCGCGCTGCTCGGCACGACGTCGTAGTCGATGTGCTTGTTCAGGTGGCGCGGCACGACGCTCGTCCCGTCGAGCACCGTGATGCGCGCCTCGTGCAGGTGGCCGCGTACGGTCGTGCTGTCGAAGAACGCCCCGGGGCCCTCGAAGCGGACCTCGTTGCGCGCCTCGGTGTTCGACACGTAGACCTTGCCGCTCACCGGGTTGACGACCATGTCGAACAGCACCGTGCCGACGCCGGCGTGGCTCGCGACCTCGACCGGAGGCGTCGCGAGCGCGTCGATCTCGAACACGTCGAGGTCGGGCAGGGTGAACTTGACGGCGTTGTTCCAGTTGCGTCCGAGCTCGTCGAGCCACTGGCCGGCGACGCCCGCGTCGGGATCGAACTTGACGATCAGCCCGACCTCGGGCTGCGGCGTGCCCTCGTGGTTGACGTTCGGTGCCGGCAGTCCGCCGGGTACCTGCAGCCCGCCGACGTTGCACGGCGCGGCCGCAGCACCGCCGTTGCAGACCGCGCCCTCGGTGACGGTCGTCGTGCGGTTGCCGGAGTGGAAGACCGCCGCGTAGACCTTGCTGCCGTCGGGCGTCGCGGCGAGCGCGCGCGGCGTGTCGCCGAAGAGCGTCACGATGGTGAGCGGCGTGCCGCCGAGCTTCGCGCCGAGCGCCGCGGCGTCGAAGACCCACACGTCGGCGCGCCCGACGCCCGGCGTGGTGAGCTGCGGATCGCCCGGCCGGTGCTGGCCGCGGTGCGCCGTGGTCACGAACGCCCTGCCCTTGCCCGGCCCCGCGAAGACGACGTCGCGCGGCTCGTCGCCGACCAGCAAGGTGCGGGTGACGCGCGGTGGTGACGACGCGACGTCGACGATGCTGATCGAGTCCGAGAGGTGGTTCACCACCCAGACCTCGGCGTCGCTGCGGGCCGCGACCGCGACCGGCTCGAGGCCGACCGGCACCGACGCCACGTGCACCGGGCCGCCGCTCGCGAGCGAGAACACCTCGAGGCGGTTGTCGGGCGTGTTGACGGCGAACAGCGCGTCGCCGCTCGGGGAGAGCGCGAGGGGGCGAACCTGGCCGCTCTCGAAGTTCACGAAGTCCGCGCGCGCGAGCGCGGGCAGCACGAGAAGCAGGGGCAGGAGCAGCACCGCGAGACGCGATGGCGTGACGAGTCGAACCGGCATGGGCACCTCTGACCCACTCTTCGGCAGCGTCGCGTCCGAGCATGATGGGCGGCCACGGCAGAGCGAACTCCCTGTCAGCCTCGCGACCGCGACAGGCGTGAGCTCCTACGCGACCAGAGGCAGCCCGCTCGGCGCTCGCACTCCGCGAGCCGCTCCGCTACGACGGCGAGCGACGCGGTGACCGCGGCTAGGAAGTCCGTGGCGCAGGTTGCGACGCGCGGCATCGGGAAGGACGGGGGTCGTGATGACGGGACGTAGCGGACGGTGGGCTCGGGGCGCGAGCGCGCTCCTCGCAACGGTGGCGCTCACGCTCGGCGCGTGCAGCTTCGGCGGCGTCAAGCTCGGGCCCGACGCCGTGAAGGGCAAGTCGCCCGACGGCTTCGTCGACATGCACGAGGTGCAGGCGGCCTACATCGGAAGCGGCAGCGGCGGCGGCGGCACGCTCTACTTCGACGGCCGGGAGTATCCGTTCGGCCTCGGCGCCGCCGGGATCGGCGGCATCGGTCTCTCGACGGTCGAGGCGACGGGCGACGTCTACAACCTGAAGAGCGTCTCGCAGTTCCCGGGCACCTACGGGCAGGCGCGCTACGGCTTCGCGATCGGCACCGAGAGCGGCGGCGATCTGTGGCTGCAGAACGAGCAGGGCGTCATCCTGCACCTGAAGGCGAAGCGCACCGGCCTCATGCTGAGCCTCGGCGGCGATGCCGTGGTGATCGCGATGAACCCGCAGGAGTGACCGGCCACGGACGGCACGCGGCGCGCGCCGTCCGCGTCACTTCCACGGGTCGAAGGTCCCGAAGTGCCACAGGTGGCCTTCGGGGTCGAGGCAGCCGTAGCCGCGCCCGCCGTAGCCCTTGTCCTCGAGCGGCATGACGACCTTCGCGCCGGCCGCGACGGCACGCGCGTGGTGCGCGTCGGCGTCCGGCACGACGACGTAAGCGCTCTGCGTGCAGACGCCGCCGACGTCGCGCGGCGGCTTCTGCAGGCGCCCGAGCTCGTCGTCGGCCGCACTGCCGAGCATGATCATGTCGTCACCGAGGGTGAGCTCCGCGTGCACGATCGCGCGCCCCTCGCCCGGGACGACCAGGCGCTTCTCGAAGCCGAACGCGCGGACGAGGAAATCGATCGCGGCGGGAGCGTCGTGATAGCGCATCGTGGGCATGATCTTCGCGGGCATGGTCTCTCCTCCTTGCCAGGGCCGACGGCGGCGACGGCCACGGTGCCGTCGTAGCCCGGTCCACACGGCGACCGATAGGAGAAAAGTCCTCGGCGACGCGCTCGTGGCGTGAGGACGGCGCGCGTGTAGATTCGGGCTCCATGAAGCGCGTCGATCCCGCGGTCGCGCACCGCGTTCCGCCCGGCCAGGTGCTCACCGAGAAGTGGCCCGTCCTCACCTACGGCCCCACCCCGCCGTTCGACCCCGCGACCTGGACCTTCCGCTGCTTCGGCCTCGTCGAGCACGAGGTCACGTGGACGTGGCGCGAGCTGCTCGCGCTGCCGCGCGTCCGCTTCACCTCGGACATCCACTGCGTCACGACGTGGTCGCGGCTCGACAACTCCTGGGAGGGAATCTCTCTGCGCGAGATCCTGAAGCACGTGCAGCCGCTCCCGGCTGCGAAGTACGTCCTGCAGCACGCCGAGAACGGCTACACGACCAACACGACGCTCGCCGACCTGCTCGAGGACGACGCGATGCTCGCGCTCGAGCACGACGGCCGTCCGCTCGAGCCCGACCACGGCGGTCCGCTGCGCATGGTGGTGTCGAAGCTGTACTTCTGGAAGAGCGCCAAGTGGCTCCGTGGGCTCGAGTTCCTCGACGTGAACCCGCCCGGATTCTGGGAGCGCAACGGGTACCACATGAACGGCGATCCCTGGCGCGAGGAGCGCTACTCCGAGCAGGAAACCAACGCGATGCAGCGCATGCGCGCCGAGGCGGCGCGCGCGGGGCGCCGGTAGGTCGGCGGCGTCCCGCGCGCACGGGGCGCGGCCCCCGCGGCTCGTCAATCCGTCGCGACGATCGCGAAGTTCTGCTGCCCCTCCTGCCAGCGGACGAGCACGTCGCGGCCGGCGAAGTCGGACAGCTCGTACTCGGCCTCGACGCCGGAGAGGAAGGTCGTGCCCAGCGTGGTCACGGTGAACGTCGCCTGGCCGAACGGCATGCCGTCGGCGAGCGCGACCACGGTGTGCTCGCCGTCGCCGAGCAGGCTCCAGTTGATCAGACGGCCGAAGCCGTTGTCCGCGTCGCCGCACGCCCCGGCCGTGTCGAGGCGCGACGTGCCGTACGCCGCAGGTACCGGCGCACCGCCGTCGATCGAGAGGGTGACCTCACCCGCGCTGCACACCCAGCCCGAGATCACGCCGATGCCGCTCTGCGACGACAGCGGCGACGGGTTCTCGAGAACGCCGAGCGCCGCGCCCTGCACCGCGATCGAGGGTGACGGCACGGCACTGCTCGTGACGCTGCTCGCGGTGATCACGAAGCTCTGCGACGCCTCCTGCCAGGCGACGGTCGTCACGTCGCCGTCGGTCGGGAAGTCGGCCAGGTCGTACTCGCCCGCCGCGCCGGTGAGGAACGGCACGCCGAGCGTCGCGACCTCGAAGGTCGACGCGCCGATCTCGATCCCGTCGGCGAACACGCGGATCGTGTGCACGCCGTCGCCGAGCAGGTTCCAGTTGAGCAGCACGCCGAAGCCGTTGTCCGCGTCGCCGCACACGCCGGCGGTGTCCTCGCGCGACGTACCGTAGGCCGCGTCGCGCAGCGGACCGTCGTCGATGCGGTAGGTCACCGCGTCGGCATCGCAGACCCAGCCGGAGATCAGCCCGATGCCGCCCTGGAAGGTTCCCGGCTGCGGGTTCTCCAGCACGCCGGGCACCGGGTTCTGCGGCACGGTGGACGCCACCGCGTCGAGCGCGTCGATCAAGCCGAAGCCCGAGAGGAAGTCGAAGCCCGGCGTCTCGATGTCGATCGCGGTCGCGGTGAGACGCTCGAGGACGCCGGCCGGCGACAGCGCCGGGCTGCGCTCGCGGATCAGCGCCGCCACCGCGGCCGCGTGCGGTGCGGCGGCCGAGGTGCCGAAGAAGTTCGGGAAGCCGTCGCCGTCGGCGTCGGAGCCGAAGAAGGTCGTGTTGGTGCCGTCGGGTGCTGCGATCTCGGGCTTGGTGCGGAGCTGCACGCCACCGGCGAGCGGCGTGCCGTTGCCGGAGAAGAAGAACGGCAGATCGCCGCCGAGCGAGCTGAAGCGCTCGACGTTGATCACGTCCAGCGGTGGCTGGCGATCGCCCGCCTGCTCGATCTCGCGATAGTCGACGGCCGCGACCGCGACCGCTCCCGCGGCGGCCGCGTGTCCGTAGATCTGCGCCTGATTGAAGATCGTCGGCGCGAACACGTAGCCCGACGACGCGAGCGAGCAGTTTCCGACCGGCGACGCAGCGATCCGGAAGCGCCGCGTGGTACCGCAGACGCGGTTCACCGCCAGCGACACGACGCGCGGCGAGCCGGTGAGGTTCAGCGGCGACTCGACGATCTCGAGCGGATCGCCCGCCGGACCGCCGCCCTGCGTCGAGCAGCCCTGCGCGTCGTCCGACACCGCACCCGGGATCACGGTGCACGAGCCGCCGCCCGTGCAGTCGAACAGGCCGAGGTCGAAGTCGGACGCGGCGCCCGGCCCGAGCGTACCGTCGAACGGATCCGCCCACTGCAGGACGAAGCGCACGCCGCACCCGCTCGGCAAGCTGACGTTCGCCACCTGGCTGCCCGGTGCGAACAGGTGGAAGTCGTTGTTCGGATCGCCCGGCGCGCCGTCGACGAACTCCTCGTCGATGCCGAAGCGCCCGTAGTTGCCGGCCGACGAGAAGTACGGGACGCCGGCGTCGACCGCCGCCTGCGCGGCCTGCGCGATCGGGCCGTCCTGGAACATCGGCTCGGCGAAGTAGATCACGTCGTCGACGATCACCTTCGCGCCGCAGGCGCGAAGCGCGTCGATGCCGGCGGCGAAGCCCGCCTCGCTGGTGAAGGCGGTGTTGAACAGCAGCGGCGCGCCGGGTGCCAGGTCGTGCACCAGCTCGGCCATCGCGCGCCCCTCGTCGCTCTGCCCCGGCAGGTCCTGCAGCACGGTGACCGACGGCGGCAGGTCGCCGGTGGCCTGCGAAGACGTCCCGGTGACGACGCGCGCGCAGCCGCTGCCCGACGCGACGCCGCCACCGAAGGCGTCGAAGCTGTCCGAGAGGATGCCGATCGGCACGCCGCTGCCGTCCACGCCGAGCTCGGCGCGCGCCTCGGCGACGCGGATCGCGGTGTCGGCCTGGCTCGTCACCGCGCCGACCGAGCGCAGCGGCCGGTAGTTCGGGTGCACGGTGCGCACCTCGGGCAGCGCCGCGACGCGGTCGAGCAGCAGCGGGTCGCAGGTACCGACGACGCGGCCCCACTTCTCGTAGACCGCCGTCACCTCCATGCCGGCGTCGCGCAGCCGCGCCACGACGTCGGGCGTCGCCGACGTCAAGCGCACGTCGATCTCCGGCAGCTCGGCGCGCATCGGCACCGACGGCATCGCCCGCTGCGCCTGCGCGCGGCTCTGCCCCTCGCGCAGGCGCTGGCGCGCGGCGAGGAGCGGCGTCGCGACCTTCTCGAGGTCGGCGTTGGCCTCGTAGCGGTCGCTCTTGAACGGCACGAGCCACTGTCCGAGCGCCGGCCGCGGCGGGCAAAGGCCGAGCGCGACGAGCAGGCAGAGGGCCGCGAGCGTGCACCCGCTGTCGCGTGCGCCGGAGACGGGGGAGCGTGACATGGGAAGCCTTCTTACGAAGCTTCGGCGGGAGGCGCCATCCACTTCACGCCCGCCGCGGCGCCACGCCCGGCACCACCCCGGTCACCTGGCAGCCCTCAGCCGGGAGCGTTCTCGAGCGCGACGTACGGCCGGCACGGCTGCCCGCGCAGCGCGCCGCAGATCGGACGCTCCGCGGGAACCTCCACCGTGCCGGCAGGAAGCACCGGCAGCAGGATCGACGACGCCACGGCGCCGCCGCGGCCGATCGCATAGCCGACGCCCTCCCCGCCCGGATCACGGTTCTCGAAGAACCACAGCGGCAGGTCGCCGCCCGGCGTGTTGATCTGCACGCGCAGTCGCGATCCGGCGCGCAGCGGGTGCGCGACCGGGAAGATCGGTACCTTGACGTTGATCCACTCGCCCGCCGGCACCGGCTGGTAGTCGTCGAAGCCGTAGCGGACCTGGATCGCGAAGGCGTCCGAGCGCTCCTGGTCGATCGTCCGGAAGCCCGCGTCGAGGACGCCGTTCTGGATGCGCACCTCGTCGCCGTCGGGCGTGATCTCGGTGAGGACGATCTCGAGGTTCGCCTGCTCGCTCTCGCTGCGCAGCCAGAGGTCGGCGTGGCCGGAGCCCGCGATGACGACGTCCTCGGCGAGCGGCTCCGTCAAGTACGACAGGCCCTTGCCGTCGCGCGTCGGGTACCAGGTGAAGTTGAGCGTCGGGGCGGGCTTGATGAAGTCGAAGCCGCCGTCGTTGCCGTAACCCGTCATGCCCACCGCCGCGTCGAAGGTGAAGCGGTCCGCCCCCTCGCCTGCCGGAACGTCCGAGACGAGCGTCCCGGCCGCGTCGAGGTGCAGGCGCCACGGCAGGACCTCGGCCGGCGGGAACTGCGAGAAGGCCTTGGTGAAGCGCGGCACCGGCGCGCCGAGCGCGCCGGCGGGATCGCCCATGCCGAGCTCGAAGTCGATCGTCACCGACGGCTCGTTCTCCCAGCGCGCCAGCGCCTCCGCGTACTGCGAGTCGTCGAGGTCCGCGAAGCGGTCGGGGTCGAGCTCGAGGGGGACGCCGAAGTTGCTCTCCATCTCGCTCGGCAGCGCGATGCGCACCACGTCGAGCAGACGCGGCACGCGCTTCGCCACGTAGAGGGCGAGGAACTCGTACCAGCGGCTCAGGTTGTGGGCGGAGTACCCGTCGGGGTGGTGCCCGTTGAACAGCACGAAGCGCTTCTTCCCGGGCCCGGAGAACTCGTTCAGCATGGTGGCGAAGCGCGGCCCGGTCTGCTCGTCCTGCCAGGCGCCGGTCAGGAACACCGGGCGGTCGATGCGCTGCACGAGCTTCGACAGGTCGCGCAGGTCGGCGTCGTCCGGGCGACGCTCGAGCGAGCGGACGAAGGCCTCGAAGCCGACGCTCTGGTCACGCAGGGCCTGGTTCGCCTCGCACGCCGTGTCGCCCGCGTTGATGCGGTCGAGCGTCCAGCCCTGCCCGCCCGACGACTGGCGCTCGCGCTCGAGCACCCACTGCTTGGTGAAGCCCGCGTTGTAGATGCCGCCGGGCCACGCCATCTGCCAGGAGTCCTCGATCACCGAGAGCGAGGCGAGCGCCGCCAGGCTCGGCGGCGCGGTCGAGCCGACGTAGAGCTGCGTGTTGCCCGAGTAGGAGAGACCGATCATGCCGACGTGGCCGTGCAGCACCCAGGGCTGGCGCGCGACGATCTCGATCAGGTCGTAGCCGTCGGCCTGCTCGGCGGTGCTGAAGACGTCGAACACGCCGCCCGAGCAGCCGGTGCCGCGCAGGTTCACGCCGACGGTCGCGTAGCCGAACGCCTGCGCGATGACCGAGCCGGGCTCGGGGCTCTGCGGGTTCGACGGGTCGTAGCCCGAGAGCTCGATCACGGTCGGATACGGGCCCTCGCCGTAGAACCGCGGATCCGGCAGGCGGACCATCGCCGACAGCGTCGTGCCGTCGCGCATCTCGATGTAATTGACGCCCTCCTCGACCGAGTGCCCGTCGAGCACGCCGCCGATGATCTGCCACGGTACGCCGTTCAGCACCTGACTCGCGTAGAACGACGCGTCCGGGCGGTCCTCGATCGCGAGCACGCGGAACGGCTCGGAGGTCGGCATCGGGCTCACCGACTCGTCGCGGATCACGTAGCCGTCACCCGAGCGCAAGCTCTGGCCGCGTCCGCTCGGGGGAGCCGCGCCGCTGCCGGTCTCGAACACCAGGTGCTCGTCGGGGATGTTCGCGAAGGTCGCGTTGCCGCCGGTGTCCGTGATCAGGGTGATGAGCCGGCGGCCGCCGGAGTCGACCAGCGTGAGCGCCTGCTTCGGGTCGGCACCGGTCACCGTCACCTGGTTCACGCCCGGATGCACGTCGAAGGCCGCCGGCGTCGAGTTGCCGCCGCTGGACGCGTCGCCGCAGGCGGCGGCCGTCCACGCGAGCAGCGTCAAGCAGAGAAGGTACCGGCGGGGGGTCGGGTGCGTCATCGTTCTCTCCCGGGAATGCCAGGTCTGCCCGGAAGCCGGGACGGAGGACGCTGGGGGATCGGAGTCCGGCGTTCCTAGCAGCCGCCGCGCGCGCTCGTCCACTCCCTTTGCGCAGGCGTGACAGGACGCGCGTCAGCGACCGCGACTGGCCGGGCGGTCAGGAGACGCCGAGGATCCAGCCCTCGAACGCGGCGACGCGGCGCTCGACCTGGCCGAGGTCGTCGCCGCAGAGCGCGCGGGCGAGCGAGCCGTCCAAATCGGCCACGCGCAGCCAGGTCGCGACCGAGAACGCGTCGTGCTGGTCGCGCGTCCGGTCCCCCCGCGCGTAGGCGCCGCTCCAGACCGACGGGTAGACCTCGGCGACCACCGAGCGCCCGGCGGGGACGTCGAAGCCGTCGAACGGCCAGACGTGCAGGCGGTCGCCGCACGCGTCGCGCACGTGACGCAGCCACGGCAGGCCGGCATGGGTCGACTTCGCGACCGAGCCCGGGACGTCGAAGTGGAACACCGACTTCGCGCGGGTACGCGCCTCCGTCACGCGGCGCCAGCGCGGGTCGCCGGTGCGCGCGGCGCCGTCGCCCCAGAGCCCGTCACGCACGAAGTCGACGTACATGTTCGGCTCTCCCGTCGGCCAGTGGCGGCAGAAGTCGTCGAGGAACGCGTCCCAGTCGTGAGCGAGCCCGTGCCGGTCGAAGTACCGCTCCGGGAACGAGAAGCCGTGGTCGATGCCGATGATCGCCGGCGGCCCGTCGTGCACGAGCTGGACGAGCCAGGCGGCGACCGACTGCCGGCTCCAGTGCTTGCGCGGCCCCGGTGGCGGCCGGACCTCCTCTGCGGCGCTGGCCGGATCCGCGCGGTACACGCGCAGCCCGGGCAGACCCGAGTCGCTGGTCTCCGCGCCCGAGTAATCGACGCCGACGTAGCGCGCGAAGCGCCGATCCAGCGGCATCGACCGCTGCTCGATCTCGTCGATGGTCGCGCCTACCGGCAGACCACCGACTTGCCGTCCGCTCGACACGACGAAGCGCCGGGGAAGGCCGCGACGCCGCACTGCCCGGTCTCCGCGGTCGGCGGATCGGCGACGAAGAGCCCCTCGAGCGGCAGCTCCCCCGCGTCGATCGCGTACGCGCCGCGCGTCGCCTTGACGGTGAAGCCGACGAGGCCGGGCGCCTTGCGCGACAGATCCTGCACGACGACGCTCGTGATGCCGCCCGGCGGGTTCGCGCCGCGGTTCGTGTAGCGCCAGCGGCGGCCGTCGGGCGACGCCTTCCAGCCGGCGCGCGCCAGCGGATCGTACGCACCACCCGGCACCAGGACGTCGAGCGGCCGCGCGCCGCTCGCGTCGGCGACGACGACCTGCACGCCGGTCGCGACCGGATCGAGCGCCGGCGCGAACGGCTGCGGCAGCGTGACCTCGCCGCGGAAGGTGAGCGTGTCGTCGCCCGGCGGCGTGCCGAGCCGGCGGATCGCGAGGTTCGCCTTCGCCACCGGCGCACCGCTCGCGCAGGTCGCGGGACACGGGCCGAGCGGCGCGGGCGGCGGGAAGACCGGCGGGCCGCCGGTCGGCGGGTTGTTCGGATCGGGCAGCGGCACGAACGCGAGCACGAAGATCAGCGCGTTGCGTCGCGGCTCGACGCCCGTACAGAAGCCGACCGGACGAGCGAAGCTCTGGTTGTCGTCGAACACCGTGTCGGTGTGGCCGTGCACCCAGCGGTACGGGTTCTGGTTGCCGGCGATCGTGGCGCGGTTGCCGGTGATCGTCGTGTCGTCGACCGGCTGTCCGAGGTGGGGCGTCCGGAAGCGCGTGCCGACCAGGATCGCCACCTGCGAGGGGTCGCTGCCGACGAACTGGTTGTCCTCGATCGTGCTGCCGTCGTCCTCGACGCGGATCCCGTACTGGACCTCGGCGAAGACGTTGCCGCGCACCGTGTTGTCCTTCGCGTAGTCGAGCACGATGCGCTCCAGGCCGGCGCTGAAGTAGGCGGGGTCGCTGCACTCCATCGGCAGCGTGTTCTCGCCCATGCGCGAGCCGATCCACACGCCGTTGTTGCCGCCGCTGAAGGTGTTGTTCTCGATCAGGTTGCCGTCGGCACCGTAGCGACGGTGCCACCAGCGCTGCGGCCGGCTGTTCACGAACTCGCCGCAGTTCTTGTACAGGAAGATGCTGCCGTCGGCGTTGCCCGAGAACGTATTGTTGCGCACGACGTTGAAGCGCGAGCCGTCGATCGCGAGCCCCTCGCGCCCCGTGCCCCAGAACCAGAAGTCGACGCCCGCGAAGCTGAACGCCTGTCCGGTCGGACCGTTCTCGCCGAAGCCGTTGTTCACGATCTCGCTGTCCTCGACCACGTTGTCCTTCGAGCCGTGCTCGAGATAGATGCCGGTCGAGCCCGCACCTTCGACACGCAGCCGGCGCAGCGTGACGCCGGTCACGTAGCCGTTCACGAAGATGCCGACGCCGCGCGAGTTCAACGACGTGCTGTCCTCGATGACGATGTTCGCGTACGCGTTCTCGTACTCGTTCTCGACCGTGTAGTCGCGGAAGCCCTCGTGCTCGACGTGGTAGTTGTTGAGGAAGCCCTCGACGTGGCAGTTGCGCACCGTGACGTTCTGCAGCGACTGCGACTGCGGCGCGTGGATGTACACCCCGTAGCGCCGGTCGGGCGCGGCGATGTGCGCACCCTGGCAGTCGAGCGTCACGTTCGACGCGACGATCTCGACGCCGCGCGTGTAGGTGCACGACGGGTCGAGGTGCGAGGTCTCGGTCAGCGTGATCGGCTGGTCCTTCCGGTCGCAGCCGACGAGCTGCGAGCCGGGATCGAGGGCGGCGGCAGCCGACGCGAGGACGAGGCTCGAGAGCGCGCTCGCGACGAGGGCGCAGGTGAATCGCTTGGTGGGGGTCATGAAGCCGGGCTCCCGAGCGACGCCCGGCCTCCAGCGGAGGCGCGTCCGGCCGCTCGTCTTTCTCTGGCGGTCGAGATGCCGCGCGAGGTTGTGCCGTAGAACCTGACACAGCGCCGGTCGTCGATCCAGACGAAATCCCGTCGCTCGACGCCGGATGCGCCGACGCGTCGTTCGGTGCGCGTTCGCGCGATCAGTCGGCGGTCGCCGCGACCGGAGCGGGCGCGCGCTGATTGTCCACCGGCGGGACGCGTCCGGTGACGAGCGAGTAGACGACCAGCGGAATCTCGATCAGCACGATCAGCAGCATGTTTCCCGCGACGACGCCGCGCGCGACGCGCGACGCGAACAGCTCGCCCGGCAGCACCGCATACACGAACCACAGCACCAGCACGCTCGCGATCCAGCCGCCGAACGAGAGCGAGAGGAACTGGCGGCGCGTGTTGGCGCGCGAGTCGAAGCTGAACAGGAAGCCCGAGGCGACCGACTTCGGCGCGGCCACCGTGCTGCCGGCGAGCCATGCGCCGAGCAGATGACCCCATTCGTGAAGCAGATAGCCGCACGCGCCGATCGTCACGCCGGCGAGCACGCCGGCGAAGTCGCCTGCCAGGCCGGGCGTGGCGGACGCGTCGGCGCCGAGGCGCCAGATCAGCGCGGTGAGCGCGACGACGATCAGGTCACGCGCGAGCAGCTTCGCAAACATGGCTTCCGGTCCTCGTCCCGCGACCAGTATCGGAGTCGCCGAAGAGTTTGCAACGGCGAAACGATTGAACGATACACGGTCCCCACACTGGCCCGGATCGGGCGCAGCCAAAGGAGGGTTCCGTGTACGAGGCAAGGATTCGACCTTCGATCGTTCCGATCGTCGCTTTGGCTCTCGCGCTGAGCTTCGGGACGGGAGCCGGCGTCGCCCGGGCGGACGAGGTCGACGACGCGATCAACTCTGCGGGACAGAACGCCTACGACGAGTTCTGCACCCCGTGCCACGGCGTCGGCGGTGGGCCCGGAACCGCGGTCTCGACCAGCACCGGCAAGCCCGTCGACCTGCGCACGCTGGTCGCCGACAACGGCGGCCGCTTCCCGGCCGGAGCCTGGCTGAACGCGATCACCAACCCGAACCCGGGCGGCACGCACACCGGCGTGTGGGAGCAGATCCGTCGCTCGCAGAGCTCGCGCAACAACCTCAGCGCCTCGCGCGGCGTGGTCGGTCAGATCGCGCGCTACATCATCTCCGTTCAGGTTCAGGAGCCGGCGAAGTAGCGAGGTCGCCGCTCGGGGCGTCGTCGAACATCACGAGGGAGCGCGCGTCCAACGCGCGCCGGCTCGAGCGACCCGTCTCGATCGCGGCAAGGAGGATTCATGATGCATCGAAAGTGGATGACGTTGCTCGGCCTGGCGGCGTTGCTCCAGGTGACCCCGGCCCTCGCGCAGCGCGGTGGCTGGACGCCCGTGGTCGACACCTACGGCAGCTCGCGAGCGCAGTTCCTGGCGAGCGACCTCGAGGAGTGCCGCATCCTCGCCGAGCGCGCGGGCGGCGACGCCGTCGGCCAGGGCACGCGCGGCGCGGTCCGCGGCGGGCTCGTCGGGGCGGCGGGTGGTGCGGCCATCGGCGCGGCGTTCGGCAACGCCGGCCGTGGCGCGGCCGTCGGCGCTGCCGCAGGCGGCGTGTCGCAGGCCGTCGGCCGCTCCGGGCAGTCGAACGCGAACTTCCAACAGGCGTACCGGAGCTGCATGCAGCAGCGCGGGCACCGGGTCCTGAACTGAGCCGCCGAGCGGAGGAGGAATCGCGATGAACACTCGTGCGAAGACTCGTGCATGGATCACCTGCGCCGGCGCCGCCGCCCTGCTCGCCTCGCTCGTTGCGCACCCCGTCGCCGCGGCTGACGACCCGCTCGCCGACGGCCTGCGCGCCGTCGTCACCGGCAACGTCGCCGCCTACGACAAGGAAGATCTCGACGCGGCGATGGCGTTCGTTCACACCAAGTCGCCCGACTACGAGAGCACCAAGGCGGCGCTCACCGAGCAGTTCGCCGACCTCGACGTCACCTCCGAGCTGGTGAACTTCCAGTACGTCGGCCACGACGACGAGTTCGCGGTGGCGCGCGTCAAGCTCAAGACGACCGGCAAGCCCGACAGCGGCTTCGCCGGCAACACCACCGACTCCATGATGATCTTCCACATGGAGGACGGGAAGTGGAAGCTGTGGACCGAGAAGGTCCTCGGGGTCGAAATCCTCGAGTGAGCAGAGCCACGGGCGCGAGCGGCGATCCCGCTCGCGCCTTGCTTCTCTCGACGAGCGGGCGCCGCCAGCTCGTGCCCCGCCGCGCCGTCGCGCGCGGCCACGCTCTTCCGATGGCCGCGCTGCGCCCGCCGCTCCTGACGGGCGTGCTGCTGCTCGCGGGGCTCGTGCTCGTGGCCGGCTGCAGCCGGCGCGACGACGGGACCGGCGTCATGATGACCGCGCCGGTGATCGCGCAGGACCCGCGGCTCGACTTCGAGCGCTGGCTCGGCGAGCGCGAGCGCAGCACCACCGTGCCGGTGCTCTACGCGACGACGCGCGCGCCGGCACCGCCGGGCGACGCACAGAACTACACGCGCAGCGCCGGCGACCAGACGCGCCTCGGCCGCGCGCGGGTGGAGCTCGGCGAGCCGGGCTGGTCGTTCGCCGAGCTGCTCGCGTCCGACCGCGTGAGCCGCGTCGAGGATCCGCGTCCGGCGCGCGTCGTGTCGGTCGACGAGCTCGGACCGCTCGGCGACGCGCAAGCCGAGCGCGAGTTCCTCGCCTCGATCGACCGCCACGTCGCGACGTCGCGCAAGGGCGAGGCGGTGCTCTACGTTCCGGGGTACCGCGCGACGTTCAACCACGTGATGCGTCTCATGGGGAGCTGGGCGCACTACCTCGGCGGCTCGTCGTCGGTGGTCGCGTTCAGCTGGCCGACCGGCACGCAGGCGTGGAGCTACTTGACGGACTGTCCGCGCGCGCGCGCGTTCATCCCCGACATCGCGCGCGTGATCGCGCTGATCGGCGAGCGCAGCCAGGCGAAGCGCGTCAACGTGGTCGGCTTCAGCTGCGGCTCGCCGCTGCTCGCGGAAGCCCTGGTCGAGCTGCGCAACCGGCATCCCGACGAGGATGCAGCCGCCCTGCAGCGTCGCTACCGGATCGGCAACGCCGTCTTCATCGCCGCCGACATCGACCTGCAGACCTTCGCCCGCTCGCACGTCCCGGCGCTCACCGAGATCGCCGCGCGGACGCAGGTCTACCTCTCCGAGGACGACCGCGCGCTGGCGTTCGCGGCGAAGCTCGCCGGCGCGTCGCGCCTCGGGCGGCCGAACTTCCAGGAGCTGACGCGCGAGGACCTCGAGACGCTCGCCAGCAACGAGCGTCTCGTCGGCATCGACGTGACCGGCGTGTACGGCGCGCACGAGACCACCGGCATGCGCGGTCACGGCTACTGGTTCGCGAACCAGCGCGTCTCGACCGACGTCCTGATGTCGATGCTCTACCCGTTCGATCCGGCGTGGCGCGGCCTCACGCACGCGCCCGGGCCCGGCCTGTGGACGTTCCCCGACGACTACCCCGACCGCGTCGGTCGGGCGATCTACGAGGCGGCGCCGGAGCTGCGCCGCGACGCCGCGGCGGGCGGTCCGGGCTGACCGCGTCGGCGGCTCCCCGTACCGGCCGGGCCAGCCGGTCGACCGTTCGGCGGACCGCGCCTGGGATCGGCGCGCGGAACCGGTATGCAGGAGAGGAGCAGATCCTGCCCGCGCGGTGCGCAGCGCCGCCCCGCGAACGAGACGAGAGGGAGCCCCCGTGACCACGACGCCCCAGGACGTGACCGCCCCCGCCGGCCCGACCGGCCCGGACCTCGGCTTCGATCCCGACGCGCTGCGCCGCAAGTACCGCGAGGAGCGCGACCGCCGCCTGCGCGCCGACGGCAACGCGCAGTACGTCGAGGTGAAGGGCGAGTTCGCGCACTTCCTCGACGATCCGTACGTCGAGCCGGGCTTCACCCGCGAGCCGCTGTTCGACGAGGTCGAGGTGCTGATCGTCGGGGCCGGCTTCGGCGGGCTGCTCGCCGGTGCACGGCTGCGTCAAGCGGGATTCGAGGACGTTCGCGTCCTCGACCCTGCCGCCGACTTCGGCGGCACCTGGTACTGGAACCGCTATCCCGGCATCGCCTGCGACATCGAGTCGTACACCTACCTGCCGCTGCTCGAGGAGGTCGGCTACCTGCCGAAGGAGAAGTACTCCTTCGGCAAGGAGATCCTCGAGCACAGCCAGGCGATCGCGCGGAAGTTCGACCTGTACCGGGACACCTGCTTCCGCACCCGCGTCGAGGACCTGTCGTGGGACGAGGGCGAGCAGCGCTGGGTCGTCTCGACCAACCACGGCGACCGCATGAAGGCGCGCTTCGTCTGCCTCGCGACCGGGCCGCTGAACCGTCCGAAGCTGCCCGGCATCCCGGGCCTCGACTCGTTCCAGGGTCACTCGTTCCACGCGAGCCGCTGGGACTACCGCTACACCGGCGGCAGCTCGGAGGGCGGGCTCACGGGGCTCGCCGGCAAGCGGGTCGGCATCATCGGAACGGGTGCCACGTCGGTGCAGGTGGTGCCGCACGTCGGCGAGTGGGCGGAGCACCTGTACGTCTTCCAGCGCACGCCGTCGTCGATCGACGTCAAGAACAATCCTCCGACCGACCCCGAGTGGGCGAAGTCGCTGCCGACAGGCTGGCACCAGGCGCGCATGGACAACTTCAACAACCTGGTGTCCGGCGTACCGCAGGCGGAGGACCTGGTCGCCGACGGCTGGACGTCGATCATCCAGAAGCTGCTGCTCGGCTTCACCAGCGGCAAGGTGACCGACACCACGCCCGAGGGCCTGATGCGCGCCGCCGAGCTCGCGGACTTCGAGAAGATGGAGGAGATCCGTGCGCGCGTCGACGCGGTGGTGAAGGACCCCGCGACCGCCGAGGCGCTGAAGCCGTACTACCGCCAGTTCTGCAAGCGGCCCTGCTTCCACAACGAGTACCTCGAGACGTTCAACCGCCCGAACGTCACCCTGGTCGACACCAAGGGCAAGGGGGTCGAGCGCATCACGCCGCGCGGCGTGATGGTCGACGGTCGCGAGTACGAGCTCGACTGCCTGATCTACGCGAGCGGCTTCGAGGTCGGCACCGACTTCTCGCGTCGCGCCGGCTTCACGCTGCGCGGCCGCGACGGCCGCACGCTCACCGACGCATGGACCGGCGGCACACGCACCCTGCACGGCATGCACGTGAGCGGCTTCCCCAATCTGTTCTTGATGAACAACGCGCAGGCCGGCTTCACCGCGAGCTACCCGCACCTGCTGAACGAGCAGGCGAAGCACATCGCCTACGTCCTCGAGCGGGTGCGCGAGCGCGGAGCGAACGTCGCGGAGGTCACGGCCGAGGCCGAGCAGGCCTGGATCGACACCTGCATCGCACGCGCGCGCAACGTCGGCGACTTCTTCGAGAACTGCACGCCCGGCTACTACAACAACGAGGGCAAGCCGTCGGAGCGCAGCGCACAGGACGGCTTCTTCGGCGGCGGACCGGTGGAGTTCTTCAAGATCCTCGCGGAGTGGCGCGCGGCGGGGGACCTGCCGGGGATGAAGGTCGCGTAGATGTCCCTCGCTTGTGCGGCCATCCGTGCAGCGCTCGCCGCCGTGCTCCTCGGGGGTTGCTCCGATGGCGGCGCACCGTCGTGCAGCGACGCGACGGGCGACTGCACCGTCGGCGCCGTCGCCGCTCGGCTCGGCGGCTACGTCGGCGCGGCCTTCGTTCAGGGCAACTCCGAGCCCGAGTTCCGCACGACGCTCGCCGAGCACTTCAACTCGACGACCGCGCCGCTCTACTGGGAGTCGACGCAGCGCACGCCCGGCAGCTTCGACTTCTCCATCCCGGACGAGGTCGTCGACCTCGCGGCTGCGAACGGGCTGCGCGTCCGCGGCCACCCTCTGATCTGGGGCCGCCTCGGCATCCCGGCCTACGTGCGCGAGGAAGATTCGCCCGAGGACATGCGCGCGATGCTGCGCACGCACCTCGCCGCCGTGCTCGGCCGCTATCGGGGCCGCATCGCGCAGTACGACGCGGTCAACGAGCCGATCACCTTCCTCGGCGCCGACGAGGGCACCGGCGGACTCGACGGCAACGTCTTCTACCGCACGCTCGGCCCGACCTGGGTGCGCGACGTGCTCGACCTCGCGCACGAGCTCGACCCCGACGCCGAGCTCTTCGTCAACGACTTCGGGGTGAGCGCGCCGGGGCCGAAGCAGGACCGCTTCTTCGAGCTCGTTCGCGAGCTGGTGGAGAGCGGCGCGCCGATCCACGGGGTCGGCTTCCAGGGCCACATCCGGCCGCCCTTCCTGCGCGATTTCGACCCGACCGAGGAGGAGCACGCCGACGCGATCCGCCGCTTCGCCGCGCTCGGGCTGCGCGTCGAGATCACCGAGATCGACGTGACGATCGATCCGTCCCAGCCCGGTGCGCTCGAGCGTCAAGCAGAGACCTACCGCCGGCTGACCCGCGCCTGCTTCACCACCCCGGGCTGCGACGGCATCACGACGTGGGGCGTCACCGACAAGTTCACCTGGATCCGCGACTTCTTCGCCGTCGCCGGGGCGCCGCTGCTGTTCGACGCGAGCTACGCGCCGAAGCCGGCGTACTTCGCGGTGCGCGACGCGCTGGAGGAGCTGGTGCACTGAGGCGCGCGACGCGCCGAACCACCGACGGCGCACCGGGACACCCGGTGTCGAGCCGAGCCCTGGTGGACAGGCGAACCCGTCCAGCGATACGACCGGGGGCGTGGCGAACGAAACCCCTCCTCCCAGCGCTTCCGCTCGCCAGTGGGCGGCCTCCCTGCTGCGCCGCCTCGCCGACGAGATCGAACGGGCACCGACAATGGCCCCCGAGGCGATGGGAGCGACTCCCCCCTTCTCGGATGCGAGAGCAGCTCCCGCGACGCCGACGGCGCGCCAAGGTGCCGCCGCCGACGGACTGGTCGCCCCGGCCTACTACGCGGACGTGGTCACGTGCACCGCGGCTTGCGACATCGTCCTCAACTGCAATGCCGACCAGTCCCTACCCCGTCGCTTCCTGCCGCGCGGGACCACCTCACGGGCCGTCCCGGGGCAGGTCCGGCTGATGATCATCCTGGCCAATCCCGGACCGCCGAATGCCGACGAGGACCGGGTGTACCGCGCGCGCCCCGACGCAAGCGCGATCGCGAGCGCGGCCTGGACGTTCACGGCAGAGATCCTCGAAGGCCGCGCGCACTTCAGTCTCACGCTGGACAAGGTCATCGAGGAAGCTGCGTTCCTGCTGGACTGCGATCCACTGCGCGTGCTCGAGCAGTGCGTGGTGACCAACCACGTCAAGTGCAGCACACCCAAGCCGTTCAGCGAATACCGAAAAGGGGCGGAGCTCGCCCAGCGTCGTCGGGTGTCGTCGACGTGCGTCGAGCGCTTTCTTCGTCGCGAGATCGCCTACTGGAAGCCCCGGAAGGTCGTGGCCTTCTCGGCCAACGCCCGAGATGCCCTCGATCGCGCGGGGATCCCGTACGACGGCGAGATCAGTCATCCGACCGCGCGCGGCGACAATCTCAACCGCGAGGTCCGCCGTGCGAAGCTCACCGCGCTCAAGACGATCCTGGGCTTCTAGGGCAACCATCCGTCGATCGCGGTGTCGCAGCGGCTCGGCGAACGCGGGAACGGCTCAGGAGCAGGGACAGATCGTCGGTGGGAGATTGACGCCCCATGCGGCGTGCAACCGGCCCCTCAGTACCGCACCGCGCGCGCAGCTCGGCCGTCAGGCGCGCGTTCGCGCGCGCGATCTTCTTGAACGGCTCCGAGATCCGCTCCGCTCCGGCAATCCCCTCCAAGAGCTCATGCGCCCGCGAGAGCGTCACGGGCGAGATTTCCGTATCGGTCCGACGAGGCTCTTCCGGGATTCGTGTGGGTCCTGGATCGGAGCCGATGGGCCGCAAAGTCGCGCTGGGAGCGGCCCGTGGTGCGCTCGGGCAACGGCAAACACGACTTCGTGCTCGACTTCGTGCTCGTGATGCGTTGCTCGGCTGGGCGCGCCAGGGCGTTCGCGCATCCGCTGCGCGGCACCAGTCTTTCGATGTGAGCAGCGGTTTTTTGCCCGTGTAGCCCTTGACGGATTTCGCGAGGGCCACCTGCCGCGTCCGATCGAACCGTCGAGAAGCCCCCGCCGAGCGCGCACGGAGACCGCCAGCGCGCTCACATCGCGCGGGGCCGCCTCGCCCCTCGCGCGCCGCGATCGTCGCGCACGACCCGCCGGAGACCCCCGCGAATCGGCGATGGTAGACGCTTGCATGATCCCGCACCCGACACCCGGCATGCACGCCGCTGCGCTCGCGAAGCTCGTCCCGCCACTCGCGCCCGCCGACGTCGATCGCCTCGCTGACGAGATCGCCGAGCTCGCCTCGCACATCGACGCCGCCGAGCACCGGCTGCTCACCCTCCTCCGGCGCTTCGACGAGGGCGGGGGCTGGGCAACACACGGCGCGCTCACTTGCTCGCACTGGCTCAACTGGCGGATCGGCCTCGACCTCGGTGCTGCGCGCGAGCGCGTTCGCGTCGCGCGTGCGCTCGGCACGCTCC